>JACCDO011150400.1_pt1 | contig 169055 bp, 143 predicted proteins | sample 7446101 | NCBI WGS metagenome assembly JACCDO01 (sample SAMN15323440, study PRJNA562643) | freshwater metagenome | isolation source: river surface water | place: USA:Blue River Watershed | collected 2017-08-16
GTAGGGGAAACGAATGTTTCTTTGATGGTGCGTGGAGATACCCAACGGAGCAAGTTGATCATGGAGCCCGCTTTGTCATTCGTGCCTGAAGCTCTGGCTCCACCGAATGGCTGCTGTCCTACCACTGCGCCTGTTGGCTTGTCGTTGATGTAGAAGTTGCCTGCTGCATGCTTTAATTTTTGAGTGGCCAGTTCAATGGCATATCGGTCTTTGGAGAATACCGCTCCAGTCAATGCATAAGGGGAGGTTTGATCTACTAACTCTAGCACCGTCTCAAAATGCTCTTCATGGTACACGTAGATGGTCAAGACTGGGCCAAAAATCTCTTCACACATGGTCTTGTACATGGGGTCCTGCGTAAGTATTACGGTTGGCTCGATGAAGTAGCCCTTTGATTTGTCGTACTTTCCGCCAGCGATGATCTCTACGCCTGGAGCAGCCTTGGCTTGGTCAATGTAAGCAGCAATTTTATCAAAGGATTTTTCATCAATTACCGCATTGATAAAGTTACTGAAGTCCTCTGTCCCTCCCATACGCATCGACGCTAAATCTTCAAGCATGTATTTTTTGATCTCCTCCCAAAGGTTGGAAGGAAGGTAGGCTCTTGATGCCGCAGAGCATTTTTGGCCTTGGTATTCAAAAGCACCTCGTACGAGTCCGACAGCTACAGCCTTTGGATCCGCAGATTTGTGTGCTAGGACAAAGTCCTTACCTCCTGTTTCACCTACGATTCTTGGGTAGGATTTGTAACGGGTGATGTTTTCACCAATAGTTTTCCAAACATGCTGGAATACGCCGGTTGATCCTGTGAAGTGAATTCCTGCAAAATCCGGGTGTTTGAAAATCACGTCTCCAGCTGTAGGTCCATCTACATAGATCAAATTAATCACACCATCCGGCACACCGGCGGCTTTGAAAACCTCCATGAGCACCTGGGCGGAATAGATCTGGGTGTAGGCCACCTTCCAAACGATGGTGTTTCCCATTAGCGCGGCTGAAGTGGGCAAGTTGCCTGCAATGGCAGTAAAGTTGAATGGAGTCAAGGCAAAGACGAAGCCCTCGAGGGGTCGCTGCTCCAATCTATTCCAAACCCCTGCTCCTGAAACAGGGGGTTGCTGGGAATAGATTTCGCACATGTATTTGACATTGAAGCGGAGGAAGTCAATGAATTCACATGCCGCATCAATCTCTGCCTGAAAGGCATTTTTGGATTGGCCAAGCATGGTGGCTGCATTGATTCTGGCACGGTAAGGACCAGCGAGTAAGTCGGCTGCTTTGAGAAAAATAGCCGCACGCTGCTCCCAAGCCATATTTTCCCAGGCTTCCTTTGCTCCTAAGGCAGCTTGGATGGCCTGCTCTACATGGGAACGGTCCCCTTCGTGAAATTGTCCTAAGATATGTTGGTGATCGTGTGGAGGAGAAAGCGTCCGAGTCTTGCCTGTTCGTACCTCTTCGCTCCCGATATACATGGGGATATCGATTTGTTGGGAACGGAGGGTGGCCAGCATGGCTTGAAGTTCTTTTCGCTCCGGGCTTCCTGGAGCGTAGGCCTTTACAGGCTCATTGACTGGTGTAGGTACGTTGAAAAATCCCTTTAACATAGTATTCGTAGTTGCGTGATTGGAAAGTGCGAAGATAGCGTTTCTCAAGAAATGGAGTAGTGCTTTTGCTCACAAAAGCAGTTCTAGTTCTTGAAGGTGACGAATTTCATAAGTGGGCTGGAGGTCTATGGTTTTTCCCTCGGGGTTGAAATATACTTGATCAATGCCCGCTTTTTGGGCTCCAAGAATATCGGAATTCGGATTATCACCAATCATCAAGCAGCTGCTCGCATCGGTTTGGAGCTGTTCCAAAGCGTAGTAAAATATCCGGGGGTCGGGTTTTTTGTGCCCTGTAGTCTCTGAGGTGACCACCAACTCAAAATAGTCGGTGATGCCGGAGGATCTCATTTTTTTCGCTTGCGACTCATTGAAGCCGTTGGTGATTACATGTAGTCGGTAAGACTTTTGGAGGTAGGCTAAGATTTCTTTGGAATGGGGAAAAAGGTGGGGCTTGGAAGAAGTTCGGTGCATGAATTCCTCTTCAAAGGGTGCGGGGATTGCAGTCGCATTTCCTCCAGCATGGGTGAATATCCGAGGGAAGCGTTCGCGGCGCAGTCCCTGCTTGTCAATTTTACCGAGGTTGTAGTCATCCCACAGTTGGTAGTTGACAGTATGAAAGGAGGAGAAAAACTGCTCAAAGCTCGGAATGCCTAGGTCTTGTAAGGCATAAATCTGAAAGAGTTCAAAGAGGGATTCGCGTACATTTCGATCGTAGTCCCAAAGGGTATGGTCTAGATCGAAGAAAAGATGCTGGTAGGTTTTCAAGTTGACTTAGCGTCTGTACTGGTTATTTTGAATTTTGTTGGCGGCCAGTTCTCGGTTGGATTTAAGGATTTCGTAGGTTTCTTGGTCCTTCGTGAGGTTCACATCTTTTTGAATCAGTTTGAAAATCTGTTGTAAGATTTCAAGGTATTCTTCCAAGATGTAGTAAAACATCCATTGGTCCGTCCTTCGGCTACCTAGGAGACCAGCATTCTTTAAGTATATCAAGTGACGGCTTGTTTTTGTTTGCGTAAAGTCCAAAATAAGTTCTAGGTCAGAAATGCTTAATTCCTTGTTTTGCAAGAGCAAATGCAAAATCCGTACCCGCGGCTCTTCTGAAAGTGCTTTAAAAATTCGCAAACCATAGTTTAAACTGATATTTTTGAGTCTCATTAGTAAGTTTTAACTTCGGGAACGAGGTGAAACGAAAATAATCGCTGAAATTGGCTTCAAATCTTCAAGAAGTCCAAGGGCAGTACATCTTTGAACCCAATATTCGTGAAAATAACCTATTTATGCGCGTTAATTCTGTTGTCAGGATTTTTTTTCTGCGCGCAAGATTTAGTTGCTCAAGATAAGCAAGATAAAAAAGTCATTCAACTTTCAGGGATTGTCTTGAATGCGGATAGTACGGATGCTGTGCCAGGAGTGAATATTTATGTACCCAAAAAAGGTAGGGGGACTGTTTCTGGACGATTTGGCTATTTTTCCATGCCTGTTCTCGAGGGGGACACCATTGTGTTTACCTTTATCGGTTTGAAAAAACAATCCTTTACAGTTCCTGAAAAAATGGATAACGATCGGATTTCCTTGATTTTGACCATGGAAGTGGATGAAATCGCCCTAGCTGAAATTGAGGTTTTGCCTTATCCCACCGAAGATGAGTTTAAGCAGGCCGTGCTGACCATGTCGGCGGTAGATCCGATGTCTATCAGTAGAAGCAATATGCGTCCAGAGATGCTGCTTCGTTGGGCTGAATCCATGCCAGCCTCAGGAGGCGAGAATTTCCGGGCGTTCCAAGAGGCGCAAATGCTCCAAAATCAAGATATCTATGGGCCTAGGCCCTTGCGTATCCTGGACCCCTTTGCCTGGTCTCAATTTATTCGCTCCATCAAACGAGGCGACTTTAAAAGCAAATAAATTAGGTTTATTTCGAGGTTTGACCTGATTTTAAATAAATCCTTGACAAACATTTGGTCGGATTTATTTAAAAGAATATCTTTGTGCCTCATTTCAGAAAAGCAATACTTAAAACTAGCAATAGCATGAAAAGCGATATTCATCCAAACTACAGAGACGTGGTATTTTATGACACCTCTTCTGAGTTCAAGTTTTTGACAAAATCCACTATCGAAACTAACGAAACGATCGTTTGGACAGATGGCAACTCCTATCCAGTCTACAAAATAGAAGTGAGCTCTGAGTCTCACCCATTCTACACTGGTAAGAAAATGTTGTTGGATACTGCAGGTCGTGTGGAGAAATTCAACAAGCGCTACGCAAAAAAGTAATTGGGACTTTCGTCCTTTGAAAAAGTCTCCCAGAGCACAGATTCTGGGAGACTTTTTTATTTTTGTTCCATGAAGCACCTCCTGTTGTTTGACGATCCTGCCATTCGTGGGTCCCTCCTTCCTTTTACCTTTACTCGGCCAGTGGCTGACCTTCGTGTAGGGATACTAAAAGTTTCCGAGAAGTGGGAAAAATACACAGGAGCAGAAGTGTCCTACTGGACGCAAGACTACCTTCAACATCTTTTTCCAAGGACCGTTCAGCAGGCCATCGCAGTCAATGGCTCTTGGCTTCCTGATTCGAATTCTTGGCAACAAATTGCCGCCTTGAAGGAAGATGAGGCCTTATTTTTTGGCAAAACCTTGTTGGCCACCCCTTGTGGACCGCAAGAAAAAAGCTTGGCCTTTGCGGCCGAAAAGAAAATCATTCAACTGGAACAGGACCCGGTTCTCCTTCAAAAAACCTGGCATATTTTCCAATTCAATGCAGCTGAAATTCGTAAAGATTTCAACTTAATTACTGCTGGAAGAACTTCCCAAGCCATTCTGGATCCGCATACCCGTTGCTACGGGGAGCATCAGCTATTTATTGAAGAAGGGGCACAAATCAGAGCTGCAGTTCTCAATGCGGAGGCTGGACCAATCTATTTGGGAAAGAACTCCGAGGTACAAGAAGGCGCCTTGATCCGAGGTCCCTTTGCGCTATGTGAAGGTTCTACGGTCAATATGGGTGCAAAATTGCGAGGAGATTCTACCATCGGGCCTTATTCGAAGGTGGGTGGAGAGGTGTCCAATTCGGTGATCATGGGCTATTCCAACAAAGGTCACGATGGATTTTTGGGCAATTCAGTGATTGGAGAATGGTGTAATCTGGGTGCAGATACGAATACCTCCAACCTCAAAAACAACTATGCAGTTGTCAAACTTTGGGATTACACCAAAGGAGGATTTGCCAATACCGGACTTCAGTTTTGTGGCTTGATGATGGGTGACCATAGTAAATGTGGCATCAATACCATGTTCAATACAGGTACCGTTATCGGTGTGGGCGCAAACGTCTTTGGTGACGGCTATCCTCGAAATTTTATCCCTTCTTTTGCATGGGGTGGCGCAGCAGGCTTTTCCACCTTTACGCCTCCCAAGTTTCATGAAACTGCAGAGGCGGTGTATGCTCGTAGAGGGAAAGTCTGGGGCCCCGCTGAAAAAGAAATATTGGATAAGGTTTTTGATTTGACCAAAAGCTACAGAATTTGGGATAAAACTTCCTGACCCACCGCACTATGCAGTTTGCAGCGATCCCCGGACTTCCGGAAACCAAAGAAAAGCTTCTTAACGCGGTTAAGCTGAACCACCTTGCCCATGCCCTTTTATTCCATGGGCCAGAGGGATCTGCCAATTTGACCCTAGCCCTAGCGCTTGCAAGCTACTTGTACTGCGAACAAAAATCGGAAACTGACTCCTGCGGTACCTGCGGTTCTTGCCAGCGGATGAATAAATTGATTCTTCCTGACTTAAATTTTGCTTTTCCAGTAGTAGCATCTTCCAAAGAAGAGGATGGAGATGAGGAAGGGAAGGATGAGAAATCCGACCTGCTGGGCAACTGGAGGAAGTTTGTTTTGGGTCAGCCCTATGGCAATGTCCACGATTTCATCTACTTCAATGGCTTTGAAAAAAAGCAGTTAAATATCACCAAAGCAGCGGCTCGGAAGATGATTCAGACGCTGTCCTTGATGTCCTTTGAGGGTGGTTATAAAATCATGCTCATCTGGGCACCTGAATATTTGCACCCTTCGGCAGCGAATGCCTTGCTCAAGATTATCGAAGAGCCCCCTGCCAAAACACTTTTCTTGCTAGTTACCTCCCAAGCAGACCAACTGCTTACCACCATTTTGTCACGAACGCAAAAAATACTCGTTCGTGCATTCACCGATGAGGAAGTAAGCAGCCATTTGGTAGATGCTGAACTCTGTGACTCCAAGGCAGCAGCCCAAATTGCCATGTTGGCGGACGGCAACCTTCGGGCCGCCTATCGCCTGATTGATCAGGTAGAGGACCAGACTGTTCGTCAGCTTCGGGATTGGTTTCGCCTCTGCGCCACCAAAAATCTAAAAGAGCTATTCCTTCTTTCGGAAGATTTTCACAAGGGAGACAAGGAGTCTCAAAAGTCCTTGATGCTCGCAGGTTTGAATGTCACCCGGGAGATCTTATTGAAAAATCTTGATTTGGACCACCTCTTGCGGACTACCGACGAGGATCGAGCTTTTATTACAAACATCAGCAAGAAAGTGTTGACGGAAGAGCATGCGCTACAACTCTATGAGACCTTCAATGCAGCGCACTACCATTTGGAACGCAATGGGAATGCGAAAATGATTTTCACTGACTTGTCCATGGAGATTCTCTTGATGATGTCCAAAAACTAGGGAGATGGAAAAGAAGGTTCTTGGGCGAAAAGAAAAAATCACACTTCCTGAACTGGGCTTAAATCTCGTAGGTGCCAAAATTGATACAGGAGCCTACACAAGTAGCCTGCATGCAGAGGAAATCCGGATTGAGGAGGTGGAAGGTAGAAAGTTACTTTATTTCAAAATCTTGATGCCTGCCCACAAAAAGTTTACGGGCAAAACCCTTTTTTTTGAATCCTACAGAGAAAAAAAAGTCAAAAACTCCTTCGGACAAGTGGAGGTCCGCTACCTGATAGAAACCAAGCTCCAGCTTGCTGGAGAAACCTTTCGTGCTGAGTTTACGCTCAGCGATCGGTCTAGCATGAAAAATTCCATTCTGCTGGGCAGAAAAATTCTTCGAGGGAGATTTCTCGTGGATGTATCCAAAACCAACTTAGGCAAACCCTACCGCAAAAAGAAATGAAAATTGCTGTTCTTTCGAGGAACCCCAAGATATTCTCAACGCAACGCTTGATTGAAGAAATCGAGAAGGCAGGTCATGAGGCCATGGTGGTAGACCACAGTCTTTGTGACCTGATTATCGAGCAAGAAGGACCTTCGATTATCTACAAGGGGCATCGTTTGGAGGGTGTGGATGCCATTATTCCTCGAATCGGGGCATCCGTAACTTTCTATGGGACTGCCGTGGTACGACAATTTGAGTTGATGGGAGTATTTTCTGCAGTGACTTCTCAGGCGATTGTTCGAAGTCGAGACAAGTTGAGAAGCTTGCAAATCCTCTCCAAAAACGGCTTGGGTATGCCCAAGACAGCCTTTACTAATTTTTCCAAGGGAGGAGAGAAGCAATTGATTGAGCAGGTAAGTGGGGCTCCCGTGATCATCAAATTATTGGAAGGGACACAAGGCTTAGGCGTGGTCTTGGCCGAAACCAAGAAAGCAGCCCAGTCTGTCGTGGAAGCTTTTCATGGTTTGAAGGCCAGAATAATTGTTCAGGAGTACATCAAAGAGGCAAAAGGAGCAGATATCCGAGCTTTTGTTGTGAATGGAAAGGTGGTAGGAGCGATGAAGCGTCAGGGTGCGGAAGGAGAGTTTCGCTCCAATCTCCACCGAGGAGGCGTAGCGACCGTGATCAAATTGAGCCGTGTAGAAAAGCAAGCTGCCCTGAATGCTGCCAAGGCTCTAGGCTTGGATGTGGCAGGAGTGGACATGCTTCAATCTGCACGAGGTCCTTTGATTTTGGAAGTCAATAGTTCTCCTGGATTGGAAGGAATCGAAGGAGCTACTGGCGTCAATATTGCCGCAGAAATCATCAAATTTGTAGTAGATACTGTGGTGAAGAAATCATTAAAGCGTGAAAAGCAGTGAGTAATCGAATTGTAAAAATTGGGACGCGTGCTAGCAAACTTGCCCTTTGGCAAGCGTATCATGTGGCAGACTTGCTTAAACAGGCGGGAATGGGATCGGAAATTGTCCAAATCAATACCAAGGGAGACCAGGTGTTGGATGTTTCCATTTCAAAGATTGGTTCCAAGGGGGTATTTACCCAAGAGCTAGAGGATCAGTTGTTGGATGGTCGCATCGATATTGCCGTACATTCCGCAAAGGATATGCCCTCTAGGTTGGGGGAAGGCTTGGAGCTGATTGCATTTTCGGCTCGCGAACAAGCCCAAGATGTACTTTTATCCTCGAAAAAAGGAATTTCCTTAAGCGATACCCACTTGGTAGTGGGTACTTCTTCTACCCGAAGAATAGCGACACTCAAGCATTTTTACCCCCAGGTGAAAACTGTAGAGGTCCGAGGCAACTTGCAGACTCGCATTCGAAAAATGGAAGAGGGTCTTTGTGATGCTTTGCTCTTGGCTTATGCTGGGGTTTACCGTATGGGTTATGCGAATTCTGTGGTGGAGCACTTAGACATCAATCAATTTATTCCTGCGGTAGGCCAAGGATCCATTGCCATTGAGGCATGCACTAGTCTAGATCCCAAGCTTCGTGCAGCGATTGTTTCCGCTTGCAACGATGGCCCTACAGCCACCTGCTTGCTGGCTGAGCGCGCGTATCTGAGGGTTTTGGAAGGAGGTTGCAGCATTCCTGTATTTGCTTTGGCAACACTTGCAGAAAATCAGGTGCAGCTCAAAGGAGGGATTGTGAGTTTGGATGGGCAGCAGCGTATTGTCTTGGAAGTAACAGGGTCTCCTAAAGATGCAGAGCAGTTGGGTGAAGCTTTGGCAAATCAGGTCCTTCAGGCAGGAGGAAAAACTATTTTAGAACAAATCAAACAGTCCCCTCATTAATATGAACCAGAAAATGCGGATTTTATTCTTTTTTCTTTTTTCACTTAGCTTATCGGCTTGTGGCAAAGACAAGGATTATGTGGTTACTATTTCCACACGTCATGGAGAGATTAAGGCGATTCTCTTTGACGATGCACCTGAGCATAAGTCCAATTTTTTATCCTTAGCAGAAGATGGAAGATTTGATTCTACCCAATTTCATCGGGTGATTCAAGGCTTCATGGTTCAAGGTGGAGATGTCTTTGGAAAAGAAGGTTTGCCTGCTCAAGAATGGCCAACACTTCCCGCAGAAATTAATCGAAAGCATGTGCATATCAAGGGGATGCTTGCTGCGGCACGACAGGGAGATAACATCAATCCACAAAAGCGGAGCAATGGGTCCCAATTTTACATCGTTCAGGGGAGGACCTACGAGGAGTTGGAATTGACGACGGATTTTCCTGCCTTGCAGAAGGCAGTATTTCAGTTTATGCAACTGGAGAGCCAGAAGCAAATGAAAGAGGATTACAGCCGTTTATTTGCAGAGGGAAAAATGGATAGTTTGACGCAGTTGTTACTTTCCAAACGAGATGAAATCGCCAAGACCTTATCCTTGAAACTCACCAAGGATTATACTCCTGAACAGGTGAAGGCCTATGCCGAACTGGGGGGTACGCCTCACTTGGATTTTGAATACACTGTCTTTGGCCAGGTGATCCAAGGCTTGGATGTGGTGGATAAGATTGCTGCCGAGAAAACTGCACGGGAAGTTCCTTTAGAACCCGTACTGATGAGGGTAACGGTAGAAAAGATGTCTCGCAAAAAAATTGAAAAAGATTTCGGTTATGTCTACCCCGTTGAACAATAAGCCAAAAATCCTGATCACTGGAGCCAATGGTCTGCTGGGTCAGAAGCTGGTAGAGCAGCTGGTAGTACAAGGAGATTTTGCCGTGATTGCTACGGGTAGAGGGCCTTGCCGGCTTTCTGGGTCGGGGTACAGCTACCAAACCTTGGATATCGAAAATGAGCAAGAGGTAGAGGAAGCCTTGGCAGACCTTAGGCCGGAGGTGATTATTCATGGTGCAGCCATGACTCATGTAGACGAGTGTGAAAAGCACCAAGAAGCTTGTTATCGGGCCAATGTGTTGGCAACGAAGTACCTAATTGCCGCAGCGGAGAAAATTCAATCGCACTTCATTTTTGTTTCTACAGACTTCATTTTTTCCGGACTGGATGGCAATAATCCATACAAGGAGGAAGCTATAGCAGACCCAGTCAATTATTATGGACAAACTAAGTTAGAGGGGGAGGAGCTGCTCAAGTGCTCTAGCCTGAAGTGGGCTATAGCACGAACAGTCTTGGTCTATGGACTTGCCAATGACTTGAGTAGATCCAACATCATCCTCTGGGTGAAGTCTTCCCTTGAAGCAGGTAAACAGATCCAAGTAGTGGATGATCAGGTGCGCACACCGACACTGGCTGAGGATTTGGCTGCTGGATGTATTCTGTTGGCTGAGCAGGGAGCCACGGGGATTTTCAACATCTCTGGTTCAGAGCTTTTGACTCCTTACCAAATGGCCATGGAGACGGCAGATTACTTTGGGTTGAGCAAAGAGTTAATTGTTCGCACGGATTCTACCAAATTTACACAACCTGCCAAACGGCCCATGAAGACTGGTTTTGTAATTGAAAAGGCCAAAAACCAGTTGGGCTATCGGCCAAAAACTTTCCGAGAGGGTATTAGTATATTAGCAAAACAACTCAATGTAAGCTGAGTTCAGGACTTTTTTGTATGTAAACCCTTACCTCATTTTATTGGGGTTAAAACTAATAAAAAGGGAGTCCTTGGATCCATAGGGAATTCACAGTCCTTTTTTGGATTTTAATCAAAAGGCTTTGTCTTTTTCTTCGTGTGACCTTGCTTCTGAAAGTGGGATTGAGGAGACCCAATCCCACTTTTTTTGGAGGATTTGGATTTCTTTTCTTTTCAAACACTAAAACTCTCAAATTATTCGTTTTGGCAGGAGAATTGTACGTATACCCATATATATTTTTAATTAAACCCGCTACCGCATGAAAAAGCTAATTCTTGTTTTGCTCGTTTCCCTAGGTTCGCTCTCCACCTATGCCCAGAAAAATGGGTTTGGTATCAAGGGAGGATTAAGCAGTACCCAAGTAAATTTTGAGGGGGGGCAGTTGGTGCCAAGTGATGCCCAAATGGGTTATCACTTGGGTGTGTTTGCCCGATTTGGGGGTGTTGGTTTTTTTGTTCAACCCGAAGTACTGTTCACTCAAACGAGTGGACAGTTTAAATTAGAATTACCTCCAGTAAGTAGTATTTCCCCCACTAATTACGAAGCTAAATTTAACCGCTTGGATGTGCCTGTAATGGCAGGTTTTCGAATCCTCAAGATCATCCGTGTGATGGCTGGACCAATCGCAAGTTTCAATATTGAATCTTCGCTTAAGGAAGCGGGAACAACAGTACAAAACATCGATTTCAAACAGGCAACACTCGGCTATCAAACTGGGGTAGGAGTGGATCTAGGAAACCTTTCTATAGAAGGAAAATACGAAGGAGGATTGAGTAGGTTTACCGAAAATATAGGTTCGTATACCGCCGACAATCGAATCAATCAATGGGTCCTTTCGGTAGGATTTAAATTATTCTAACCTTTCGCTTCTTGAGAAACCGCTGAAGATTCAGAGCCATTAAAAAGCCCTTCCAAAATCAAATTTGGAAGGGCTTCTTAGTATAGAACTTATCTTATTTTTTCTCCATGACCAAAGGCGCTGGGGTAGCCCATTGGTGGATTTGCTTCAGATCCACTACGTAGACACTTCGTCCATGGGTCCCTACGATCAGGTGGTTTTCACGATCTTGGATGACCATGTCATAAATCGCGACATTCGGAATTTGTCCTTGGAATAGGTTCCAGTTTTTGCCTGCATCCAAACTTACATATAGTCCATGGTCTGTACCCAAATAAAGTAGGTTGGGCATCTTTGGATCTTCAATGATGATATTTACCGACTCATTCGGTAGGTTGGAAGCGATAGATGACCAGGTCTTGCCGTAGTCTTCACTTCTATAGACATAGCTTGTAAACTCATCGTAGCGGTAGCCATTGAGTGTAATGTAAACCAGGCCTTCCTTGTAGTTGGAAGGAGAAATGCTGCTCACCCAACGATCTTGGGGAAGGCCAGCATTCAAGCTGGTCCAGCTGCCGCCATTGTTACGCGTCACCCAGACGTTGCCGTCATCTGATCCTGCATAGAGGGTTCCAAATTCAAGCGGAGATTCTTCCACTACAGTCAGTGTTGCAAAAGGCACATTGCCACTTTTTTGGTTTTTAGTTAAATCAGGAGAGATGGTTGTCCAAGTATTTCCTTGATCTAGAGACTGATATACGTACTGCGAACCCATGTAGACGATGTCCTGGTTGTGGTAGCTCAGCTCTGCTGGGGTTCTCCAGTTCCAACGATTTGGAGCTTTTCCGATGTCGTGGCCTGGGGTGATGCGCTTGCGCTCATTCGTCTTTTTATTGATGCGCACATAGTTTCCAAACTGTGAACCGGTGTACACAATGTCGTTGTTGCGCGTATCCACTGCCACGACCATGCCATCGCCTCCATAAAGGGATTCCCAAGGATCTTCAGGTGCATTGGTGGACTTGCCATACCATACCCCATTGTCTTGCATGCCTCCATAAATGTGGTAAGGGGTGGCATTGTCTACCATGACAGAATAGAACTGGGAGATGGGCATCTGCGTGTTTAAGTGATCCCAGCGAGAACCTCCCCCATAGCTTCTGTACAAACCGCCATCGTTACCGAGAAGAATATGCTTGGAATCCTTAGGATTGATCCACATGGCCTGGTGGTCAGAGTGCGGTCTGCCGATGGAGTCCGTACGAGAAAAGTTCTTTCCTCCGTCACGAGACACCAAAAGCGGTACACCCAGTACAAAGATTTCATTTTCATTGGAAGTACTTACCCGAATTTCCCCGAACCAATAGCCGTAGGAATTGTAGAGTTGGCTGATATCTGACTCAGAAACTAGAGTCCAATTTTTTCCACTATCCGTGGATCGATACACTTCTGCACCTTTGATGGGCGCACCAAACATTGCTGCATTGGCATCTACCACTCCTCCTAGGTAGTTGGCGATTTGTGTAGTGGTGATTTTTCCTGTCTTAAGCTGTCGCTTCAACTCGGCAGGCGTGTACTTGCTTGCAAACTGGTTTCTTCGTAGAAAAGACTCCAATTTCTTATCCTCTAATGCCAAGGCCTGGTCGAGGGTCATGGTAGCAAAATCTTCCAATTTGATTGGATTTTCTTCTTGCTGAGCCCCAGGACGTTGTCTTGGTGCAGGTGCCGGTTTGTCTGATTTGGCTTGGTTGTCCAAAAGTGCATAGACTATGTCAGGACTGGAAAGGCTAAAATCAAATCCGATTCTGCCTACAAATTCATCTTGAGGGAATCCATTCGCTGATTTTTTCCAGGTATCTCCTCCATCCTCAGATCTCCAGATGGTAGAGCCTTTGCCATTGCCAATAAAGTCATGCGCCTGACGAAAGCGTTCCCAGCTTGCTGCAAGAAGGATGTTTGGGTTGGTAGGATGCACTTTAATGTCGATGATTCCTGTATTGTCGTCAATGTAGAGCACCTTTTTCCAGGTTTTACCCCCATCGATAGTCTTGTAGAGTCCTCTTTCTTTGTTTTTGGAGTACAAAGCACCCATGGAACCTACCCATACGATATCAGGGTTGGTGGGGTGAATTTGTATTTGTCCGGTGTGTTGGGAGTGAAGCAAGCCCATCATCTGCCAGCTTTTTCCTCCATCTACTGATTTGTAAAGACCAGCACCGGCATAGGTAGATCGGCTGGAGTTGTTTTCTCCTGTACCTACCCAGAGTATTTCATTGTTGGATTTGGAGAGGGCCATGGCACCGATGCCTAGCGCAGCTTGGTGATCAAAAATCGGAGCAAAGGACTGCCCATTATCCGTAGTTTTCCAAACCCCACCAGAAGCCGCAGCCACATAAAACGTATTAGGATTCGAAGCTACCTCAATGTCGATGATTCGTCCAGACATATTGGTTGGGCCCACGTTCTTGGCTTTGAAATCCGCCAGTGGAGAGGAGGAAAGAAGTGCGCTATGCTTGTTTATGGACTCCTGAAGCGCTTTTTCTGAAGTTGCAGAAATGGTTTGAGCACCAACTTCCAAGGTGAGGAGCCCACCAACAAGCAGGAGGGCAAGGGTAGATTTTTTCATAGAGAATTGAATAAGAGCATCAAGTTAGGAATACAGAAGTAATTCGAATTGAAAATTAGATAAACCGATAATTTGTCGGGGTAAAAGGTAGTAGCCACTTATTCTATCTGAATTGGTAGAAAAGGACCTAGTTTTGAAAATGATAAAGTTTAGCCAATCAAGTTGCCTGATTCATCCCAGACGGCAACTTTACTTCGCTCCTCAGGCTTGAGGTATACTCCGGCATATTTTTCAGGATTTGATAGGCCATGCTTGCTGAGTACAGCGGCAGGCACTCCATCCCAGACATTGGGAACATTGCCCATGTAACCCATGTAGTTCCATCCTTCCTGGGTGGAAAAATACCCAGAGCAGGTGAGGTTGCGCAGCATATTAAACCAGCGTACCCCACCTTGATAATCCTCGCCGGCTTTATCTGGCCAGGCGACCAGGTCGATGATTGTTTGTACTTGGGCCGCGTCTAAGTCATTGAATAATTTCCCAAACAATTCTTGAGCCTCAAAGTCCAGCCACATCAGTCCGCCTCGCATGGGGGTTTGCATGTTTGGCTGATCCTTCATCATGAATTCGATAAAGTCTGGCACTCCTAAGGCAGTGGCAGCAGGAGATTGGTCGTCAGCAGGAAGAATAAGGTCGACCAGAGTTGTGATTTTTTTCAGTTCTTCTTCTGTGAAAAATTTTTCAGCAAGGAGTTTGGCATCTCTAGCTTTTTCCTCTTCGGTACGGCCCCCGGGAGTTCCAATCACTTCACCCTTTAATTTGACTTGCTCGGGTTCGCAGCCGAGCAATAAGCCTGCTCCTATCGAACCCGCAAAGAGTAGTTTTAGATTTTCTCTTCTATTCATGGCCTAGATGTTTTTTTGTTTCAGCTGTTCGATAATGTAGTCGGAGGTTCTCCAGGAGAGCGCCAAAATGGTCCAAGTTGGATTTTTATCTGCTTGGGATACAAAAGGTCCTGCATCTACCACAAATAGATTTTTGCAGGCATGCACCTGGCAATTGGAATTGACTACACCTGATTTAGGGTCGTTGCTCATTCGCGTGGTGCCTACTTCGTGGATGATGCGTCCTGGGGCTGCAAGTCCATACATGCTTTCAGGACCTGGTTTGGTGCCTAGTAGGGTTGCCCCTGCATTGGTCAAAATCTCCTCAAAGGTATCTTGCATGTGTTTGGCCTGTTTGATTTCCTGGTCGGTCCACTTGTAGTGGAATCGAAGTACCGGAATCCCATAAGTATCGACCACATTCGGATCGATTTCGCAGTAATTACTGTACTGGGGAATACTTTCCCCGCGGCCTGACATGCCTAGAGTAGATCCATAGATTCGACGGATGTCTTTTTTGAGGCCCACTCCATAGCCTCCATTTGGGCTTGGATTGCCAAACTCATCTTTGAGGTACTTGCGAAGGCTATCCATGCCACCGCCAGCTCCATAGGCTGGTTGTCCCATCCCTCCCCAATACTCGATGTGGTAACCTCTTGCAAAATCCAATTGCTTGTTGTCTTTCCACCAAGGCGTATACATATGCATGCCGCCTACGCCATCCTCGTTGTAGCGATCTCGGTCGATCAGGTCGGGTAGTATTCCCATACGATCTGCTCCTGTCGAGTCATGCAGATACCTACCCAAAACCCCCGAATCCGCACCAATCCCATCAGGATGAGCCTTTGATTTGGAATTCATCAGGATACGCGCGGACTCACAGGCTGAAGCGCCTAGGACCACAACCCTAGATTTTAATTTGTATTCTTTTCGGTCCACCTTGGATACAAAGGATACACCGTTGGCTTTGCCAGCATCATCCGTAGTCACCTTTCTAACCATGGAATAGGTGAATAAGTCCACCTTTCCTTTTTTCATGGCAGGATGAATCAAACAAGTGCCTGAAGAAAAATCAGCATAGGCTTGACAGGCACGGTTGCATTGATTGCAGAAAAAACAAACGCCGCGCTCCGCATTGATGGGACGGGTAAGCATGGAAAGTCTTCCTGGAATCATCGGGATTCCTGCCTTATCTGCCCCTCGTTTGATGAAAAGTTCGTGCAATCTTGGTTTTGGAGGAGGGAGGAAAAAGCCGTCCGGCTCATTGAAAATCCCTTCTTTGGAACCAAAAACTCCGATCAGCTTGTCGACTTTATCGTAATACGGCTTCAGGTCATCGTAGCCAATGGGCCAGTCGTGACCCAAGCCATCGATACTGGCGCGCTTGAAATCATTTGGTCCAAAGCGAAGGGAAATTCTCCCCCAGTGGTTGGTGCGGCCACCCACCATGCGGGAGCGGAACCAGTCAAACTGCGTTCCATCCTTGCGTGTATAGGGTTCTCCATCAATTTCCCATCCCCCAATGGCCTGATCAAAATCTCCAAATGGACGGATTTTGGTGCCCGCACCTCTTCTTGGGGATTCCCAGGGTGGGCGAAGTTGGGTTCGATCTTCTTCCTTGGCAGGGTCAAAATCTCCACCTGCTTCTACGACTGCTACTGAAAGTCCAGCTTCGGAAAGAATTTTGGAAGCCATGCCTCCGCCTGCACCCGAACCAACTATGATGACGTCGTAACTATCTTGGGTTTCTTTGATTTGTAAAGACATAAAAGCGTGGGGTTGAAACGAACTAAACTAGCAATTAGTAAGCAACTTAGGAAACTTAAAGTTTAAAGGGCTTTTAAAATGTAGGGCCACAAGGTTTCCATGACCAAACGGTGTCCTTCTGCAGTAGGATGGATGCCGTCGGGAAGGTTTAGATCTGGATTACCCGCTACTCCTTCAAGAAGGAAAGGAATCAGCTCAATGTTTTTTTCTTTGGCTACAGCAGGGTAAATGGCCTTGAATTCTTCGGTGTATTCTTGCCCCATATTGGGTGGAATTTGCATACCCGCAAGGATGATTTTGGTGTTTGGATATTTGGCTTGAACCTTGTCCACAATGGCTAGTAGATTTTTTTTGGTTTCGGTGAGTGGAATCCCTCGTAATCCATCGTTACCACCCAGCTCCAAAACAAATAAATAAGGCTCCTCTTCCAAAAACCAGTCCAATCGACTTAGTCCGCCGGCGGTAGTTTCCCCACTTAGTCCTCCATTGATCACACGAAACTCTTTTTTCAAGCTATCTAAGCGGTTTTGAATGCGACCTGCAAAGGATTCTTCCGGATCAATTCCATAGCCTGCAGTGAGGCTATTTCCAAAAAATAAAATGGTCTTAATCTTCGTAGAATCTACTACTTGTGTCCCTGCTTCTGCTATCTTTTTTTCGGTAGATGCGCTACATGAGGTTAGCCATGCAGCCAACATAAGAAGTAGGAAAAAGGACAAACTAGTGTGTGCTGATTTCATGATGAATCGATTAACATTTGAATAGACCAAACGAGGGCCGGGTGGAAGATTTACTTTATTCGAGCTATTGCCTTGGTCGATCAAATTGTGCTATCTGTCGACAGGAAACCCGTTAACTGCTGTAATTTTGTTTTCTTTACGCGAATTCCAATGTATTTTATAAAGTCGCTAACAAATTAAGCAAAAATAGCGTTTGACTTTTCAACTTCTCAAACAACTTCATGTCCATTTTAGACCTTCAAAACGTAAGTAAAACTTATCAAAGCGGAAGCCGAAAGCTCACCGTCCTGGATCAGGTAACCTTTTCTATCCAAGCTGGAGAAACCATCGCCATCGTGGGACCCTCAGGAAGTGGGAAGACCACCCTTTTGGGTTTGTGCGCAGGCCTGGATTCCAGCAGTACTGGTTCTGTGGTACTTAATGGAGAATCCCTTGAAAAATTGAATGAAGATCAACGTGCTGCCGTGCGGAGTCGAGATGTAGGATTTATATTCCAAAATTTCCAATTGCTCCCTACACTTACAGCACTGGAGAATGTGATGGTACCATTGGAATTGAAGAAAAGAACCAATGCGAAAGAAAAGGCCATGGAGTTATTGGATAAGGTAGGACTGAAAGATCGCGCTACGCATTACCCAACCCAACTTTCAGGAGGAGAGCAGCAACGCGTGTCGATCGCACGTGCCTTTGCCAATGCCCCGAAAATACTTTTTGCCGATGAACCAACTGGCAATTTGGATACTGAAACAGGTGCCATGATCGAAAATTTAATTTTTGATTTAAATAAAGAGCAGGGAACTACTTTGGTGCTCGTCACGCATGATTTGGAATTGGCAGCCAAAACACAGCGCATCGTTCATATCAAGGGTGGAAAAATACAGGAGGATACCCATGCCTGATTTTGCTTGGATTTTAAAAATGGCTGGGCGTGATTTTAGAAAAAATCTCTCCCGCTTGCTGCTTTTTGTTTCCTCCATTGTAGTGGGAATTGCCGCTTTAGTGGCGATTAGTAGTTTTGGGGAAAACCTAGTCAAAGATATAGATAACCAAGCCAAGGAGCTTTTGGGTGCGGATTTGGTACTTGAAAACAACAAGCCTGTTGCTGCAATCGGGTTAGATTCCATAGCGGTGGCAACTGCCTCAGAAGTTAATTTTGCATCGATGGTAGCTTTTCCCAAAAGCGATGCCAGCCGACTCACACAAGTACGGGCCTTGGAAGGGAATTTTCCTTTTTATGGAAAACTAGAAACTATTCCCGCAGCTGGGGAGAAAAGTTTTAGAAGTGGAGGTAAAAAGGCATTAGTAGAAAAAGCGCTCATGGCCCAATTTGATGCGCGAATTGGAGATTCCATTAAGGTGGGTACCCTTAACTTTGAGATAGTCGGAGAACTTCAAAAAGTACCTGGACAAACAGGGATTACCGCAAGTGTGGCCCCTGCTGTATACATTCCTTTGAGATATTTGCAAGAAACTGGTTTGGTTCAATACGGAAGCCGAGTGGAATACAACCGGTATTTGCAGTTTGCTCCGGGAACAGATGTTGCCCAACTGATCAAGCCATACGAAGCCCAGTGGGAACTCGAACGGATCGATGCAGATACAGTTGAAGACCGCAAGGAAAGTACTGGACGATCTTTTGGTAATTTATCCAATTTTTTGAGTTTGGTGGCCTTTATCGCGCTACTTCTGGGCTGTGTGGGAGTAGCTTCAGCAGTCAATGTTTTTGTGAAAGAAAAACTAGCTTCTGTGGCAGTGCTTCGCTGCCTGGGCGTTGCCTCCTTCGATGTGCTATTGATTTACCTCGTGGAGATTGTAGCCATGGGAGGCATTGGCGCATTGATTGGCTCGGTATTGGGTACGTTTCTTCAGTTTGTGCTGCCTGTAGTATTTGCTGATTTTCTTCCTGTGGAAGTAACCGTCGGAATTTCCTGGAAATCTATTGGTTTTGGCATGGTGACAGGACTGTTGGTATCCGTGTTGTTTGCACTATTGCCTCTCCTTAAGGTACGCAAGGTTTCGCCTATGGCTACCCTAAGACCAGAAACTGCCGATACTACCTTGCTGAAAGACCCTGTTCGATGGGCTGTTTTGGTTGGGATTCTCCTATTCATTTTCGGGTTTAGTTTTTACCTACTTACTAGGGTTACCTGGGCTCTAGGTTTTACTGGATTTGTACTAGTTGCATTTGGCATGCTTTGGGGAGTGGGTACTGGACTAATGTGGGCCGTTCGCAAATTTTTACCGCTTTCCTTAAGTTACCCTTGGAGGCAGGCCCTGTCCAACTTGTACCGCCCCAACAACCAAACCATTTCTTTAATTGCAACTATTGGTCTGGGTACAGCGATGATCAGTACCTTGTTTTTCTTGCAAAATCAGTTGCTACAGGAAGCCAAGTTTGCCGATAAGAAAGACCAGCCCAACATGCTCTTGTTTGATATTCAGACACCTCAACTAGAAAAGGTGCGGGAACAGGTGACAGGGCGAAAGATGCCCATCTTGCAGGAGGTTCCAATCGTGACGATGCAATTGAACACCATCAATGGGATTACAAAAAAAGCGAATGAGGAGCTACCTGAGGAAGAGAATTACAGCCGTTGGCTGTACAATCGAGAATTTCGGGTGACCTACCGGGATACCTTGATCAGTTCGGAGCAACTCACGGATGGAGCGCTCATCCCCAAAGGAGCTAGAGGAGATAGTATTTTTGTTTCCTTTGAGAAAGGGTTTGGAGAAGGTAATGGATTTAAAATCGGGGATGAAGTAGAGTTTAATGTTCAGGGTCGCCCCATCAAAACTTATATTGGAAGCTTTCGAGAGGTGAAATTCAACCAAGTGTCAACCAATTTTCTAGTGCTATTTCCTGAAGGAGTATTGGAGGAAGCACCCAAGTTTCATGTGATTATTACCAAAACGAGTACGGACAAACAGGCGGCTGAAATGCAGGCCGATATGGTTCGGGAGTTTCCGAATATCTCGATCATCAACCTGGGTACGATTGTCGAGACACTTGAAGAAATTTTGGGTAAGATTAGTTTTGTGATTCAGTTTATGGCTTTTTTCTCCATTGCTACCGGGATTTTGGTGTTGATCAGCTCATTGATCATCAGCAAGTACCAACGCATGCGGGAGAGCATTTTGTTACGAACACTAGGGGCAAGTTCTGCCTTGGTGCGGCAGATCAATACCCTAGAGTACTTCTTTTTGGGAAGCCTTGCCTCTCTTTCTGGAATTTTACTTTCTTTCCTTGCGACGTTCTTGTTGGGCAAGTTTGTCTTCCAGATGAACTTTAGTTTGGCTTGGAAGGAGGGGTTGGTGATTTATTTGGTGATTACCTTCCTCACAATTGTTCTGGGCTGGCTCAATGGTCGAAAAATCATCAATCAGCCTCCAATGGAGATTTTGAGAGGGAATGGATAATCGCTCACAGACCACGGTCCACAGCTCACGTAATTGAACTACAAAACTTAGTTTAAGTAGTTGCAGTTGAAAAAGTAGCTAATCCTATAAAACAAAAAGGGCTTGCAGCGATGCAAGCCTTTGTACCCAGAGCCGGAGTCGAACCGGCACGAGTGTAACCTCATTGGTGTTTGAGACCAACGCGTCTACCAATTCCGCCATCTGGGCATTAAATACTTCCATTCCGTACTGAATGGGCTGCAAATATGACTACAAAAATGATTTTCTACAAACTCATTCTCCTACTTCCTGTAATTTTTTTGTACTCCAAGTCTGAGGCTTCTCGGAAAACAGGGTTTTTGTAAAACTCCAAACCGATTTAAATAGCTCAGAATCACGATACTGATTCAAAGCCTCCTCGCTTTCCCAGTGGCTGTAGGTCACAAAAATATTTTTTTGATTCTGGTCCTGCCATAGTTCCAAATGCCGACAGCCTGGAAAATTCCGAATTTTAGATTTGTGGATTTCAAAATTCTCTAAAAATGAACTAGCCGCTTCAGGTCTGAAGGTCATCCTGACCACTCGAATCAAACTCATGTCTCAAAGTTGATGTACACCACACTGTCTCGCTTCAAACCGAGTAAGTTGCTCCCATGTCCATGATTGATGCCGATTTCCAACACATCTAGGCTGTTGAAAAATAAATAAGGTTCACCTGCCTCTACTTGATCGTAGCCCGTTTGGAGTTGACGTAAAGTTTCCCTTCCAAATTGTATCGTGAATTTTCCGGGATTCAACTTTTCAAAAACCTCCCGTTGAATATTGGTAATTAAGTTTCCATAGCGGTCAACACGTACTACATGTCCAATAATCTGTTCCCGTGTAGCCTTGGCTTGGCGAGGCATTAATTTTTTGAACTGGGTAGAAGGACCTCCAAAGTCATGTATAGCAGCGCCTGAGGCTACTTTTGCGGCAATTGGAGCCAAAATATCTCGCGTAGGGAAGGTGGAGTCTTTGATATGAATGTCCGCAAATTGGACGATAATCCCTGGATCATAGTCTGCCAACATGCTTAGAATCCCATTATTTGGACCGATAAAAATATGGTCTTCCAACTTGATGCCGATGTATCCTGTTGTTGCAGTACCTGTAGTATTGATGCCCACCAAATGCACCGTTCCTTTAGGAAATTCCCGGAAGGTAGCTCGAAGAAGAAAGGCGGCATGCTCCAAATCAAAAGCCGCTATACCATGTGAAATATCCACAATTTGCAGCTGTGGATTGATGGATAGCATCTTGGCTTTCACTGCAGGTACATAGTAGTCCATGTCCCCAAAATCAGAAAGGAATGTCACCAAGGCCATAAGAGCATGTAAAGTAAAATTTTGTAGTTTTGTTTGTTGGGGACTGAACAAAAATAGACATTTTATTCTTTTGCCTTCAAGGTGTACCTAATCTTAACAAAACTTTGGTCGAAAAAGTAATTACCCTAGAGCATGTTCCCTTGGCTGAGTTTTTTGGCACAGCCGATGAAAATATTCGTCAGATTGCACAAGCATTCCCGCAGTGTAAAGTGATTTCTCGCGGAAATGAAATTCGTATCCAAGGAAGTCCCCCAGAAATTCTAAGAATCAATGATCTGATCAATATGCTTCTAGAGCACTTCGAGCGTTTTGGTAGCCTCAGTCCGGAGCATGTCAAGGATTACTTAGCGATCGAAGGCGGACCCTTTGAAGAAGCCAGTAAAGACCAAGTGATTGTATTTGGAAATAAGGGTTTAGTCATCAAACCTAAATCTGCCAACCAACGCAAGCTAGTAGAAGCTGCCTTCAAAAACGATCTGGTGTTTGCATTGGGTCCCGCCGGAACAGGTAAAACCTACATTGCTGTAGCCTTGGCAGTACGAGCACTTAAAAATAGGGAGGTAAAGCGAATCATCATTACACGACCAGCGGTAGAAGCTGGAGAGAATTTAGGATTCCTTCCGGGCGATTTGCAAGAGAAACTCGATCCTTATTTACGACCGATTTACGATGCACTTCAAGACATGATACCTCCCGAGAAACTGAAGTATTACCAAGAAACACGAGCCATTGAGATTGCTCCGCTTGCCTACATGCGCGGGAGAACCCTTCACGATGCCTTTGTACTCTTGGATGAGGCTCAAAATACCACGGCTGAACAAATAAAAATGTTTTTGACTCGAATGGGACCCAATTCGAAAGTCATCATAACTGGGGACCAAACCCAAGTAGATTTACCCACCCGACAAAAATCCGGATTATCAGAGGCCCTTCGTGTCCTGAATGATGTCAAAGGGATTGGTGTAGTGCGTTTGAGCGGGTCGGATGTAATTCGACACAAGCTGGTCAAAGCCATCATCGCCGCTTACGAGAAAAGTGAGGAAGAAAAAGAAAAACTACGCCATGAAGCCAATAGTAGAAAAAATAACGACTAAGGAAGGTTTAAAAGCTGCATTTCATATTCGTGAGCTCGTATTTGTTGTGGAACAGGAAGTAGATCCTTCAGAAGAATACGACGAGTTTGAGGATAGTTCAATTCATTTCTTAGCGAAGCTTGATGGAGCCCCTGTGGGCACCGCCCGCTGGAGATTCACCACAAATGGGGTGAAAATGGAACGATTTGCCGTTGTCCAAGAAGCGAGAGGGCAGGGCGTAGGACAAGCCTTGGTGGCTGCTGTACTTGCAGATATCAACCAGCATCCGGATGGAAAAGCCAAAAAGAAATACCTCCATGCCCAAATCCATGCGATTCCGCTCTATGCTAAATTTGGATTCCAAGCGGTAGGGGATCAGTTTGAGGAGTGCGCTATCCTGCATTATAAAATGGAACTGAGCTAGAAAGCACTATTTTCCAAGTACGCGTAAATCAATTTTTTTTGGGATTTTGCATTCATTCCCTTCTAGGTAACTAGGAATGAGTTTGGAAGGGCTCTAATTTTTTACTTTTTAATTTTTTAGTCATGACTTTTGCTGACTTTCCCTTTTTGAGGTACCTCTTCTTTTTCTTCGGAGGAGTAGTACTCGTAGCAATATTTCCACAGGAATCGCCCTCTCTTTTTTTGGGGCTATTGGCTGCGATTTGGTTAATTTATTTGGTACATCTGAATTGGTTGCCTTCTCCCAGTCCTTTCTTAAGCTCATCACTGGCCTACCTGCTCTTGATTGGGCTCGGTTCTTATGTGTCTCTTTCATCGAAGCAACAAGCAATTGCCGGGGATATCCCGTGGGAAGAGGGCAAAGGCTACCTTGCCGAAGTTCAGCGCTATGATATTCCCAAAGCCAATTCATCTGAGAATTTACTAGCAGTAGTAGCCATCCATGGAGCACAAGGTTGGCAGCCACAGAAATCATTGGTTCTGGTATACCACCAGATGGAAGAGGCATTGTATCCAGGTCAGGTAATTTGGGTTCCTACAAATCCGGAGCGGCTTGCTCCTCCGAGTTTTCCTAATGAATTTAATTACAAACGTTTTTTGGCTGCCAAAGGGATTCACTTTCGGCAGTTTCTAGGAAAAAAAATAGTCCTGCTCCCTCTAAAGCAAAGCAATGACCTGAATTTCACCTTGGAAAATTTGCGTTATTATTTTGCGGGAGTGATCGATCAGTATGTTCCTAGGCCTGAGTCCAAACAAATAGCCTTGGCGCTACTTCTGGGACAAAAAGAATCCCTGAGCAAGGAGGTAAAGCAAGCCTATTCGGCAACGGGCACCCAACATATTTTGGCAGTTTCTGGACTCCATGTGGGCATCATCTACTCCATATTGTTGCTTCCACTAACTTTTTTTAAACAGGAGGGGCACGCCCTTCGAAAAAGTTACCTCTTTCTTGTCTTGGGGTTGATCTGGATCTATGCGCTGATGACGGGATTCTCCCCCTCTGTGGTGCGTGCAGTGGTCATGTTCTCCTTAGTGACCTTTGGACAGATGCGAAAAAGAAAACCTTCCATTTGGAATATTTTGGCATTTTCAGCGCTGCTGCTCCTGGTGCTTGATCCTGATATTCAAACAGATCTTGGCTTTCAGCTTTCTTACTTGGCGGTTGCGGGGATTGTGGGCTTGCAGCCCATCCTCCTTCGGATGTGGGCCCCTTCCAATCGCGTGCTGGATTATTTCTGGCAAATGGCCACAGTCACCCTTGCCGCTCAGTTGATCACCAGCCCACTGACGCTCCACTACTTTCATACCTTTCCCACCTATTTTTTAGTGGCCAACTTGCTCATTGTGCCGCTATCCTATATCATCTTGTGCGTAGGGGTTCCGTTTCTTTTGCTTGCATGGATTCCCATCCTAGGCACTTTGTTGGGAGCTAGTGTTGACTTTTTACTTTTTATCCAAAATGAAATCACCTATATCCTTCAAGAATTTCCAGCTGCCCTGTGGAAGGGGATTCACCTCTCTCTTGCAGGGATGTTTGCTAGTTGGGGAGCACTTTGGATATGGGGAAATTGGGAGTGGGGAAATCGAAAAATCCTTGCTCAATTTGCCTTAGCACTTGGCTTCCTTTGGGCAATCTCAAATCTTTGGACTGAGGTTCGACGCCCATCCCTAGAGTTATATTTTTTTACCAAGGAAGAGCAGCAAATCTTAGACCTCAAACTTGGGGAACATCACCTTTCCTGGAATCAGGATTTCCCTGTGGCCCAACTTTCGTATTCCATTCTTCCCAACCGGATGGCGGGCCAACGAAATCCCGTTCCAATCCCGCTGAAAGGGATGGTAAGTGGAGATTCTATCTGGTTTCCAGGGGTCAAAATCAGCTTTTTCCCCGCTCAAAATCGCATTGAATGGGGATCGCTTCAACCCAAAGAACGGATAGATTTTAGCCAAACTGAGCCTACAAAAGCCCTCCCTATAGACTCGATTTTTACGGCTTTTTCAGGATTTAAGGTAAGTTTCTAAGGAGGTATACAAGAAGGATTCTTTTTCAATTTATGCCTTTTTGATCACGGTGAACTAGGGTTTTTTTGTAATTTCAAAGGTTAATGACTGAGGCAAACGACCGATTGGTAATTCTCCTGAAGGAGGTATTTGGATGGAAGGAGTTTCGTCCTGTACAAAAGCAGGTCATCGATGCGGTGTATCGGGGAGAGGACACGCTTGCCATTCTACCCACTGGGGGAGGAAAAAGCCTTTGTTACCAGGTACCTGGATTGGCCAAAGAGGGGATCTGTATTGTCATCTCCCCGCTAATTGCGCTCATGAAAGATCAGGTGGATTACCTCAAAGCCCGTGGGGTAAAAGCCGTAGCACTCCATGCTGGCATGAGTGCCAGAGAGATCGATACGGTCTTAGACAATTGCATCCGTGGGGGAGTCAAATTTTTGTACCTGTCTCCAGAGCGCTTAAAATCTGAACTATTTGTGGAGCGGTTCAAGCAGATGAACCTCAACCTGATTGCAGTGGATGAGGCGCATTGCATCTCTCAATGGGGCTATGATTTTCGACCTGCCTACCTCGAAATCGCGACTATCCGAGTGCATCATCCCAAAGTGAATGTACTTGCCTTGACAGCCTCTGCTACGCCAGAGGTTGAAAAAGATATTTTAGAAAAGCTGCAGCTTAAAAAGCCCGCCACCTTCCACCAAAGTTTTGCCCGTAAGAATTTGAGCTACAGCGTCCGATTGGTAGAGAACAAACTCGAAAAGGGGATTGAAATCCTAAAGCGAATTTCTGGATCGGCCATTTGGTATGTGCGTACCCGACAAGCGACTCAACAGCTGGCCAAGCAACTCCAGCAAATGGGATTCTCCGCTGCGGCCTACCATGCAGGCATGACCGCTCTCGATCGTTCTACCAAACAGGAAGCCTGGAAAGCAAACCAGGTACGCATCATGGTCAGCACCAATGCCTTCGGGATGGGCATCGATAAGCCCGATGTACGGGTAGTGCTGCACAGTGATTTGCCTGAAAACCTCGAAAGTTATTACCAGGAAGCAGGCAGAGCAGGTCGAGATGGACAAAAGGCCTTTACCGTACTTCTGACTAATGCCCAGGATTTTGAACAGCTGTTGGACCGAGCAGCGCTAGTCTATCCGCCGATAGAATTTCTCCGTCGCGTGTACCAATGCCTCGCCAACTATTTTCAATTGGCCATTGGAGCCCAGTCTTTACGCAGCCATGATTTTGAGATTTCTGATTTTGCAAACACCTACCAGCTGCCAGTATTGGATAGTTTTTATGCCCTCAAGGTGCTGGAGGAAGAAGGGCTGATTGCACTCAACGAAAGTTTTTTTGTCCCTTCACGAGCACATTTTCTGGTCAATCCCCAGCGACTATATGAGGTTCAAATCCAACATGCCAAGCTCGATCCGGTGATCAAAATCCTACTTCGGACGCATGGAGGAAATCTATTTTCAGAATATTTTAATATTCATGAGGCAAGGCTAGCCAAAGCAGCAGGGATGGAAGAAACGGTCTTGATTAAAGGGTTACTCGAGTTGGCCAAAATGGAGGTATTGGATTACGAACCTCGAAAAGATCGGCCGCAACTCACTTTTTTGACGGAGCGGTATGATGCAGCTACCCTTCCACTCAATTTCAAGCGGATCACCTTAAGGCGAGAGCTTACCCTGCACAAGGCTACGCAAATGGTAGCTTATGCACATCAAACACGAATTTGCCGAACCCAATTTATACAAGCCTATTTTGGGGAGTTTAGTAACGAGAGCTGTGGGGTTTGCGATCGTTGTGTAGAAGAAAAAAAAGCCAGCCTTCCATTAGACGTTGAAACCAAGTTTAAAGAGCAAGTCTTGCAAACTTTGTCAACCGATGAAGTGTTTAGCGAGGAAGAGCTATTTGAAGCGCTCAACAAGCCTGCTTCCTTGGGGCATCTCAAGTGCCTCCGCCAATTGGTGGAGGAAGGGAAATTGGAGGTGAGTGCCTCAGGTAAATACAAACGAAGGATAAATGGGTGATTTCTTTGACGACTTACTGAAAAAAATCTTTCCACCACGAGGAGGCAATCAATCCTTGTCGGTGAAGGAAAATTTTTTAGTAAAAGAAAGGGATCTCCAGGCTTTGGAAGCTTGGAATGAATCCGAAGCATCCAAAACACTTTACGACTTGGTTTATCGGAACTACCACTACAAACGCGCACAAATCAACGAAAGCCCAGAAGTGCATGTGTTTTCCTCCGTGTATGCCAATGGCTTTGCCCTCAGCTATGGTCCACCTCTTGATCCAAATTCTTTTTCCCTACTTTTCTTGGGATTAAGTAGGCGCATTATAGCTTTGGGGTACGAACAAGTAAGTTTGGATCGAAAGCTGGAGGAAGTGAATGAACAGGTGAAAGAAACGGAGAAATTCTACTTCAAGCCCCCTCTTCAACTCCCTAATGAAGGTGAATTGATTAGCCAATTGTATGGGAATATTTCCTTGGAAAAAATCCGAATCAACCAGCAACCCAGCTACTTCAAATTGCTTGCTTCGGTGTATTCTGACCGATTGTATTACGATGCCAAACCATTTGATGAATTGATGGATCGGTTGTTTGAAAGACCTTAACTATGGATAGAATTACCCTTAAAACCCAATTGGGAGCATACAGAAGTCCCTTTGAAGAAGAAAATCAGTTTGTGGCTGATTTTCTGGCCTTGACTGAAGACCCCTTGGCTTACTCAAGAGAACGAACCGCAGGCCATTTTACTGCTTCTGCTTGGATTGTAAATAAGGAAAGAACGCACACCCTACTTACGCTTCATCGCAAGTTGGGTCGTTGGTTGCAGTTGGGTGGTCATGCAGATGGAAATGAAAACCTTTTAGAAGTAGCGATGCAGGAGGCCCGAGAAGAAAGTGGACTGAGCACCCTGCAATTCGTGGATACCCATATTTTTGATTTAGACAAGCACATCATTCCTGAGCGGCCTCATGTGGCAGAGCATTTCCACTTTGATGTGCGCTACCTGATAGAGGCAGATCTCCAAGAACCATTGGTGCGAAGCGACGAGAGCATCTCTCTGGCTTGGGTTACCTTTGACGCGGTGATCGATCTGATCGGTTACAATCCCTCCATCTTGCGGATGCTCGAAAAAACAAGTACCTCTGAAATTTTACGTTAATGCGCAGTTTTGATATTCCTCAGCTTCGCGCTGATTTTTCCTATTCCACGCCCATCCAACTTCGTTTTTCAGATATTGATGGTTACCTCCATGTCAACAATGGAGTCTATTTTAGCTATTTTGAACATGCCCGAGCTGTATTCCTATATCAAGTAGCTGGCTGGGATGTACTGGATGTGGGTACCGTTGTGGGTAGAATCGAGATCGACTACATTCGTCCCATACACTTGACCGATCAAGTGGAGGCCTTGGTGAAGTGCTCACGACTCGGCAATTCTTCCTTTGATCTAGAGCAAGTGCTTTTGGGCAAGGACAGCACAGGCAAGGAGCAAGTATATGCCACCTGCAAAAGCGTACTGGTTTCAGTAGACAAGTCAAGCATGAAACCCGTAGCTATTCCTGAGGCATTCCGTCAAAAACTAGCTTCCTCCTAAACTCGAATTCGTAACTTTACTGAAAATTTATTCCTGTGAAACAACTTTGGATCCTTTGCCTTCTTGTATTCAGTAGTCTTGCCTGCGCTCCAAGTGAGGAGGAACTCATGAAAGTGGGGTTAGAGAAAATGGATGCTCAGGATTGGGCAGCGGCAGTCACCCAGTTTGACCAGGTATTGGAGAAAAACCCAAACCAGCCCACAGCTTTAAATGCCAAGGGTGTTGCGCTTTTTCAGCAAGGAAAAATCAAGGAAGCGATCCCGCTTTTTGATCAGGCCATTCAAGTTGATTCGACCAACTACAAGCCGTGGTTTAACCGAGGCAATGCCAACATGGAGCTGACCAACTACAAGTCAGCATTGGCAGATTTTAATCTGGCGGCGGCACTCGACCCTAGCCAACTTGACATTTTGTTTAACCGGGGAACGACTTTGTTGAGCATGGAAGCTTACGAAGATGCCTTGCTTGATTTTCAAGCCGTAGTTCAGAAGGAGCCCAACCATGCAGAGGCGCATTTCCGTTTGGCCAAAGCCAATTTAGGAATGAACGACCCCATACATGGGATGGAATCACTCACCAATACAGTCAATTTGGATCCTAAAAATGGGGAGGCCTATTACTTGCTGGGCGTCACCCGAATGAGTGCTTTGGGCCAAAAAAATGAAGGCTGCGCAGATTTGAAAATGGCCCTTTCCTTGGGTTACCAAGAAGCAGAAACTTGGATCAAGGACTTTTGTGAAGCAAAGTAATGGCTGAAGTGGGTGTCGACATTGAACGAGCAGCAGCATTCCTTCGCCAAGGGCTGCTAGTCGCTATTCCCACCGAAACGGTCTATGGATTGGCAGGCAATGCACTCGATGTAAAGGCTGTAAGTTCGATTTTTGAAACGAAAAACCGACCCAATTTTGACCCCTTGATTTTACATGTGGCTTCCTTGGAACAGGTAGGTCCATTTGTTTCTGAATTTCCAGAAAAGCTCAAACGTTTGGCCGAAGCCTTTTGGCCAGGTCCATTGACAGTCTTATTGCCTCGGAAGGCCAGTGTTCCTGATTTGGTTACCTCAGGTCTCGATCGTGTGGCAGTCAGAGTACCCAATCACCCGCTGACCTTGGCGCTCCTTTGGCAGCTTGACTTTCCGCTTGCGGCACCTAGTGCCAATCCTTTTGGTTACATCAGTCCTACTCAGGCAGGGCATGTGGATGCACAATTGGGAACTCAAATTCCCTACATTCTTGACGGCGGCGCTTGTGCCGTAGGACTAGAAAGTACCATTGTGGGGATGGAAGGAGGGCAAGTCGTCATCTATCGTTTGGGAGGACTTGATCTTTCCAAAATTGAAGCTATTGTAGGTCCGGTGACAGTTCAGGCGCATAGCTCGAGCAATCCGAGTGCACCAGGCCAATTGGCAAGTCACTACGCTCCGCGGAAGACATTTTTGTTGGGGAATTTACAGGAATTGGTCCCGCAGTTGATTCAACAAGGAAAAGAGGTGGGGGTACTGAGCTTTTCAGCTCATTTTCCTTCTCTTGCTTCAGACAGGCAGTTTGTCCTTAGCCCAAGCCAAGACTTGCAAGAAGCAGCCCAACGCCTCTTTATGGGGATGCGACTCTTGGATGAAAGTGCTGCAGACCTGATACTCGCCGAATTTGTGCCTGAAATCGGATTGGGTCGTGCCATCAACGATCGCCTCAGGCGAGCCGCAGCACAGCCGATCCATTAGGGCAGTTTTTCCAAACTATCTTTTCGTATTGGCTGGATTTGGTTTAAATTCGTATCGATTTTTAATCTAAAACCTAGTATTCACCTATTATTCCTTATCACATGTCCTTGAATGTAAAAAATGTTGATAGCCTCAGTTTCGCAGGCAAAAAAGCGCTCATCCGTGTAGATTTTAATGTTCCACTAGACGAGCATTTCCAGGTTACAGACAACACTAGAATTCAGGCAGCTGTACCTACTATCAAAAAAATCTTAAATGATGGGGGATCTGCCATTTTGATGTCTCACTTAGGTCGTCCAAAGGGAGGGCCAGAGGATAAGTATTCTTTGAAGCACATTGTTTCTGCAGTGGAGGCCGCTCTAGGTCAAAAGATCAGCTTTGCAAATGATTGTATTGGAGAAGAAGCCAGCCAAAAGGCGGCTCAACTCGGTGCAGGACAGGTATTGTTGCTAGAGAATCTTCGGTTCTACAAGGAGGAAGAAAAAGGAGATGAAGCCTTTGCTGCCAAGCTAGCGCAACTCGGAGATGTGTACGTCAACGATGCTTTTGGAACGGCACACCGTGCCCATGCATCCACTGCAGTGATTGCAGCCAACTTTTCCCAAAAAGTAGCCGGATACCTCATGGAATCTGAGTTAACCAATGCGGACAAAGTGCTAGGTAATCCAGAGCGTCCTTACACTGCAATTATGGGTGGAGCCAAAATCGCTGACAAAATCTTGATCATTGAGCGCTTGCTTGAAAAAGTAGATAATCTCATCATTGGTGGCGGTATGTCCTACACTTTTGCAAAGGCGCAAGGAGGATCAATTGGTACCTCGCTTTTGGAAGTAGACAAACTTGACTTCGTATTGGAGTTGATGGAAAAGGCGAAGGCAAAAGGAGTGAACTTGATTTTACCGATTGATACCGTGATTGCAGATGATTTCTCGAATACTGCCAATCAGGGATTAGTCAATAAGGGAGAGATTCCAGACAAGTGGATGGGATTGGACATCGGACCAAAGACACGCGAACTTTTTGGTAAAGTGATTTTGGAATCCAAAACCATCCTTTGGAATGGCCCGATGGGCGTGTTTGAAATGGAGTCTTTTGACAAAGGCACCAAGGCTATCGCGGAGTATGTGGCAGAAGCAACGCGCAATGGTGCCTTCTCGCTGATTGGTGGAGGAGATTCTGCTGCTGCAGTCAATAAGTTTGGCTACACCGATCAAGTATCTTATGTGTCTACTGGAGGAGGAGCCCTACTGGAGCACATGGAAGGAAAAGTACTCCCAGGAGTAGCTGCCTTAGCAGAATAAATGAAGAAATAAGACCATTTTGTTTAATGGCCTTATTTCTTCATCTTTTCTTCATCTTTCCTGCAGAAGTTGCGAATGTAAAAATCCATTTACCTCATGACTAAGATTCTATTCTTGCTCGCTTTCCTCTCTTTTTCTAGCTTTGCCTTGGCGCAAAGTGAGGCCCCAAACCGACCAACTGCTGCTAACCCCAAGGCTGCAGAAGCTGGAAAGAAAATTGGAATTTCTAGTGCTTCAAGAAGGAGTGCAATGCCTAGAGCCGGAAATTCGAATGCAAAAATGGAGGGAGATGGTTCGATCAAGCATGCTCATGACAATTCCAAAGGTACTGGAGCTTCTCCGATGAATCGACCAGATGGAAGAGTTCCTAGAAGTAGACCTAGTGGACCCATCACCCGGCCTTCAGGAGCTCCTGGAGGTCAACCAGTTACCATGCCTGGTAACAGGCCTTTTGGACCTCGAAATCGTCCTGGTGGTGGCTAATTGTTTCACTAGAGCTTCCATTGACTATCCATCTTCCGAACTCTTTAGCACATGAAAAAAGGTTTGGTCCTTCTTTTCCTTCACACTCTTATTCCCTGCCTTTGCTGGGCTCAGGAAATGGAATCTCAAGCAGACTCTGTGATAGAGGAATCAGGGAATTACTTAATTGTTGGTACTGGGTTTCAAAACAAAGCTAGCTTCATGTCTAGAGATTTTGGACAGAAAATTCCAATTTTTTCGAATGACCTTTTATTCTATCATCAAACAGGCTTTTATTTATCTGCTTCACTAAGTAAGTTTTTGACGACTGACCTTTCTTGGCAAAAAGGGCTGGGCACTGGATTTTATAAAACTTTATCATCCAAATTAGATTTAGACCTTTCTTACAATCATTACTTTGGTGCAAGTAACCTCAATTCGGCAGGCCAAGATAATTTAGGCATGGCCCAAGGAACCATAGGCTTAGATTGGGAAATACTTTATTCCACTACCCAAGCAATGTATTTGGTGAATTCGCCAGGGGATTTTTTCATCACGAGCCGACACTCACGATATTTTGAGTTGGATCAGCCTATTAAAGGTGGAGGGGTTTTATCCTTTGAACCCCGATTTACATTATTTCTTGGAACCAGTAATTATTACCGAATTGGAGGCTATGAATTTACTAGGTTCCAATATTTAGAAACCCAGCGCTTTGTGTCTCAAGGGCTAGAAATGGCTATTCCTATCTCCTTAAGTTATTCTAGACTTGAATTTCAATTGGAACCAAGATGGATTATTCCTACTCAAGTGCCAGACTACGATGGTTCTAACTCCAGTTTTCAATTTGCTTTCAAGGTGAGTCATACCTTTTCATTTAAAAAATCAAAATGAGAATACTATTAGTTGAAGATGAGCGAGCTCTTGCCAAAGAAATTCAAGGATTTCTACAATCTGAAAATCATGTAGTAGATCAGGTGGGCACAAAAAAAGCAGCTTCAGAAAACTTAGCAGTTAATTCCTATGATTTTGCCTTGGTGGATTTGGGATTGCCTGATGGGGATGGATTAGATTTGCTCCAGGAAGTCAATAAATATCAAGAAAATGCTTCCGTAATTATTCTTACTGCACGTACGGAGGTTGGGGACAAACTCTTGGGCTTTGAAAGTGGTGCTGATGATTACCTTTCCAAACCCTTTTCTTTATTGGAATTGAAAGCTAGGATGCAAGCAATTTTAAGGAGAAAAGGGGGCTGGAAAAAAGATGTGATCCAGCTGGGTGGATTTGAAATTCATTTGAACGAGCCCTTGGTGTCCTTTGAAGGTCAGGAGATCAAGCTCACCAAAAAGGAATACATCCTATTACAGTTTATGTTGATCAATAAAAATCGAGTTCTCAATCGCTTTCAATTGGCAGAGCACTTGTGGGGAGATCATCTAGATGACGACTACCAATCCAACTACATTGACGTGCATGTAAAGAATATCCGAAAAAAACTGGGTAATAGTGGACCTGTAGATTGGTTAGAAACAGTTCGGGGATTGGGTTATAAAATCATCGCATGAAATTATTTCATAAGCTTCTTGTTTTTAACCTACTGGGAAAAGGAATTTTCCTTCTAGTTTTTTTAATGCTTAGCCCCTACCTACTTAGCCAACTTATCATTGATACTACCGATGAGGAACTGCTTATCAAAAAGGAAGAGGTTTTCAAACTTATCCAAAAAGGAGGAATTGAAAATTTCATATCTAATGAAAATCCAGAACTAGGTTTTGGTTCCTACAATATTCTAAAAGAAGAGTACATTTTGTTACAGGCAGTCCCTGCGGATTTTGAGGTAGTTGAAGAGATTTCTAGTGAGAAAAGGATCATTGAGGAAGAAGAAATTAGTTATCGAGTAGTTGCCGATGTGATTGAGATAGAAGGTAGTAGCTACCTTCTTGAAATTGGAAGAAGTCTCAATACCATTGAAAAAATTGAAGGTATGTTTTTTCAAATCGCTATGGGGATCCTTTTTTTATTTTTAGCCTTTTCATTTCTATTGGATTCAGCCATCAGTAAACGGATTATGGCTCCCTTCAACAAGATTATCCAATCCAAAATCTCTCGGATTAATGAGCCGCAGGAGTTTCACGACAAATCTATTCATAGCACTACGAAGGAATTCGAACTTCTAGATAATGCAATTTCAGAGATGATGAAGCGAATTCAGAGGTCATTTAATCAGGAACGAATTTTTATTTCCCATGCCTCTCATGAGCTCAAGACACCTATCTCGGTACTTCAGTCGAAGCTGGAGGCTATTTTTAATGATGAACACCTTACTACCTACCAAAGCGAAAAATTAATGGAGATGCAGGATACCTTACAGAAAATGAAAAAATCTGTAAATGCCCTGTTGCTACTTTCTAAAGTAAATAATGCGCAATATTTAAAAACTGAAACGGTTGATTTGAAATTGGTTGTGGAAGGCTTAGTCGAAGACTGGACTGAGATTGCAGAAGAAAAAGGCATACAGATTAGAAAAGGAATCATTGCTCCTTTCGTTTTAGAGTACACCAATTCTTCACTTTGTCAGATGATGGTTCAAAACGCACTGAGTAATGCCGTCAAGTATGTAGAAAATGGAGGTGAAATCAGCCTTTCAGGAATGATTAACGGGGATAGGTACGAAGTGGTGATTGAAAATGATGGAGCAGGAATCGACGACAAATTAATTGAACAAGTAAAAAATGGCTTGGTGTTTTTGAAAGATGTTTCTAAAGAAAAATCAGGATTTGGCCTTCAAATCATGTACAAAATTACTCTTTTTCTAGGGGTTGGTTTGGAAATAGGATCCCAAAAAGGAAAAACACGGGTTTGTTTTAGTTTTCCACTAAAAGCTTGACTTGAATAATTTTTAAAAAAAATATTTTTTTCATTTTCCCTTCATGTTGGAAGCGGTAATTGGTACCATAATTTAAATTTCTTGTAACCACTTAAATCCAAACCACATGAAATCATTTAAAATTCTTTTTTTATTGTCTTACCTGCTTTTTATGGCAGCTTGTACAGAGCAAGATGAAAAGGCTTCCATTACGGAAGAGTTAGTAGATGGAGCTACAGCGATTGATTTGGCCCAAACTTCTGGCCAGTTGGTCAGTGGCACCAGTTTTACCCTGAGTGGAAATTCATTTCAATCGGGTTCAATTTCCGCTCGAATAGCGGGTACAGAGGAAACGGCTCATTCAGGAGGCCCTGGTGCTTTGAAAGGAATGGATAAAGGTAAAGGAGGTCACAAAGGCATCATGGATGGTTTGAATTTGCTTGCACCAAATGATGAAATATTAGCCATCATTGAAGCAGAAAGTGCCGGCGATATTCGGGGATTTCGCATGTTCAAATTTGGTGGGGCAACGATTACCCACTACGATGCTTCTGGAAAAATTATTGAGCTTCCAGTAGCAAGCACGGTGGATGGTCCTCACGGAGGGCATAGTGGAAATCAATTTCCAGAGATGGACTCCTTATTGAGCTTGATAGTGAAGTCAAAGGTTGATTTTGGTGCAGGCGTCACCGTAACAAAAAATGAGCAGCAAATCACACGTAAAGGAGTAATTGTAGTCAGCAGAACCAAAGTTGGAATCGTTTTAACAGAGAAGGTTGAATTTCAAAATTATGTAGTCAATGGAATTCAAATTAGCGGTGTAAAAACTATTGTTTCCGAGTTTGATAAGGCCACTGGTAAAGGAAGCGTAAAATCGAATGTTGCAAATGGGAAGTTTGTCTTTGCGGATGGAGAAGTAGGGGTTTGGACTTCTGAAAAAAATAGAACTTCTGAGGTAGTCCGAGGCAATGATTCTCGAAAGCCAATTAGTGGTAAGATCCTTACCAATGTAAAAACTTCAATTAAGTCGGCTTCTGGTGCCGTGATTTATTCCCACGAGACTACAACCCCACTAGAAATTGATCTTTCTTGTTCTGGCAAAAGAAGAGGACCTACCTTGGGTAAGATAGAAACTGTGTATCGTACCAATAAAATCAGTGTTGATTTTGGCGATGGATCTTGCACCAATCAAACCATTACCATCACCGTGAATGGAGTAACTACCACCAAGACCATTGGAGGTTAAGTAATAGGATTTGACATAAAAGCCGATCGGAATCAATCCGATCGGCTTTTTTTGTTTTTGTGAAGGAGTAGCGGCGATCTGAGAATCACCTGAAAGTGGGTTTCAAAGGTTAATTTTTTAAAATTTCAATTCTACTAGTACTGGGAAGTGATCAGAAGGATATTTTTTGCCGTAGTTGTCTGTCAGGATGCCATGGCGCAACACTTCAATCTTGCCCTGCACAAAAATATGGTCGATGATGCCGGCGGGCATTCGATCCCATTCGAAAGCGGTAAAGGTGCCTTTGGGGCCATAGGAGGGCAGCTTGGAGATTAAGCGAGCATCCTTCCAGGTTTCTTGGTTGAAGATAACTTGGTAGGCAGGATTTTCTGGTTCCACATTGAAATCTCCCATCCAGACCACTGGAAGCCCTTCTCGATTGATTTCTTTAATTTTTGAAAGGACCAACTTACTGCTTTCCACACGGGCTTGCTGTCCGATATGATCGTAGTGCACATTGAAAACGTAGAATCGTTCCCCTTCTGCCGAGATAAATTTACCCCAGCTGCAAATCCTATTCAAGGCAGCATCCCATCCTTTGCTTGGTATTTCTGGACTTGCTGACAACCAAAATGTACCAGAATCTTCTAGCTTGTAGCGGACAGAATCGTAATGGATGGGTGAAAACTCACCTTTCATTGCACCATCATCTCTTCCTACTCCGATGGAGGCATAGCCAAGTCCTTCGTTAAGTTGCTGGAGCTGATGTGCCAATACCTCTTGCGTACCGACAATTCCGATTTGATGGAATTGAATCAATTGGATTACCTGCGTTGCCCGATCTTTCCAGAGGTTGCCCACATCGCTTGGGTTGTCCCAGCGGATATTGAAGGTGGCAAATCGATGCGTTTGTGCTGAAATGGGAGTAGCGAAAAGCAGGAAAATTAAGAGGAAAGAATAATGGGTTTTTGGGCTTAAACGAGACATAAATTGGAAACTAATTCGTGAATTGATGGCTATCTCTTAAAATTGCCTATTAATTTCATGAAATGAAAACAATCAATCCCAAAGACCTATCCACTCTTGAACTTCAGAACCTCTTGCAAGGGACCATCTGCCCTAGGCCGATTGCTTTTGCAAGTACGATCAATGCTGCTGGGGAAGTCAATTTGAGCCCTTTTTCTTTTTTCAATCTCTTTAGTGCCAATCCTCCCATCCTTGTTTTTTCTCCTTCTCGAAGAGTGCGAGATACTACCACCAAGCATACCTTAGACAACGTATTGGAGGTACCTGAGGTAGTGATCCATGTGGTAGGCCATGATTTAGTCGAGCAGATGTCCCTCGCTAGCACGGAATATCCGAAGGGGGTCAACGAATTTGTAAAAGCAGGATTAACTGCTCTGCCCTCCAATCTGGTGTCTCCGCCACGTGTTAAGGAGGCTCCTGTGGCCTTTGAATGCAAGGTGCAGCAAGTAATCCCTCTAGGCAATCAAGGAGGGGCTGGGAATTTGGTGATTTGTGAAATACTACAAATTCACTTGGATGAAGCCATTCTGGACGTTTCTGGAGCCATTGCGCCCCTCAAGTTGGACCCTGTCGCGAGGCTAGGAGGCAACTGGTATACCCGAGTGACGGCCGAGTCTTTATTTCAGATTCCCAAGCCATTGATGACTCTCGGGATCGGGGTAGATCAGATTCCTGAAGAAATTCGAAATAGTCCAGTGCTGAGTGGAAATAATTTGGGACGATTAGCCAATGTAGAGCGTTTGCCTAGTCTAGAGGAACTGGCATTATTTTCTGCCCGAGAGGACCTCGAAGATATCAGGCGCCGTTTCCGCTTGGATGAAGAGTCCTGGATGGATCACTTACACCGTTGGGCCAAGGAAGAACTGGAAGCCGGTAACGTGGATCTGGCTTGGAAGATTCTTTTACAAAAAAAAGATAGGCCCCTCACCTAATTCAAGGTAATGGTAAGGAATAAAAGGCCTACCTTTTTTTGTTGAATCTCAGGTCAACTCCCAAGCGGTCCAATTATAGATTGTAACTTTTTCTGACCATCAAAAAGTATAATTTATCAGAAAGTAATTTTCTGAGAATTAGCAAGAGAGGTCCAGGCTTGCCCACTGGATAGCGCATTTGATTTGTTGAGTCTGTAGCAGCTTTATAGATTACTTTCGCCACCACATCTGGGCCTTCCGCGTCTTTCATCACCTTTTCAGCAGCGGTATTAAATTTATTTATGAACCCATCGTACGATTTTGTAGTAGTGGGTTTGACAAACTGTCTACTTCTACCATAAAAATCAGTGACAATTGGACCTGGTTCAACAAGTTTCAATTGGATATTAAACTGTGCTACCTCGTAATGAAGTGACTCAGTAAATCCTTCAACTGCAAATTTGGTTGCATGGTAAATGCTGTAGAGGGGAAAGGTTATTTTTCCGCCCATGCTAGAGATTTGAATGATTCTTCCACCCCCAGTTGGCCGCATCAACTTGATGGCCTCCCGCGTTATGCGCATTAGGCCAAAAACATTTGTGTCAAACTGTTTTTGGATAATTTCATCACTCATCTCCTCAAAAGCTCCATCGACACCGTATCCAGCATTGTTCACCACCACTTCGATTTTACCCAAATCGTTTTTTACTTGTACGAATGCTTGTTGAATGCTCTCCAGACTAGTAACATCCAAGGCGTATAGTTTCACATTTGGGTAGATCGAAAAGTCTTTTTCCTTTTCTGGAGTTCTTTGTGTGGCGGCTACATTCCAACCCATTTTTGCAAACGCTAGTACGGTTGCTTTTCCGATTCCGCTTGAGGTACCTGTAATCAAAACTGTTTTTGTCATTGGTTTTATTTTTGGACAAACATAAAGGGTAAGTTTCAAACCAACAACCTTAGAGTATAGTCTATAGTTGATATTTATTTTTTTATCCTTTACCTTTACACCATGTTGATTAATGAACTTTCGAAAAAAACGGGGCTATCTACCCATACCATTCGGTTTTATGAAAAGTCAGGCTTAATTGAAGGTAGACAAGACCCGACGATAAAATCCAATAATTACTTTCATTACGATGAGGTGACACTAGAGAAATTGGAGTTTATCAGCGATGCAAAATCGGTGGGTTTTACGATTAAGGAAATCGGTCAAATCCTCGATGCCTGGTACAACAATAAATTCACAAAGACTCAAAAACTTGAAATTCTGGATGAAAAATTGAGTTCCTTGGAACAGAAACTAAATGAAATTAAAGAAATGAAGAAGCAAATTCTTAAGTTTAAAGAGGATGTCGTGAATGACAGATGCTAATTTTTCCCTCAAAGTGGTTAAGTATGGTTAGCGAGCTAGCTGAAAAAATACTTTCGAAAGAGTAATTCATTGATGCAATTGAATTCTCCAAAAATCAAAAAACTCAGCAGAATCGCTGAGTTTTTTGATTTAAATTTATTTGATCACTATCTCTTGCGGCATGCGTACTTGCACGCCTTGGTAGTTTTTCAGTTTCTGAATTTTTTGGTAGAGTGGGTACTGTTCTCCGAGTTGTGATTGTAGAATTCGAACTTGCACCTGATCAGAGAAATTGAGCATCAACTCCTCAAACCAAGGCTTCTTTTCAGGATAATACACTACCCGGTAATCTTCACCTGCTTTAATTTTTGCTGCTGCGATGCCTATAGCGGTATCCAAGCCACCCAATACATCGACCAATCCACGTGCCTTGGCTTGGGTTCCTGTCCAAACTCTTCCAGAAGCTACTTTGCGAATAGAATCGGGGTGCATGCCTCGACCTTCAGCCACTCGTGAGATGAAAGTCTCGTAGCCATCCTCTACAGAAGATTGGATAATGGTTCGCTCTACTTCAGTGAGTGGGCGAGCCATGTTTCCAAAATCTGAAAGCTCGCCTGTGGAGACTACATCAGTAGTCACTCCCAACTTGTCATTGACCAGTTCCTGAACATTAAATAAAATTCCAAAAATCCCAATGGAACCCGTGATTGTGTTTGGCTGTGCCACTATGGTGTCTGCAGGAGCAGCAATGTAATAGCCTCCAGAAGCTGCTACTTCACCCATGGATACAATCACTGGCTTCACTTTTTTGGCTTCCGACATTTCTCTCCAGATTACTTCAGAAGCAAGAATAGATCCTCCTGGAGAGTTTACGCGTAAGACAATGGCTTTGATGTTTTCATCCTTTCGTGCTTTGCGAATTTCCTTAGCAAACTTTTCTGAACTAATCACTCCATCCGCATTTCCATCTACAATCTCTCCTTCTGCAAGGATTACTGCAATTCGGTTGGAGGAGCTAATATTTTTACTTTTAGCCATTCCCCCAAGGTCAGTAGCATTGATTGTTGCAATTTGATCTTCTTCCTTCAGACCTAACTTTTCTTTTAGGATGCTGTGAACCTCATCTTCGTACTTTAAGGCTGTAGCCAACTTGTAGGTTACCGCATCCTTTGGTTTCCGAACTAGCATTTGTTGATTGATATGAACTAAACTATCTTTTGCAATGCCTCTCGATTTGGCGATTAGCTCAAGAGCGTGGTTGTTGATATCATCCAAGAAATATTGAGTTTGAAGCCGATTTTCCGGACTCATTTTATCCAAAATAAACGGTTCAACTGCACTTTTAAATTCACCTACGCGGAAAACTTCTGGCTTGATGCCTACTTTTTCAAAAAAGCCTTTCAAGAAAATTCCCTCTGACGAAAAGCCATTGAAGTCTATTCCACCCAAGGGATTGAGGTAAATTTCATCTGCTACAGAGGCTAAGAAGTACCCGCCCTCTGAGTAAGCTTCATCGTAGGCTACTATAAATTTTCCTGATGTTTTGAAATCGATTAAAGCTTCCCTTAGCTCCAACAGACCTGCTTGCCCAGCGCCTATCAATCCAGCGTTGAGGTAAATTCCTTTTACATTTTCATTGGTCTTCGCCTCTCCAATGGCCTTTTTCAAATTCACCAAACCGGCAGTATTTTCTCCGCCAAAAGGATCAAGAAAAGAGCCAAATGCCAAGTCTTCCTCAGAAGTACGCTCCACTAAGGTGCGGCCATTGAGATCTAGATGCAGGATGGAGTTCTTTTCCAAGGTGACTTCTTTTTCAGAAGAGGAAGCAACGAATCCTATAATCCCGAAAAAAATTAGCATTGCTACAATGCTGAACACAAAGAGGCCGACGATAACAGCCAAAACATTACCAAGAAACTTCATAGTAGTTCAATTTAGACTGTAAATTTAGCCTAATTTGGGCCAGCTTTACAAAAATTATCCAAACGAGAAATGGAAACAAAGGTTGTCCTTGGAATAGGGGGGAATAAAGGGGATCGAGCAAGCTATCTTTCTCAGGCTATAGAAGCCTTGTCCAAGCAAGTGACCATTATTTCTTGTTCTCAAATCTACGAATCCGAAGCTTGGGGTGGAGTAGCACAAAATGGAAATTTTTTGAATCAGGTGCTCCTCGTCCAAACCAGCTTGGAACCCTTGGCCTTGTTGCAGGTCACGCAGGCAATTGAAATTGAACTGGGAAGGACTCGGGAACAGCATTGGGGTGACCGAACGATTGATATTGATATCCTGTATTTTGGTGAGCTAATCAGTAACAAACCCCAATTGATTCTCCCCCACCTGTATATCGCTGAACGCAGGTTTGTACTGCAGCCTTTGGTAGAAATTTTGCCTTTAAAAAAACATCCTGTTTCTGGAAAGACTTCCGTAGAACTATTGGCTGCCTGTTCAGATTTGGGTAAGGTATTTGTTTGGAAAAAAGAATAAAAAAATCCCACCTGCAAAGGTGGGATTTTGAAATTAAAGACCGGATACGATGGCTTCGGGATGGATTTTTTTGACCAAACCCTGGAGCACTTTTCCAGGACCACATTCAATAAATTCGGCGGCACCATCCACTACCATTTGCTGAACAGATTGGGTCCATTTCACTGGGGCAGTCAGTTGGGCAATCAGATTGGCTTTGATTTTGGCCACGTCAGTAACCGCCGTTGTACTAACATTTTGATAAATGGGACAGATTGGGGTATTAAACTGAGTTTCTTCGATTGCTTTTTGAAGTTTCTCACGTGCAGGCTCCATTAAGGGAGAGTGAAATGCACCCCCCACTGGAAGTGGTAATGCTCTTTTTGCTCCTGCAGCTTTGAGTAGCTCGCAGGCGATTTCAATTCCCTTGGTGGATCCAGAGATCACGAGCTGTCCTGGACAGTTGTAGTTTGCGGCTACGACGATTTCCTCGGTGATACTGGAGCAAATTTGTTCAACAATTTGATCCTCTAAGCCCAAGATTGCCGCCATGGAAGAAGGATTGATTTCACAAGCTTCCTGCATTGCTAGAGCTCGTTGAAACACCAAAGATAAGCCATCTTCAAAGCTCAAAACACCATTGGCGACTAAGGCAGAAAACTCCCCTAAGGAATGCCCTGCCACCATGTCTGGAGCAAAATCTGGGGTAGTTTTTGCTAAGATGACTGAATGCAAAAAGATCGCGGGCTGGGTTACCTTAGTTTGCTTGAGTTCCTCTTCGGTACCTTCAAAAAGAATATCTGTAATTCGAAAGCCGAGTTGCTCATTTGCTTTTTCAAACAAGGCCTTTGCGGTTGGATTTTCTTCGTAGAGTGATTTTCCCATTCCTGGGAATTGGGCTCCTTGGCCTGGAAATACGATTGCTTTCATTTCTTAAGTTGCCAAAATTTAAGCCCCAAATATAGAATTTTTTTTAACAGTCTTTGGAAAGGAATTAGAGTGTCTCCAAGGTTGGAAAGTGTTTGGAAAGCACTTTTTTCCGGTTTTCTGATAGCCAGCGGATAAATGCTTTGACAGCAGGAGAATGTTTTTTTTGCTTGAGCCAAATTAGTTTCCAATCTGCTTTTATAGGGAGCCCCGGCAATTCTAAAAGTGCAATTCGTTCCTCTTTGATTTCTTGCGCCATGGAGAAATTAGACAAAAGGGATGCGCCTAAGCCGGCCATAACTGCCTGCTTGACAGCTTCGTTGGTAGCAAGCTCAAGCTTGCTCTCTACATGAATGTTGCGGTCTTGGAAAAATTGTTCCATCATGGTACGGGTACCTGAACCTTTTTCTCGAAGTAGGAAGGGGATTTTTTCCCAATTACCAGCTTGAATATGGGTAGTAAAAGTTTTTTTATTTTCTGGAGAGCAAGCTAAAAACCATTTGTTTTCGGCTAATTGTATACTTTCCAGATCAAGTTCGTCCGGCCATAGGGATACCAAAGCCAAATCTGTTGAGTTTTCTTGTAATTGTGCCAATACTTTGTAGCGGTTGGAAACCTCCAGACTGATTTCTACATGGGGGTGAATTTGCAGGAAGTCTGCCATCAAGTAGGGGATGATATATTTCCCAGTGGATACTGCTGAAATTCTGATTTTGCCACCCAAAAGCCCTTTGAGCTCTAGCATTTTTTCCTCAATCTGGCCAAGTTCTCCAAAAATTCGATCTGCCGTGTCTACCAATTCTTGGCCAAATTCCGTGATATGGATTCGCTTTCCAATGATTTCAGTTAGCGGCACTTCAAACTGTTCCTGTAGGTTTTTTAACTGAATGGATACCGCTGGCTGAGTCATGCTCATGGCTTCCGCAGCTTTGGTAATGCTTTGAAATTTGGCAATTGCCTGGAAAGCTTTTAGCTGATGTAGGGTGATATTCATAAGTAAATTTAATTCAAAATCGATAACGAATTAAAATATATTATGTTTTACTTTTTTTGAAGAAATTCAGGAAGGATATTTGCATCATGGATTTTCAGATTCTTATCAACAACCTTAGTAATCCAAGCCTCCTCTTTTTTATCCTAGGGGTTTTGGCAGTGAAACTGAAAAGTGATTTAGAAATCCCTCCAACAAGCGCAAAGTTCATCGCTTTGTATTTGATGATCTCTATTGGGTTCAAAGGAGGACAAGAGCTTTCCCACAGCGAATTTACAATTGGAATATTTTGGGCTCTTGCATTTGGTGTTTTGCTTTCAGCCGCCATTCCTTTTTACACCTTTTTTATTCTGAAGCGAAAGTTGGGGGTCCCCAATGCTGCTGCCATTGCTGCTGCTTATGGGTCCATTTCTGCGGTCACTTTTGTTGCAGCTGCTGCATTTTTGGAGGCACAGGGTGTTGGTTTTGGTGGACACATGGTTGCGGTTATGGCCTTGATGGAAGCACCTGCGATAGTTTCCAGTATGATTTTATTACGAAAATATACTCCCTCCAAATCCGAGGGCGGGCTTAAGCAAATCATCATCCATGCCTTTACAAATAGTTCGGTATTGTTGATCCTGGGAAGTTTGGTCATTGGATGGATTGCTGATGAAAAGCAGGCAGAGGGAATTAAACCTTTTATTACGGATATTTTCAAAGGATTTCTAGCTGTCTTTTTATTGGATATGGGCATTACCAGTGGAAGAAAATTGAAAGCATTTTTTAAGACAGGATATTTTTCTTCCCTTTTTGCTACCCTTATCCCCCTGTTTAATGGGGTGGTCGTGGCTTATATCAGTCAGTGGATCAGTCCTGAGATTGGCGATCGCCTAATTTTCGCAATTCTTGCTGCTTCGGCTTCTTACATTGCCGTTCCCGCCGCGATGAAGTTATCCAATCCGGAAGCTGATGAAGGGCTTTATGTTCCAATGGCTCTGGCCGTTACTTTCCCTTTCAACCTTACGCTTGGGATGCCGATCTATTGGATGATTATTCAAGCGACTTGAGTAAGGGATGATCCTCATTTAAAAAGTGTCCCTCTTCACTTGCTGTAGGCATTCTGCAGGTTGCTTTTCGACCAAACCACTGGTACCTATGGCTGCTTACCCACTGGTATATTCGGTCTCGAATTCCTTTAGGGATGATTGATAGCCCGTACAATAGGGGCCAAACCCCACCCAAAAGTCGAGCCACTCGAAGTGCTGCCGTACTTCCAAGGTAGACCTTTCCTTCCTCTACTAATACGAGGGTGTCTAGGTAGGTTGAGGGTAGTCCATAATACTTTAATAGGCGCTGACCCAAAGGTCCCTGAATAGAAGCTAGAAGCAGCTTTTTTTTGGGATCTCGCTTTAGTACAAAATCCACTGCACCATTGCAAAGGCTGCAGTGTCCATCAAAGAGCAAGATGGATTCCGGTAGCATCAGCGGAGGAGTTGAATCGTTCCTTTTAAGGTCTGCTGTTTCTTAGTTGGGTCCACCACATCGAATGATACCGTTCCTGAGTAGTAGTAGGTTCCAGCTGGAAGTTCATTCCCATCCTTGTCTTTTCCGTCCCAACGGATAAACGGATCATTTTCGGTTGCTAATTGGCTGGCATAGCGAAATACCTCTGCTCCCCAGCGGTTTACGATAAAGAGCTCCACCTGGGTGACAAATCGAGGACATTTTGAGAATGGATTATCAAAAGCCATAAAAGTGTCGTTCAGCCCATCGCCGTTGGGTGAGAAAGCATTCGGTAAGAGGTAGTATGGACAGTTGTCGACACAAACCACATTACTTTTTGGGCTTTCATTTCCAGAGCGATCCACTGCAGTAAGGTAATAGCAGCCTTTGTAGTTGGCAAGATTGCTTAAGGTAGCTCGAAGCTGTATTGCGGAATACTGACCGATGCGGGTGAAGGTTCCATCCGGAGTACCTTCTGGGTTGAAATATAGGCGATAGCCACTGAGTTGATCGTCACATGTGCCGCTGAAATTGGGCTTCCAACTCAATTCATGCCTGTAGGTAATCGTGCCACAAGATTGCTCCGAAACATAGGCCGAACACTCGGGCCCTTCAAAGGTAAGCACTGGGGCACAAGGCAGGCGGTTGTCATCTGGTTTGGCACAGATAATTTGCGATCGATTTTCGAGGGGATACACGAGACCAGCTACATTATACGCCCCTTTGGTCACCACATAATAGCAGTATTCGAGATCTTTTTTAAGCTTAACCCCATTGAATTTACCTTCGTCCAGGTAAATAAATCCCTTTTGGGTCACATCTACATCTGCTATTTTAACGAAGTTGGTCACATCTAACGCCGCGGCATCTGCTCTATTTCGGTACACTTCGTGTGTGTATTTGGCAATGGAATTGTTCCAAGGAACAGTAAACGACCATTTAAGTTCAATCGCTTCATTGATGATTGTAGGCTCGAGTCGAACGGAAGATGCCGAAGTGGAGGTGTCAATTTTGATGTTATTATCCAACAAAACAACCTTGTAATTGTAGACGAGGTTTTTGGTATTCAATTTTTTGTCTGTAAACAAGGTATCCGCGGTTTTCCCCAGTGACACGCGATTTTGAGCGCCTGTAAATCCTTCGCTTCGGATCAGTTCATAGGAATAGGGGCCTGGGAATTGGGTTTTATCTAAGTCATAGGGTGGCGTCCATTTGACAAAAATTTCACCGTCTTTTTCATCTGTCGCAGTAATGCTCACATTAGTTAAGATGGGCACATCCACATCAATGGTGATGCAGATTTCTTTTGAAACAATGCTTTCACCTAGTCTTGGAGTAGGGAATGCGGCCACCAATCGGTAGCAATAGGTGTTGCCAGGGGCGAGTCCTTCACCACCATTTTTATCTATAAATGAAAAGGTGGTCATGTCGGTGGTTCCAATCAATTCGTACCCCCCACGGATTCCTGTTTCACAAGAATCCGGTTCGTAAGGATCAGAATTCAATCTTCTCCACACCTGCATTTCTTGTGCAGAAGAGGCACAGGCATAAGGATCCCAAGTCAAATTTAGTGTCCTACCTGGTAATTGCTCTAATTCATCCCAAACTGGCGGAGGACCAATGACTTTAATTTTCCAAGTCTGAATATCTACCAATTTAGGTCCAGAGAGAGGTTTGTCGGTGATGCGTACGCGTACCTCATACTCCCGTTCCCGCACATGATTGCATACCGTTTGCCAATCAAAATTCACAATCCCTGGTTGAACTTGGAATACGTTTTCTGGTTTGTAAGTGGCTGGAGAGGTATTTATCTCCATAGGTTCTCCGAAAACTTCTATTTTAATGGGGTCTCCATCTGGGTCTTGTCCTTGGATAATTTCCTTAATTCGAGTCCCTGCGACCACGCAGAGGTCAGGAGGGAGAATAAGTTTGGGCCTTTTGTTTTTTGAGTTTTCTATGATAATCTGCATATCCCGCACTACATAGCCGATTTCAACATACTTCCCGTCTATTTTCCGCCATTCCGTGATTCGCATGGCCACACTATACTGACCTGCGGTCCCAGGAGCATCCCAAACGAGGTCTCCAAAAATGGCATCTACGCGCATAAAAGCAGGGCTTGTGCCATCTTCTTTGTTCTTACTAAATTCCGGGCTTGCAGGATCTCGGTAATTATTGACTACACGCTCAAATCCTTGCTTAGGAATTTCAATTTTGTAAGAAAGACTGTCTCCATCTGGATCGTAAGCCCCTGGGTTGTGAATGTAGCGCACATTTACGGCGCCATTATCTACTGGTGGGATAGTCAGAACAGGGGAATTGTTGACTCCGATAAATGGATCAATCGTGATTTCGGTTTCCACATAAAATGGAGTGTCCACCGAATTATTCATATTTAGCGTTAGGTCATTTCTGTTGAATTCCAAAAAACGAATCTTGTACTTACCCGGACCTTGAAAGGTATGCGTAATTACAAATGTGTTTTTTTCAATTAAGTCACCTAAATCTTCAACAAGTGAAAAATCACTTTTTGTGTTGAGCTGCTCTTCTCGACCGTCACCAAAATTGATGCGACCAGGTCCAAAGACTACAGACGAACGTGTATCTGTGTAACCGACTACGGTGATTCGATAGGTAAGGGTTTGAACCGAAATTCGTTCTGCAATGATCTCGCCAGCACGAATGTGGGTAGCCCATGCTGTATTCAGGGCTGAAAAAAATGAGATGCAAAAAAGAATAAAATAAATTCTAAGCTTCATATCGGTCAAGGTGACTATTCAAAGATTAAACTCGGTATTGAAAAAGGCTTCAAAAGGGAGAAATTCACACCAAATTTTATGTGTATACGAAGTAAACGGATGGATGGAGAAAAACCATCAAAAATTAAAACAATAAAATTGAACAGACTGTTAAAAATTTCCGAAAATACCTGACAGCTCTTAAATAAATAAAAGAACTTATTTAGAATCATTTGAAATAAGAAAGCAGTACTTGCATGGATTGGATACTAGCCTTCTCGGATGTAAATTTGGCCAATTGAATAGCACAACCAGTTTGTTTTAAACTAATCTTAATTATTTATGAGTTGGGTTACCAAAACCTTGAATAGCACCCTCGGAAGAAAATTGATTATGGCGCTGACCGGTCTTTTTCTCATCCTGTTTTTGACAGGTCACGTATCGGGTAATTTACTCCTTTTTAAAGGCGATGGAGGTCAAGCATTTAACATGTATGCCAAGTTTATGACTACCAATCCGGCAGTCAAATTGTTGTCTTACTTGACCTACATTTCGGTGATCGGTCATGTGATTTATTCCCTGTTTTTGACGCAGCACAACAAGTCTGCTCGTCCGATTTCCTATTCTACCTCCAAAGGCAGCACCAACTCTGCATGGTCCTCTCGCAACATGGGTGTGTTGGGAACGATTATCCTTATTTTCTTAGTAGTTCACTTGCAAGGCTTTTGGGCAAAAATGCACTGGGGTGAAGTGCCTATGGTGACCTACGATGGAGAAGAATACAAAAACCTGTACCTAATCGTTAGCGAAGCTTTTAAGGAAATATGGTTGGTGGCCTTGTATGTGGTTTCCATGGTGTTTTTAGGATTTCACCTATCTCATGGCTTTGCCTCCGCCTTCCAAACCCTGGGACTTAACCATAAAAAATATTCGCCTGCCATCAAGATGGTGGGAACTCTTTACTGCATCTTGGTACCTTCCTTGTTTGCAGCTATGCCTCTTTACATACACTTCTCTAGCTACTAAATAGTCCCGTATGAAACTAGATTCCAAAATACCTGCTGGTCCTTTGGCAGAAAAATGGACTAAGCACAAGTTTTCAAGCAAGCTCGTCAATCCAGCCAACAAGCGTAAATACGACGTGATTGTCGTAGGTACTGGTTTGGCAGGTGCATCCGCAGCAGCTTCCCTAGCGGAGCTCGGATACAATGTAAAAGCATTTTGCTTCCAAGACAGCCCAAGAAGAGCCCATTCCATTGCGGCGCAAGGGGGGATTAATGCAGCAAAAAACTACCAAAACGACGGGGATTCTATCTATAGACTATTCTACGATACCATCAAAGGTGGAGATTACCGTGCTCGTGAAGGAAATGTATACCGTCTAGCAGAAGTTTCGGTAAAAATTATCGACCAGTGCGTGGCTCAAGGAGTTCCTTTTGCTCGTGAATATGGAGGCCTTTTGGCCAACCGTTCCTTTGGGGGTGCTCAAGTATCCCGTACTTTTTATGCTCGTGGCCAAACAGGACAGCAATTATTGTTAGGTGCCTACTCGGCTTTGAGCCGTCAGGTAGCCAATGGAAAAGTTAAATTGTTTCCACGGACCGAAATGATGGATTTGGTGGTCATTGATGGCCAGGCCAAAGGAATTGTAACGCGCAACTTAATTACTGGAGCGGTTGAAACGCATGCAGCACATGCAGTGCTCCTTTGTACTGGCGGATACGGTAACGTATTTTTCCTTTCCACCAATGCGATGGGCTCCAATGTTACAGCCGCCTGGAGAGCACACAAGCGGGGAGCGTTTTTTGCCAACCCTTGCTTTACGCAGATTCACCCTACCTGTATTCCCGTTTCTGGAGATCATCAGTCGAAGTTGACCTTGATGTCAGAATCCCTCCGAAATGATGGAAGAGTATGGGTTCCGGCTACACAAGAGATCGCAGAAAAACTTAGAAAAGGGCAAATCAAAGCGAATGATATCAAAGAGGAGGACCGTGACTATTTCTTGGAAAGAAAATATCCTTCCTTCGGAAACCTGGTTCCTCGAGATGTAGCTTCCCGAAATGCTAAATACGTATGCGACGAAGGTCGTGGAGTGAATGAAACTGGTGAAGCCGTATTCTTGGATTTCCGTGATGCCATCAAGCGGGATACGCGAAAAATCATCGAACAGAAATATGGCAACCTCTTTGACATGTATAAGCAGATCACTGGAGAGGATCCTTACGAAACTCCAATGATGATCTATCCTGCGGTGCATTATACCATGGGTGGACTTTGGGTGGATTACAATTTGATGACCACTGTGCCCGGTTTGTACGCGTTAGGCGAGGCCAACTTTTCAGAGCACGGCGCTAATCGACTTGGAGCTTCTGCTTTGATGCAGGGTTTGGCAGATGGTTATTTCGTAATTCCTTACACTGTAGGTGATTATTTGGCGCAGCTTGCTCCAAAGCCAGTGGATGATACGCATCCAGAATTTGCCAGAATTAAAGAGGAAGTTCAAGGCCGAATCAACACGCTCTTAAACATCAATGGCACCAAGCCTGTGGATTATTTCCACAAGCGATTGGGTAAAATCATGTGGAATGAGTGCGGCATGGCCCGAACTGCTGAAGGACTCAAAGGTGCCAAAGCTGAAATCCAGGCTTTGAAAAAGGAATTTTGGTCCGATGTGAAAGTAATGGGTACCAATGAGGAACTTAACCAAACCTTAGAAAAGGCGAATCGAGTAGCCGACTTCTTGGAATTGGGAGAACTGATGGTGGACGATGCACTCAACAGAAATGAATCCTGTGGTGGACACTTCAGAGAAGAATACCAAACTCCAGACGGAGAAGCCCTTCGTGATGACGAAAATTACGCCTATGTAGCCGCCTGGAAATACTTAGGAGAAGGCCAAGAGGAGGAACTTGTTAAAGAGGAGCTGGTTTTTGAAAATGTCAAACTGACCCAGCGTTCTTATAAATAATTTGTAGGCAATCAGCTCAACAGACTTTCTTTTTTTATTAAAAAAATCAAAGTCATTGACCTAAACTAAAACTAGCGTAGACAGATGAAATTGACTTTAAAAATCTGGAGACAGAAAAATGCAGCGGATAAGGGTGGATTTGTAACCTATGTGGCAGACCATGTTTCCAAAGACATGTCATTCTTGGAGATGTTGGATGTATTGAATGATCAGCTCACTGAAAGAGGCGAGGATCCTGTACACTTTGACCACGACTGCCGTGAGGGAATTTGCGGGATGTGTTCGCTTTATATCAATGGCAAGCCTCATGGGCCCTTGCAGACTACTACCTGCCAACTGCACATGCGTTCCTTCTCTGATGGAGAGACCATCACCATTGAACCTTGGAGGGCTAAGGCTTTTCCAGTGGTAAAAGACCTCGTGGTCAATCGTTCAGCTTTTGATCGAATCATCCAAGCGGGCGGCTATGTATCTGTCAACACTGGGGGAGTCCCTGATGCCAATGAAATTCCAATTCCAAAAACTATTGCGGATTTGGCCATGGATGCAGCTCAATGTATTGGTTGCGGTGCCTGCGTAGCGGCATGTAAGAATGCCTCAGCCATGCTTTTCACCTCGGCTAAAGTTTCTCAATTGGCCTTATTGCCGCAAGGTCAAGTGGAACGTAAAAGTAGAGCGGAAAAAATGGTAGCCCAGATGGATGCTGAGGGTTTTGGAGCTTGTACCAATACCGGAGCATGCGAGGCAGAGTGTCCAAAAGGCATTTCCATTACCAATATTGCTCGCATGAACCGCGAATATTTTTCTGCTGTAGTAAGCAGCGAAAACATGTAATTCAGAGATTCTTTCTCAATCAAAAAAGGGCCAGCATCTACTGGCCCTTTTTTGATTGGTGTTTTTTCTAATTCATCTGATTGATCCACTCTCGAATCAAGGCTACCCCTTCCGCATGGATGCTGGTTCGTCCAATCTCTGGCATGGCTACTCCGATCTCGGTTGAATTCATACGGTGCAGCAGAATAGAGGCGTCCGCCTGACCCGGGACGATATCGTAGGTGTGTTTCCCAGATCCCTTGCCAGCTGCAACCGGTGTTTTGAATACCCCTAGTTTCAAAGGATCTTTCTGCCCATAGGTAAGAAAAAGTCCAGAAGTGCTAGCAGGACCTTCCGCTCGATGGCAATGGGAGCAGTTGATATCCAGGTAAGCCATGGCTCGATCGTTGAGGGCTTGGCTTTGGTCCTCATAGTTGACTAGGGAAGGATGCGCTGCTTTTCCTAAGAAACCTTCAAGCTTTCCAAGTTTGGTCCAATGTGCCAATTGGTTTTCCAATCCTTCTTCAAAGACGATTTCATGGTTGAGGTGTCTGGTTTGCAAACCCAAGGGAGCTAAAGATTCATTTTTGTTGTGGCAGCTTTTGCACTGGTTTTTGTTAGGAACGAGGTAATTGATGACCTGTTCTTGACCCTCGGAATTTACAAAGCGAACTTCATTTTCAGCGCCCACTACCTTCAAGATAGCATCAGTTTGAGAATCATTCCAGACGTAGGGATAGGCTTGCCAGCCGTTCGCCTCGTGGATCATTAGCCGAGTTTCGATGATTCTACGCTCCCCTTCTGGATTGCGAAAATCGCTAGGGTAGTAAAAGTTTTTAATTAGGATGGTTCCCTGCGGCAAATCCAATTCTTCTCCAGCTAAGACAGCTTTCTCTCCATCGGGAAAGTAGACAAATCGACTTTTAAGTGCATAGTCTGTAAACAAGGAGGAGGCAGGCTGGTACGAAATCACGGCTTCACTTGGGATCAGCTGGGCGAGTTCTCCTTCAAAAAAGCTGTATGTGGAAAGTCTTCGGTAGGGCAACTTCCCTGAGGCTTCTTCAGGGACCAAAATTTCTTCTGGTGCGATTGCCTGTACTGCTTCTTTCTGTTCGTGTTGACAGGACCAGAGCAGGGAAAGGAAAAGGCCGGTAATTGCCCATTTTGAACTAGTGGGAGTGGATTCTTTTCTACTCATAGCCCTTTTGAATGTTGAACCTGCACAGCGCTTAACCCTGCTGCAGGTGAAGGCTTGCAATTCTGAAAAGCTGCGTATTCTTCAAATGCGTCGATATTTTCCTCCCCTTCCATTAGGTAAAATCGGGTAAATCGGAGGTCCTTGATGCTTGGTTCTTGGATACAAATACGCATGGGATTGGAATCAATGGAGGTAGCGAGGGACTCATCCCAAATCCCATCGTAGATGATGTCTTGTGTTTTTAGCCAACCATGGGCATTGTACAAGCTGACCAACTGTCCTAATTCCCGGGTAAGGTCTGGGAGACTAATCCAGGGTCCACGATTGTATTCGTTATCGTGAAGGGAAATGTCCGTAGTATAGGGAGACCAGTTGGGAGCCTCGGCAGGGAATCCAGTGACTTGGTAGCTAGCAATTGCCACCCCGTAAGTTTTGTTTCGCAGGATGCGGTTGTTGAATATTTCCACCTCTTTGGCAGCCAAAAGTACAATACCCGATCCTGGGGGAATCATGGTTACGGTATTGCCATTGGGTCCATCTCCAATTGGAGTTGCAAAATTTTCGTGGTTGTTGTCCACGATGTCATTGTCGTAGATGCGGGTTTGCCGACCATCTGCTTTGGGTAGTCCAGGAAGGTTGAATACCAGGATTCCACCTGCATTATCTCGAGCCGTATTTCCATAGACTTCGGCTCGGTCGCAGTTTTCAATTTCAATTCCTGCAACATTGCCAAAGGCTAAAGAATTTTTAACTACAATATCTTCAGATTGGCCTACATAGATACCTGCGTCTTTTGAGTGCGAAGCGATGCATTCGTCGATGACCACATTTTTGCATTGTACTGGATAGATGGCATAGGTGCCGTTTTTGGATTTATCCCCGTTGGTCCAGGTGACATTGATCTTTCGAAAGGTAATCCCATCCGTATGCTGTGCTTTGATGCCATCTCCAGGAGCATCCTCAATACTCAGTTCTTCAATGGTAATGTCCTTGCCGACAATTTTTACCCCTTCTCCACCTAATTTCAACTCTCGGAAGGAAAGCACAGTTTTATCCATGCCATCTCCTTGGATGCGAATGGCGGTTTTGTTGTCAAGAATGAGTTGGGTTTTGAGTTCGTAAAATCCCTCAGCAATATGGATGGTGCTTGAGTCCTCGGCAAGAATAAATGCTTCCACCAAGGCTTCCACTTCTTCAGGAGTTGCGCGACGTAGTTTAGAACTATCAAACGTTTGTTCATCGGATTGTATGCCACAGCTTACTAGCAGGACAACCATAAAAAAGAAAAGTAGCGATCTAATCATTTAAATGAGTGGAGAGTTTGAATAGCCTGCACTAATTTTTAACTGTAGAAAATTAATTTTTTTCTAAGCTATGGATCTTAGGGCTAAACAAGGGTAGTTTGGGTTTTTTTAGCGAATGAAAGTTGGGAAAAATTGGGAGGGATTCCAAATACAAGGTATTCTGGTGATTTCTGGAGCAGTTAGTACTAGTTGATTTTGAACTAAATTTCACAGAATAAAAATTCGTTTTCAGCTAGATTTTCACATTTCTTGTTTTAGTTTTAAGAAACAAAAATCACCCCTATTATGAAAAAAGGTCTTTTCCTTCTCGCATTTTTAATTTTCGCCGCAGCAGCTCAAGCTCAAATAGGAATTCGTGCAGGTATTGGTTCCGCTAACTTATCTAATGAAGGAAGAATTCGCGACTACACTTCCATTATTCGACCCCACTTTGGAGCCTATTATGGTATTCAGGCCACTGAAAAGTTAACAGTAGAGCCGGGTCTATTTTATTCAGGCAAAGGATTTAAAACCATACCACTTGGTACCACTCAAGAATTCCAAGAAAGTTTTAGTTACGTGGATATTCCAGTTTTGGCTCGGTATGCGGTGAATGAAGACTTCAATGTTTTTGCGGGTCCACAGGCAGGATTCTTACTTGCAAGAACGTATACCAAAGGAACTGAAAAAATCACCGACACTGCACCTGTAGGTGGCTATGAAATTGGAGGCGTTTTGGGTGTGGGATACCAATTGACTGCTGAACTCAATCTTCAGGCAAGCTTAGATTTTGGGATTGCGCCTTTCAAATACTTTCAAGCTGACGTAAACAACTCTGTATTGAAACTCTCCTTAGGGTATACGCTTCCTTCGAAAGTAGCAAAAGAAAAAACGGAGTAAGCACTCCGTTTATTTTTTCAACCGATCGGGATTGTCTTGAATAAAGGATTTCCATCCCTCGTTTCTTCCACGGGTTTGCATCCTGCCTTCGTGAAAATGATGGCATAATGCTACCGCCAGTGCGTCAGTGGCATCCAATAGTTTGGGGAGTTCTTCAATACCGAGTAAGGTTTGTAGCATAGCAGCTACTTGCTCTTTGGATGCATTTCCATTGCCCGTTACGGATTGCTTTACCTTTTTTGGGGAGTACTCCGTAATTGGTATTTCCTTCGATAGGGCGGCTGCCATTGCCACTCCTTGAGCGCGTCCGAGCTTTAGCATGGACTGTACATTGACTCCATAGAACGGTGCCTCCAGGGCTACAGAATCAGGGGCAAACTCATCCAAAATGCCTGAAATGCGCTCAAAGATTTTCTTGAGCTTCAGTTCGTGTGTCTCGTATTTTTTGAGGTGAATGACCCCATATTGGAGAATCTTGTATTTCTTGCCTTCGGTCAAAATCAAACCATAGCCCATCACGGTAGTTCCTGGATCTATGCCTAAAATGATTTTTTCTGTGGAGAGTTTTTTTTCCGGAGCTTTCACGTAACCAAGTTAATGGAAATACAGAGAAAATCATGCGTAAGCGGAAGTGGGTTGGGGGCTCATTTTTGTAGATCAGGTAAGCTCCTTGGCACTAGCCAAATTTTCAAAAGATTCATTAATTTTAGAAGTTAGCCGAGCGTAGTTATGAGTGACGAAGAATTTGATTTATTAGACGAATTGTATTTTGTTCAACCCTATGCATTCCTGCAAGATTCCTTGGGTTGGTCAGATTTACAGCTCCTTAACACACTTACCCAGCTCAAGGACAAGGGCTGGATCAAATGCTTTACAGCACCAGATCAAGAATGCTTTGAGGAAATAGACCTATATAAACAAGGAAAAGACCTCCTGTATCTAGCCACAAAAAAGGGCTTAATGGCCCATACCACTATCTAGTTTGGATTCGAATAGTTACAAATACCAGCGGAAAGAATTGGAGTTGAAGGCCTTGCTCGAAATCACGCAGGCCATCAATGAAAACCAATCCGAGGAGGTACTCATCAACATATTCAAGTTTACCTGTTTGGTACACCTTGATATTCGTTCCTTAATTCTATATGTAGCTAAGGAAGGAGATTTTGAGCAACGCATCGCTCATGGTGTGAAAGCCAAAACCCCAGTTCTGCTCTCAGCGGATGCTGTGGAGGAAGATAAAATGTCCGGCAGCTTGTCCATTCGACTAGAAGAAGGGTATTCTTTTGGAGAGCTGGAAACTTACCTCCCGGTGTACCACAAGGAGACCTTGCTTGCGATTTTATTTTTGAAACAAAAAAATAAGGAGCTTGAATTGGACTTGGATTTCACACAAGCCCTAGCCAATATTTTGGTGGTTGCTCTGGAGAATAAACGCTTTGCAAGACGGCAGTTGGAACAGGAAGTTGTCAAAAGGGAGATGGAAATAGCTTCGCAGGTGCAGCAACTTTTGTTTCCAGCAGTCTTGCCTAACTCCGATTTTTTGAAGGCTGAAGTGACCTACATTCCACACAGCAGGGTTGGAGGAGATTATTACGATTTGATCGTTAATGGCGAAGAAAAATTGTACTTCTGCATTGCAGATGTGTCAGGAAAAGGAATGGCAGCGGCTTTGTTGATGTCAAATTTTCAAGCTGCACTTCGGACCTTGTTGCGCAGTCATACAGACTTGGAAACCTTGATCCACCAACTGAATTTCACGCTTTTTGATCTGACCAGAGGAGAGCGATTCATCACTTTTTTTGTGGGCGAATACGAGTTTGCAAGCGGCAATTTACGCTTTGTGAATGCAGGGCATAATCCACCTGTATTGGTAGCTGCAGCTGGTACCTCAGAGTTTTTGGAGGCAGGAACTACCATCTTGGGAGCATTTGAACTAGTTCCATTTTTGGAGGTGGGGACACGAGTAGGCTTGCAGGATTTCACTATCCATCTCTACACAGATGGCTTAACAGAAGCCATGAACCCGGATGAAGAAGAGTTTGGAGAGGGCAGATTCAAGGAATTTATCGACAAAAATAAAGATCAAGACCCTGCTCAATTCCATCTTGAATTCCGATCAGCAATGGATAAATTTTCTAAAAAAGTACCATTCCATGATGATTTAACGCTTTTAAGTCTTCGGTTTTCGAGTAAATGAGGTTGTATCAAGTTCCATTTTTTATTTCATCACTTTATCCCCACCGGATTTGGAAAGGACCAAATTTGGAACGAAAAATTACGCTCACCTTTGACGATGGCCCTGTGCCAGGCATTACCGATTGGGTGTTGGAGGAATTAGAGAAGCGGGACATGAAGGCTACTTTTTTTATGGTCGGGGATAATGTACGTAAGTATTCTGCCCTCGCTCAAGTGGTAGCAGCAGCTGGGCATCAGCTTGGAAATCATACCTTCCATCATCTTTCAGGTTGGAAAACCAGTACGCCAACCTATTTAGAAGATGTAGCAGCCTGTGATGCCATCATGGTGGATACTCTTGGGATAAAACCAAGACTTTTTAGGCCACCTTATGGCTGGATGAAACCACTTCAGGCGCGCGAAGTAGCAAAGGATAAAAAAATAGTCATGTGGAGCATACTCAGCCATGATTTTAATTCAAGTATAGCTTCAGAAAAGATTATAGCAGGATGCGCTTCTCAAACTTCTCCGGGGACCATCCTTGTCTTTCATGACCAAGAAAAAACTAAGGAGCAACTCAAAAAGGTATTGCCTCAGTACTTAGATTTTTTAGTGGGAGAAGGGTATACTACTCAAGATCTCCAAGGCTAAATCCTCAATTTGAATTTCATGCACTAATTTTTCAACCCCGAAATTCAATTCGGGGGATTGCATGGATACTTTCTTATTTTTGGGAAAGAATTTCAATCCAATCCTTGCTCCCGTACATGTCCTTGATCGATACCCACGCCCATATTTACTCCAGCAAGTTTGACGCAGATCGAGATCAGATCATTGCCGAAATCCGTGCTGTAGGGATTGACAAGATATTTATGCCCAACGTGGATGTTCACACCATTGACGCAATGTTGGACTGTGAGAGTAGGTATGGAGATCTTTGTGTTCCGATGATGGGATTGCATCCCTGTGATGTGGGCGATGATTTTGAGGCGCAGCTTCAGGTGATGGAGACTTGGCTCAATAGGCGATCATTTGCAGCTGTAGGTGAGATTGGGACAGATTTGTATTGGGATAAGACCAACTTGGACCGTCAGCTTGCAGCACTGGAGATTCAGGTGGGTTGGGCAAAAGCGCGAGAATTACCCATTGTATTGCACTGCAGGGAGTCCATAGACTTGACAATTGACTTCATTGAAAAAACGCACGATGGCAAACTAAGAGGAATCTTTCATTGCTTTACTGGAAGTCTTGACCAAGCGAAGCGAATCACGGAGATGGGATTTTTGTTGGGAATTGGTGGTGTAGCAACCTATAAAAATGGAGGATTGGATCAGGTGATTCCGTATATTAGTCTAGACCACTTGGTTTTGGAAACAGATGCTCCCTATTTAGCGCCGGTTCCACATCGTGGAAAAAGAAATACCCCAGCATTTCTGCCCTTTATTGCGGAGCGGGTGGGGGACCTACTTCAGATACCTGCTGCTTTGGTAGCGGAAACTACTAGAGCTCAGGCACTTCAACTGTTTACAAAGATTAACTAATGAATTACAAGATCGTTCGTCTCAATACCGGTATCAAAACAAGCAAGGCATCTTCCGTGCTGATTATTTATACGGGAGGAACGTTGGGCATGTCTTACGATGAGTCGGGTGCTTTGGTACCCTTCAATTTTGGACAGATTTTGGAGAAGATTCCAATCCTTGCCAACATGAATGTTGCGATCACAGTGATCTCTTTTCCTGAGCCCATTGATTCTTCCAATGTCACGATGAGCCACTGGAAGGACATGGCCTACATCATCACGGAGAATTACGACAGCTACGATGGCTTTGTGGTTTTGCATGGCACGGATACAATGGCCTATTCTGCCTCCATGCTGAGTTACATGTTGGAGGGCTTGAATAAGCCCGTCATTTTTACAGGAGCACAGTTGCCGATCTCGGCTATGCGTTCTGATGCGCGTGAAAATTTGATGACCTCCCTAGAGATTGCAACGGCCAAAACAAAGGGAAGACCCATTGTGCCTGAAGTTTGTATTTTCTTTAATCACATGCTGCTGCGTGGTAACCGTTCCAAAAAGGTGCAAAGTGTCCATTTTGATGCTTTTGAATCAGAAAATTACCCCATTCTAGCAGAGGCGGGTATTGTGATTGATTACAATACGACAGCGATCCGACCTTACGAGCCCAATCGAAAATTGATCAATCGTAACAATTTGGACAATGGGGTCATGATTGTAAAACTTTTCCCAGGGATTACAGACAAAATTTTAGATGCTTGTTTTGCCATTCCGGGTTTGCGAGGAGTGGTTTTGGAAACCTATGGATCGGGTAATAGCCCTTCGCTTGGTTGGTTTATGAAATCCCTAGAAGGGGCAATCAAGAAGGGATTAATCCTCTTGAATGTGTCTCAATGTAATGGAGGCCGGGTGATTCAAGGCAGGTATGAAACGAGTAAGGAGTTGCTAGCTGTTGGGGTGGTGAGTGGAGCGGATATGACGACCGAGGCAGCGGTCACGAAGTTAATGTTCCTGCTTGGTCAAAAGTTGAGCCGAGAAGAGATTTGCCTGCAGCTCATGCAGTCCATTGCGGGGGAGATCAGTACCTAATTTTGTTTAATTTCCGAAAGCCGTTTGGAATCGGCAGGAATAATTTTTTTCTTTGCACTCCGATTCGCACAGCGGATCAAACCACAAACAGAGAGGTGTCCGAGTGGTTGAAGGAGCACGCCTGGAAAGTGTGTATACTCCAAAAGGGTATCGAGGGTTCGAATCCCTTCCTCTCTGCAAGTTAAAAAAGCCCTTAATTTAGTGAATTAAGGGCTTTCTTGTCTTTTAGCGGAGTGTGTTATTTTTATTAGCCTCCCGTCAGTTTGATCTCATAACTTCCTGTGAGCGCTGCCACTCTTCCTCCTGGAGGAGTAGGTACCGAAAATACCAAGATCAGATCTGTTCCATTTTTCGTGAAAGAGATGTCTCCTTGAGCGGCAGGCTTGCTGCCAGTGAGCCGAATTTTATCAAAATTGGTACCCACAAATTCCCAGTTGCCAGAGGCATCAAACAAATCATCCGCTCCGCTAGCGGTGTAAGTCTTGGTTGTGCCTTGCAACTTTAAATTCAGGTTGGGATAGAATTTACTTTCATCTACTTGGTTTCGCTTCACATAGCCAGTAGTGCCGAGGGTGTAGGTGATTCCTGTTTCTCCACTTAGCTTTTCTAGCGCAAGCTCTTCAGGTGATTTTTCTTTTTCTCCACAGGAAGCGAAGGTGCCAAGGCAGAGGAGTAGTACAAATAGCTTTTTCATCGCTTAGTGGATTACGGTGAACTTGATTAAGTGTAGGGTGTCTCGTGTGCCCAGACGAAGGAAGTACATTCCAGTCTTGAGGTCACGAGTTGAAAACCCGAGGCGCCCATTACCCGCATCCTCAAGGATTAGCTCTCCGAGGACTTTTCCAGAGGCATCTACTAAGGAGCTGTTACGAATACTGCTAATGCCTTCCGCAAACTCCAGGTAGAGGTAGTCATCCACCGGGTTGGGATAGGCCTTTACGGTATTGCTTTCAAGAGGTCGTTCAGGGGCTGATAGGACAATGTCTACGCGTACGGTAAGATCGATGCTGCTGGTGTTGCCGCTGACATCGGTGACCGTGTAGGTGACTTTGTTGTCTCCTCCATCGGTACGGCTAAACTCTGTTTTGGAAAGCTTGCGCTCCTTGATGCTGCAGTTGTCAGAACTGCCCTCGTCGATATCCTCCCACTTGAGTGTTGCCTTGCCTTGGACGTCGAGTTTGATGGTGTAGCCACTTTTGACTTTGGCAACTGGCTTGATCTCATCTAACACCGTAATGGTCACCTCGGCAGCTGAAGTATTGCCAGAAGCATCTTTTGCAGTGAAGGTAAGCTTGCTAGTTCCTAGATCCGCGCAAGTAAAGGAGGTTTTGGAAAGCAGCTTTTCTTTGATGCTGCAGTTGTCGCTGCTGCCTTCGTCGAGATCTTCCCACTTCAAGGTGGCTTTTCCTTCTGCATCGAGCTTGATGGTGTAGGCAGCCTTCGCCTTGAGGATAGGTTTGATTTCATCCACGACGGTCACGGTCACCTCTGCAGTGGAAGTATTCCCAGAGGCATCTTTTGTGGTGAAGGTGACTTTGTTTGCTCCTAAATCCGCACAGGTAAAGGAGGTTTTGGAGAGGGTTTTATCTTTAATGCTACAGTTGTCGCTACTGCCCTCGTCGAGGTCTTCCCACTTCAAAGTGGCTTTTCCTTCCGCATCGAGCTTGATGGTGTAGGCAGCCTTTGCTTTAAGTGTAGGCTTGATTTCATCTACCACAGTCACGGTCACCTCAGTAGAGGAAGTATTCCCTGCTGCATCTTTGGCGGTAAAGGTGATTTTATTTGGCCCTAGGTCTGCGCAGGTGAAGGAAGTTTTGGAGAGGGAAAGTTGGGTAATTCCTATGTTATCTTTGGATCCACCATCGACTTGTTCAATTTTTAGTTCATAGGCTCCTTTATCATCTAGTTGAGCAGTAATATTTGATTTTGTTAATAAAATGGGCCCTTTTCGATCAAGCATAGAAGCATAGGTCCTGATTGTTTCATCAAAAGAATCTAGTGCAAAAATTTTATAGTCAATTTTCTCGATGTCTAAATTTCCGGTTAAAATGTTTAAGCCGTAAATTTTTGTCTTGGCTCCATTGTCATAGGATTGATAATTTACATTGGAGAATAATTCTCTTTTCAATAAACTATCCCCTAGGTAAATCTCATATCCGTACTTTAACCCATTTATCCGCTGATTATTTATAAAATGGTGGTTTTGGTTTAAGTCAAATGATATTGAAATTTCTACTTCAAATCCCTTTAAGTCAAAATTTTGAGAAATTTTCGAATTTAATTCCTCAAAAGGAAGAGGGGCAAGATTTTTAGTGGAATAGAAAAATTCCTTAGTTCTCATTTCTAGATCATTTTCAATTCTAGTGTAATAACCTCCAACATACATTTGATTTACGGGTTTTCCATTTATCGCGGTTCCAGGTACCGGCATTGGAAAATGATAAATATTTTCCTCTCCAATTTGTCCTTTAACAATGCTCCGAGGCGGATGAACGTAAAAGGTTGACTCTTTTGGCTGAGCTTCAAAGAAATCCGGATAATGGGTCATCTTCCTCAAAGAGTCAATAATTACAAATTGTTGGCTTATAGTTTCATCTAGGAATTTATATATCGTATCACTGGATAAATTTACCTTAGAAAAATCATACCTATTTGTTTCGTTTAAATTGTTTGCTTGAATCTTTAAATAAGGGGAAAGAGTAAGATTTTCAAAGGCTTGGTTTTTTTCTAATGCAGATTTGGTGAATACATGTAAGTAGGATGGGTTGGAAGAAGATATAATTTCAAGTTTTCCATCACCGTCTAAGTCATTTAATGAAGCGTTGTTTTGAAGTGTAAAGGATTCTATTCTAAACTCAATTTCATTATTTTTATAAATTCCATTTGAATCAAAGACAGAGTAGCCTGACTCTAGGTTATTGGGATAGTAAAAACCATTTATTGTAGCTAAGTCGGTTAATTTGAATTTTTTATTGTCAAGTTGTTTAAAATAATATAAGGTATTCGTTTTTCCATTCCAAGCAGGGTATTTTAAAAATTGGTTTATCCCTCCCTTTACGGTGTATGGTATTGAACCTATTTGTGGGTAAATATCCAATTTCCCATCGTTGTCTACATCAATCAAGTGTATTGTTCCAGAATTATCTAAGCTAAAAGTTTCGTATTCGCCTTCAAAAAAATAGTCTTTGGTGACATCGATTAATTTGTAGTTATTCCCCTCTTTAATTTTTTCATACATCCGAAAGTATTGCTGAACCACTCCTTTGTTGAAATCTGAACCTGTAGAATTATCCAAATTTACCCCTGTATATTCTTTAGAAGGACTGCCAGAAGGTCCAGTGAAAAAGTATAAGATTAGTTCTTTTTGAGTATTTAAAAAACTCATTGGGTGATAAATCTTAGGGAAAATATTCCAAGCTGTATCCAGTAAATAGTCTTTCGATGAAAAAATTGGGACGAATTCAACTCGTTTGTTTGTGTGATTTAAGTTGAAGTGACCAAATTTACGGATAGGGATAGAATTTTGATCGCCTACAATATCTATCCATAGCTCCGAAAGTAGTTCTTCACTCGCGTCATTGTCCATTTGAGTGGCATATTGGTTTGTCGCTTCGGGAACAAGCCAACGATAGTTTCCATCTACTTCAAAATCATAAATTTCCCCAAATAATTTCCCATTTCCATCGTGTTTAAAATAGTAAAAGATACTGATTACTCTCGAATCATATTCAGGGAGACTGGATTGTGTGGCAGGTACTTGAGGGATTCCAGACATTAAAATATCTGTGTCTCCATCACCATCTAAATCGCCCAACCCTAATGATTGATCCCAAGGAAATCTTGCTCTTGTTCCAAGGATTTCATCAGAGAATTTTAAATGTGTAGAGGTAACATCTTCAATTTTTCCATTTTTTTTGCGATAAATTCGAGGTGTAAATTCCATTATCAATCCCAAATCACCTATATCCCCTAACCCGTAATCCACGTTCTCAACTAATCCATTTTTGTAAAAAAAATCTTTCCATTCACTCATCCCTATCTCATTAACCCTGGTTGGATCGAACCATGCAAAATTGTAATAATAAGCGCCAGATTCATCCTCAAAATATTTATGATCAACGGAAGAAAATACTAATGTAGTGTCCTTAAAAAGTTTGGAGGAAAAATCATTATCTATTTCTATTCGAATAAATGGGCGGGGTTCAGTTGAAGGAAAATCCCAGGCATCAACCAAATGTTCTTGGATTCGTTGGATGATATCGATTCTCCCATCTAAATTCCTATCAGTTAGTCGATTTCCAAAATAATTGATCCCATCCATCCCCTCAGTATTATATACAATCATTGAGTATCCGTTCTCATTGACTTCGGGGTAAAAAAACCGATAGGTGGTTGGCGATACCCCATTTTCAAAGAAATTATTGTTTGGAGTATTTTCAATTTTTGTTGTTGATTTTATGGAATCCTTGGTAATATTCTTAACCTGCGCATGGAGATGGATGGATAAGAATAAGAAAGAAAGTTGCAGAAGGATTTTCATATAGTGATGTTCTATGTCAAAGTATAGACGGATATTTCTTATTGGGAAGAATTTAATTTTTCTTTATTCACTCTTTAACTTGAAGGTATTAAGAGTGAAAGGCATTTGATAGGGATTTTGAGTAATTCATGTTCCGATACCGAACATACCCACTGTTACCTATTTTGATTTTATGAAATTAGGTGCCTAGTACGAAAAAAAAGGCTGCCTAGTAAACCTAGACAGCCTTTTCGAATGCGTTGTATTTATTACCCTACTTCACCACAGCCATCCCCTCTTGGCTCCAGCCTTGAATACCCCCTTGTAGGTGATAGACCTTGGTATAGCCTTGCTGAAGGAGTAGTCGGGCAGCTTCCTCACTTCGCCCACCCACCGCACAGTAGAGGTATAGTTCCTGGTTTTTGGGGAATTGACTGACCTGATCTAGGAAATTGGAACTGTAATAATCAATGACCAGCGCGCCTTCAATTTTTCCTTGTGCGGCTTCTCCTGGTGTACGTATATCAAGGAGGGTTCCCTTGGAACTCTGAGCTGCAAATTCCTGAACTGTTAGTGTGACTACTGAACCTGTTGCAGTGGTGGATGAGGATGTCGTCGCGGCCTGGGTTGCTTCTGAACTGGAAGGGGATTGGCAGGCAGTAAAGCAGAGAAACAAGACTAGGGCGGAAAAAAGAGTTGATTTCATGAGGATTGATTTTTTACAATATTAGCAGATTTAGCATAGTCTCTTTGTGAGTAAAGGCACAAGAGTGGGATTTTGAATCTGATTTTTAATAGTTATTGATACACTACAGGTAGGGTCAATATGTCAACGGCTGACGGTCGACAGTACAATGTACCAAGTACGAAGTATGGATTCTAAATCTGGATACATAACGTCACAGTCAATTGTGGTCTATTTATAAAAAACGTATTTGAATTTGTGTTCTAAAATCAGTTACACAACGACTCGGCTGTCGACTGTGGACCGTTAGCAAAATTATAAAAATGCCATACTCAGTGTTCCTACAAGCATGATGGCTTTAGCAAAGGCACTCAGTTGCGCAAATTGTTCCTTGCGATCTGCACGGTAGATTCCCCACATAAACCAACAGAAAACGAAGCCCAAACCTCCAAAATAAAAATACAAGTCCTCATGATTGAGTTGGAAGGAAACCGTAAGAATGGCCCCCACAAAGGTGAGGGCAATGGAGTAGATTACTTGTTTGGTTTTTCGGAAGCCAAGTACAATGGGTAGGGTTTTGGAGCCGTGCAATTGGTCCCCATGCTGATCCTCAAGGTCTTTGAGCAGCTCTCGGATCAGGTTCAAGAAAAACGCAAATAGCGCATAAGTAAACACGAATAACTCGTTTTTTTGGTAATAGAAGCCTACTAAGTATATGGAAAGCCCTGTCAAAAAAGCAACGGCAACATTTCCGATAAAAGGTTTCCGCTTCAGTCGATTGCAATACCACCAAAGCAATACTCCCGCAAAAAATATCACGGCAGCAATACGAGGTGCTACCGCCCATCCCAATCCTACCGCAATGAAGTTAAAAAGACTGTGAAGTACTAAAATGACTCTTCGCTTGATGCCTTTGCCAACTACCACCGCATTGGGGCGGTTGATGTAGTCGATTTTTACATCGTAGTAGTCGTTGATCATGTAGCCTGCGGCAGTCACGAGTACTGTCGCAAGTAGCAGCAGGTACAGTCGGAAATCTTGTAGTACAGGAATTCCGTCCGTATTCGTTTCAACTAAAAAATAGGCAGTCATTCCTTGCGCAAAGGCAATCAGTAGCAGATTGATCGGTCGGCTGATTCTAAAAAGTCCTCGAAGTGACAAGGTTTTTTCCATTTGCTTGATTGTAGCTTAAAAATAAGAGAATTGTGGGATGAATCGTTGTTTATTTTAAGGTCTTCCGGTCAAAATTCCAGTACATTTTTTTAGGTCCATGAGTCTACTTTTCCTTAACTTGAATTTTCAGACCCAATAACCCCATGAATCACTCGAATCCTTCCTCCAGAAGAAACTTTATCAAACGTTCTAGCACTGCACTTGCTGGTTCTTTTTTGATTCATCCCTTAGCTCAGGCGCTGAACTTATTTCCTGGACTTGACCGTAAAATGAAAATTGTGCTCGTCGGAACTGGTGTACGAGGTCTCAGCATGTGGGGAAGGGATGTGGTACAAGCATACAGTGATCGCGTGGAGTTCGTTGGCTTATCGGATAAGAACGAAGGGCGGATGCGTCTCGGGAAGGAATACCTTCAAGTGAATTGTTCCCTTTACTTGGATTTTGATCAGATGCTTCGTGAAACAAGTCCAGATGTGCTGATCGTGACCACAATGGACAGCACCCACCATGAATTTATTATCAAGGGATTGAAGGCAGGAATGCACGTAATCACCGAGAAGCCAATGACTACGGATGAGGTGAAGGTGCAAGCCATTTTGGATGCAGAAAAGGAATCGGGTAAGCAGGTGCTGGTCACCTTTAATTACCGCTACTCCCCACATCGGCAAAAGCTCTACGAACTCTTACAAGAAGGGGCAATTGGGAAGGTGACGTCTGTTGATTTTCATTGGTACTTGGATACCTCACATGGCGCAGATTATTTCCGCCGTTGGCATGGGATTCAGGCGCATAGTGGCAGCTTGTTGGTCCATAAGGCTTCGCATCATTTTGACCTACTCAACTGGTGGCTTGACTCCGATCCGGAGGAGGTTTTTGCATACGGCTCCCTTGAATTTTATGGGAAAAATGGTCCTTTTCGATCCAAGTCCTGCCGCGGTTGTCCCCATGCTTCTTCCTGTGATTTTTACTGGGACATTACGAAGAATGAATACCTCACCAAATTGTATGTGGACAACGAAAAGTACGACGGTTACTTGCGGGATGGCTGCGTATTTCGAGAAGAAATCGATAGTTATGATAAAATGGCGGTACAGATTCGTTACAAAAATAAGGTGCAAGTAAGTTACTCCTTGACCACTTACTCTCCCTACGAAGGCTACCGAATTGCCTTCAATGGAACGGAGGGCAGGTTGGAGGCATGGATCAAAGAAAGTCAGCCTTGGGAGGAAAAGAACGAGGATGAATTGGTTTTGGTCAAGAATTTTGGGGAGCGAACCATCATCCCAATCCCACATGGAGCAGGTGGGCATGGGGGAGGAGATACCCGTTTGAAAGACAAGATTTTTCTCGATCCCAACCAACCCGACCCTTGGAGACAATCGGCAGGGAGCCGTGATGGTGCTATGTCCTGTTTAATTGGAATTGCAGCTAGACACTCCATTGAGCAAGGCAAGCCCATTCGCATTCAAGACCTAACGAAAATTCCCTTGCAGGAGTCAGGAAGGGGAGTTTAATTCTTAACTAACCCCCATTGTCAAGGCAACGGCCTTAGGTTGAAGATCCACTAGGGCTACGGCGCCATGGATGGCGGTTTCATCTAGATCAGATACGAGCACCTGAAGTTTGGCTAAGACAGATGTATAGGGGAAAGTCTGCAAAGTGGCCCGCATGGACTTTTCAAATAAAGGAAAAGTCTTGCGGATGGATCCACCCAAAACGATGGCTTCTGGAGCCAAAGAATAAAGAATCACTTTCAGCAACTCCCCAACATGGGTTCCAAACTCATCAAATGCTTGCAAGGCTACCGGATCTCCTTCCTGCGCTAGTTTAGCCAGGGTCTTGGGACGTCTTTGGTACACGCGGTTGAAGAATTTGCCGCTGCAGTAATCCTCAAAGGTTAAGTCCAAGTAGGAAGCACCGCACCATTCTCCCGCGGCGGAATTGAGGCCTGAGTACAGCTTTCCATGGATCACTATTCCACCGCCTACGCCTGTGCCTAGCGTAATGCCAACAAGGTGCTGGAATCCTTTTCCTACTCCAAATTGATGCACACCCAGTGCAAAGCAGTTCGCATCGTTGTTGATAAAAACGGGTTTCCCAAAACGACCAAAAAGAAATTTCCGTAGCTCTACGTGCTGGAAAGATGGGATGTTAGCCAAACCCAAGACTACGCCTTCTTTAGGATCTACGAGTCCAGGTATGCCAATTCCAATCCCTTCAAAGGCGTGCGGGAGGTACGTCTCAATAAATTTGGCGAGGCTTTCCAATATCACTTCTTGACTTTCTAAGGCAGGTGTGGGAATGCTTCTAATATCTTGGAGACGGCCCGATAACAATACGCCAGCCTTGATGCTAGTGCCGCCAATGTCAATGCCTAGAATTACGTGTTCCATTCGGAAAGAAGGGTTAAAAAGGGCGATAATTCCCGATTTTCTAGCATAAGATTCGAAAATCAGAAGTCAAAATAGGTGTGAAAGAAACGGGGATTACAACAAGCCTTCGATGGATTTCTCCAGTTCGCGTGCCGTGGCGAGAAACTCCTCCACATTCATGTCTCGGAAGAAAATCAGCCCATGGCTCGCTCTGACCTTGGCATGCTCGTGCTGGTAAAAGTAATTTTTGCCGAGCAGTAGTTGAATATCATTGAGCTGGCCTACCCAGGTGCGCTTGGCTACGGTGCTAAACTTGCCGTTATGCGCATAGCTTGGGAAAGAAGCCTTGACCTGGCTGAGGTAGCAGTTGGCGAAGGAGTCTTCCATCACTGCCATGTCTCCAAGGGATACCGGTACGATGACATTGGCTTCATGAGGTTCAAATTTAAACCAAACATTGCGGTAGCCGATGATGCGTAGCTTGCTTGTGTCGGTTTCTTCGGACCATTTTTTAACCGCCGCTGCAGTGGCTTGAAGTACCTTGTAGTGGGTATCAGGACCTGAACCTTCAGGATCAAGGGTAAGGCTCAATTTGGTTGGTTTGACTGTCCGGAAGAGGTCTACAATCGGATCCACATCGCGGGTTTTGTCGGGCTGCTCCGTGAAAATATCTCCTGTGTAGAAACCAAGGCGCAGGTGGTGGACATTTTTGACTTGAACCCCAAAGTGGGCCCAAACAAGCTCTTCCTCAAACTCACGGATCATTCCTTTGAGCTTCTGAATTTTAGGCGGATTTTTTTCACCGTCGTAGGATTTCTTCAGGATTTGGATGACCTCATTGATGGTTTCTCGAAGCTGCTCTTTGTCTTTGATCTCCCATACGATGCAGAGCGCACGGACCACGCGGTGGCAAAGGCCTCTGGAGCGTGCAGCCCCATTTTCGGAGGCTACATTGGTGAGGAAGTGGTAGACGTCCTTGTCTGTTTTGAGGCGATAACCCACCTCAAAAAAGTCTTCATAATTCGTCATTTGAATCTTCCCATCTTCCAATAATTTTTTGGTGTGGAGCAGGGTGTCAATGACAAACTTGTTGGTTACGGCTGTGAATCCCGAGGTAAGCACCGAAAAGTGAGCTGTGTTACTTGGATCATGCAACTGGTTGGTGATATGAGGCAGGATCCCTAGGGAAATGTCGTCGTGGTGTGGACCTGTATGGAGTAGCACCTCATTTTTCTCTTGTTCTAGCCCTTTGGAGATTTTAGCAGAGATGCTCTGGATCACCTGGTTTACAGTGTCTTCGGATAGGTTTGGAATTTGCTTACAGTAGAGATCTGCTTTCAAATCTTCCAGCTTGAGGCGGTGTCCGTAGGTATTTTTTTTCTTACAGAGTTCAATCACGGCGCGCTCTGTTTTTTCAAAAGTCCAGGTGCCAGTTGAATAATAGGCATCGATGGAATCCGTGAGTTTGATCGCTGCACCTCGGGTGAGGTAAAATCTTCCTTGAGTTAGTTTTTGCAGAATGGTGGCTGGAAACTGGGTGTTGGGTCCTGATTCCAAAGAGTCTCGGACAATGCCTGCTTTGGCTTCCCCAGCAGCGATGACGATACCCACTGCATTTGGATTGTAGACGATAGTATCTAGGCCGATGGTGATCACGAGTCGGTTGGCTGAAATTTCGATGCCACCGAGATCTCCTGCCGCTACCGCCTGGGTTTCAAAGTTGGTTTCCGTCAATCGGGTCACGGAGTAGGGATGTGATCCTCGGGTATTGAAGGCGATGTGTCCATCGGGCCCTATGCCCCCTAGGAAAAAGCCAATCCCACCCTTTGCACGGATGCGTTGCTCGTAGTCTCCACACCATTGATCGATTAGGTAGATGGAGGTTTGCTGCAGTTGCTCCAGTTCATTGATGGGGTCACGAAAGCGTAGGCTTAGGTCTACCTTTAAGTCAGGAAATATTTTGCTAAAATGCTTGCCTTCAGCGAGGCGAATCTCATCTGAATTGATCAGGATGGCCTTTTCCTTGGAAAGACCAAATCCGCTGAGGTAAAACTTGTTGACGTAATCGTAAAAGCTGTTGTGCTGCTTGGAGGAGATGGGGTAAAACTCATCGATTTGCACAAAGGTGAGTTCGCTGAGGCTAGGTTTGGAGGTGTTGCCTAAGCCGTATTTTTCTCGAACCTCCTTGCCTTTTTTGCTTTCCCAATTTTCAAGCAGGTACTGCGTCCATTTAATAAAGTATTCTGGGGTCTTACCGGTGGGTAAGCTGACCACTCCTTCGGGATTTGCCGCCACCCATTCAAGAAAGCGGCAGGCGGTGAGTAGGCCGAGCTTGGGGAAGTTGTCTACTAGAAGATAGGGAAGCTTGGTAGTCATTTTACTGACTCCAGACTCTGCTAGAAATGCCTTTTCAACTTCGGAAAACTGGATGTTTGCGTGCATGGGAATGGCTGTTGAATTACAAAACGAGAATGTCCATTAAAGTGGTCTCCCTTGAGAAAGGAGAACAGCGAGTGGGTTACTCAAATCTAAAAAAGTTTAGGAATAAAACCGATTACTTTAATAAAAAAATTAAAGAAGTTTGACTTATAAGTAAAAAAATTAAAAAATCAAATCGTCAACTGACAACAGTCCACAGTTGACAGTCCACTTTCCTAAATTTTAAATATTTATTCTTTTTGTCACTCGTCAAAAAGCGGATAACCACATTAATTGGTAGGGGAGGCAAAGATGTGATTCCCTCCCGATCCGCCGCGGCGGATCGGGACAGGCTCTTTAAAGGGGGTAAGGGGGATTTTTGGAGGTAAATCTAAATCAGTATTTAACCCATAACCTTTTTTTAGGACGAGTCAAATTTTTTAAATAAAGCCTAATTGGTCTGTCCGGTTTAGCAAAAAAAAATGCCTCAAGGAAATCCCTGAGGCATTGAAGGGCTTTAGGCCCGAAAGTATCTGAATTAAGCAGTTACGCCAAGTGCTTTGGCCATTGTCGCTCCGATTTCCGCAGGAGATTCAGCAACCAAGATTCCGTTTTCACGCATGATTCTCATTTTTGCTGCTGCTGTATCGTCGGCTCCACCAATGATGGCACCCGCATGACCCATTCTACGACCTGGAGGCGCTGTTTGACCAGCAATAAATCCTACAACTGGCTTCTTATTGCCTGTTTCGCGAACCCAACGTGCAGCTTCTGCTTCGTAATTTCCTCCGATTTCGCCAATCATGATGATGGCGTCGGTTTCAGGATCGTTCATCAAAAGCTCTACTGCCTGCTTGGTAGAGGTTCCAATAATTGGATCTCCTCCAATGCCGATTGCAGTAGAAACTCCAAGACCAGCCTTAGCTACTTGATCCGCAGCTTCGTAAGTCAAAGTTCCTGATTTGGAAACGATGCCAATTCTACCTGACTTGAACACAAAACCAGGCATGATACCCACCTTTGCTTCTCCAGGAGTGATGACACCAGGACAGTTAGGGCCGATTAAAACACAACCTCTTTCTTTGATGTAAGGCTTGGCGCGCATCATGTCTGCCACAGGAATTCCTTCGGTGATAGCAATGATTACTTTGATACCAGCATCTGCAGCTTCCATGATGGCATCTGCAGCAAACGCCGGTGGAACAAAAATGATAGAAGTATCAGCACCTGTCTTCTGAACGGCATCTTCTACCGAATCAAACACAGGTCTTTCCAAATGTAGCGTTCCGCCTTTGCCTGGAGTGACGCCCCCCACTACTTGGGTGCCGTACTCAATCATTTGCTGGGCGTGAAAAGAACCTTCAGTTCCTGTGAAACCTTGAACGATAACTTTTGAATTCTTATTAACTAATACACTCATCGATGCGCTATTTTTTGTTTTGTACAAAAATAGAAGAAAGCACCCCCCCTTCAAAAGAAAAAAGCAACATTCTGCTCGAATTTTGAGACCTGTCAAGAATCCTAGAAACCTGTTGCTAATTTTCGTTACCCATGGATATGATCCTGTCGCTATTTTTGAGTCATTACTCAATCCAAAATCAAAAATCTTCACTAAAGCGAAATAATGGCAAGCAATTTTTAGCCCTAAAAAATTAACTTTGGATTGGCTAATTGGATGGATTTGGAACTATTCAACTGCTTAGAACTTGGATTTCATGTTGTTACAAACTCACTCGCTCCGATTCGCCTACCCCGGACAATCGCCCATTTCTTTTCCAGACTTTTCGCTAGCCGAGGGAGAAGCTCTCTTACTATTAGGGAAATCAGGTACTGGTAAAACGACTTTTTTGAATCTCCTGGCTGGGCTTCTACCCCCAAACCAGGGGGAGGTGCTTCTCGACGGGGTAGTTCTTTCTGCACTTCATGGCCATAGATTAGACTTGTTTCGTGGGCAAAATATTGGAATTGTGTTTCAAAAACCACATTTGATTGCCGCACTCACCGTGAAACAGAATTTGGAGCTTGCGCAGTTTTTGGGTAAGAAAAAAGGACCTTCACCTCTGTCACTTCTCCAAGACTTGGGCATCGCAGACAAAGCTTCCCAAGCGGTGGGTACCTTGAGTGAAGGAGAGGCGCAGCGAGTATCCATCGCTCGAGCTTTGGTCAATACCCCTAAATTGATCCTAGCCGATGAACCTACTTCCAGTTTGGATGATGAACATGCAAAGCGCGTGATCAAACTTTTAAAAACACAAGCTTCCAAAATTGGGGCTGCCCTTGTAATCGTCACGCATGACCAGCGTGTTAAATCTGAAGTTTCACAGGTACTTGAACTGAAAAGCTCATGAATCTCCTCACCCTCAGTTGGAAATACCTCAGCTTTCGGCCACTTTCTACCGGCCTGAATGCCATTTTGTTGGCTTTCGGTTTGGCGATCATCACGGTGTTACTCTTGGTGCAACACCAGTTTGAACAAAAAATGACCCGTGATGCCGCTGGCATCGATTTGGTGGTAGGTGCCAAAGGCAGTCCGCTCCAGTTAATACTTTCCTCTGTGTACCACATTGATTTTCCCACAGGAAATATCAAGATGGAAGAAGCGCAACGCATCTCGCGAAGCCGATTGGTCAAAAAAGTGATCCCGCTGGCGATGGGGGATAATGTCCAAGGCCTTCGAATCTTGGGCACCAACCACGATTATTTGGAGTTGTATTCGGTCAAATTCGCAGCAGGCAAAGCTTGGGAGAAGCCTTTTGAGGTGACTCTAGGGGCAGAAAGTGCAAGGATCCTTGGATTAAAACTTGGAGACAGCTTCAGTGGAAGTCATGGAATCAGCGTGGGGAGCCATGACCACGACCAACATGCGTTTACCGTAACGGGTATTTTGGCGCCCAGCGGAAAGGTAGTCGATCGTCTTGTGCTAACTAGCATTGAATCGGTTTGGTATACGCATGATGAAGAGGCAAATACAGAACTCATTGCCTCTGAGGTAGATGAGGAAGATAGCCTTGCCGAGGAGGAAGCTCCAGAATTGGGAATGGATCCGCATCTGCAAGCAGTTGCAGCTCGAGGCTTTCCCATCACGGATCAGGAAAGGGAAGTGACCACTCTGCTGGTTCGCTACCGCAATCCCATGGCGGCCATACAGCTGCCACGCATGATTAATTCGGGCACCTCTATGCAGGCAGCCTCACCAGCTTTTGAAATGTCTCGCTTGTTTGAATTGCTTGGAGTAGGTATCAGTCTATTGCAAGGATTGGCGATTGCCTTAGTGGTTATTGCCGGCTTGAGTATATTTATTGCGCTCTACAACTCTCTGAAGGAACGGAAGTACGACTTGGCCATCCTGCGTACCTTGGGCGCTTCTCGTGGGCAACTGGTAGGTTTGGTGTTTTTGGAAGGTATTTCGCTCACCACCTTGGGTGCCGTTTTAGGCATTGGGTTTGGACATGGCTTTTTGGCTCTGGTGGTTACCCTCACTACTCAAGAGGTGGTTTCTTTGGTAGATCCCTGGGTATTCTTACCCAAAGAAGGATTGATTTTCGGCTATGCCTTGGCTGTTGGAGTCGTAGCCTCACTGATACCTGCTTGGTCTGCTTACCAAACGAGTATTGCAAAGCAGCTTACAAAAACGTAATTAGCATAAAATTTAATGTAAGATGAAAAAAGGAGCTTTCCTGATCGGTTTATTTTTGGCTCTCGCCACTTTTTCTCAGAATTCTCAGGCCCAAGGGGTTTGGAAAAGTTTGTCTGAGGTGACCTACAAAATCAGTAAAGACAATTTTGGAGAGCTGTATGTTCCCGTTTTCTCCGAGAATATCAAGAAGTTGGAAGGAAAAGTGGTGGAGGCGGATGGCTACATTATTCCTTTTGAAGGTATGTTCAAACCCACTCACATCATCTTGTCGAGCTTGCCGTTAGCGGAATGCTTTTTTTGTGGTTCGGGTGGACCAGAAACCGTCATGGAAGTGATGCTAACTTCACCCATCAAATACACCTCCAAGCGGGTAAAAGTGCGGGGCAAGCTCACTCTCAATACTGCCGACCCAGAAAAGCTGATGTATATCCTTAAGGAAGGAAAGCTGGTAGAGAATTAAGGGCTTGATTAGCTGCTTTCTGCTATTATCAGGACTAGAAAAAATAAGGGTTGAGGGTTGGTTAAACGGGTTGATGTTTCTTAAAATTTTCAGCCTGTTCAAAAATTTCCACATATACTTCGTCCTTATCCACTGGAGGATAGCCATATTCATCAAGTAACAGAATCAACCCAACTTTCAAGGCAGATTTAATATCATCTCGTTTATTCCAATCAGGGAACTTAGCTTGACCTTCAACTAATTCTTTCACGGCTTTTGCCAGTTCAATCATTCTGTCTTCAGGATAGTTGAAGTCATATTTTATACATAGCTCCTTCAGAATATCATAAAAGGCTTTTTCTTCAAAGTCAATTCCTAAGGCCTCTCCTGCTGAAAATTCTTTATGTACTTCCAAAATAAGATCCGTTAAAGCGGAAGCCATTTCTTCGTACACCTCACTTCTCAAAATATCATTTGCGTCACGTTCATTGTAGCGTTCCACAAGAGCCTGCATCTTTTTTGAAAAGTCAATTCCTTTTACGCGGTTTACTTTTTTGATATCTCCAATCACTTTTGCCAAAAGCTGTTGAAGCAATTTGATTTTGGTATTCGGCAACTTGATTTTATCAATCTTAGCCAGGTAATCTTCATCAAAAATATCTTGTTCTGTTTCTGCTTGGTCTCCAAGTTTGAAAATCTCTTCAACTCCCTCACTTTGAAGTGCATCCTTTATCATTTCCCGTACTTTAGCATTCATTTGTGCCGTATCGGGCGCATTTCCTTTGGTGAGCTTAAAAATAATGGAGCGAACCGCTAAATAAAAATGGGTATAATCTCTTTCTGTTTGGATTAATTGTTCACTGCCTGCACAAATATCATAAGCGGCCTTTAACCGTTTTACTAAGCCCATAAAACGAGTTTCGAATTCTTTGGACTGTTGTGCAAATTCGGCTGCCCTATTCAGCGAATTTAGCTGCTCAATGGTTGTGCCGTTGAAATATTTAGTGTTATCAAACGTATGAAACAATTTTGCCAGTAGATCAATGTGATTTCGAACGATGATTAATGATTCAGCGATGTCTTCAAAATTGTCTTTGTCGCCTTCGCTGTATTGCTTCAACGCCAAGTTCATTTGTTTCTTGATGCCAATATAATCTACTACTAACCCCTTGTTTTTCCCTTCAAACTTGCGGTTTACGCGTGATATGGTTTGTATTAAATTATGACGTTGTATGGGTTTATCGATGTAAATGCTATCCAGGAACGGAACGTCGAATCCTGTAAGCCACATATCCACTACGATGGCTATTTTGAAATTTGATTTTTCGTTTTTGAATTGCCGATCGAGTTCTTTGCGTTGGTCTTTTGTGCCTAGCAATTCATACATTTCTTGCTGGTCGTCTTGCCCACGAGTAGCGATAAGTTTGATACGCTCAATAGGCTTTAATTCTCGTTTGTCCTTATCCGTGAGTTCAGCCCCTTCTTCTGCTGCACGGATCTCATTCCATTCGGGTTTTATTTCGATGATGTTTTTATACAACTCGTAGGCAATTTCCCGAGTGCTACAGACAAACATGGCCTTACCTTTTATGGTTGAGCCTTCTGAAATTCTTTTTTCATAATGTGAGACAAAGTCCTCTGCTACTGCTTTCAGGCGTTCAGGGTCACCAATAATGGCATACATCTGTGCCATTTCTTTTTTGCTTTGCTCAATCTGGTTTTCGTTACTTCCGATTTCAGCACACTTCGCATAATACTCCTCTATCTCCTTTAGTTTGGAATTATTCAAGAGTACTTTAGCAGCTCTTCCTTCATATACAATTCGAACAGTAATCTCGTCCTTAACAGATTCCGTCATCGTGTATGCATCTACCACTTTTCCAAACACATCAAGAGTTGAATCGATTGGTGTTCCAGTGAAGCCAACAAATGTGGCATTGGGTAAGGAATCGTGTAAGTACTTAGCAAAGCCATAGGTTTTAGTAACTCCCTTCTCGGTCACTTTTACTTTTTGATCCAAGTTAACCTGACTTCTATGCGCTTCGTCAGAAATGCAAACGATGTTGGACCTATCGCTAAGTAGTCGTGTGTCTTCAGTGAACTTATGAATGGTGGTTAAAAAAACCCCACCACTAAGTCGGCCTTGTATCAATTCACGAAGATTTGCTCTGCTCGCTACACTCATCACCGTATTATCACCGATGAAGTTTTTCGCATTGGTAAATTGTCCCGAAAGTTGGTCGTCCAAATCGGTGCGGTCTGTGATCAATACAATAGTCGGACTTTCAAAATAGGCGCTTTTCATCAACAACCTTGTGAGATAGAGCATGGTAAAACTCTTTCCGCAACCTGTAGCACCAAAGTAAGTCCCGCCTTTTCCATTTCCGTCGGGCTTTTGAGCTAATTTGATCGTGTTATATAAGGTTCTTGCCGCATAATACTGCGGATAGCGACAAACGATTTTTTCGTTTTTCTTTGAGCTATCAGGAATGTAGATGAAGTTGCGAATAATATCACGCAAGCAAGTTTTTTGAAACATCCCCTGTATGAGGGTATACATACTGTCAATACCATCTACGTCTTTTGCCAAACCTGCGACTCTTCGCCAGGCATAGAAAAACTCATAAGGAGCAAAGAAAGAACCTGATTTGTTGTTTACGCCATCGCTGATTACACAAAATGCATTGTATTTAAAAAGTTCAGGAATGTCTCTGCGGTAACGAACTGTCAATTGCTTGAAAGCATCAAAGATGGTAGCTTCTTCCCGAATGGCAGATTTAAATTCAAATACCACCAAGGGCAGACCGTTAATGTACACGATGCCATCAGGAATACGTTTTTCAGCACCAAAAATTTCTAACTGATTAACGAATTTGTAAATATTATTATCCTCCCCATACTCCACTTCGGGTTCGGCAACAATAGTTGGCACTTCGTCTTCTTTTGGGAACCGGTGGTTATTGAGGCCTGAATAATCGATCAACTGAATGTAAATGTCTTTTTGGTTTCGATCTTCTCGCTTCAGAATAAAACCATCAGACAGAAGTTTCAAAAATGTTTTATTGCTTTCGTATAGATCTGAAGAAGAAAGGGATTTAAGTTGAAGAATGATAGATTTGGTTTCGTTTACCGTAATGCCTTGACCAGCGTATTGTGATAAAAGAAAGGCTTGCAAATCTTCTTCAATCAATACTTCCTCAGGTTTACGAAAAAGTGTAATACCCAAGTGATGAGGAAAACCTTCTTGCCCCAACAACTCGGTAAACGCCTTTTCTAAACTTGCCTCTGTAAATTTCATTTCTTCGGTTTCTTCAACTTTTTAATTTCCTCCTCAATCTCTTTTAAACTTTGCTCATTTTCACTATTTCACTGTCCAATTTTATATTTCTCAAATTCTGTTTCTGATTTTTTCAAGGCGATTTTACGCGATCCCAACAGAAATAAAAACATCAAGGATTTAGTAATTGAACGCTTTCTGCCTTCCATTCGAACTTGTCGGAATTTCCGACAAGTTCGAATTTGCTCCAACTCACTTTCCTCAAACACATTAGCAATATGTTCAGCTACAGTGCTTCTGCCTTTGCCAAACAAAGTGGCCATTTGGTCTTGTGTCAACCAAACAGTTTCTTCCTCTGAGCGCACATCAATTTTAATGATGCCGGCTGAGTTTTGGTAGATAAGGATATTGCTGTTCATCAAAAGCTGTCTATACTAGTTACGCGTTGGCAATTTATCACTGTGGCATTTGCTGCCAAAATCCTTCCTGACTCAGCAATTCAGAAAAAGCTCTTTCTAAATTTTCTTCTATGAATTTCATTTCATCGCCCATTTTAAGAAATTTAAAATCACTTTCCGAATTCGAGTTAAATAAAAAGTCACTGAATATCAATGCGTTAGTCAGAATTTTGAATTTGTCCACAAATTAGATGCACGATTGGTTTTTGGGCTTCCGGTTAAAAATGAAATCACTTATTTTCAAAACTTTCATCTCTTTTTCCGTTTTCTAGTTAAATAAACCTACGCCCAATAAGGCACATACAAGCTGAATTTTTTTGATTCACTTTCTGGGTCCTTAGATTTAATTTTCCCAATAGCTATGGCTTCCTTAATTAATTTAGATATCTGAGCAGCTTGTTTATCGTGCATTCCAAATCGGCTGCGCAGCGATGTGTTATTGAATCCGCCATTTCCATAATACTCAATAATACTATGCTGGTAACACGCTTCTATTCGTTCTTCATTTGACATTTCGGCAAACTTGCGTGGAGAATACATGGTTACTTTAAACGCATTTTCTGTTTCTTCAAATTTCAATGGTGGTAAACCAAATAGTTCAATAGCCATTACAGCCTTTTCAAAGCCAGAACCTCTTTCTTCACAGATATTGTACCTACGAAATGCCGAAGCCAGGATTTCGTTTCTAGATTCGGGAGTAGTTCTGATTAAGCGATCTAATTTTTTGCTCGGGAGTAATTTACCAGGATTGGTAAACTCAATACGGTCTTCAAATATTTCAATCATTGGTCCAGTACCTCGAATGGAAAAATCCTGATGAATTAAAATATTAGCAATCAGCTCTCTCAAAGCTATTTCAGGATAAACATTGGTTTCTTGACGTAAGGAATTTTTTATGACTTCACTTCCAGGAAGTAAACCTTTTACAAATTGAATCAAGCCCTCAAACCCAATGGCATACCCTTTTGTGCCAGGGTATTCTTTGCTGCCAGCAGCTTTGTTCTTCCCTTCGTATTTGATTAAGCGTACCACTTTACGGCTCAATCCATCAAATTTTGTTAAGTCTTTTGCTGCTGAAATGGCTCCAAAATTGGTAATGTAGTATCCTTTTCCATCTACATCTACAATCATTTTCTCTTCTTCCATCCACTTAACGATTTCAGGAATATTGCTAGGCACCGGTTTTTTGAGCAACTCTAAAATCTTATCGTACTCCAACAGCGTTATAACTTCTACTTCATTCAATAGCTTTGAAGCATGTAATTCTTCCCATGTTGGTGATTTACTGTTGAGCATTAAGGCACCCACTTCTTGCCGTGAAGCTTTTCTGGTAGTGCCACCACTTCGGATATAGCTGTCTTCTATAGTTTTGCCTTTTAAATGGACAGGCTTTACGGCACTCTCTCTTATGTAAACAAACAGTAATTCTTCACCTCTAAATGTTTCTATGCTGTGGTCTATGCTCACCAATGGCTCCACGCCATCACGGCATAACGAAGCCAAACGTTCTACAACACTATCTGCCTCTGCTTTAGTAATACCCAACACCTTACCGTTATTGTCGTCAATACCAAAAACTATAAAACCACCCCCAGGTAAATTCGCAAAAGCAGCAATGTGCTTATTCAGCTTATCATTGTTGGGTGAAAGTGTGATTTTCCAATCAATCTCATTCAGTTCACTCGGAATTTTTCCCAACGACTTATCTAAGTATGCTATGGCTTTATTTATCCAACTTTTCATTCTTAATCTTCTATTGTCGCTAATTTTGAAAGCAGAAGGTTGCTCAATGATTTTAAGTTTTCAATTTCCTTTATTTTCAACAAGATATTACTTTCAATTAATTGTGTATAATTATCAAAATCCATTATTAGTTTTTCGGCATTTGATGGAAAGACTATAGGTAATTCTTTAATTGTATTATGAGTGATGGCAGGCATCGCAACCGCTATGTCAGAAGTTCTTATTTTTTTTTGGTTTTCAGAATCTTTGAGGAAATAATATAGGAAATTATTGGTCAATCCATTTAAAGGTGAAATTTTAAACAAATTGTTTGCAATAATCCCTTCAAATCTTCGGCAAACTGTTCCAGCATCACCATATCTTATCATTGCTATTTCATCACTTGAGCAATAATATCTTTCATCATTTAAATTAATAAATCTTGGCGCTTCTTCAGTATTAGGTGTATAATCAATAATTCTTAAAAACCTATTCATTCCTTCGCCTTTTTCTAATAATTGGTCTTCAACATCAACTTGGATACCTTGTGAAAGGACCACAAATTCAGAAAGAAATCTATCTTCCCACCCCTTCGGAATTTCCTTTTGCAACTCTTCATTCCAAACCATTTCCCCTCCATTACTTTTATACGGCTTTCCATTTTCATCAGAAAATTCAAACTCAACAAACCAAGCTTTATAAATTGCCTGTGCGGTTTCTTCGAGTTTTTGTATCAGTTGTTGATTGAGGGCTATACGGTTTTGAATGATGTTGTATTCCTTGACAATTTCGCGCTGCTTCTCGACGGGAGGAACGGGGAGAGTAACATTGCACATTTCGTCCCAATCAAAAATTTCTCTTGCACTTCCGTGGCTTTTAAATCTTGCATACCTATCAAACTCAGGTCTGCGAAACCACATCATTAAATATTCAGTATCCAGTTCGTTGTTGTCTTTTACTTCAAAAGGAATGTAAGCCTGAGAAATTAAAGCTTTATCATAATCATTGAACAATGCAATTGTAATTTTATCGCCATTCCTTGAAGTAACAGGACCAAAAGCAAATTGATTTTTGTAAATGGTTCTGTATGTTGACATATCAGTTCCTATTGTATTTGCAATAGAAGGAATAAACTTTTTTTGAATACTCAAACCCATTAATGGCAAATCGCCTAAATCATTATTTCGCCCAACAACAGGCTGAATATATTTGCCTAAAGGTTTATAATTTGATTTCATACCCCAATTCTTTAAATACGGTTAATAAATCATTTTTACTGGAGGCTTCAGCTTTTAGCAAGTCGGCAAATTCGCCTTTTAGCGTTTGCATTTTTTCGTCAAAGTCAATGTTTTCGTCACGGTTTACAAACTCAATGTATTTACTTGGCACAAGAGAAAAATCTTTTTTCTCTATTTCCTCCAACTTTGCCGAATAGCAAAACTCAGGAGTGTTTTCAATTGCTTTGGTTTGCCATTGGTGGTAAGTGCTTGTTACCTTTTTAATATCATCATCAGAAAACTGTGTGTATTTCTTTTCAAACGGTTCGCCCAATTGTCGCAAATCCATAAACAGAATTTCATTTTCACGTTCACGGTATTGGCGTTTTTCATCGCCAATATTTTTGCTTTGCATTTTTTTATTTTTATTCAAAATCCAAAGCGTAACACTTATGTCGGTTGTATAAAACAAATTACGTGGCAATACCAAAATGGCTTCCACCAAATTATTTTCAATCAGCTTTCTGCGTATTTTGTATTCTTCTCCTCCGCCACTCAATGCACCATTTGCCAAAATAAAACCTGCAATACCGTTGTCGGAAAGCTTGGAAACCATATTCAAAATCCAACCGTAATTGGCGTTGCTTTTGGGTGGCGCCTCATACCCACGCCAGCGTGGGTCGTCTTTCAATTCGTTTTCGGCTCGCCAGTCTTTTTGGTTAAAAGGTGGGTTTGCCATGATGTAATCAGCTTTTAGGTCTTTGTGCTGGTCATCTGCAAAGGTGTCGGCTGCTTTTTCACCCAAGTTGCCACTGATGCCCCGGATGGCAAGATTCATCTTTGCCAGTTTGTAGGTAGTGTTGGTGTATTCCTGTCCGTAAATTGAAATTTCCTTGTTGTTGCCATTATGTGCCTCAATAAACTTGATGGATTGAACAAACATTCCCCCAGATCCACAAGCAGGATCATAGATAATGCCTTTGTAAGGTTCAATCATTTCGGCGATTAGATTGACAATACTTTTGGGTGTATAGAATTCCCCTTTCCCTTTTCCTTCCGCTAAAGCAAACTTGGAGAGGAAGTATTCATATACTTTGCCTACCACATCTTGCTTAGGGTCTTTGGTGGTGTCAATGTCGTTTATGGTATCAAGCAAGGACGCCAGCTTGGTAATATCTAAGCCCAATCGAGAAAAGTAATTGTCGGGTAAGGCGCCCTTCAATGCTTTGTTGTTTTTTTCAATGGTGTGCAGAGCTGTGTCAATCAATAGGGCGATGTCGTTCTGTTTGGCTCTTTTTATTAGGTAACTCCAGCGTGAAATTTCTTCTAAGAAAAACACATTGCTCATATTGTAGAAGTCCGCCATTTCAATGTACTTCTCTTTGCCATCTGCAATAAGCTTTGCGCGGTGCTCTTCAAACTTGTCACTCGCGAATTTTAAGAAAATCAATCCAAGGACTACGTGTTTGTATTCGGCTGGTTCTACGCTGCCTCTTAATTTGTTTGCCGCCTCCCAAAGGGTTACTTCAATTGCTTTTTCTTTTATTTCTTTTTTAAGCTTTGCCATGGGGTGATATCAATAGTTTATTCTTGTCTGCTAATTTAGTTTTAAAATGCGCAACGGCATTGTCGATGCGTAGACAAAAAATAGCTCATTTAGTTTTTTGAAGGATCTGCTAGTATATCAGGCAGATTTAGATTTACGAATTGGGATTTTATTGTTTTCCGAATTTCTGAACCTCAAGTATGCCGTTGGTTAAAAATTGAATTGAAAAAAATGCGCCTGGGGAAAATGAAAAAACAGTCTATTAAATTAGTGTTTGACTTCTTAATCTTGTGTTTTTCCATCAATTGCGCCGTCTGAAGTGGTTAGTCGGAAATCCCGACATACCACCTTTTCATCTAATTCCCCTTCTTTAAAAATATTTCCTAAATGCTCTGTAACCGTTGTTCTTCCTTTGCCAAAAAGCAGAGCAATCTGCGCTTGGGTCAACCAAACAGTTTCTTCCTCTAAACGCACATCAATTTTAATGTTACCGTCTGAGTTTTGGTAGATGAGAATGTCGCTGTTCATCAAAGGCTGATTTTAATTTTTATTGGCGTTTGCTGCCAAAATCTTTTTGAGCTAGCAATTCAGAAAAACACAGAATAAGCTGAAATGTGATTCATTTCAGGTGCTGTCCACTTAAAAAGTAGTTTTAAATTTTGATCGTTTGTAGAAGTTAGCGATTTAATTCATTTTTTCCATCACCTTTCGACGAATTGTGACCCTCGATATCAACTAGCAGTTATGCAAATTGTGTGTTTTTTTTACCCTGACTATCCGCTTTTTCACCACTAAACTGAGAAAAAAAGGTTTGAGGTTCAATAGGTGAGCTGTAAACTGTTGACCGTGGTCTGTCAACGATTATCCGCAATTTTAAATTGGCGAGCTGAGCTACCGGCATGATTGCGGATAATCAAATTATTTATTTTCCTGCAAATAGGCTTTTTCGTGCTCGCGGAATTTTTCTAGTAAATCCAGGCTCACTTTCCCCACTTTTCCTGAACCTACTTTTCGGTCATCGATCTGCGTGACAGGCAACAAAATCTTCGTGGTAGCAGAGATAAAGGCTTCATCTGCTTCCCAAACTTCGTCCAAAGAAATAGGGCGTACCTGCACATTTCCTGCCACATCCAGCAAATGCTTTCGTGTAATTCCCATCAAAATGTGGCGATCTGGGGTGGAGATGATCCCATCTTTGACGATGTAAAAATTACTTCTTGAACTTTCACTTACCTGACCATTCCAGTGGTAGAGTACATCTTCTGCACCTTGCTCCTTCCACTGCATACTATGCCAAACGGGTAGCGTATAGTTGGTGGTCTTGATGTCAGCAATGGACCGAACATATTCTACGCTAAGTAGCTTGACACCATTCTGGTATTTTTCTTCGGAAGGGAAACTCAGTTCCTCTCCAAACATAAAAAGAGTACCCATGGCAGGGGAGAAGTGATTTTCTGATACTCCTCCTGTCAATACCATTCGAATCCCGCCTTGCTCTAGGTCATTTTTTTGAATCAGCTCTGTGATGATGGCACGAAGTTCTTCTCGAGAATAAGCGAGCGGTAAATAGGTTTTTGCTGCAGAGCGAATAAATCGATCCAGGTAATCCTCTAAAAACACGGGACAATATTGCTCGGTGCGAAAAAAATCAAAAATACCATAGCCTCGGATTACAGCCAGGTCGGCAGGATGGAGGCGAGCATCTTGGGTAGGGATGATTTTCCCGTCGGCAAAGCAGAATGGTTTCATAGCGATTGAGTCAATTATCAAAATTAGGGACTTAAATCCATATTGGCTTTGCAGATGAGCCCAGTTTATTTTTTAATTTTAAATTTAGTTAACCAACCCCTTACTCCCATGAAACTATTTTCTGCTTCCTTGATGCTGTTGCTGTCTTTTTTAGTGCTTGCTTGCGCCAATCCGTTGATTGAGGCAAACAAAGAGATGCGTGCACAAATTATAGGGGTACATGACGAGGTCATGCCCAAAATAGGGGAGTTGATGGCTTTGGAAAAGAAAGCTTTGGCAAACGCAGATAGCCTTTTTGCTCAAGACAGCACGGCTACCACCGAGATTGAAGGAATGCGGACGCTCGCTGCAAAGCTCAATCAGGCCCATGAAGGGATGTTTATTTGGATGCGTCAGTATTCGCTTGAGGAGGAAGGGAAGACTCCGGAGGAAATCAAAACCTACTTAGATGAGCAGCTTGTAAAAGTCAATCAAGTCAATGCAGACATCAAAGCTGCCTTGGAGCAAGCAGGTACCCAGTTGAAGGATTAATTTTCTGCGGGAGGGTTTTTTAGGTACTGCTCTACTCGTGGCGCATCGATGACCCCTTCGTTCATGCCCCAACTGTTGTACAAGTAGGTAGCGATCTGTGCCAGGTCCAATGGGCTGAGGTTCGGATTGGCGGGCATGGCTTGGTTGTACACCTGTCCATTGACTAAAATTTCACCTGCTTTTCCATGCTTCATGATCCAGATGCTGCGGTGAATGTTAGTTTTGAAGTAGTCTGCATCACGAAGGGGAGGGATTAATTTGCCGAGTCCACGCCCATCTTTTTGGTGGCAGTTAGCGCAGTAATTTTCATAGAGCTTTTTTCCAGGAATGGCAAACTGCAGCACCTTTGCATCTGAGATTTGAGCTAGGCTATTTTCTCCCGAACTTGCATTGGGGGCACAAGAAGTGCTAAAAAGACCAAAAATTAAAATAGCTGCGAGTAGTCTCACGGGTTAAGCAGTTTAGGGATATCGGCAAGTAAGCGGTCTACTTGTTCGGTTTTGGTTCCGTCATATACGCCACGAATTCTTCCCTGCTCGTCTACTAGTAAGAAGGCTCCACTATGCAAAAATCCTCCCGGTTCCATGTCATCAGCCATAGTCGTAGTCAAATAGCTGGTTTGGCCGATCTCAAATATTTTTTCCTGGTCTCCTGTCAAGAAATTCCAGGTAGCCGCATCCGGAACCCCTAATTTTTCCGCGTAGTCCTTGAGCACCGCTTGGGTATCGTGAGTGGGATCAATGCTATGGCTCAAGATCCGAAAATTGGGTTCTCCCTTAAATTGCTCGTATACCCGTAACATTTCCTTTTTCATGACTGGGCAGATGGTCGGGCAGCTGGTAAAAAAGAAATCCGCCACATAGATTTTGCCTGCCATATCCTCCTTACGGATGGTGTCGCCTACTTGATTGACGAAAGCAAAGTCTGCAATGCTGTGGTATACCGTATCCTGATTTTCATCCACATAGCGCTCGCCAAGGATAGGTAATTCCGCTACTTCGATGATTTTTTCGGAAGGAGCGCCACAAGAAATAGCCAAAGCAATCAGTGGGAGGAGGAGTAGTTTTTTCATGGGCTTAGTGGGTTCTATATTTTTTATACAGTTTGATGGCCAGTAGGAGCCCAAGAGACAAGCCCACCAAGCCCACCATTCCCCAAACCATACTGAGGGTGTTTTTGAGAACGATAAGAAAGACAATGGCGAAGAGTAAAAGGGTGGATAGTTCGTTCCACAACCGAAGTTGGGTGGAGCTCCATCGCGCCTTTCCCTCCTGCAATTCGTTGAAGAGCACCTGGCTATAGCCGTGGTATACGTAGAGGAGCAAGACAAAGATCAATTTGGCTTGCATAAATTCTTGTTGCAGGTATCCCCAACGGTAGGTTAGTACCCAAAAACCAAAAATTAGGGTAAGCACAGCCGAAGGCCAAGTGATGATATACCACAACCTTCGGGCCATCAGGTCGAGTTGCGGCTTCAAAATGAGCCGTTCGTGTTCGGGCTTTTCGAGGGCTTCAGTTTGGTAAATAAATAGGCGCACAATGTAAAAAAGACCTGCAAACCAGGTGACAATAAAAATGAGGTGCAGCCCCTTGACGTATTCGAATCCCATTGTCAAAATTTTAGGCTAAATTAAGGGCTTCACCCTACAAACCCTCGAAAATTTTTGAAAAGGAATCAATGGCTCGTAATTTTTATTGGTACCATCGTCTTGGGGGTGCTCGGGCTTATTGTTAAAGAAAGTTTTTCTGGAAAAGGGGTGGCGGACTACCAAGATCAATTTGAGGAAATTGGCTATTACAGAAACGAAAACAATACCGGACCGATTCTCAGGGTGTATGCCTTTCGAACCAAGGAGCAAAACCCAGAAGTTCTTAAATCTTTTGCTGACCTACTTCCACATACCAAGTATGGGCGTACGCTCGTATTTTTTGTTGGGGAATCCTGGAAGGAACCGGTGGTGCTATCGCCAGAAAGTCCGTATTTTCCCGAAATGTTGGGTCCCCATCTCTTTGCGAAGTATGAAAAAACTCCGATGGGCGAACAACAACTTGAAATGCTTACCCCATGAGAACTAGACGAACGCTAGCTGAATTTAAGGAAGGTATTTTGGCAGGGGACCGGGTACTCCTTGCGCAAGCCATTACCCTAGTGGAGAGTGAGCTTCCTGCAGATCAGGACTTGGCTACCGCTCTGATTCAAGAGCTATTGCCTCATACTGGAAATTCCTTTCGGATCGGAGTTACCGGCGTGCCCGGGGTAGGAAAAAGTAGCTTTATCGAAGTTTTTGGTACACGCCAATTGGATGCAGGCAAAAAGGTAGCCGTATTGGCAGTCGATCCCAGCAGCTCCCTGTCCAAAGGGAGTATTCTGGGGGACAAGACCCGTATGGAACGCCTAGCCTTGGATAAGCGCGCATTTATCCGTCCTAGTCCTTCACGAAGCACACTAGGAGGGGTGACGGGGAAAACTCGGGAAGCAATTCTTCTTTGTGAGGCGGCAGGTTTTGACCTGATTTTGGTGGAGACTGTAGGGGTAGGGCAAAGTGAAACTGCGGTGAAAAGCATGGTCGATTTTTTCCTTTTGCTGCTGCTTGCCGGGGCAGGGGATGAACTTCAGGGAATCAAGAAGGGAATTGTGGAGATGGCCGATACCTTTTTGATTCACAAGGCCGATGGAGATAACCTGGATTTGGCAGCCCAAGCTAAGGTAGCCTACCAAAATGCAGTACACCTTTTGCCGCCAAGTGAGAAGGGCTGGGCTCCCAAATTGCTACTTGGATCTTCACTAACTGGATTGGGGATGGAGGAATTGGAATCGATTTTAGGTGCTTTCCAATCACAAATGAAAGACGCAGGGTTTTGGGATGTCAATAGAGGGCTTCAGCGACTGACCTGGTTGGATGATCAAATCCATGAATTATTGGGCCAGGCATTTTTAAATCATCCGGCAGTGAAGGAAACTTTGGAACGAGAAAAGCCTGCTGTTCAAACGGGTTTGCTTAGCCCAAATATGCTCGCGCAACAGGCGGTAGCGTTATTTTTATCCAAAAAATAGAAGGGGCAGGAAAGGAAGATGCCACTCAATAGGAGCGCATCTTGAATTTCTTTTTCAGTTCATTGACCGCATTGCGGAAGGAGGTGTCCGTTTCCATGATGTCATTGACCGTTTGGATGGCATGAATGACCGTGCTGTGGTCTCGGCCTCCAAAATGATAGCCAATGGATTTCAAGGAATGATTGGTGAAATCTTTGCAGAAGTACATCGCCACTTGACGGGCAATTACAATTTCTTTTTTTCTGGTCTTGTCCTTCAGTTCCTCTACTTGGATGCCGTAGTAGTCGGCAACCGCTTTTTGGATAAAGTCGATTCCCACCTCGGTTTCAATGTCCTTGATGAAATTCTTAATAATCGACTTAGCCAGTTCCAGGCTGATCTCTACCCGGTTGAGGGAAGCGTGTGCAATTAACGAAATTAGAATACCTTCCAGTTCCCGCACATTGGTATCTACCGAATAGGCAAGGTATTCGACTACAGTATCTGGAATGTTGATCCCTTCGGATTCCATCTTACGACGGATAATGGCCACACGTGTTTCAAAATCTGGCATTTGAAGATCGGCCGTCAGTCCCCATTTGAATCGGGAGAGCAATCGTTCTTCTAGACCCTTCAAGTCCCGTGGAGGACAGTCGGAGGTCATGATGATTTGCTTTTTGTTTTGGTGGAGGTGGTTAAAAATATGGAAGAACATCTCCTGTGTTCGGTCCTTGCCTGCCAAAAACTGGATGTCATCGATGATCAAGACGTCCACTTGCATGTAAAAATTGGTGAAGTTCTTTACGTTACCATCTTTGATGGAATCCATGAATTGGTTTACAAACTTTTCAGAAGACACATAGAGCACGAATTTTTCTCCTGGTCCATTTTTGATTTCGTTGCCAATGGCTTGTACCAAGTGGGTTTTCCCCAGACCTACACCTCCGTAGACCATTAGTGGGTTAAAGGAAGTGATGCCAGGCTTGCTTGCAACTGCAAATCCTGCAGATCGAGCGAGTCGGTTGCAATCCCCTTCAATGTAGCTTACAAAGGTGTAGGTTGGATTTAAGTTGCTCTGGGTAAGTAGTCCTGCATCCAAGGATTGCATTTCAAATGGGGTCTTTACCTCGGTGGCAGTTGTACTGCCTTTTTTGTTGGAGGCATTTCCTTGCGGGAAAGAAACCACATAAGGTTGATTGCTTGGGTTGCCTTTGTCTACTACAACTGCGTATTCGAGACGACCAGCTGCACCTAAGGTATTTTTGATGGCCAACTTGAGTTCTTCGACGTAATTATCCTCGAGCCACTCGTAGAAAAATTGACTTGGAACCTGAATGGTAAGCGTGGAACCCTCTAGCTTAACTGGAAGAATGGGCTTAAACCAGGTGGAATAGCTTTGCTCATTCACGTGTTGTTCAATCACACGCAAGCATTCACTCCATACAGCATTGGCTTCTGAACTCATTCGAAAGATATAGGATTCACACTCTTGTCAATAGTTGACAAAGGGGGTATCAAAATTGTGGAAAATTAACTTAAATAAAAAATCCAAAAAGGAAGGATTCCGCTTTTTTCCACATTTTTATCAAATTCGAATTTGGCCATTCCTATAATTCGCAAAAAATTAAGATTTCTAAGCTTTGAATTGAGTATAAAAAAGATTGAGATTTAATTTAAACACCAATGAAAATTCGGTAAATAGGCGGAAAGGAGTCAGATCTCTTTCCTCTTTCGTATTTGTTTCCTCCTTTCAGAGCTTTTTGGCTTTGATTGGTTATTTTTGAGCTTTCGCCAGTACACCCCATTTTTATGGAGCAGGACTTATTTTCAGAATTTCCCAACAGCACCAAAGCGGACTGGGTGCGGCAAGCTACTGCAGACCTAAAAGGAAAAGGACAGGCACAGGATCTGGGCAGCAAGCTCTGGGACACCCTTCCCCTTCAGCCCTTGTATGCCCTTGAGGATTTAGGAAATATAGTAAAGCAGCGCCGATTTCATGCGCCTTCCGAATTTCCAGGCATGTCGCCGCGACTCTGGGTAAATTTGGTTACCGTATTGCCAAGCGATACGAATGCAGATCTCCTACTTGCTTTAGAAAATGGTGCTGATGGTTTGGTGTTGCCTCTTCAGGGTACTGAGGATCTTCAAGAACTTTTGGAGGGCGTGCTTCCTCAATTCATTTCAATTTACCTGCTTCCGCTAGGAAATCCTGTATCGGCAGTGCAGCTTTTTCAGTCTTGGCTTGACAGCCTAGCGGTGGATCCTGCACTGATTCATGGGGGTGTTTTATGGAGTCCATCCGATCTTGTTTTTGAACAAAAGAAAGACTTAGGTCTAGGGGTCGAACTTTTGGAAGAGCTCCTGGAGTTGACCGAGGGCTATCCCAACTTTAAGGCGTTTTGCATCAAAACTTCCCGCTACACAGAGTCGGGGTCAAATCCCATCGATGCGCTCACCTTTGGCTTAGGGGAATTGGTGGAGCTATTGGACCGGGTGTCCTGTCCTCCCAAGCTATTGTTTGACAAGCTATTTTTAGAAAGTTCAGTTGGTGAGCACCATTTCGGCGAGGTAGCCCGACAACTTGCATTCCGGCAGCTAGTTCAGGAGTTTGCCTTGCTCTATCAGGTGGCCTTGGAGGAGCAGGAACTGGTTCTTTTTTGTCAAACTTCCCACTGGTCCCAATCCATTTTGGATGCTCATACGAATCCAATTCGTCAAACCTACCAAGCGCTATCCGCTGTATTGGGTGGTGCCAATATGCTATGGGTAAAGCCGTTGAATGAAGAAAATGCAACAAGTCAGGAACGCCGCATCGCTCGAAATGTATCTACAATTTTGAAAGAAGAGGCCTATTTGGACAAGGTCCAAGACCCTGCCGCTGGTTCCTATTTCTTGGAAAATTTAGTTTCAGACCTGGTTAAAGAAACGCAAGCATCCTTGACCTTGCTGGAACAAGAAGGAGGATGGTGGAAAGCCTGTCAAACAGGAGCAATTCAAGATTCTGTCAAAACCCATCGTGCCAAGATTCAAGGAGAAGTTCTAGACAAAGCTCGCGTAAAAGTGGGAGCCAATGCATTTACCGCACCTAGTTCTTTGACTTACAATAACCCGTTCACTCCCTTTGTGGAGGCTACCCATGAGCTCAAGCCAACTCGGGCTACTTATTTGGTTGAAAGCTTAACCCTTGATGCCCAATGAGACCAGATTTTAACCAATTGAAAACCAGTCCTGCCTCCAAGGCAGCTACAGTTCCGAGCAGCAGTTGGGAAGCTCCTGAGCAGGTAGTAATTCCAGATCATTTTGATCCCGAAGCCATCGCTCAATTGCGTGAGTTGCATTTTACCGCAGGTATTTCGCCTTTCTTGAGAGGACCTTATGCCAGCATGTATCTTCAGCGACCTTGGACGATTCGTCAATACGCCGGTTTCTCCACTGCGGAAGAATCCAATGCTTTTTATCGTCGCAATTTGGCAGGTGGGCAGAAAGGGCTTTCGGTAGCTTTTGATTTGGCTACTCATAGAGGTTACGATTCCGATCACCCACGAGTACAAGGAGATGTAGGTAAGGCCGGGGTGGCGATCGATACAGTGGAGGACATGAAGGTCTTGTTTGATCAGATTCCCTTGGATCAGATCTCCGTTTCCATGACCATGAATGGGGCGGTGATTCCTATTCTTGCCTTTTACATCGTGGCAGCAGAAGAGCAAGGTGTACCTGTGGAAGCACTCGCTGGAACCATACAAAATGACATTCTGAAGGAGTTTATGGTGCGAAACACCTACATCTACCCTCCTCAAGCCAGCATGCGGCTGATTGGCGATATTTTTGCCTTTACTTCCCAGTACATGCCCAAGTTCAACTCCATCTCCATCTCCGGCTACCACATGCAAGAGGCTGGCGCTACCGCGGATTTGGAATTGGCCTATACGCTTGCGGATGGATTGGAATACCTTCGAACGGGTTTGAAAGCTGGGTTAGCGATTGATGACTTTGCTCCTCGACTGTCCTTCTTCTGGGGAGTAGGAATGAACTATTTTATGGAAATTGCGAAGCTTCGTGCAGGGCGCATGCTCTGGTCTAAGCTGGTGAACCAGTTTGGACCTAAGGATCCTAAATCCTTGGCATTGCGCGCCCATTGTCAAACCTCCGGTTGGTCACTCACCGAACAGGACCCCTTCAATAACGTAACACGAACAGCCATAGAGGCCTTGGCAGCCGTGATGGGGCATACCCAATCTTTGCATACCAATTCCTTGGATGAGGCCATTGCCTTGCCTACTGATTTTTCGGCACGAATTGCGCGAAATACCCAGTTGGTCTTGCAGCAAGAGACAGGTATTACCGAGGTAGTCGATCCTTGGGGAGGCTCCTATTATGTGGAGTACCTGACGGATCAGTTGGCCAAAAGAGCCTGGGCCTTAATTGAAGAAGTGGAGCAGTTGGGAGGGATGGCCAAAGCCATTGAAACGGGGCTGCCCAAACTTCGGATTGAGGAAGCTGCAGCCAAAAAGCAGGCAAGAATCGATGGGGGGAAGGATGTCATCGTCGGGGTCAACCGCTACCGTGTGGCTGAAAATACGGAACTAGAACTCTTAGAAGTGGATAATCATTCGGTTCGGGATTCTCAAATTCTGCGTTTGAAGCAGGTGAAAAGTGAGCGAAACCAAGAGGAAGTCACCCAGATTTTAGAACAAATTCGAGAAGCAGCAGCCTCTGGGGAAGGAAATTTACTCGCCTTGGCTTTAGTTGCAGCGAGAAAAAGAGCTACTTTAGGAGAAATCTCCTTCGCGATGGAGCAGGCCTTTGGTCGTCACAAAGCCCAAACCCAGTCTATCAGCGGGGTATATGCAGCAGAAGTGAAACAGCAGAAATCATTTGTAGAAGCCCAGCGACTATCAGATAGTTTTGCCCGATTGGAGGGACGAAGACCGCGTATCCTGGTGGCAAAAATGGGGCAAGATGGACATGATCGAGGAGCCAAGGTGATTGCTTCTGGATTCGCTGACTTGGGCTTCGATGTGGATATTGGGCCCTTGTTTCAAACACCCCAAGAGGTGGCTGAGCAGGCAGTAGAAAATGATGTACACCTGGTGGGCGTATCGTCTTTGGCAGCAGGGCACAAAACCCTTATTCCGGAATTGATCTCTTGCTTGCGGACTTTAGGCCGTTCGGATATTCGGGTAGTGGCTGGTGGAGTAATTCCAGCCAAGGACTATGACTTTTTGAAGAAAGAGGGGGTAGTGGCTGTTTTTGGACCTGGAACAATCCTTTCTGAAGCAGCCTGTGAAATTCTAAATCAATTACTCGAGGAAGAATAAGCTTTTGTTTGGAGTCGGTGCTGGACATTTAATCCCAAAATGCTTGAAAAAGAAATTGGTCGGCCATTGGCCGACCAAGAAAAAATGGGGTGCCTGACGAAAAATAGCAATCAGGAGCACATCAAAAAATCAATACACTAGAATTGCTTTGTTGGCTTCGCATTGGATTGTTCTCGGAGGACCGACCAGCAGGCAATCTGAAATGACATTGTTCTTTTCATTGAACGTTTTTTGTAAGGAGGTGAAGCGCTCTACCAGATCTAAAAATTCACGTTCTACACTTTGATGATAAGCGATGTATCGGGTAGGACCTCCACAAGCTTTACTTCCCATAGGAGTAAATTTCCATTCTGATGCATTGGTGCAGGTCACAGACTCAGCAAGCCGGATGATTTCTGCTTGTGCGTTGATAAGCTCCTCTTCGGAAACAAGTAGAGGTTCATTGCTGTCTAGTTCACAAGAGACAACTAGCAGGGCGATCAAAAAAATAGCGATGCGTTTCATGGTTTTGTTGTTTTTTTCTCAGAACGAAAGGAGTCGGGATTTCGCTACACCAAAATAAAAAAAAATAGCCCGATGCAGGCATAGGGCTAAATTGTCTTTTCGACAGAATGAAAAGAGGATTAAACTACGTCTTCTCCTCGAAGTTTGATGACCGCACCTTCTAGCTGGTCCGCAATCCGAATTTGGCAAGCCAAACGAGAAGTTGGGAAGTATTCGGGTAGGTTTTCCAATTGGTCTAACTCTATGTCTGTGGCATCTCCTAGGCCGGCTTGTCCTTCCAAGATTTCTACATGGCAAGTTGCACAAAGTGCCATACCTCCGCAGGTAGCCAAGATGGGGTACTCGGAAGCTTTAAGAATTTCCATCAGGCTGAGGCCCATGTCTGTTGGTGCTTCTACTTCTTGGCGCCCGCCCTGTTGGTCCTCTACTGTAAATTTGATGATTTCCATAAGGTCTTAGAATGCGTTTACCCCGTTTACGGTGGTGTATTTGAAACTTAGTTTTTGGTCTGGGTACACATACTTGAAGGCCGAGTGCATCATGATTGCCGCTTCATGGAAGCCACAAAGGATCAGTTTCAACTTTCCTGGATAGGTATTGATGTCTCCAATAGCATAGATGCGCTCCACGCCGGTGGAGTAATCTCGGGTGTCTACTTCAATCGCGTTTTTGTCGATGCTCAGTCCCCAGTCTGCAATAGGGCCAAGTTTCGGCGAAAGTCCAAACAAAGGAATCAAGTAATCCGCATCCAAAACAATTTCCTGGTTGTCCTTGTCTTCTAAAATTACTTTTTCAAGACTATCGTTTCCACTTGCTTCCTTTAAATTGGCAGAAAGAATCAAGTCAATCTTACCTTCTTGGGCAAGATCAACTACTTTGGATGCCGAATCTGGTGCGCCCCGGAAGGTTTCATTTCGGTGTACCAACGTCACGCGCTCCGCTACATTGGCCAAGAAAATGGTCCAATCCAAAGCCGAATCCCCACCCCCAGCGATGACCACTTTTTTGTCACGGAAGGTTTCTGGATTCTTGACCATGTAATGAATCCCTTTGCCCTCAAAGGCTTCCAGGTTGTTCAAAACTGGTTTTCTAGGCTCGAAGCAACCCAAACCTCCAGCAATGATGATGACTTTGGCATGAACTTGGGTCCTGTCGCTGGTGGTCACAATAAAGCTTCCATCCTCTTGTCTATCGATCAGATCCACACGCTCTCCCAAGGTGAAGGTGGGATTAAATGGTTTGGCCTGCTCCATCAGGTTGTCCACCAAGTCCTGTGCTTTGATTTCAGGGTATCCTGGGATGTCGTAAATGGGTTTTTGAGGATAGATTTCTGATAGTTGCCCTCCAATCTGTGGCAAGGCATCAATCAGGTGACATCTCATTTTGAGAAGGCCTGCTTCAAAAACTGCAAATAAACCGACCGGCCCGGCGCCGATGATGCAAAGATCTGTGTGGATGGTGGGGGTGTTCATGGAGTTGTTAAATGCGTTTGGTTTAGGCCAGGGATTCGTCTACTGAATTCCAAACTAGCTGTTGGTTTCTTTATTTGATTCGTCCAAATTTTGGTAGATGGTATTCAAGATGCGTTTGAATTCCAAGAAGTCCTTTTCAGTTAGGTTTTCCCAAGCTTTTTCTCGAAACTGAAGGACTTTGGGTCGCAACTCAGCAACTTTTATTTGGCCTGCTTCTGTCAAGTGCAATTGAAAGCTTCTGCGATCCTGTGGGTGTTGTACTCGTATGATGTACCCTTTTTTATGAAGTAAATCCAAAATTCGGGTGAGTGTGGGATGATCCTTGAATACTAGGTTGGCCAATTCGGTTTGGCTTAATTCAGGATTTTCGGCCAGATTTTTTAATACCAACCATTGATCTACGGTCACGTCAAAGCCTCCTTGCTTAAACTGTTGCTGGGCATATTGCTTTACCTTGCGGGCCGTGCGGTCCAGCAGAAAGGAATAGCTAGCAAAGAGTTCTTGTGTCATAGCAATTGTTAGTGTGACAAATATATGTATAAGTTTTTTTAATTACTAAAATATAAGTGCAGTAGAATTTTAAAATCCTTCAATCTTGCCCTGTATTTTTTTCTTGGCCTGCACTCCTGTATTTTTGAAAAGGTTGACTCAATGTAGGGTAAAGTGGTTTGCACTTGACTTCTATTGATTCTACTATTGGAGTTCTCCATTTTTAACTTTTAAGCCATGCGTTATTGCCTCACACTTATCCTTGCCCTGCTTCTTTTTTCCTTTGGTTCTCAGGCGCAGCAGCAGACTTACTGCAATCCCATCAACCTGGATTATGGCTACACGCCTATTCCCAATTTCTCGGAATGGGGTAGGCATCGGGCCACCGCAGATCCAATGGTGGTCAACTACCAGGGTTCCTACATCCTTTTCTCCACCAACCAGTGGGGCTATTGGACCAGTGACAACATGTTGAACTGGGAGTTTCATTCTAGACGCTTTCTTCAACCTTGGAACAAAGTGTATGATGAGTTGTGTGCTCCCGCAGTAGGCATTGTTGGGGATACCGTGCTCGTGATGGGCTCTACCTATGAAAAAGATTTTACGATCTGGATGAGCACCAATCCCAAGGCCAACCAATGGAAACCGCTTGTCGAGAAATTTGAAATTGGGGGTTGGGACCCCGACTTCTTCACCGATGACGACGGCCGACTCTACATGTACAATGGCAGCTCCAATCGCTATCCTTTGTATGGGATTGAGTTGAACCGAAAAACAATGGCCCCGATCGGCACGCGAAAGGAGCTCTACCTCCTCGAACCAGACAAATACGGCTGGCAGCGCTTTGGGGAGCACATGGACAATACCTTCTTGGATCCCTTTATGGAAGGGGCCCATGTGACCAAACACAACGGAAAATACTACCTGCAATACGGTGCACCAGGTACCGAATTCTCTGGCTATTCAGACGGTGTAATCGTAGGCCCAACGCCCTTGGGGCCCTTTACCCCCCAATCCGATCCCTTGAGTATGAAGTTGGGTGGATTTGCCCGAGGAGCAGGTCACGGCAGTACTTTTCGGGACAACCAAGGGAAATACTGGCACATCAGCACAATTATGATTTCGGTCAAAAATACCTTTGAGCGCCGCCTAGGCATCTGGCCTGCTGGCTTCGATACAGACGATGTAATGTGGTCCAGCACCGCATTTGGAGATTACCCGCATTACCTACCCAATACCGAAAAGGCAGGAAAGTTTACCGGATGGATGCTGCTCAACTACGACAAGCCCATGCAGGTGTCCTCTACTTTGGGGGGATTTTCGGCCAATAAAGCCAATGACGAGGACCTGAAGACCTATTGGAGCGCTCAAACGGGAGCTAAGGGAGAGTGGATCCAAACAGATCTCGGCCAAGTGAGTACGGTAAATGCGGTTCAGATCAACTATGCCGATCAAGATGTGGATGCCGACCGACTGGGTAAGCGCACCGACCAATTCCACCAGTACCTTCTCTATCATTCCTTAGACGGGAAAAAGTGGGAGATCTTGGTGGATAAAAGCAAAAACACCACAGACATCCCACACGAATATGTAGAACTGAAGACCCCTTTAAAAACCAGGTACCTCAAATTGGTCAATGTATGGATGCCTACCGGCAAATTTGCGCTCTCTGGATTCCGAGTTTTCGGAAATGCAGGAGGAGCGGTGCCAAATAAGGTATCTCAGTTTATGGTGTTCCGTACTGAAAAAGACAAGCGAAGTGCCTTTATCAAGTGGTCGCCGTCATCAGATGCCTATGCCTACAACATCTATTATGGTACTGCTCCTGACAAGTTGTACACTGCTATCATGGTCCTTGGCAACAATGAATACTGGCTCAAGACCTTGGACCGTACCAAGCCTTACTACTTAACCATCGAAGCCATCAACGAGAATGGAGTGAGTGAATGGTATCCCATTCAAAAGGTAGAGTAAAAAACTAGGCTTTTATGCCTAGTTTTTCTCTAAAGGATGTGCTTTCAATAGTTCTTGTGGACTCCAGAATCCTTTTTTGTCCTTGACTTCTTCCCGTACCATTTTCACCAAATCCGGTGAAATAGGAGAAGCTTTGTTGCCAAAGGAGTTGCGGACGTAGGTAAGTACAGCAGCCACCTCGGAATCGTTCAGCATACCTTCGTGTGGGGTCATCGGAACCTGTCCCGAATACTTTTTGCCAGCCACCTCAAGTGGTCCCATCAAGCCCTTTAGGACCAGCTTGATGAGTCGCTCAGGACTACCCGTCACCCAAGGAGTACCTCGAAGTGGAGGGAATTCAGAGGCGGTCAATCCTCCTCCATCTGCCTGGTGGCAGGTACTACACAATCCTTCTCGGGCATAGATTTCCTTGCCTAGCACAAAGAGTTCCCGATCCGAACCGGTCAAGGATGACTTGATATCTTCCTCCTTTTTCTGTGCTACAGAAAGCCCATTGAGGTGGGCGATGGCAGTTTCTAGGGTGCCTGGAATCCAAGTTGCATCCTTGGCTTGCTTTTCAGCCTCTGCTAGAATCGGAACTCCTTGGGCACGGGGCAGCCAAGAAGCTGCAGCAATTCCTTCCATCCGTACGCGTCCATGGGGATCTTTTACGGAGGCTGTTAGCAATTGTGCTTGGTCAGGTACTTGGTGTCCGGAATAGCGGAGCACGCGGGTGGCAGCAGCACGTACCTTATGATCTTTGGAGGCGAGTAATTCCTTGAGGAGGGGCACATTCACTTTGTTGGCACCCCAAGTGACCCATAGCGCTTCAAGGCGCTGATGTTCGTAGTCTGGGTCTTTTTTATCTAGCGATTTCACCCATTTCTCAACGGCCGCGGTTACCTGAGCAGCATCTCTTCCTCTCAGTTCGCGACGGGTACGGTAACGGCTTCGGTATTCGGGAAGCTTCAAGTTTTCCAAAAGTGCGGGGATGGATTCTCCATGAATTTTGGCAGGAGTGACCAAAGGTCGGGAAGGGTAGGTCAGCCTATAGATTCGCCCATGCACATGATCCCGCAAGGGGTCTCGAGCGTTGTGCTGCATGTGGCCTATCAGGATATTGTGCCAATCCACCACATACAAGGAGCCATCTGGGGCAATTTCCATGTCTACCGGTCGAAAGTTGCGGTCGGATGATACGATTAAATCCTGACGCCATTTACTAGTGAATCCTACCGTATCTTCCAGCAGTTGGTGTTGCTTGGTACCGAGAAATCCAATGGTATTGTTGATGATCAAATCACCCTGAACCTCCTCAGGAAAATGTCGGCTGGAGATGAATTCCAATCCTGAGGTAGGGCGGACCATGTGGTCTTTTTCAATTAAGTTAGGGCCTTTGAAATTTCCATTGCCATAGCGCGGTAGTGTCGAACCTGGTAGCATCCAGTTTACATTGGGACCAGAAGTTTCGGCGTAGAAGTTCTGTCCCCAGCGGTCAAAGGCAATGCCCCAGGGGTTGGGGATGCTCACCTGGTTTACCCGCTCCAACTTGTGACGCTTGGGTTCATAGCGGTAAAATCCTCCATTTGTAGCACGCACGGGGCCATAAGAAGTTTCTACGTTGGTATGGAGGAAGACCCCTTCGGCCATGTAAATTGCCCCACTTTCATCTGCAGCAAAGGCAGAGATGGCATGGTGCGTGTCGTGGTCATCAAATCCACTGAGGAGAACTTCTTTGCGGTCTGCTTTATCGTCTCCATTCTCATCTACGAGCAGCACTAAATTATTTCCTTGAGAAACATAGACCCCTTCGGCTGCAATCTCAAATCCTACAGGAATATGCAAATTGTCTGCAAATACTGTTTGCTTGTCTGCTTTGCCGTCCTGATTGGTATCTTCAAAAATAATCAACTTGTCTGCAGGTCTCTTGTCCCCGGGCTTGTAGTGGGGATAGCTGGGCATGGTCGCCACCCAGAGTCTTCCCTTGTTGTCAAAAGAGAGTTGCACGGGATTGGCCAAGTCTGGAAACTCTTTTTCAGATGCAAATAGCTCAATTTTGTATCCTTCGGGAACTTTCATGGTCTTCAACGCATCTTCTCCATACAAGTAGGTTAAGCTGCCATTGGCTTCTGGGTTGTAGTTGGTGGTCACTTCTGGCAGGACCTTGGTTTTTGCATCTGCAGCTTGCAGGTCCTTTACTTTTCCTTGGTTTGCCTCCCAGATGGCGGTATCGCGAATGGCGGTCATCTGTCGGATTTTTTCCAATTCAAAGGGGTAGTTGTCTGGGCCAAAAGGATCGTAGCGTCTGCCAAAGACATGGACACCATTCGGGATTTTGTAGTCGTTGTTCCAAAACCAGTTTTTCTCCAATACGGCCTTTTCAATCAGGTCTTTGTTGGCTTCCGCTTTTGGCGATGCCTTTCCAAAAACCTTGTCTGCAAGCAGAACCGCTAGTTTTTCATATCCCTGCTCGGTAAGCTGGCTGCCATCGATCGTCAAGGGTTCATCCGTAGAAGCGTACCAACTTTTGCTTGGGTTGAAGGCATCCACAAAGACTACTTGGTGCTTTTTGGCCACTTCCTCCATGGCTTCGGTGTAGCGCTGTAGATTTTCGTTTTCTTGTTTTCCGTTAGGGACATCCTTGATCTCCGAAAGGTCCTCAAAAGCGATGGGAGACACTAGGGCAAGTTGCGGAGCTGCCTTCCCGTTGTAGCGCTGAGCTTTGGAATGCAGGATCCATGCTTCTAATTCTTGTTTAAAGTTTTCAAGCTTTTCCGGGCCTTGAAAAGATTCATTAAATCCGAAAAACCCGATCACCACATCTGCTTGCAGTCGGGTTAACCACTGGTCGGGCTTTTCAAGAAATCCTTCGGACCCAGAGTTGGTGGCATATTCGTCTTGAAATTGTTCCGCTCCCGGAAATGCCCAGGGATCGTTAGTACCTGATCGGGGTCGGAATCCTGGGGTATCGCCAGGATCACAGAGGTTGCGTATGAAAAGCGTGCTATCTGGGTAGCGCAGGTGAAGTTCTGTTTCCAAACCACCGTATTCCATCATCCGAGAACCAAGATTATTCCCCACGAGGGCTATTCGAATTCCTTTTGTGAGTTCAAGCGTAGGTTCAGGCTTACAGCCAAAGAAGATAATTCCGGAAAGAATAAAAAAGAAATTCCAGGTGATGGAGCTGCGATTTTTCATGGGTTGATTGAAAATTTAGGCTAATACTAAGCAGAATGGAGTGCAATGTCAATGACTTTTTGATGGTGAAGCCTGAAGGGTTGTGGACTTGTATCTCCACTTGTATAAAAACTTATCCAAACTTGCTTTTATCGACTTAAATTTTTTTGCATCTTGATTTAATAAAATAGAATTTTTCAAAAAGCAATATACCCAACCTATATGTTTCGTAAAACCTCCCTTCCTTCAATTTTACTTCTTGGTCTACTGCTTATCCTCACCTTTGGCTGCACCAAAAAAGAGGAAGTTCGTCCGCTTACTGGGAATCCCAAACTCGATAAACTCAAGCTACCTGAGGGATTCGTTGCTGAACTGCTCTACAGCCCAGGAGAAAATGACCAGGGCTCTTGGGTAGCCATGACCTTTGATGATAAGGGTCGAATGATCACTTCGGATCAGTATGGCTTTTTGTATCGCTTGGAACTGCCTCCCATCGGTTCGGACTCCACGCAAAAGGCCAAGGTGGAAAAGTTGGTGGTAGGAAACGTGGCCGACTCCCTCGTGGGCATGGGCTATGCACAAGGATTGCTGTATGCCTTCAATTCACTTTATGTAATGGTAAACCACAACCCCAACGAGAAATTCAGCCAGCCTACGGGTCTTTACCGAATTCAGGACCTAGATGGGGACGACCAATTTGAGTCAATTACCCAGATTCGAGAGCTCAAGGGGGAGCAAGGAGAGCATGGACCACACTCCATGCGGCTTACACCGGATGGAAAAGGTATTTATTTGATAGCAGGTAATCATGTGGATGTGCCTGAAATGAATCATTACCGATTGCCAAGGGTATGGCAGGAGGACAATCTTTTTCCGCTTATCAAAGACCCTAGAGGCCATGCCACGGAACGGAAAGCCCCTGGGGGCTGGTTGGCTAGAATAGATCCAGAAGGAAAAGATTGGGAGTTGATTTCTGCGGGATATCGAAATACATTTGACTTTGACTACAATGAGGTGGGGGATATTTTCGGTTACGATTCGGATATGGAATGGGATTTTGGAATGCCTTGGTACCGTCCTACACGCATTGCTCACCTGACCAGTGGATCTGAATACGGATGGCGGACAGGCAACTCCAAGTGGTCTCCCAACTACCCTGACAACCTGCCTGCCACGCTCAATATCGGTCAGGGTTCCCCTACCAATGTCATGTTTGGCACAAAGGCCAAGTTTCCAAGTAAATACAGAAAGGCCTTGTATGCATTTGATTGGAGCTTTGGAATCATCTATGCCATCCATTTGACTCCAAAAGGAGCCACTTATGAAGCCACCGCGGAAGAATTTATATCCGGAGCGCCACTACCATTGACGGATGGTACCATTGGACCAGATGGGGCGCTATATTTTGCTACAGGAGGACGAAGATTGGAATCGGACCTTTACCGCGTGTACTACAAGGGAGAACTGGACAGCTATACCCCGCTCAAGGAAGCGGATTTGCCACAAGAGGCGAAGTTGAGAAGGGAGCTGGAGCAATTCCATGCCAAAGGGGCTTCCCCTGCAGGTTTGGAAAAAGCCTGGGGCAACTTGAATCATCCAGATCGATTTGTTCAATATGCTGCCCGTGTAGCAGTAGAGCATCAGCCTGTAGGTAGTTGGAAGTCCAAAGCACTAGCAGAAACCAACCCTACCTCAAAAATTCAAGCCATTTTGGCCTTGGCGCATCAGGGTACGGATGCGGATGCAGCAGCCATGCTGACAAGTCTGATGAAGTTGGACTATGCTACCCTTTCTGCAACGGACAAGCAAAACATCCTACGAACCATTGAAGTCATCTTAGCGCGTTACGATAAAGGGGCTAGCTCAAGTAAAGCCCAATTGGTGGCTTATTTAGACCCGCATTATCCTGCGGATAATAACTTAATTAACCGATCCCTTTCCATTTTATTGGTACACCTCGATGCTCCTTCGGTAGTGGGGAAGACGCTTGCTTTACTCAAGGATGCTAAGGACGATCCCAACTACCAAAAGACCTTTACCGAATCTTCGGATTTGATTTTGCGAAATCCTCAATACGGATTGGATATTGCCAATATGTTGGCCAATGTGCCTCCTGCGCAAGCTACCTTCTATGCTACCGTTTTGGGTGGGGCAGACAAAGGTTGGACTGCTGCACAGCGCGAAGAATATTTTGGATGGATCAAAAATGCCCTCACCGCTTACAAAGGGGGACGTAGCTATGTAGGCTTCCTCGATCGGGCACGAAAAATGGCCTTGGCCTCCGTGGATAAAGCTGACTTCGAAAAATACGATGAACTATCAGGGGGTAAGCTACTTACTGAGAGTGGAAATGACATTATCAACTCCGATGTTCAACCGGAAGGCCCAGGTAGACGATGGACGCTGGAGGAAGCAGAGCCCTTGGTGGCGAATCTAGTGGGGCGTGATTTGGTTAAGGGAAAAGCCATGTATGCAGCAAGCCTCTGTCAATCTTGCCACACTATGCAGGGTGAAGGTGGAGCAATTGGACCCGATTTGAGCCAGTTGGGAACTCGGTTTTCTGCCAAAGACATCTTGGTGGCCACAATAGATCCTAATGCGACCATCTCGGATCAATACCATTCCACGGTTCTTGAACTCAAAGCAGGAGGCTCAATTGTGGGTAGGATTACCAATGAGGATGCCAAGAATTATTACATTTCTCAAAATCCATTTGCTCCAAACGATATCAAAACCGTTTCCAAAAGCGCTGTAGCACTGAAGAAAAACTCTGAGGTGTCCATCATGATGCCAGGGTTGATTAATCGACTCAATGAGGAGGAATTGAAAGACTTGATGGCCTACCTCATCTCTGGAGGAAATGCAAATCATGCCGTTTACAAGCAACCTACAGCGCAGCGATGAAAATCCCTAATCTAAGAACTTACATGCTTCTCGAGGTAGTCGCAGCAGTGACCTTGCTTGCCTATGGGCTCCTATCCAATGGGGAAACATCCAGTCAGACCTCCCTTCGGTCACAAACATTTCAGGATGGATTTGTGCCGATTTTTGATGGCAAAAGCCTGCAGGGCTGGGAATTCGATCCAGTTTACTGGTCAGTAAAGGAGGGGGCAATTGTAGGAGAAATCACTGAAGCAATGTTGCTGAAAAACAACACCTTTATTATTTGGAAGGGGGGAGAGCTTGGAGATTTTGAGTTGAAGGTGGACTATTGGATTTCAGAAAATGGAAATTCAGGAATACAATACCGAAGCGATCGATACACAGAGTTACCCTATGCCCTACGAGGCTACCAGGCAGATATTGATGGAGCAAATCGCTACACGGGCCAAAACTACGAGGAGCGTAAGCGGACCACGCTCGCATATCGTGGACAGCGCACCCAGATCAGTGCGCAGCCGGAGAATATTGCTACGGTAGGTGGCTATATAGCAAATAATGCCTGGAAGGGATTGAACCTGGTGAATGAGTTGGGTGATCGCGCTGCCTTGGGAAATTTGATCAAAAAAGGGGACTGGAACACCATTCATATCGTGGCTAAAGGAACTACCCTGAAGCATTATGTCAACGGTACCCTAATGAGTGAGGTGGAGGATGCCGATACCAAAAACAGAAAGCTGAGCGGATTATTCGGCTTCCAAGTGCATGTAGGTCCTCCCATGAAAGTGATGTTTAAGAATATTCACTTGAAAAAGGGATAGAGAAGACTAGCTTAATCATGGGTTTTAATAGAGAAAAAAATGAAGCATAGGGATTCCCAAAATTGGAAGTATACCCTCTCCAACTCCCAGCAACTGGGAGGAATAGAAACGTCTGTCCTTGACAATGGGGCAGGGCGAGGAGTGCGTATCGCTTGGATCAATACGGGCACTGGGCTTCGCTACAAGGTGGTTTTGGATCGAGGCATGGATATTTTGGATGCCTTTTACAATGAAAATAGCTTGGCTTGGATTTCTCATGCAGGCCTGACCGCTCCACAACCTTTTTCCAACCAAGGCATTGATTGGCTTCGCACCTTTGGTGGAGGATTGCTGACTACCTGCGGACTATCCAATGCCGGCCCTCCCAATTCGGATGAACATGGATCTAGAGGGTTACATGGCAATTATTCCAACCTAGCTGCCGAACTTATTTCCATCAAGCAGCCTGATATTTTCTCAGGAGAATTGGGGTTTGAGCTAATTGGAAGGGTCACCGAAAGCAGCACCTTTGGGCCAAGCTTGGAACTGATTCGTCGAATCTCAGGAACAATTGGGTCGGCAGAGATTCATATCCAAGATCGGGTCACCAATCGTGGCAATTCCCCCGCGCCACACATGCTCTTGTACCATATCAATTGTGGATGGCCACTGATTGATGAAGGAACGCGGGTTGTCTGGCGAGGTGAAATGCAGCTGAGATCTGGAGAAACAGCGGTTCGTCAAAATTCCAGAAAAGATGGGTTTCGACACTGTCCAGCTCCTATGGATAGTCATGCGGGCTTTGGGGAAGAAGTGGCCTTTATTGACCCAAGCGCAGAAGCAGGCGATTTAGTGGATTGTGGTTATGTCAATGATGACCTAGAACTAGGCTTGAAAATTTCCTTCTCTAAAGCCCAACTTCCTTGGTTGATTCAATGGCAGCACTTCGGCAAAAATGAATACGTTACTGCCTTGGAACCTGCCACCCATCCTCCGATCGGTCAGGCTGCCGCGAGGTCCCAGAAAACCTTGATTTGGTTGGAGCCTCGAGCATCAAGAACTTACGACCTTAAGCTGGAAGTACTTACAGGGGAGGATGCTAAAAAATTTGGCGTTGAGGTTTAGCTCCGAAAACCAAATCTAAGTCCAGTACTTAAACTGAAACATAAATACTCAATCTAATCCATCACCCAAAAAACCAAACGATTACCATGACTTTAGCTAAAAAAGCGCTCGAGCAGGGCGAAGGAATAGTACGGCTTACCCCAACTTGGGTTCCTCGCTCGTTTTGCGTGCCCGGTCGCCGAATCAAGTTGCATCCTGATGATTATTACGCCTTTGGAGGCATGCGAGGTGGCATCGATGAACGTTGGTTTGCCTCGACCACTGCTGCTCAAAATGGTCCCCTCACCTCAAAAAATGAAGGCTTAAGCCATATCGCTTTCGAAGATGGGGGGAATACCCAGCTCTTTTTACTCAAGGATGCAGTGGAGGAATTGGGTTCGGCACTGATCGGTTCCCGCCTTTGGAATGAGTTCAAGTCCTGGCCCATGTATTCCAAATTTTTTGACAACATGGGTCCTCTGCCACACCACATTCATCCTTCGGATGAATTTGGAAAACTTACAGGTCAAAATGGAAAGCCGGAAGCCTACTATTTCCCCCCACAGGTCAACAACCATGGGGGAGATTTTCCTTATACCTTCTTTGGTATAGCACCAGGAACAAGCAAGGAGACGATCTTGGATTGCTTGAAGAACTTCAACAAAGGAGACAACAAAATCACGAATTACTCCCAAGCCTTCCGTTTGCAACCAGGTACGGGATGGGATGTGCCTCCAGGAATGCTTCACGCTCCTGGTAGCTTGTGTACCTACGAACCGCAAAAAGCCTCGGACATCTTTGCGATGTACCAATCTTTGGTCAACGAAGCTATTATTCCGGATGAGTTACTCTGGAATGCCTGCCCTAAAAACCGCTGGGGAGACTACGAACTCTTGCTTGAAATGATTGACTGGGATCTGAATGTCAATCCCAACTTGATGGACAACCACTACATGGAGCCCAAACCGGTACATGATTCTGAGAAGATGCTGGCTGCTGGCTACCATGAAACTTGGATTTGCTACCGATCCCATGACTACAGTGCCAAGGAGTTGACGGTGATGCCAGGCCAGACCGTCACCATCACCGATGCCGCAGCCTATGGCATGATCATGATGCAAGGACATGGCAAAATGGGTGTTTGGGATATTGAAACTCCTTCGCTGATCCGATTTGGGCAACTGACTCACGACGAATACTTCGTGTCTGAAGATGCAGCCAAGGCAGGGGTGAAGATCACCAACCTGTCCAAAACGGACCCAATTGTGATGCTCAAGCATTTTGGACCTAAAAACCCAGATTTAAAAATTGCCTAAGAACCTGTTCTTGCATTCCAGAAGAATTTGGCACCTGAAAAAATAGAAACTCAAACAATAAACCCACTCACGCATAAACATGAACACGCTTCCCAAACTCCACAATGCCACCTGGCCAGGATTGGTCGGGAAAGGTCCGGACTCTGAACCGGTGATTCCTTTTGATACGCTGCTTGCCATGACTGCAGCCTCCGAAGTCAATGGTGTCAAATTTGATGGAATCGATGTGGGCTTACTTGCCCCCCATTTTAACTTGGATGATCCCGATGAACCCAAAAGACTGGCAGATAAGGTAGCCAAGCACCAACTCAAGGTTGGTTCTCTGGTGGCACCCATCTGGGCAGGTTCCGCAATGGGTACTGCCGATCAGCGAAAGACCTTTGTGGATATGGTGCGAAAATCCTGTGAATTTGGGCAAAAGCTCAAGGAACTGGGGGTTCGAGAGTATGGAATCGTTCGAATTGATTCCGCAGCGGGTGTTTCCGATTGGTCAAAAGATCCACTAGGTAACTCTAAGTTGATTGCGCAAACCTTCCGTGAAGCAGCCGATGTAGCAGCTGGTTATGGCGAGCGACTTGCGGCCGAAGGAGAAATCTGTTGGGGAGGAATGCACAGCTGGAAGCACATGGTTGAACTCCTAGAAATGACCGATCGGAAGAACGTAGGTTTCCAAGCTGACATGTCCCATACCTTCTTGTACACCCTCGGTTACAATGCTCCTGAGCATAGAATTCTCCCTGCAAATGCAGATTTGAAAGACAGAGAAGCGATTAAGGTAGCCCTTAAAACCGTGACGGATGCCCTTCGCCCATGGACGATTGACTTTCACGTAGCACAAAATGATGGTTCTGTTTTTGGATCTGGATCCCATGACAAAACAGGTCGTCACTGCCAGGCTTCCGATCCAAATGGGGTGCTTGACATCGCCAAAGATGCAGGTTACTGGATGCGAGATTCCGCTGGAAATTACAACCAAGCTTTGACGCACATCTGCTGGGATGGTTGCATGTTTCCCAACGCAGTCATGGAAAAGCAGCAAACTTGGAACGATATCCTAGCCGCGATGGTAGCGGTTCGTGATGCACAAGGGTATTGAGAAGACCTTCGCCTTCAGCAGTTTGAAACATATATCTTTTAATTCATGAATATCCTCTTTAGTACCAGTGATCCAAAAAATAAGGTTTAAAGGTTAAGAAAATGTGCTGTGGACTGTGGACGGTCAGCTGTCGACGATTTTCCGCAGAAACTAACATTCATATTGAACCACTGCTATGCTTGCGGATAATCATTTATCTTTTACTTCTAACTTACTAGAACCATGAGTACTAAAAAACTAATTCGCGTAGGTCTCATCGGCACAGGGCTGATGGGGAGAATTCACACCAATGGCTACAAGCGGTTGGCAGACTTTTTTCCTGAATACGAGTACCGACCCGTGCTACAAGCCTGCTGCTCGCGTAGAGAAGCAAATGCAAGGGCCTTTATGGAACGCTGGAACTATGCTTCCTACGAAACAGATTGGCGCAAGCTCATAGCCAGGGAAGATATTGATGCCGTTGATATTTGTACGCCCAACGACATGCATGCCGAAATCGCCATTGCTGCGGCCAAGGCTGGCAAAATGATCCTCTGCGAAAAACCCCTCGCCAGAACTGTTGCCGAGGCCAAGGGCATGCTAGAGGCAGTTGAAAAAGCTGGCGTAAAAAACACGGTGTGGTACAATTACCGACGTGTGCCTGCAGTTACCCTAGCCAAAAATATCGTTGCCTCCGGTAAGCTGGGAAAGATCTTTCATTACCGAGCCAACTTCCTACAGGACTGGACCATCAATCCGGACTTGCCACAAGGGGGAGATGGCACCTGGAGATTGGACGTGGAATCCGCAGGCTCTGGAGTTACCGGGGATTTGCTAGCGCACTGCATCGATACAGCCATGTGGATCAACGGTGGAATCAAGGATGTTTCCGCGATGACCGAGACCTTTGTAAAGGAGCGTGTGCATTCAGATACGGGCAAAAAGCAGGCGGTAGGAATTGACGATGCCTGTATTTTTCATTGCCACTTTGACAATGGATCCTTGGGGCTTTTTGAAGCTACACGCTATGCACGCGGGCACAAAGCCCTCTACACGCTGGAGATCAATGGGGAGCATGCCTCCATCCGTTGGGATCTGCATGACCTGACCCGCCTCGAATACTTTGACCACAGCGACGAAGGCAAGGTGCGGGGCTGGAGATCCATTCACGTCACCGATGGAGACCATCCCTACATGCACCGTTGGTGGATCCCAGGAACTTCCATTGGCTATGAACATTCCTTTATCCACCAGGTGGCTGATTTCTTTCACAGTTTAGAGACGGGAGAGGCTTGTCATCCTACTTTCAGAGATGCGTTTGAAACCCAGAAAGTTTGTGAAGCAGTGCTTGCCTCCGCACGTGATCGCGCCTGGAAAGATACCGGGGTGGACTGGGTAGAGAAGGTGTAAGCGGAAAAGTACAATGTACGAGGTACCAAGTACCAAGTACGAAGTACTTTAGATACAAGATGCAAGAAACCTGCCTGCGGTAGGCAGGCAAGAGACCTGTCTGCCGACAGGCGGGTTAGACTCAGTTCTGTTGATATGAAAATTCTGCCTAGGGAGCAGGATTCAAGCGGCAGGTAGGTATCTAATCTCTTGCTACTCCTTAATGTCGAATGCTGAACGCCCAGTGCAGAATGTCGAATTGGGGAAACTAGTTTCTAGTGTCACTAGGCATCCTAGTCTTGGTTCTTGGTTCTCTCATCTCGCTTCTGAATCTACTTGGTACCTGGTACTTAGTACTTCGTACAATTTTTAATGTCGAACGCTGAACGCCCAGTGCAGAATGTCGAATTGGGGAAACTAGTTTCTAGTGTCACTAGGCATCCTAGTCTTGGTTCTTGGTTCTCGCATCTCGCTTCTGAGTCTACTTGGTACTTCGTACAATTCTTAAACCAATACCACCCGCAAACTCTTCGCTCCTTGTGCGCCAATGACCAAAGACTGCTCTATGTCTGCGGTTTTGGAAGGGCCAGCAAGGAACAGTCCAAAGCCGGAATGGGCAGCTGCTATTTTTTCATAGCCCTGGTGCATGGTGTTTTCAAGTAGGTTGCGATCCAGCACAATCACCAAATGCTCGGTTGCGAAGGGAAGTGCACGAAGTCCAAGCTGGGTATCCTCAAGCCAGATGGCACCGTTCTCCGCTACCCCAAATTGCCCGTCAAGGATCGCCACTTCCAAGGACTCTAAATCATGTGGGTCTTCCGGTATAGGAAGGGTTCCCAACTTAGCGAACTGTGCCGAAAGGGAGATCACTTTAGAAAAATTCGCAGCCGCAAACCAGGCCTCAAACTCGCTTTTGGTCAGTACCTCTCCCTTGTTGTCGGCTATGGACTGCGTAAACCGTTCCACCAAGTTTCCGGAATTGCTGAAATTAGGGATATCGGGGAGCGTTTTGGGTTCGAGGGCCAGGCTTCGAATAGCGCTTAGGATTTTTTCTCTGCTGTTCATGACCTGTTTTTTTGATACCACTGCTGGAAGGATTCTTTGGGCGCATCCGGGAGGTTTCTATTTTTTCCCCAGACATTCAAAGGATGGTAAATCAGGCTATTGGGAAGAGATTTCAGTGCATTTCGCATCAAAGTCCCCGAAATTTTGTAGGCCAGAGGGCTCTTGAATATTCCGTTTGCCAACTTCATGGATAGCCCTTTGGCGAAATCGCCCTGCGTTTTGGTGACCTCCTGCCTCCATTCGTAGAGCTGCTCGTGAATGTTGATTTTCACGGGACACACATCCGTGCAGCTGCCGCAAAGTGTGGAGGCAAAGGGAAGGCTGCTGTGTTTTTTAAGATCGAGCCCTGGGGATAGAATCGAGCCGATCGGTCCTGGAACGGTGCTGTTGTAACTAAATCCCCCACTACGACGGTAGATAGGACAGGTATTCATGCAGGCCCCGCAGCGGATGCATTTGAGGGAGTTTCTAAATTTCTCTCGAGCCAACTGTGCGGTGCGGCCGTTGTCAACCAGAATGATATGAATTTCTTTTCCGGGCGATGGACTTCTGAAATGGGAGTTGTAATTGGTGATGGGCTGACCGGTAGCCGATCTAGCAAGCAAGCGAAGAAATACTCCCAGGTCTTTGCGTCTCGGGAGGATTTTTTCGATGCCCATGCAAGCGATATGCACGTCTGCCAGGTGAACACCCATGTCAGCGTTGCCTTCGTTGGTGCACACGACAAATTCCCCGGTCTCCGCAATTCCAAAGTTGACTCCCGTGATGGCGACCTTGGCGCCAAAGAATTTCTCCCGCAGGTGAACCCGAGCGGCTTGTGTCAAATAGGCCGGATCCTCGTTGCCTTTTTCCGTCTGCAGTTTCTCGTGAAAAAGTTCTGAAATCTCGCTCTTCTTCAGGTGAATTGCGGGTAGGACAATGTGGCTTGGGGGCTGGTTGAGAAACTGGACGATGCGCTCCCCAAGATCGGTGTCCACGACTTCGATGCCCTGCTTTTCCAAGTAGGGATTGAGGTGGCACTCCTCGGTTAGGATGGATTTACTTTTGACTACGGCCGTACAGTTTTGCTTTTGGAGGATTTCCAGTACCAGCCGGTTGTGTTCTTCACTGTCCGCTGCCCAATGGACGATGATTCCATTTTTCGTTGCATTTCGCTCAAATTCCTCCAAGTAGCTGGCAAGATTAGCGAGGACGTTGTCCTTGATGCCTGAAGCCAACTCCCGCAACTGTTCCCATTCGGGAATTCCTTTGCTGACTTTGTCTCGCTTGTTGCGAACAAACCACAGCGTTTCATCGTGCCATTTTGCTTTATGGGCATCTTTTAAAAATTCAGCTGCCTGCTCGGGATGTGTCATGACAGGGCCTGGTTTAAGATTTCAGCAAGATGAAGAAACTTTACCTCTTGTTTGGATCGGGTAGCAATGCCCTGCAAATGCATGATGCAGGACATGTCCCCACCGGTGATGATTTCGGTTTTGTGGCTGAGATGGTCCGTTAGCCTGTCTTTTCCCATTTGGATGGAAAGCGCTTCCTCGGTCACGGCAAAAGTTCCCCCAAAGCCACAGCACTCGTCTGTTCGGGTTAACTCCACCCAATCCAATCCTTCGAAATTTTCCAGAAGCTTGCGGGCCTTATTAAATGGAGGCTGGTTAAGTTCCGATCCGGAGGACAGGTGCAGTCCACGCTGCCCATGGCAGGAGGAATGGTAACTTAAGCGGTGAGGGAATTTTCCCTCCAGTCGCTCGATTTTCAGCACGTCGGTGATGAATTCGATGAGTTCATAGATTTTATGCTCCAGGGCTTCCTGTTTTTTTTCTAGGCCAGCAATAGCAGGAAAGTGCTCTTTTACGTGCAGCGTGCAGCTTCCAGAAGGGCACACTACATAGTCATAGTCACTGAAGGTCTCTATAAAATGGGTTGCCGTGCCTACCGTATCCCGTGCATAGCCCGCATTGGCTAGGGGCTGACCACAGCAGGTTTGACCTGGGGGATAGGTCACGGTGCAGCCTAATTTCTCCAACAATTCCAGCGTAGCAATGCCTACTTGCGGGTAGAATTGATCTACGTAGCAGGGGATAAATAAGGCGACGGATGGGGAATTGGCTTTCATTTGGGTAAGTTAAGCTTCAGCAGTCATATTCACGAGCATTGCTGCCCCTAAAGCAGATCCATTTGGAAAATCACTCGGTATAAGTGCAATTCCTGGAAGTTTTTTGCGCAGCATCTCCAGAAAAATCGGATTGGCATTGAATCCTCCATCTACAAACAGCCGCTGCACAGGGGCTCCCTCCAGCACGAGGTGGATGGAGGCTGCTTGTATTGTTGTCAACTCGTGAAGGAAGGTGTAATAGGCTTCTGTAAATTCAGAGAAGCTATTCCAATCACTGACGTGCGCATTTTCTAAGCCAAAATTCTCAGGTTGAATGTAATGGAATCGAATTCTTTTTGCAGGCTGACTACTAACTTTTTGGTACCAGGATTCTTCGAATTGAAGTTTCTTGTAGGTGCCTAGGGGCAGCTGCCAATGGGCATACATTTCTTCCACTTGGTACTTGTGCTCTTCACCGATAAAGAGACGTGATATTTTGATGGGTTGTCCTGAAATGCTCAGAAACTGTAGGCAATCTTTTGTTAGTTCCGATTCTGAGAGCGGAGTCTTGTTGAATGGATTGATGCTGATCGCCCAGGTGCCGGTAGAAAGGAGGGCAAAGGGTTGGGATTCCTGCTTCAAGTAAGGTAGCAGGGCTGCCGAAGAGTCGTGTATGCCAATTCCGCAGGGGATTCCTCCCAGCTCCGGCTTGGTTTTCAACAGGGAATCTCCAGGTAAAATTGGAGCCATGAGGGCTTCTATTCCTTCTCGTTTTACCCATGCATGGTATTTCATTTTTTCAAAATCCCACAAGCCGGTGTGGCAGCCAATGCTGCAGAAGTCAGAAACTGCTTCGCCAGTAAATACCATGCTCAGGTACTGCGGGAGGTGGAGGCTTCTTTGGATTTTTTGGAATACTTCGGGCTTTGCATACTTGAGAAAATAGAGTTGCAGACCTGAATTCAGCATGGCTAGCGGAGGGGAAGAAGTCTCCTTGCAGAAGTTCAATTTTCCACCGTTCTCGGAATAAAATCGATCTAGGAGCTCCTCCGGAAAAGGCTTCAGGTAATCGTAAAGTGGTGCAACAGGTTCTCCTTTGAGGTCTGTATGCACAAAAGAGGCGCCATGACCTGAAATATTAAGCCGGGTAATTTCAAATTCCGTGGAATTCAGAGCCGCACGAAAGGTGTCCAGCATCCAGGCACGAAGCGGAAGTACAGGTTCGCTCGGAAAACCGTCTTCATCCATCACTGGCTCGAGACGAGTGTAACTGTGGTATACTTCGCCAAGATTCTGGTCAAAGAGAAAGAACTTTTTATTGGTTTTCCCGATGTCGAATACGGCTGTTACTTGTGTTTTTGGCATTGGAATTACAGGTCCTATTCGGTATTATCTTGGGAAAGCTGCCGCGAGGCCACCGTCCACATTCAGCATATTTCCTGTGGATTTGTTGAGTAGTCCGCCTACAAAGGCAAAGGCTGCATCTGCAATATCACTGACCTTGACGCTTTCCTTGAGTAGAGTGCGGTTGGCATAGTATTGCGGGAGATCGGCGACTTCGATGCCGTAGGCTTTCGCTCGATTTTCTGCCCATCCACCTTCCCAGATGTTCGAATTTTCGATGACCGCATCGGGGTTCACCACATTGACTCGGATTTTATCTTCTGCAAGTTCGGCGGCCATCAGTCGGGACATGTGCAATTGTGCTGCCTTGGCTGTGCCATAAGCCACATTTTTTGGGCCTGCCACCAACGCATTTTTACTTACAATATTCACGATGTCTCCTCCGAGTCCTTGTTGCTTCATTAGGGCAACGCCCAGTTTGGAGATACGGAATTGTCCCATGACCAAGAGTTCGTTGAGCTTGTCCCAATCGGGATCGTTATGTTCTTCAAAGGACTTTGAAATGGAAATTCCTGCGTTGTTGACTACAATATCTATCCCTCCAAATTGGAGTGCGATGGCTTGGCTAGCCTTGGCGATGCTGTCACTATCCGTGACATCGAGTTGGAGTCCGAAGACGTTGTCTTTGCCGTATTTTTTCTCAAAGGTGGCTAGGGCTTGATCTAGCCGTTCTTGGTTGATATCAGAGAGCACTACGCAGGCTCCTTCTTGGAGGAACTTTTCTGCGATGCCTTTCCCAATTCCCCCTGCACTGCCTGTAATGAGTGCAATCTTTCTGGAAAGTGGTTTTTCTTTGGGCATGCGCTGCAGCTTGGCTTCCTCGAGCAACCAGTATTCGATGTCAAAGGCCTCCTGGAGGGGAAGCGATACGTAGCTGGATACTGCCTCGGCACCGCGCATGACTTGGATGGCGTTGATGTAAAATTCAGCGGCTACACGGCTGGTTTGCTTGTCTTTGGCAAAACTGAACATCCCTACTCCCGGCCAGAGGATGATAACCGGATTTGGGTCACGCATGGCTGGGCTGTTTGCATGTTTGTGTTTCTCGTAATAGGCAGCATAGTGCTCCCGGTATTTTTGAAAAGCGGTTTCCAGTTGGGCACGAATTCCATTCGAGTCCGATAGGTCGGTGGCTGCAGGAAGGTCGAGTACCAGAGGTGAGATTTTGGTTCGGAGAAAGTGATCTGGGCAGCTGGTTCCCATGGGGGCTAGGCGATGCAGGTCCTGACTGTTGCTGAATTCCAAGACGACTTCTTTGTCGGTGAAGGTGCCCACCATTCGGGATTCGGAAGAGGCCAATCCGCGCAATAGCGGGGCGAGCTTTGCTGCTTGGCTTTTCCGTTGGTCTGGATCCAAGGAGTTGATTTTTTGACCTCCGAAAACAGGTCTTTTTTTGCCATAGTTTTCTGCTAAATAAGCGGAGGCAGTTTCGATAACTTCCAAGCTGTTGATGTAGCAGTCGTAGGAAGTGTCGCCCCAGGTAAATAGGCCGTGGCCTCCGAGCATGATGCCTCGAATACCCGGATTTTTGTCCAAGGCGGCTCTGAGTTTGAGCCCCAAGTCAAATCCAGGTCGCTGCCAGGGGACCCAAGCGATTGCTCCTTTCCAGAGGGTTTTGGTGATCTCTTCCCCGTCTTTGGCTGCTGCAATCGCAATGGCGGCATCTGGGTGAAGGTGATCGATATGTTTGAAGGGCAAAAAGCCATGCAGGGGAGTGTCGATGGAAGGCGCCTTGGAAGCCAAATCGTAAAGGCAGTGTCCAAATAATCCCACCATTTCGTCCTCGTGCTCCAAGCCTCGGTAGATCCCTTTCAAGGAATTCAATTTGTCCACATACAACCCAGCGAGACCAGAGCGAGTCATGGTCCCAATGTCTCCGCCAGAGCCTTTGATCCACATCACTTCCACCCAGGTTTTGGTCAAGGGGTCTAATTCTTTTGTTTTGCAGGAGGTGTTGCCGCCCCCATAATTGGTGATTCTGAGGTCAGCTCCGAGTAGGTTGGAACGGTAGAGGAATAGGTCAACTTCATTGCCTTCCAGCTGTGCAGCCTTTTCTTTGTTCCAGAGGTAGTTCACGTATTTAAAATGAGGGCTTTGGGAATTCATAAGGGTGGAATCGGTTAATAAATGGATGGACTCTAAAAATTTTATCCAGAGGTTTTTGGGGTGAGGATTAGGATTAACTATTTAACTCAATTGGGATTGCATGCACAGATCTCCACTGAATGATTCAAATTACATTAAAAATCTAAAAAGCAGAAGATTTTTTGATTTAAGGTTAAAATGGTATTCCAGAGTGAGAGTAGGGACAGGTTTATCTATGCTTTTAAAAAAAACTCCTGCCTAGATTGATCTAGGCAGGAGCATTTGTGAGCTAAACGTCTTTCTCTGGAAAGCTTAAAATTGACTTTTAAACTGTTCCATTTTTTGATCCACTTGGGTGTCTACCATAAAGGAAACTGCGGTAGTTTCCCAGGCTAGGGTTATTTGCGCCACCTTGTTGTTGCCAGCAGAAATGTGGTACTGAAGACGCTCAGTAGCACCTACTGTGGCAGGTGCAGCTTTTACAGCGACCGCATCGTCAGCAGCAACTGCTGCCTCATCGATCTTACCATCTTTCATGTAGCTGTAGATGCTCGCTGCTTTTTTGTTGAGGTGGATGGTCCAGTCACCTGTTGCCATAGGAGTTACAAAAATAGAGTACTTGCCAGCAGCCAAGTTTTTGCCTCCTATACTTACCGGAGTACTAAATTCGATGATGGTTTGGCCGTTTGCTCCAGCTCTCCAAGTCTCGCCATACTTAAGGATACCTCCAAATACTTTTCTGCCTTTTACAGCAGGAGAGGAGTAGTCAATGCTGATTTTGGTGAAGCCAACTACCTGGCTTACGTGCGCTGCTGGACTAGCTGCAGGTTGTTGAAGTTGCGCCTGGGCAGCGAAAGAGCCTAAAAGAACAAAGGCTAGGGTTAATAAAAGGCTGTTAATGTGTTTCATGGGGTTTGGTTGTGAATTGAGTTGTGAAACTAACAAAAAAAAGAGGTGCTTGTTTACAATTCCTTTCAGAGTTTGAACTAAAGTCCCTAAAAATTGCATTAGAGCAAACTTTTCAAATCCTATTCTTATCTTAGAATCATTAAGCATCCATCACCTACTGCCTTTTGCGATCATGTCCTATTTTTCTCTACGCGTCCTTACCAAATCTTATGATTCTCATGTGGCCTTGCAAGAATTCAATTTGGAGCTTTCCAAAGGGGAGTTTGTTTCCATCATTGGGGAGAGCGGCTCGGGCAAAAGTACCTTGCTCCGCATCGCTGCAGGCTTGTTGACACAAAGTTCAGGTGAAGTACTGCTGGATGGGAAGAAAATTGAAAGTCCAGCAGAAAAGTTGGTACCAGGCTATGACGAAATCAAACTGATCCATCAAGATTACCAGCTCTTTCCCAATACTACTGTGGAGGAAAATATCACACGTCCGTTGTTGAACTACCAAGAAGGGTATCGAAAGCAGCGGGTGGCACACTTATTAGATCGACTTGGCTTGACTGCCTACAAGGACAGGCTTCCCAAGCAACTCAGTGGGGGGCAGCAGCAGAAGGTGGCCATCGCGCAAGCTTTGGCCGTAGAGCCGGAGGTCCTGTTGCTAGACGAGCCCTTTAGCCACTTGGATGCGATTCAGAAAAGAAAGTTGATCCAGGAATTGAAGGAGCTCCTTCATGAGATGTGCACTACTGTTATTTTTGTAACGCACGATTTGGATGATGCCCTTTGGCTTACGGATTCCCTAGTGGTGCTCCAAAAGGGCAAAATCACCCAAAAGGGGAATTCCAAAGCACTCTGTGAACATCCAAAATCCAAGTATGTGGCGCGACTTTTTTCTTCCATCAATGCCCTTCCAGGTCGAGAGCAAGCCTACATCCGACCTGCCGATATTCGGATTCGTACGCGAGGTGGTTTCGTTGGCCATGTGGTAGACCAGCGATTTCTGGTGCACTATAATACCCTGCAAGTTCGCTTGCGGGAAGGTGGGCAGCTTTGGGAAGTGGACGATCCGGGGCGCAAGTACCAAATTGGTGACCGCGTCTACCTGCATATTCAAGAAGAAAAAGTATTGCTGCTGAAATACTAGAAAAAGTTTAAAGCACAAAGAACCAAGTACCAAGAAATAGTTAAGATTTAACCCTTAACTATTTTGGAGAAAATGGTAGTAACTATTCTTGGTGGTTTTACCTAATTGAATACCAATCGAAATACGATAGAAATCAGTTGAAATAGAAGATTCTGCTGCTATTTCCATTTATTTCACGAAGCCTGCATACCGCAGTCAGGCGAAGCGAAGTCCTTTTCTACTTTATTTCTACCTTAATTTCTATTTTCTTCTTCCAAATGACCCTGTTCGAGTTCTTTTTTGGTGGCTTTTCGGATTTCAATGACTTTGCCTTCGAAGTGCAGATCAAATCCAACCAGTGGATGGTTGAAGTCGAGTAGCAACTCTTCACCCATATTTTTTAAAACCTTCGCTTGCATGGGGTAGCCATTTTCATCGATTAGTGGGAGAAAATTACCTTCCTCAAGCATGGATGGACTGAAGCCTCTCTCTTTGGAAAACTGATCCACGGGCAGGGTCACCAAAAGTTCTTCATCCGCTTCTCCATAGGCTTCCGCTGACGTTAACGTGAAAGAAAATTCCTCATCAAGACTTTTGCCTTCGAGGAGCTCTTCAAATTTCTCGGGCAAGCCACTCTGTCCAAATAGAAAATAAAAGGGATCATCAGCTTCTCGAACCTCTACACTGAAGGGTGCAGACTCAATTTCATCTTCCTCTTTGCTTACTTTGAGTTCGTAGGTAAGGCCTACTACGGTACCGACTTTGATGTTCATTCGTTGATTTTTTAACTCGTGATTCCGTATTTTAAACGGATGAGGATTCGTTCTTGAAGGACCTTCCACTTGCTTTTTGCGGTGGATTGCTGCAGTTTTTTGGTAGAGCGAAATACAAAATATTGGTAGTCCTTTTCTTCGAAAAAGAGGGAGTACGTTTCCATTTTTTCCAAGTAAAAACCTGCTGCTCCCAAGGTCTGTACCAATATTCCTGTATCCAAGGGCTGGTCGATGACTTGCAGTTTTTCAGGTTGATTGGCGATCATCCACTCCAAGTAGCGGGGCGCAGGAATGTGAACAAATAGCACCGAATCTTGGTGGGCATGTGCTTGAATATTTTTGAATAACTGTGCATGTTGGGCCACAGGAATGTGTTCCAATACATCCGGGAACACAAAAAAGTCAAATGTTTTTCCAGGCAAGTTGAAGTCAGACATGTCTGACACCTCAAACTTTAGGTTACCCTGCTTTTTCCAAAGCACGCGAGCTTTTTCGATACTCTCTGGTGAGATGTCGACTGCCAGCACCTCACCTTGTGGTACTTGGGTGGCTAGCAGGTGGGATACCGTGCCGATGCCACAGCCCACTTCCAGGATGCGGTGCTGCGCCTGCAGGCCTGCTTGTTTCACCTTATCCAGAATACTTAAATGCCTGGAGTTGATACCTGTTTTTTCTTGCTTCTCGGCAAATTGGTCGTAGAAGCGAACGACTTTATCTTGTTCTTCAGCGGCTTGCATCTGATTTTCGGTAGGTGGTTACTAGGCCAGCAATCAACAAAATCACCAATGCATACTGGAACAGGATCATTGGAGTTTTGGTGGCGCTGTAACTTGTGGGGGCAAAGGTAAAGACTATTTCGTGAGTTCCTGCCGGAAGCTGAAGCCCTCGGAGGAGGTAGTTGACTCGAAGGATAGGAACTTCCTTGCCATTCAACTTGGCGGTCCAGCCAGCTGGGTAGTAGATTTCTGAAAATACTCCCAAGCCTGCAGTGTTCATCTCTGCTCGGTAGGTGAGTTCGTTGGGAGTATGCTTGGTCACGCTTATATTCCCTACACCTGCTTTTTGCTCCCCAAACTCTTTGCTATTGATGGTGGCTTGCGTCTTGGTATCGATGGTTCCCAGCTTATCCATTTCCTCTTTGTTGCTGCCTACGGGAACTACTTGGCTGGGAACCCAAGCAGGCCCATTTGCTTCAGGGTTTTCAAATACTGCATTGGTATCTGCCCCAGCAATGAGGTATTTGGCGTTGAGCATGTTGATAGTACCCATGCTCACCCAGTCAAAGTTGCCTTCCTGTGCTTTTTTGATAAAGTGTTGCAGCTCAAACTCCATTTGGTAATCCACCAAATCTTGATAGCGGCGAAGTTTGGCCCCATGGTAGCCACCTAGACTATTGAATCGGTAGCTGGTACGTGCTCCTTGGGTAAGTCCTTCCGTGAGTGGCAACACACGGAAGTAGCCCTTGTCGGCTGCGATTGATTTTTCTGCAGGAGTCTCTGCAAAAAACTCTCGAGATGGATTTCCTTTGAAGGAATCGTTGTTGAAGTAGCGACGGTTAATAGTCCAAACATCTAGCGTAATCAAGGTAATTAATCCGAGACCCAGCACTAGGTCTGAGATTTTGCCTTTGAGGTAGAAATAAATCATGCCCATGGCCAAGGACACAAACGCAAAGCTTTTCCAAGCTGAGGAGGAGAGTAGTGCCTTGCGATCTGATTGGAGTGCGGTGACGAGCCAGTCTGGCAAATTGGCATCTGCAGCTCCTTCAAAACGGAAGAAAGCGCCACCCATGACAGCTAGAAGCAAGGTGATTCCTCCAACAATACCTCCAGAGATGAGTAGGGGCTTTAGGGATTTGGATTGAGTCAATTTTTCTAAAGCAATCATTCCAAGAACAGGGATTGCAAAAAGTGTCATTCCCAAGGCCATGGATACGGCCCGAAACTTATTGTAGCCAGGTAGAAAGTCAAAAAGGGTGTAGTTGAACCAGGCCAAATTTTTACCCCAGCTCAGCATCAGAGAGAGGATGATGATGGATCCAAAGGTGATCAAACTTGTACGTGGTGCTACCCAAATGCCTAGGATTGCCAAAAATACAAGGATGGCGCTGCCGTAAATGGGCCCACCTGTGAAGGGTTGATCCCCCCAGTAGGTGGGTGCTCCTTTGATAAAGTCATTGACTTGGCCAGGTTCTAGGCCTTGATTTCGTAGGGCTTTTTCGGATGCAGAGTCTTTGGGAAGTGGGGTCGTGCTTCCTCCTCCGTAAAAATCAGGAACGAGTAGGGTCATGCTCTCCAGGATGCCATTGGACCAGCCAAAGGCATAATCCTTATCAAGTCCTGCACCAGCGGTTTCGATGGTGGCCTTGCCTCGTGTGGAGTAGGGACTGTAGTCCAAAGCCGTGGCGATTCTGCCCAAATTCCCGCCTACTCCAAGTGTAGCGCCCAAAGTCAACAGAGCAATTGTTTTGGATAGGCTGACAAGTCCTTCTTTTTTCCAATCAAAAGCAAGTCGGGTAATCACGTAAACAACCGCGATAAGCAGCGTGTAGTAGGTAATTTGAAGGTGGTTAAACTTGAGTTGCAGCAGCAATCCAAGCCCAAGAAGCGCAGCTCCGAGGAGTCGTTTGCGGTCAAAAGCTAGGTGTATACCCGTGAGAATCAAGGGAATTAGGCATACCGCCCATATTTTGGCATTGTGCCCTGCCTCCAAGGAGAGGAGGTTGTAGGTGTTGAAGGAAAAAGCAATGGAACCGGCAACCGAGAAAATCGGCCGCACCCCATAGCTAAGCAGCAAGAGGTACATGGCAAGCATTCCAAAAAAAAGTCCATTGATGGGGTGTGGTAGTCCTAGCGTGAGGATGGAGATGGCTAGGTTGGTGATGTCTCCTGCAAACTCTAGGCTAATGAAGTAGGTGGGCATTCCACCAAACATGCGATTAGTCCAGAGCGCTTGTTCCCCCGTGGCTGCTCGGTAGTCGAGCACTTCTTTGGCGGAGCCTTCCCACTGCAATATGTCACCTTGGAAGATGATCTTTCCATCAAAAACAAGAGGAGAAAAATACCCTACCACGAGCAGGTAAAAGAAGGCGATGCCGAGGAGATGGGGAAGGATGTCTTTTTGAAATTGAATCTTCATGCAGGAGTTCAGCGGATTGAATCGCAAATTAAGGAATTCAGGGGAAAGAGCATGACGGGTATTGCTTCCTTTTTGTGGAGGTAGATTAAAGAAAATAGGGATGAGCCAAAATCTAACTATTGGGATCACTTAAATCCCAGTTAGTATTGTCGAGCAAACCTTCAAATTCATTACTTTTGCAGGAAATAGCAGTATAGCAGCATGTTTGATAATTTAAGTTTGAAGCTTGACCGGGCGTTCAAGACACTGAAGGGTACCGGAAAAATCACTGAAATCAATGTCGCATCTACCGTAAAGGAGATTCGAAGAGCTTTGATTGATGCCGATGTGAACTACAAAGTAGCCAAGGAAGTCACTGATAAAATCAAGGACGAAGCCATGGGTCGCGATGTGTTGATCTCGGTTTCTCCGGGTCAGCTATTGATCAAAATCACCCAAGAGGAGTTGACCAAATTGATGGGAAGCACCAAGGTGGACATCAAGCTCAGTGGAGATCCATCCGTAATTTTGATTGCAGGTCTTCAGGGATCGGGTAAAACTACTTTTACGGGCAAGCTTGGGAGTTTGCTGAAGCGCCAAGGACGGCAAGTGCTGCTTGTAGCTTGTGATATTTACCGACCTGCGGCGATTGACCAACTCAAGGTTTTGGGTGAGCAAATTGGGGTAGAGGTCTATGCTGAGCCCGAAAACAAAAATGCGCTTCAAATCGCTCACAATGCCATCGCCTACGCAAAAAAATCAGGTAAGAAGACTGTAGTAGTCGATACTGCAGGTCGTTTGGCAGTGGATGAGGCGATGATGCAGGAGATTGAGGAACTTAAAAAAGCGCTCAATCCATCTGAAACACTTTTTGTAGTCGATTCCATGACGGGTCAAGATGCGGTGAATACTGCCAAGACCTTTGACGATCGACTCAATTTTGATGGGGTGGTGTTAACCAAATTGGATGGGGATACCCGAGGGGGAGCGGCCATTTCGATTCGCCACGTGGTGAATAAGCCCATCAAGTTTATTTCTACGGGAGAAAAGATGGAGAATTTGGATGTTTTCCATCCGGACCGTATGGCCCAGCGAATTTTGGGCATGGGGGATGTGATCTCCTTGGTGGAGCGTGCCCAGCAGTCCTTTGATGAGGACGAGGCCAAGCGCCTGAACGCTAAAATGCGGCAAAATAATTTCAACTTTGACGATTTCCTTTCCCAGTTGGAGCAGGTCAAGAAGATGGGAAATATCAAGGACCTCATGGGCATGATTCCTGGGATGGGTAAAGCCTTGAAGGGACTGGATATCGATGATGACTCCTTCAAGCCCGTTGAGGCGATTATCCGAAGTATGACTCCCAAAGAGCGACAAAACCCCGATATCATCGATGGCAGACGAAGAAAACGACTTGCTGATGGCTCCGGTAGAAGCATTACCGAAGTCAACAACTTGATGAAGCAGTTTGAGGACATGCGCAAGATGATGAAGCAAATGAATAAAATGGGAGGTGCCAAGGCGGCCTTGGGTCGAATGATGCCTCCTGGGATGGGGAAAAGGTAAGTCAACGGTTGACAATCCGTCAACAGTTGACAGACCACGGTCCACAGCTCACTTAAGTGAACCTCAAACCTTATTTTCCTTGGATAGCACTAAAAATAGATGTTGTCAACACCTATTTCATCCCTAATTCAATCGGCTGTGGTCTGTGATCTGTGGACCGTTAGCATAAAAATTCCTATCCATTCCTGTGAAACGCATTGCCCTAGACCTACACTACCTCCCTTGCCTGGAGTACTTTACGGTGCTGAGGGGAGTGGATGAGTTGTTTTTATTTCCTGGGGACCGCTACGAACGGCAATCCTACTTCAACCGAACCTCCATTTTGCTTGCCAATAAGGTACATACTCTGACTGTACCCATTCAAGGAAGGCGACCACGAATTTCCTTGGGAGAAGTTCGTATTGATTCTGAACAAAAGTGGGTAAACAACCATTTGCGAGGAATTCAAAGTGGCTATGGAAAAGCTCCCTTTTTTGAATATTTTTTTCCCTATTTCCAAGAGGCCCTCAATCGTCAAGAAGTGAAGCTTTGGGCCTTGAATTTGGAATTGCTGACAATCTGTCTGAAGCTGCTCCGCTGGCCTGTCAAACTAACCTTAGTTGAAAATGAGGGGCTTCCAGTAGATGTAATAGACTTCAGGGGGCAAATTCTGCCTTCTGAAAGCTATTTGAATCGTCCCTTTTTCCAAGAGGTGCGGTATGGACAAATTTTTGGCCCAAACTTTGTCCCTAACCTTTCCGTACTTGATTTATTATTTTGTTTGGGGGGTGAAGCAGATAGTTTGCTTGCTAAATCTCAAAAAAAACACGAACAATAAGTGAAGCGATTGTGTTTTTAAAACAAATTTGGTATCATAGATTCAACATTCATCTTACAATCAGAAAAGGGTTAAATGGAAGCAAAATTTTCGAACAGAGTCAAGGAGGTAATCTCTCTCAGCCGCGAAGAGGCCCTTCGTCTGGGACACGATTACATTGGCACAGAGCACCTCTTATTGGGGATGATCCGAGAGGGAGAAGGGGTAGCCGTTTCCATATTGAAGAAACTAGGAATACCCTTGGATGAATTGCGATCGGCTATTGAGCGGGCGGTGAAGGGTACGGCCAATCACAACGTGAAAAATATGGCCAATATTCCATTGACGCGTCAGTCTGAAAAAGTGTTGAAGATCACGTATTTGGAAGCAAAAATATTCAAGAGTCAGTTGATTGGTACAGAGCACTTGCTGCTTTCCATTCTTCGAGACGAGGATAACATTGCCACTCAAATATTAAATAAGTTTGAGGTCAACTACGACAGCATCAAAGAAATGCTTGAAATGCAGTCTGACAGCAGTTCCACCCCAAAAGCTCGAGCGGAAGCAGAAGACGGGGATGAAGATGGATCCAAACTATTTGGTTCTTCTTCTGGTGGCGGAGCAAATAAGCCGGGCGCTGAAAAATCTCGCACCCCAGTTTTAGATAATTTTGGTCGCGACCTCACCAAAATGGCGGAGGACGACAAGCTCGATCCCATCATCGGTAGAGAAAAAGAAATTGAGCGGGTAGCACAAATTCTTTCTCGAAGAAAGAAAAACAATCCGATTTTGATTGGTGAACCTGGGGTGGGAAAAACAGCCATCGCAGAAGGATTGGCCTTGCGTATCGTACAAAAGAAGGTTTCCCGAATTTTATTCAACAAGCGGGTAGTGACATTGGATCTTGCTTCCTTGGTAGCGGGAACTAAGTATAGAGGACAGTTTGAGGAGCGCATGAAAGCGGTAATGAACGAGTTGGAAAAATCTCCCAACGTGATTCTATTTATCGATGAGTTGCACACGATAGTAGGTGCGGGCGGTGCTTCGGGATCTTTGGATGCATCCAACATGTTTAAGCCTGCCTTGGCACGAGGAGAGATCCAATGCATTGGTGCTACGACCTTGGACGAATACAGACAATACATTGAAAAGGATGGAGCCTTAGCTCGTCGTTTCCAAATGGTGATGGTGGATGCCACCTCCCCAGAGGAGACCATACAGATCTTGAATAATATCAAAGACAAATACGAAGATCATCACAATGTCATCTACACTGATGCTGCTATTGAGGGATGTGTCAAGCTTTCGGATCGCTACATTTCCGATCGTTTTCTACCCGACAAGGCCATCGACATTCTGGATGAGGCAGGTGCACGGGTACACATCATGAACATTCACGTGCCTGAAGATATTTTGCGTTTGGAATCGGAGGTAGAGAACATCAAAGCCGAGAAAAATCGCGTAGTCAAATCTCAAAAGTATGAGGAAGCGGCTCAGCTTCGCGACAAGGAAAAGAAACTCTTGGAGCAGCTGGATGAAGCCAAAGTGAAGTGGGAGGAAGAGAGCAAGACCAAGCGTTTTACCGTCGATGAAGACCATGTAGCGGAAGTAATTGCAATGATGACTGGCATTCCTGCCAAGCGAATCGCACAAAATGAAGGCAACAAACTGCTCAATATGGGCGAAGAGCTTAAAGGAAGAGTAATCGGACAGGAAGAGGCCATCAAGAAATTGACCAAAGCCATTCAACGTACGCGCGTAGGTTTGAAGGATCCGAAGAAGCCAATTGGCTCCTTTATTTTCCTTGGACCTACCGGAGTTGGAAAGACCGAGCTTGCCAAAACGCTTGCAACCTACTTATTTGATAAGGAAGATTCTTTGATTCGCATCGACATGTCAGAATACATGGAGAAGTTCTCCGTGTCCCGATTGGTGGGAGCACCTCCAGGCTATGTGGGCTACGAAGAGGGAGGACAGCTTACCGAAAAGGTGCGACGCAAGCCGTATTCTGTAGTGCTTTTGGATGAGATTGAAAAAGCGCATCCAGATGTGTTCAATATCCTACTTCAGGTGTTGGACGATGGGATCTTGACCGATGGACTCGGCCGAAGGGTTGATTTCAGAAATACGATCATCATCATGACTTCCAACATTGGGGTGCGTGACTTGAAGGACTTTGGTGCGGGCATTGGCTTTGCCAATCGTGCCAAGGCGGACAACATGGACGAAATCATGAAGTCTACCATCCAGTCTGCTTTGAAGAAGGCTTTTAGTCCAGAATTCTTAAACCGTTTGGACGATGTGGTGGTATTCAACTCCTTGAGCAAGGAAGATATTTTCAAAATCATCGACATCAGCTTGGGCAAGTTGTTTCACCGAATCACGGATTTGGGATACAAAATCGAACTTACTGAGAAGGCAAAAGATTTCTTGGCCAACAAAGGGTATGACCAGCAATACGGGGCTAGACCATTGAACCGTGCCATTCAAAAGTACTTGGAAGATGCCATTGCGGAAGAGATTTTGAAGGGTGATTTGTCTGAGGGTGATGTGATCACGGCCGATTATGCCGATGAAGCTACAGAGCTGACGCTTTCGGTAACGAAGAAGGAAAAAGCTGATTAAGAATTGAACACGGTCAACAGACCACAGTCGACAGCCAATTCGTGTTGTGACTGGATTTAGAATCAAAAGAAGCTCATCAAGCAATACTAAATTAGTAAGTAAAAGAGCCTTGGGACTTTTGTTCTCAAGGCTCTTTTTTTGTTCGGGATTTTCGGGGATTAGATTCCTTCAAACAAGACAAAGGATTCCAAGTAGGTTGGAAGAAGGGTATTCCAACCCAGTTCCTGCTTGAGCTTGTAGGCTAGTGCTTCCCCACTTTTTTCTTCCCCGTGCACCACAAAGGTGTATTTCGGTTTCTCGGTAAATCCCTCCGCCCAGTCCATCAGTTCCTCCTGATCCGCATGCGCAGAGAGTCCTTCGATGGTATAGACTTTGGCACGCACCGGAACCTCTTCTCCATAAATGCGGATGCTGGGATCCCCATCTAGGAGTCTTCTGCCACGCGTTTCTTGGGCTTGGTAACCGACAATGATTACCCCATTTTTTTCATGGGGAAGGTGATGGTAGAGGTGATGTAAAATCCTCCCTCCTGTAGCCATCCCGCTAGCAGAAATGATAATCGCTTTCCCTTTATACGTGTTGAGGGACATGGATTCTTCCTTCTTCTGAAAGTAATGCAAATGGGGATGCTTAAATGCATGTTCATCTTCCTGAAGCATTGCAGCCAGACGGTGATCATTGCTAAAGTCAAGGTACAGTTGCGTCGCATCGATGGCCATCGGACTATCCGTATAGATAGGTACTTTGGGAATTTGCCCTTTCTCCATCAATTGATAGAGGTGGTAGAGCAGAAGTTGCGTACGTCCAACGGCAAAGGCAGGAATGATGACCAAACCGCCTCGATCAAAGGTATCTCGAATGGCACGGGCCATTTCTTCTTCGGGTTTAAGAGTCGATGATTTTCGGTCACCATAAGTGGATTCGATCCAGAGGATGTCTGCTTTGGGTATTCGGGTAGGGGGGAAAAGAAGTGGATCCTTGTACCTACCCAAATCTCCAGAAAATACCAGCCGTTTGGTTTGGTGATTTCCTTGAATCAGAAATTTGACGATGGAGGCACCTAGAATATGACCTGCATGGAAAAAGGTAACTGTCACTGCAGGATGAATGGAGAAAGGTTGCTCAAAGGGCTGTGGGACCAATTGCGGAAAAACTGCCTCTGCATCCGCTTTGGTGTAGAGGGGCTCGGGGTTCTCATGTCGGGAATAGCCTTTTTTACGCGCATATTCTGCTTCTTCCTCTTGGAGCTTTCCGGAGTCCAGGAGCAAAATTTTTGCAAGTTGGGCCGTAGCCTCCGTGCAATAAATCGGTCCCTTAAACCCTTGCTGAACCAATCGAGGCAAGTAGCCGATGTGGTCCAAATGCGCATGGGTAAGGACTACTGCTTCCAAGTCATGGAGGGGCATCGGAAAATTATCCCAGTTTAATTCTCGGAGTTTTCTCCCGCCTTGAAACAATCCGCAATCGACTAGGAATTCGAAGTCTCCAATGTCAATCAAGTATTTGGAGCCAGTAACTACCCCAGCACCTCCTAAAAATTTAGCCGTAACATCCATGAATCTAAAGTTTGGTAGAAGGTACAAAAAAATAGATGCCCCGCAAGTTCGGGGCATCTTGGATCAACTAAATTGTAACCTCCCTATGCAGCTTAGTTTTCCTTCAAGAAATAAGTATCCTTGAGTTTTGCTTTACTTAGGCTATCCTGTTGGATTTTTGTGATCGAATCTAGCTGTGCTTTCTCAGATTCAAAAGAATCCCAATCGCGCCGCTCTCCTTTGATTTCTGGACAGGTGAGGCAGGTAAGACCAGCTTTGTTGAAAACCCATACCGCTTCTGGACGCACATCTTCCCATTCATACCCATTTCTGTAGATTGTGTTTTCTAAGATGTTCAACAAGTTATCGTCCATGATAAAGGGCTTATCGTAAGGTATTGCCAAGCTTAGATTTAGCTTTTGATCTCGGAATGCTCCCAAGGTTTTCAAATCAAATCCTCTTTCGAAGGTAATCACCGAGTCTTTCACAGTATAAGAATAGGCAATCTTTTTGATATTCTCCTGTGCTTGTTTCTTGGTTTGTCCTCGCGAGAAGTACTCCTGCTTGAGGGAAAGAACACTGTCTTCGGTGCCATTTAGTTCAAGGACGACGCGTTGATAAAACTCTTCCTCTTCTCGGTCTTCCACTGTTAAGTAAAGTACACCTTGACCTAAGGCAAGTGGGGTATTTGTAATCATGCGATCTTCCTCTTTGAACTTAGCAAGTACTCGAGGAACTTGAAATCCTACCGTTCCGATACACAACAACCATAGCGCAAGAGCAACTAAGCCAAATCTGCTACCTACTAGATTTTTCTTGGACAAGACACTCAATCCCAGCATGAGGATCACGATACCAGGAATCGCAAGGAGACCTAGTCCAGAGGCAGCTAGTCCAGTTGGAACCAATTCAGTGATCATTTCCAAGGGGAACACATCCGCAGTTCCGTAAACGATTGGATCAATAATTCCTAGGTAAAGGCTGAAGGCGACTAGAGGTGCACCTACTAACACAATACCGAAAATGAAAATAATCAACCCAAAAAAGACGCGCAGTAGGGTGAGTAGGAATTTACCCAAGGAACCTAAGGCAGAGCCTAGTGCTTCAATTACCTGGCCCAGAACTCGGAATGGGGTCATGACTACCTTTTTAATGGTGGATTCAAAGGGCGTATCAGGTGCAGGCGGTACTGGATTGATTGTTTCCTTGAGTGTGGAGTCGATGCTATCCAAGGTGATTTCTCCTCCTTTCATCTTGATGCGCTCCGTGATCGAACTTGCCACTGGGGTGATGATCCAAAGAATAAGGTAAATCACTATACCTGATCCTCCAGCAAATGTGAGAAATACAAAGGCCAGGCGTACATAAAGTTCCTTCACTCCAAAATAGGCTGAAAGACCACTGGCTACTCCTCCAAGAACTTTATCGTCTGGGTTTCGAAATAGTTTCTTGATTTCTTTATCTTCTTCTTGGGTATAGGATACTGGAAGAATTACCCATAAGACAATGTAGGCGATTACAGCAAATGCCCCAAAACCAAAGTTGACCTGAATCCATCCAAAGGGATTGAAATCAAACAAGTCAAAGTTGATATTTCCTGTAAAAAGCAGAAGAATGGCAATCAATCGGATCCAAAGTGCATCGATGGCGAAGTACTGGGCGATACCAGCACATACGCCCCCCAAGATTTTTTTGGATTCCAGTCGCATGAGTTTTTTGTATCCGCCAGCGGCTGAACTTGGTGGAGTCACATACTTGTAGAAGTCATCTGTAGCTGTAGCTTCTTCCTCTCCAGCTTCCTGCTTTTCTTCCAAGGCGCTGAAATCCGCAATGGTTCCCATTTTTTCAATTAGCCGCGCTACATTTTCTGCAGTGATCACCTGATTGTTGTTTTTCAAGTAGGAAAGAAAGATTTCAGCAATGCGATTTTCGATATCTGAAATGATCTCTTTGCTATCAGAGTATCCAGAAAAATGTGTATTGATGCTTTCCAGGTAGTTTTTGAGGGTGTCGTATCCATCTTCTTCGATATGGAATAAAATACCGCTGATGTTGATGCTAAGTGTCTTTTTCATGAGTTATTCGAAGTAGAAGGGGATTTTTTTTTAGTGATTTGCGTGATGGATTGAACCAATCCTTTCCATGTAGCGGCGAGGCTTTTCAAGGCAACTTGGCCTTCCTCCGTGATGGAATAATATTTTCTAGGTGGACCGGCATCGGATTCTACCCAGCGGTAACTGACGAGTTCTGCAGATTTTAGCCGGTTGAGCAAGGGATACAGAGTACCTTCTACGACAATCATCTGAGCTTGCGTCAGCTCATCGATAAGGTCAGAGGTATAAACTTCCCCCCTCGAGATAATGTGCAAAACGCAGTACTCTAGGAGTCCTTTGCGCATTTGTACTTCGGTGTTGGTTAGATTCATAAGGGTAGTAAATGGGTCCTGCTTCGGCAGGAAGTTGGTTACGCGTCACCAACTAAAAGAAAAAGTAATACCAAATTTTTACTAGAGTACCTTGTATAACCTAATTCTAGGTAATCCATCCCTAATTCTTTTCATATTTTATAACTAAACACTTGATTTTTAGGTGTTTTTACCCTAACTTATACTTTTGATCATCCTTCAATTTTTATTATGATTTATTTTTTTTGTCTTTAAGGTCTCGTGGTGCTGTTCATCTTTAGCACAACAAAGTGACCGAAAATGTACATTTTTTTGAGTTCAGTCCGCCGGTGTACTGAACTGCCCTAATGGGTTCTTATCGTTTTAGGTACCCACATTGCTTTTATTTTTTCAATGTATTTGATTCAATTTTTCATGAAGCTCCCCTTCGCTCACGCAATCTACAGATGAGATTTATTTTCTTTTTTCTACTTTTTGGCCTTGGGCTCTACCTTCCAACCTTCGCCCAAGACTCGCCTTGGTTTCGGTATGACCTGACCTATTACAAAATTCAGACGGCTGCTACTGGGATCTACCGCATTCAAGCAAGTAGCTTGGCTGTCCTGGGTATTCCCCTCAAAAAACTAGACCCCCGCCACTTGAGGCTCTACCATCGAGGGAAAGAAATCGCTGTTTGGGTAGCCGGAGAGGAGGATGGCCGATTGGATAACGAGGATTACCTCGACTTTTTAGGGGTGAAAAACGATGGTACCTTAGACCAGAAGCTGTATCGCGAAGGGCTAGCCCTGCCAAATTCCTACACGAATACCTATTCGGATACCACCGCTTATTTCCTGGCCTACACCCCAGCTGAGCGAGGCAAGCGGATGAAGTTGCGAGAGCTGCCTGCGGAAGAGTTACCGCAGGCATCCTCTTTTCGAAGGGAAGAGGTACAGGTCTTTGCAACACATTATTCCTTAGGCAAATCCCAGCGCTGGGGCCTCCGAAGTACAACTTTTGAGGAAGGGGAGGGCTGGATGGGACCAGTGATTGTCTCTGCTATGGAATTTGAATTTCATCTTAGTTCCTATTCTATCGCTGAAAGGGAAGGACTTACCATAGAACTCGGTTGGGTCGGCCGCTCCATACAGATGCACGAGCCCCTTGTTTGGCTGGGTACGGCAGCTAGAGTTCACCGAATGCTTCCTAGTCCCATATTTTCAGGATTTCAATCCCATCAGCAATCCATTTTCTTTACAAATGCAGATCTACTTGATGGAAAAATTCAGCTCCACCTCGCTCCAAAAGCGGAGGCGAAAGGGGATTATTTTTCGCTGGCTTTCGCTAAACTAATATACAGGCTCCCTCTTGTTGCCGCTAAAAATGACGGTACCCCGATTATCTTTCCTGCTAGCACTTTGCAAGCAAAAATGAGAGTAGGTGCAGCACCTTTTATTGTCTACGAAGGAGAAGATCCGTGCAGTCTTCAAAAAATAGAAATTCTGCATCGGGGGGACTCCCTTAGTTTCCAAGCGGGAATCCCAGAGAGGGAAAGTAAGGTCTGGATGCTCCCTGAAGAGCAGGTGATTCGGGTGAAAAAACTACTGCCAATTCGGTTTCGAGATTATCGAGCTTTGGCAGCAAACTACCTCTTGGTCGGGCACCGGCTTTTGGAGCAGCCTTCGCCGAAGCATGCCAACCCGCTTAACGCCTATGCTAGCTATAGAGCGTCCGCCGCTGGAGGTAGCTACGATACTCTAGTACTTCGAATGGAGGAATTGTATGATCAATTTGCCTTTGGGGAGCGAACTCCTTGGGCATTGCATGCATTTTTAAGGTTTTATTGGCCGATCCATCGTCCCCAATATTTGTTGCTGACAGGTAGATCCATAGTCCCTTTTGCACAAGCGTGGGTAGAAAATGCCTCGGTCTTTTACCGAAACGCTCCCCACTCCTTTGAATTTCAAGACTTAGTTCCTTCTGCGGGTTTCCCAGCTTCCGATTCTTACTTTGTAAAGGGGCTGCAGTCGGAGGAACCTGAATTGTCAGCGATGGCGGTGGGGCGCATTCCTTCCAAGAGCTCCCAGGATCTTTCCAATTACTTGGATAAAGTAATTGAGCAAGAAAGTTTGGGTATAGCTGGGCCTCAACGAATCCTTCAACTCGTAGGTGGGATGAATCCTGCGGAGCTGGCTCGACATAGCAGCTACCTCGAGGGCTTTGCAATACTAGCCAAATGGGGAATGCCTGAAGTGGAGGTGTCTACTTATAAAAAGGACACGACTGCAGAAGTGCAGCGGATGGATTTGAGCGAGGAACTCAATGCTGGCGTTTCTTTGATCACCTACTTTGGGCATGGTTCCTTGTCCTCCAACGAACTGGATTTCGGATATGTCTCTGATTCCAGCTTTGGCTATGCCAATGCAGGAAAGTATCCACTGCTGTTGATCAATGGATGTGAATATGTGAATGCATTTGGACCAAATTATAGTCAGGGTGAGGATTGGCTGCTGACGCCGAAGAAAGGGGCAATTGGGGTACATTCAACTTCTTCCTTGGGGGTAGATATTTTGCTCAAGCGCTACACAGAAATCTGGTACAAGCAGCTGTTTGCAGTTGAATCTGCTGTAAAGCCACTTAGCCTTGGTGAAGTCATGCTTCGAACTGAGCGGGAGTTTTTGCTTCGCTACGGTTCAAGTCCCGAAAACCTATCCCAGCTCTCCCAATACCTGCTTTTGGGCGATCCAGCGGTAAGGATTTTGCGCAATGCGCAGCAGTAATCCAGTTTAGTTGGGTTTGATGTTTTCGCGAAGGCAGACTCTTACATCTCCACTTTTCTTTTGTCGGCATTTACCGGATTTCTTGGCCAAAGGTCAGCAGGTTGTGGTCTGGATCTAGCAATGAAAATTCCCGCATTCCCCAAGGTTTCGTTTCCAAGGGTCCATTGGGATGGATGGCCACCTTCCGCTCCAAAAAGTACTGGTAAAGCTTGTCAATTTCTGCTGTTCTCAGGTAGACCTGTCCGTAGTTTTGCAAAGGATCGAGTTCTGGGAAAAGGAAAAAATGGAGTTCAATCCCATCCTTTTTCACCATCAGGTATTCAGGGTAATCATGTTCACTAGCTAGCTCAAACCCCAACTGCTCCAAGTAGTAGGCCTTGGTGAGGACTTTGTTGCGCATGGGCAACTTGGGAATGATGCTTTGAATCATGGTTTGGCTTTTTTCTTGTTCCAAAAATGCCAAATTCCCCAGATGCTTCCAACAAGTAGCAACCCAAGGATTAGCCAATCTTGCGGCTCTTTCAAGGAGGCTTGTGCCTCCAAAAAAGACTGGGCTGCCATCCCCGAAGCGAATGCTAGGATCGTTCTTGGGAGCATGCCTGGAAGTCCATAGCGAATGATTTTTGAGAGGGGGATCTCCAAAGAGGCAAACAGAAAATTGGAAATCGCAAAGGGAATAAGCGGGCTGATTCGTACAAAAAACACCAATCCTGCTGGCTGTTCGATTCGTTTTTCGATTTCCTCCTGCAAATTTGGGTGGCGTGCATACAGGATCGTTCGGAAGTCTGCATGGAGCCATTTTCCCAAAGAATAGCCCAACACATTGGCTAGAAGGTAGGCAATCACGAGGTGGGGGAATACAGTCCATCCCCAAAAGAAGCCTGAGGCGAGCGCAGTAAAGGTGGTGGGGAGGAAGGCTAGACCAACGAGGAGGGTGAGGATCAGGATCAGGAGGAAGTGTTCTCCAACTCCCGTCACCGAGATCTGCTCCAGTTGCTGGTACTGTGTGCTGAGCAACAGTGAACCCAAAAGTGGAACACAGCTAACCCAAATCCAACCTAGCGTGGTGCTAGGATGGCTTCGGAAGTAGCTGCCCAGGTCCTTGAAAATGCTGTCCTTTTTTGTCATCTTTGACTCGCTTTTGAAGTAAAAGCCAGCAAGTTTAGCACCTAGTATTGGAATTGTGCGCATTTATCCAAAATAGGTTTTGAATTCGATGTAAACCCAACCCTCCTAAATCCACTTTAGATGAAATTTGGTACCAAAGCCATCCACGCGGGCGTAGCTCCGGATCCTTCTACAGGAGCCATCATGACTCCTATTTTTCAAACCTCCACCTACGTTCAAAAATCTCCTGGAGATCACCTTGGCTACGAGTATAGCCGTACACACAACCCTACCCGAACGGCTTTGCAGCAAAGTTTGGCCGCTTTAGAAAACGGAAAGCATGGCATTTGCTTTTCTTCCGGTTTGGGTGCCATCGATTCAGTAATAAAGTTATTTAACCCTGGGGACGAGATCATCTCCACGAATGACTTGTATGGAGGCAGCTACCGCTTGTTTACCAAGGTGTTTGAGCGCTACGGCATCAAATTCCATTTTGTGTCCATGGCAGATCCAGAGGCACTTTCTTCGCTAGTCAACGAGCGTACCAAGATGGTATGGGTGGAGACCCCGACCAACCCGATGATGAATATCATCGACCTAAAAGCCATGGCTCGCTTTTCGAAGAAGCATGGTTTATTGCTGGCTGTGGACAATACCTTCGCCTCGCCTTACTTGCAGAATCCGCTAGATTTGGGTGCTGACATTGTGATGCACTCTGTGACCAAATACCTGGGTGGCCATTCGGATGTGGTGATGGGAGCTTTGATTGTAAATGACGATGAACTTGCTGCGCGCCTAGTCTTCTTGCAAAATGCCTGCGGGGCTACCCCAGGACCTCAAGATTGCTTTTTGGTACTACGTGGGATCAAAACCCTCCATCTCCGTATGGAGCGGCACTGCCAAAATGGAAAAGTGATTGCTGCGTATTTGAAAACACATCCCAAGGTAGCCAAGGTGTACTGGCCTGGCTTTGAGGATCATCCCAATCACCAGGTGGCCAAGGATCAAATGCGAGATTTTGGTGGGATGATTTCATTCACTCTGGTAGGCAATAAGTTGTCCGATGCGAAAGTAGTGATGGAAAATTTCCACCTCTTTGCTCTGGCAGAATCCCTTGGAGGGGTGGAATCTCTGTGTGGTCATCCTGCAACCATGACGCATGCGTCCATCCCGAAGGAAGAGCGTGAAAAAGTTGGCTTGGTCGATTCCTTGATCCGACTCAGTGTAGGTGTGGAGGATGTCGAAGACCTCAAAAAAGACCTAGCGGATGCACTCGATAAAATATAAGCGAAGGTAAAAAGCCATCCCAACCCCAGTAGAAAATCTCGTACTGGGGTTATTTTTTGAAAATAAAGTAATTAGTCTGAAACTTTGGTAGCGTTATTTTCTAGGAGCATTCTGGATGTAAGACCCCGAGTTATCGTGTAAAGTGGTTCAATTGCTATGGTCCGTAATCAAGGGAGCTAAAAAAATATTGCGGAGTAACTTTTCCATCATTTGCCAGCAAATTCTTGACCCCATTGATGTAAAGACACAATACTTGGCAATAATTTTTCACCTTTAGTTTTCAGAGTGTATTCAACAGTGGGTGGAACAGTGGCAAATACTTCCCTTGAGATTATCCCATTGGCCTCCATATTTTTCAATTCTTTGACGAGCATTCTTGTATTTATCCCTTCCACACTCCTTTCCAATTCTTTAAACCGCATCTTGCCTTTTGACAAGATGTAGATGATTGGCATAGACCATTTCCCACCAATTACATCTAACACTTCTTTTAGACTACAGGTTTTTTCAGAAACAGTGATTTTATTTTTCTTCATAACACCTTGATTTCGTTCATTGCTTTACGATAGGTTACTACTATACAATAGTGTAACTACTTGCAAAAATAAAGTATTGAAAGTAGGTTCCGCTCTGATTTTAAAAAAAAATGAAAATGAAATTATTAAAGCCAACTAAAATAGGGGCCAAAACATTGAATAACAGTATGGCTATGGCACCGATGACACGTAGTAGAGCCACAAACGAAGGAATTGTTGGCGATTCTACTGTTCTATATTATACCCAGCGGGTAAGTGCGGGTTTGTTAATTAGTGAGGCAATCAACATTTCCAAAGAAGCTAAGGGAAGTCCTTTTACTCCTGGAATTTATTCAAATGATCAAGTAATGGCATGGAAAAAAGTGACCAATGCTGTTCATGAAAATAGAGGGGTAATCTATGCTCAACTTTGGCACACTGGTCGGGTGGGACATTCCCTTGTAAAAGGCGGTGAGCTACCAGTAGCACCTTCAGCTGTGGCAATTGAAGGACAGCAACACTTCACTATGGAAGGAATGAAAGCCTATGAAATTCCTCACCCATTAACCATAGAAGAAATAAAAAAAATAGTTCAAGCGTATAAGCAAGCGGCCATTAATGCTATTGAAGCTGGCTTTGATGGGGTTGAACTTCACTCTGCTTTCGGGTATTTGCCTAATCAATTTTTGGCTGAAAGTTCCAACCTAAGAACAGACCAATACGGGGGTTCGATTGAAAACCGGAATCGCTTTGTCTTAGAAATTATGCACGAAATGGTTAATGCAATCGGTGAAGAGAAAGTTGGGATTCGATTATCTCCAACAAGTACATACAACCACATCATTCATCAAAATCCTGTGGAACAATTTACAGCACTGATACATGAATTGGACAAGATGCCATTGGCCTATATTCATTTAATGAATGTTCCTTTTGACGAGGATAAATTCCCCCATTATCCTAAAAACCCCGTAGAAGCATTTGGAAAATTGACGCGACACACTGTCATCGCAAATTGTGGATACACTCGAGAAACTGGTGAGGCTGAATTGGAAAAAGGAATCGCAACCTTGATATCATTCGGAACCTTATTTTTAGCTAATCCAGATCTTCCCAAACGGTTTGAATTGAATGCTGAATTAAATCAACTTGATAAAGCTACCATGTATGGAGGGCAAGACAAAGGGTATATTGACTATCCTTTTTTACTTTAATCTTCACGAAAAATTTTACAAATTGACAAATTGAACTCATGAATAGAATTCAAGCAATCCTCACTATCGATACGGATAATCTCCCCTCCAATTTTCAAGAAATAATTAAGGACGAACAAGAAATGGTTTTAAAATGGAAGGAAGAGGGCATTTTAGAACACTTTTATTTAAGGCAAACTAAAAATGGAGCAGTTTTCATTTTTAAGGACTTGGATGAGGAAAGGGTTAGCAAATTAATGCAATCGCTGCCTCTTTTTACCTTGAAAAAAAGTGTAGAATACATCAATTTAATCAAGCAGTTTTAAAGGGGATAACTATTTTTATGAAGATGGAGTTTAGAAAAAATGGGGCGGATTTCTGCTGTTTCGCGAAGTTGAGCTTTAGAATTTTAAATCATTTAGATTTAAGATTGATGCAAGGGTTTTGTTTATAAGCAAATTAAGCCCTAGTCTCAACTTCCTACCTTCCGGAGTAAGCTTAGCGCTTGTTTTTCGAGAATCGTTGCCAAGGCCTTCTTTTCATCTTTCAGTTCCTTCACCCAGTCCAGGTATTTTTTAGACACATCTTCTTGTTGCCCGATAAAGTGCGTCAAACTCTGCAAGTTCAGGTGGTTGGCATACCATGGCTTTAGGCCATTTTTAAGTTGCTCGAGTTCCTCGTGAACCTGCGGCAAGTAGATGGGATTCAGGCCGAGGTGAACCAGCAGATTTTCCAAAATAATCACCTTTCGGAGCCCCTCAAAAAGATCTCGGAAGCCTTGCGTGGAAATGGGAGAACTTACTTCTTTCCCCAAGAAGCTAAGCTCCTCCTGCACCAATTGATGGATGGAAGTAGTGAGTACCAAGGGCTTGATGCCTTTGCTAGCTTCGTATGCCTTTTCGAGGTATTCCTCCCACATTTTCAAGGAGCTTCCCACCATGAGGTCAAAGGCTTCTTTTTGCATTCCCCGTTTCTGCTCGTTCAAATAGGTTTTGAAGCTCTCGAAGCTGATTGAAAGGGTCTTTTCTCTTTGCTTGAGTCCTTTTTCCACCAGTTTGAGGTGGTGGATTTTTTTTAAGGACTTTTTTAGGGTCTTCAGCGGAAAAAATAAGGAGTAGCCCAAGTGTTTATCTTCGAAATGAATTTTCTCCAGTAGCTCGGAATAGAGCTCCAAAAACTCCAATTGTTCCAAAAGGGCAAGGGCCTTTGCGGACTTAATTTCCTTTCCAAGTTCTAGAAAAAGAGCTTTGGCCTGTTGGTGTTGGTGTGAAAAAAGCTGAAATACAGGGGATTTCATTCTGAGTGGTCCTTAGGAAATTTTTACTAATGTGGCGCCATAGCCCCACTGGTCTTTCTGTGTGTCTTGAAAGTAGGAAATATTTCTAAGTTGGCTCAATCGCTTGTGAATTTCTTTTCGAAGAACCCCGTTGCCAATGCCATGAATGAAGGTGATCTGATCCATCCCCGCTGCAATGGCTTGGTTGAGATTTTTTTCAAAGACCTCCAATTGAATCCGCAGCATCTCGGAGTTGCTCAAGCTGTCCGGCTTGGGATGGAGTGCTTCGATATGCAGGTCAATGGAGGCGGAAGGCGCCTGTACTCTTGTGGTTTGCGGAGTAGGAGTGAGTTGATTCAATTCCGCATTCAGCCCTCGAATATCTAGTTCCTTGGTGGTATTTTCCAGTCCAAATAGGTAGGCATTTTTGCCAATCAAGGGGGACTTGCTGAGGTGCTTAAAAAATTGAGTGGGTTTCATTTTTAGTTGCCGCTCAAAGGCGGGGATAGCGCGATCCAATTTGATCTGAATGGGAATAAAGCGCATTAGAAAAGCGGGCCATTCATCCAATTCTTTGAGGATTCGGTCGTCAATTTTTTTGGCCTCCCCGGCACCAAGTGCTCCTGCAAATAGGGTTCGGTGGTTGGTTCCATACACTTCGGAAGCATGGGATAAGTAGGGTTGCGCGCTGTCGTTGATCAAGTAAAGGCTTAGGCTTTGGTCGTTGATCGGGACAAATGCAAGGTACAATCCTTGGTCTTTTGGGGCAGAAATGGGCAGTGGTGTGTCAACGGGAGTTGCGGTACTGCTGCTCTCGCCAAAGTAATTTTTCTCGGCTTCCGCTACGAGCACTACCTCGGATTTGAGTACAGGGATGACGAAACCGTCCTCGATTTCTACTTCGATCCGTCCTCCTGGGGATACTTTACGAACGATGCCCTCTTCTTTGCCGTGCAGAACGCGTACTCGGTCTCCTATGTTCATGTCAATGCTTTTTTGTAGGTTTCTATGGCTCTATTGCGGGCAAATTTATGCTCCACAATCGGCTGGGGGTAGCTTGAAGTCCCTAATTCAGGTATCCATTTTTTAATGTAGCGAAGGTCCTTGTCAAACTTTTCGGTTTGGGAATCAGGGTTGAATACTCGAAAGTAGGGTTGCGCATCTGTACCCGTGCCTGCTGCCCATTGCCATCCGCCATTGTTAGAGGCGAGCTCAAAATCGAGTAGTTTTTTGGCAAAATAAGCCTCTCCCCATCTCCAGTCGATGAGAAGGTGCTTGGTGAGAAATGAGGCGACAATCATGCGTACGCGGTTGTGCATAAATCCCGTCGCATTCAGTTCCCGCATCCCGGCATCCACAATGGGGTAGCCCGTACGCCCTTCGCACCAGGCTTGAAAATCCTCCTCATTCGTTCTCCACGGGATGCGATCGTATTGGGGTTTGAAAGCACGATTCACTACCTGAGGAGCATTTCCCAAAATCATCATGTAAAACTCTCGCCAGATCAGTTCATTCAAATAGGTAGCATTCAGGGAAGCAGCCTTAAGGGCAAGTTTACGGATGGAAAGGGTGCCAAATCGCAGGTGAATTCCCAATCGGCTAGTGCCACGCACTGCGGGAAAGTTGCGCTGCGCCTCATATTCCTTGAGGATCGCAACCTCAACTTGGGTACTTGGAATTTCAAGTGAGGAGGCTTCAAAACCCATCTTCGATAAACTTAGGAATGGAAACGGGCTGCAGTTGAACAGATTTTTCCAATTGGCTTCCGGTAGGGGCTGCACTCGAGTTTGCCGAAATTTTTCGAGCCAATTTCGACTGTAAGGGGTAAAGACCTTGTAGAATTCACCGGAGCCATTTAAAATTTCCCCTGGCTCAAAGATTACCTGGTCTTTAAATGTCAGAAAGGGGATATTTTTCTTGGCGAGCAAAGCTTCCACTTGAGCATCTCTAGATTGGGCATAGGGCTCGTAATCCCGGTTGGTGTAGACTGTTTGTACCTCAAACTCCTGTACCAGCTCCTGAATGATTTGCTCTGGATGGCCATATTTGACCAGCATGGAACTCCCTTGTTTTTCAAAAAATGCTTTCAGGCTGGCGATCTGCTGGTAAATAAAGGTGACGCGGGCATCGGTTTTATCCTCCAAGGCATCTAGGATGTGGCGGTCAAATATAAAGAGGGGCAGCACCTGCTCTTCTTGTTGCAAGGCGTAAAAAAGTGCCGTTTGGTCTTCTACTCTTAGGTCGCGGCGAAACCAGCACAGGCTAATTTTTTTCATAAGCGTTATTTTGGTAGAGAATACCGAGGAGCAGGAAATTGTTTAAAATTTTGTTTTAAACTACTTGTCAACGGTTGACAGTCCACAGACGACAGCAGATTGCGATTTGTCAACAGTTTACAGTCCACAGACGACAGTCAATTCTAGTAATACATCACTTCTTATCAATATTACCATCTGCTGTGGACCGTGGACCGTTAGCCGTTGACCTTTTCAATTCTCCTTAGGAGGAATTTTCTCTATACGTACTGGTGGAATGTAATCGTCCTGTAGGGGTAGATTTTCGAGTTTGATGGGTTTCCAATTTTCCTTTACCCCATAGTCTTCTCGTAAAAAGTCATCGGAATCCTGTAGGTTGAGACGCTCTGCCTTTCTTCGGGCAAGTTTCCGGAAGAGCTCGGAAACGGAATTAAAGGATACGTTCTGCGTAACCGACGCACCATAAGAGAGTACATTTTGGGAGAGTGAGAGCGAGGTAAAGGTATTGAAATTGTTGCGGTTGAAGATGCGCAGGCGGTAAACGCCATCTTCGGTGATCAAGTATTCTGCTTGCCAATCGCCGATGATAGAGGCTGCGCTGGCAGCTCCTCTGTTGTCTGTAAATCCCCCATCGCGAGAAACACGAAGGCGGCCATCTAAGAAGGTTCTTGCCACACTGATCTGGAAATTTTCGAGGGCGTTTTGATCCATTGTAGCTAGGTCAATGGATACCTCAAGATTTTTGTCCAGCTGTCCCATAAATCGATTGATTTGTGAGGATAGCAGGTTGCCCAAGCTCGAAGTGAGTGTGGAGCCTCCCGAAAACTGTCCTTGCGGTGATAAGCTTTGCGCAACAATGACCGAAAATACCTGCCGATTCATCTCCTGTTCATCTGCTGCTACCCGATTTTGGAAAGCAGAAATGGTTGTTTGTACATCCCCACTAGAAGGGAAATCGCTAAAGTCAAATCCAAATTTGAAGGTAGGGGAAAGTAATTCTCCTTGGAGGTCCATCAGTACTTTTACAGGAAACCTCCTGCGCATCTGACTATTTTCTTGATCTGGGCTGTTAGCATTGAGCAGGGGCTGTAGGGATACATTCTCTTGGTAGCTGGCTTTTAAGTTCATAATGCCAGTGTAAGGATCTCCATACCAGGTAATTCTTCCACCTGGTTGGACGATGAACTGTTTTTTTACCACATTGTAGAGGGAGAAATTGTACTTTCCTTCCACAATATCGTAGTTGCCTGCAAGGGAAAAATTACCCTGTGTATCCACATTCATGTTGAGTGTGCCCCTGCCTCTACCTTGAATACTTTCCTCCGTTTTTGGATCGATGATGATCTCTGTAAACGCATCTGGGGTAATGTCCAGAATAAAATTCATCCGGATATTATCAATCTCCAATCGCTTGACTTCTTCAGCTAGCGCCCGAATGCGTACTGTATCTTGGACGTTGATTACTTGAATAAAGTCTTCTTGAAATTGTTCCTTGGAACTCGTCAATGGAATGGAAATTCGTGTCTTGGGTTGTGAGGTCACTCGGGCAGTTACGTCCAAGTTGCTTGTACTCCCTTTAATTGCCAGACTACCTGTGGCATAGGCAGTTCCAAAGAATAACTCATTGTCTTTGGCATTGGTGTTCAAGACCTGGAAGTTGGTCAGCTGGGAGTTAATGTCCAATAAAATTGAAGAAAATCCTTGGTGATTGATGCCTCCTGTGAAGGTAGCCCGGTTGCCATTGAGGTCTCGCAAGGCGAGATCTTGAAAACTAACTTGTGTAGGTTGGAATAATAGACTGCCATCCAGCTGGTAAGAGGTATTCATGTAATTGACACGAAATTTTCCCTGATTCACTCGAGTAGTGCCTAGGAGTTCTGGACTCTCAAGGTTCCCTTGAAGTTGGAGGTTTCCAGTAAGTGTTCCTCCCAAATTTGAAAGGTATTTCGATAGAAAAGGCTCAAAGATCACAAGGTTGGCTTCGGTGAGTTTGGCCTCAAAGTCCAAGTTTTCAGAGTCTAAGTCTACTGTTCCATCGATGGCAATTTTCTTTTGGGTATTGAAGTAATTTTCCAGGTTGAGCCGTAGGTCTCTAGCTTCCATAGCTGCGGAGAGGTCGATTTCTCCAATCGGGAAATCGTTTATCTCTAGGCCTTCCACATGAAGCGATCCAGCAAGGGTGGCTTGATCTTGAAGGGAAGCGAGTTGGAATCTACCATCGGCTATGCCTTCCACTTCTAAGGCACTGATGGTATTGAGCAGGTCTAGGGAGACGCCTTTGATGTCTAGCTCTAAGCTTTCATCAGGATTGGGGCTTATTTTTCCTTGTAGCCCGAGCGACTGACCTTCATTGGCAATGCGGAGATTGGAAAAAGAGATGATTCCATCTTTGAGGCTTACTAGGTTGGTTGGGTCAAACTGCCATTCTCTATTCAATACACGCAGGAGGGAGGGTTTAAATTTGAGAAAGGTGCCTGCATTTGTAAAGCTTGTTTCCGCTTCAATTCTCGCCTTACTCTGTGTGGAGTCTTGGTCCAAGCTCAGTAGGAGATCCAAATTGGTTTGGTCCCAAATTGCTTCCACACCTAGGTTAGTAAATCCTAGGGTTTCACCTACTGCTTGCCTTTTGGAATAGACATAGAAGGATGCTAAAATATCATTACTGTTGATGATTTTAGAGGTATTGAAGTCAATATTGGTATCAAAAGCAGTATTGCCTTTGTAGGTGATGGTATCCAAGGAGGTGAAAAAGTTGAAGACCGTATTTTCTGTAGTTTGGTAAAACGCTCCTTCCAAAACGGTGTTTTTGGAGATGCTGAGTTCGGGTTCAAAGAGGTGGATGATGGGATTGATATCCCGCATTCGGATATTCAAGTCCAAATTGTAATCCTTGGAAAAGTTTGCTTTTAGGTCAGCCAAGGGAGGTGCTTCATTGAGCAGAATGGAGAGGTATTGCTTTCCGAGTACTTGGAGATCCTTACTCATTTGCTCTAGCTCAAACTGTCCGGAGGCAGCCATCACTAGGTAGTCAGAGTTCAAGGAAAGTGTGCGAGTGCCCCCAGCGAAAAGGGACTGCAGGAAAAAATCACCAGCATCTAGCGAGCGGTCTTTGTATCCCAATTTGAGGTTCCGTATACGGGCAATTCCTTGGACATCATCGAGCGTGATTCCTTGCGTATCCATATCCAACTTGCCGCTGATGGAAACTGGGGTTTTAGTGAGGTTGATCCGGTCTAGGAAGGCAGTTTCAAGATCAACTACGAGTTTGACCGAGTCAATGCCCTCGTTCAAGTTGAGGGATCCGGTGATCTTTGATTTGAGGTTGGGGTCGTTTATAGACAGGTTGCCTCTAAACAAATTGAGTCCATAGATCGCATCTGTTTTGATCCCCGTGTAGCGATAGTTGTTGATGCCAATTTGACTGATATTAGCGTTGAGATCCACGAGAGCCGTTTCCAAGGATTTGCCCGTGGCTTGAATAGTCCCCTCAAGTGTAACCTTTTGGAATAACTCAGGATTTTCGAGGAGCTGGCCCAAGTCCAAATTTTCAACTTTCAAGCGGGAGGTGATGGTACTGAGTTTTTCTTTGCTTTCGTAATCTATTCTCCCATTTAGGTTGCCTATGGTGGTTCGGAATGAGCCATTGGTGGTGAATCGATGCAGCATGCCAGTGAGGTCTGCATCAAAGCGGATGGTATTGAATTTATTCAATTCTTTTTGGGCCTCTGGATTGAGATAAGGACTCAAATCATTGGCGGAGATGACCGAATTTTTAAGGTCTAGCCGAACAAAAGTGCTGTCTAGTTGGGGAAGGCCTTCGAGTTTAAAAGATCCAAAAAGTGCGGTTTTCTTACCCATACGAACCAGAAATTGATCCGTGCTGAGCTCGGAAATCGTTCCGGTGAGCGTACCGCTCAAATTCACCGCATCTTCGATAGCAGGTAAGGAAGGTGCAAATCGGCGAATGTCGGAGAGATCAAGCACTGTTTCCTCAAAGGACAAAGTGAGTTGTACCTGATTGATAAAATCACCGTAACCTTCAGGGCCTTTGGGCTCGAGGCGTAGGTAGTTTTGGATCCTGCTTTTGTCGGTTTGGAGATCCAGATTTTTCAATTCTAAAGCTTCAGGACTGTATTGGAGTTGGGTTTTGAATTGATTGACCTGAAGCCCAGTGAAGCGCTCTTTTCCACTCAAATGGTCAACTGCTATTGCTAAATTGGATCCCACCAATTGGAAGTCAGTCGCATTTGCTGTGAGTTCAATCCATTCCATGTGGTTGTAATCCCAGCCTTCCGTGATGGGAGCAGCCTGCAGGTTGGTATAGGCAAAGGTGGTTTGGCGAAGCTCTAGCGCATTGATAAAAAATCGTGCGGAAGGAGCTTCGGTGGCTGTGCTACCAAATGCATTTCCAAGTGCAGCAATCCAGCGGTTGATGTTTAGGGTAGAATCCTCAGCGTGATTGATCAGATGGATGCGAGCCTTTTTTACGCGGATATGATCAAGCTGTGGATCTCCAGGAGGGAGCAGTGAAAGAATGGAAAAGTCTGCATAGAGCTGCTCCGCGCCAATCATCAGGCTATCCTGCTGATCAAAGACCTGCACCTTTTCCAAGGTGACCGCATCCCACCAGCTCAATTGAATGGTTCCAATTTCGGTGCGGAAATTCGTTTTTTCGCTAAGGGATCGGGTGACTTTGTCTACTAGCCAGTTTTGAACGAAGGGCACTTGTAGGAATAGGCCGAGCGCAATGAATAGCAGTAGCAAGGAGAAGACAGCCCAACTCACTACTCGGAAAGCTTTGTGTAAAAAATCCGTAACTTTGGCCTTATTTTCCAATGGGTACAACCGATATTTCTATACTTGCTATTGAGTCTTCTTGTGATGAGACCTCTGCTTCCATTATAGTTAATGGCAAAGTACTCAATAATATTGTGGCTACACAATCGGTACACGAAAAATATGGGGGTGTAGTTCCAGAATTGGCATCGCGAGCACATCAGGAAAATCTAATCCCTGTGGTGCATGAGGCACTTTCTTCCGCTGGAATTTCCAAGAAGGAACTCAGTGCTGTGGCGGTGACCCGTGGCCCTGGATTGATGGGGTCCTTGCTAGTTGGCGTGAGCTTTGCCAAGGCATTTGCCAAGTCCCTAGACATTCCGCTAATCGACGTCAACCACATGCAGGCCCATGTGTTGGCCCATTTTATCGCTGAACCCAGACCGAAATTCCCTTTCATTTGTTTGACTGTCAGTGGAGGCCATACCCAATTGGTCTTGGTAAAAGATCACTTGACGATGGAGGTGATTGGAGAAACGCAGGATGATGCCGTAGGGGAGGCTTTTGACAAAACAGCCAAGCTACTTGGTCTACCCTATCCAGGAGGACCTGTACTCGATCGGCATGCAAAAGAGGGCAATCCAAAGGCTTTTACCTTTCCTGTAACACGGATGCCGGGCTTGAATTATTCTTTTTCAGGAATTAAGACAGCTGTCCTGTATTTTCTTCGGGATCGGTTGGCGGAGAATCCAAACTTTATTGCCGAAAATCTTGCAGATTTGTGTGCCAGTATTCAGTACAGCTTGGTGGAGATGCTGCTGATCAAGCTCAAGGTGGCCATGAAGCAATACGGGATCACCGAAGTAGCGATAGCAGGTGGGGTTTCTGCGAATTCAGGTTTGAGAACTACCCTTTCGGCACTGTCCCAGCGCAAAGGTTGGACGCTCTATGTGCCGGAATTTGAATATTGTACCGACAATGCCGGCATGATTGCCATGGCTGCACATTACAAGTACCTACGCGGAGAATTTGTCGGCTACGACATCGCTCCGCTAGCCAAAATGAAATTTTAATATGTCCAAGTCGAGTAGATTTGAAAAGGTCATCAATATCCGCAATAAGAAGGCAAACTTCGAGTTTGAATTCGTTGATACCTATGTGGCTGGCTTGGTACTGAAGGGTACAGAGATCAAATCCATTCGAGAGGCGAAGGTTTCTCTGACGGAGGCGTTTTGTGTATTTTTCGAGGACGAACTATTTATTCGTCAAATGCATATCGCTCCCTATAGCATGGCGAGCAGCTACAACCATGAGGCGGTGCGGGACCGCAAGTTGTTGCTTCAGAAAAAAGAGTTAGTCAAACTCCAAACTAAGTCTCAGGAGAAGGGGCTAGCAATCATTCCAGTTCGTATATTTATCAACGATCGTGGTCAGGCCAAATTGGAAATTGCCTTGGCACGAGGGAAGAAAAATCACGATAAACGGCAGGACCTTAAGGAAAAAGATGCGAAAAGGGAGCTCCAAAGAATGGCCTTTGATTGATGCTTTTGGCATTGTGAGGCAGACTGTACTGCCTGTTTACCTTCGTCCCAAAACAGATTCTGCATTAGTTACCCAACTACTTTTTGGGGAGTGTTACTTACTCACCGGTCTTACCGCTGATCGAGAATGGTTTAAAGTATTCCATGAGGACAGCCAACTTGGAGGATGGGTGTGGGCCAAGTCCATCAAAGAGATCACTGCCGAGGCCTATGATTCGTTTCTCAATCAAGATTTTCAGGTAGTGACCAGTCCCATAGCGGCGATTGATTACCAAGGAACGCATCTGTACCTCTTACCCGGAAGCAGACTTCACTTTTCAGAGAAAGAACTATTCAATTGGCAGGATCATTTGGGCTTTACAGGTACTTACCGACCCCATGCGCTCAAAGCCAGTCGGGAGGAGCTGTTGGACTTGGCCTTACGCTTTTTAAATGCTCCCTTTCAGGCTGGTGGGAGAAGTATTTTTGGGATGGATGCCAGGCATGTCTTTCCCTTAATTTTTGCCATGGGGGGCTATGCTTGGCCAATCGGAAAACTTCCTGGCAGGCCAATTACTCCTGAGGAAGTGGTACCAGGAGATCTAATGGTGGCTTGGGACGGGGTGCTGGAGCAGAATTATTATGCCTTGTATCTGGGTGCGGAACAAGTTTTTTGGATGGATCATCGCATGCAGAAGACTGATTTGGAGGATTGGGAGGCGTTTTTATTCGATAACTCTGACACAGAGCCGGAGGTTAAGATGTACACATTGGTTGGATAAGGGATGGAAAAGCGGGTGTTGGTATTGAATTTAGATCATTATCCTGTGGCAGTGGTGACTGTTCAGAAGGCGATGGTGCTGCTGCTGATGGAAAAAGCGCAGCAGCTTTGTAGTTACGAACTCCTTGAAATCCGTACCGTGTCCCGAAGTTATTCGTATCCCGCAGTGATCCGACTGGCCCAGTACAAGCATATTCCCTACAAGGGAGTACTGCTCAATCGGGCCAATTTGTTTCGGAGGGATCGCGGTCAATGTCAGTATTGCGGGAGCTCCAAGCAGCTGACCATCGATCACGTCATCCCACGCTCTAAGGGAGGTAAGACTTCCTGGACCAATTTGGTGACTGCCTGCAACCGATGCAATGTGCTCAAAGGGGACAAGACGCTCGAGCAGGTAGGCATGCAGCTACAATTGGAGCCCTTTGTGCCTTCACTCTCCTATTTTTTGGCATCCTATGCCGAGCGACAAGCACCCGAATGGCTGCCCTATTTGGAGACTGCCGTGGCGCAGCTGCAAAAGAAATAGCAAATCTTGTTGCACTTATTTTTCAAATTCCACAATGTATTCGGAGAAATAGCGTCCCAAATCCGAATACTTAAAAAAGAGGCGTGCCCGCTTGCCTAGCTTGAGGCTGGTGTTTTTGGCAGCAATATCTTCTGGGGTATTGAGAGGCTGCAAAGAAGGGTACCAGATCACATGACCAGGTTTTTGTACAAGCACTTGGGGGGTAGACCAGGCTTGGGAATTGTTGCCTTCTCCCAGTTCGCGATGGGGGTTGAAGGAAATGTAGAGCTTGTCCCCAATCCATTTTTGGCCTTCTACATGCCCCATCAGCATCACCCAACATTCCAAGTAGGTATTCCAACTTACAGAAGGACCCCAGTGAAATCCTCCCTTTTCGGAGGAAGCTGGTCCACCTCCATTTTCTTTGGAAATCTGAAGGGAGGAAATAGGCTTGCCAATTTCATCCCATAGGGCATTAAACCCTTTTCCATCCCATCGTTTTGCTTTTCCTCGTGGCTGCTCCAGATCGGTGATTTTGATGCGTGCCACACTGATGCACTGGCCTGATAGCTCCACAGCGGGGTCGTAGGTGGTAGGATCATAGACGCCAGGGTAGCTGTATTCCCCATAAAACAAGTACACGTAGTCGCCCACCGCTACCGCACTAGGATCTCCAACGCCTCCAGCAAAGGTTTTAGAACTGTTATGGGGGTTTAAGATTAAGCGGGGTTGCCGATCTTCCAGTAGGATGCCTTTGTTGTCCCAGTTCCAACCCCCATCGGTGGATTTCATCACACCGATGCGCGGAACCGCTGCTGGGGTGATGCGGTCGGTCAGCCCAAGTGGCCAGTTTATATCCAGGTATCCTTCCCCCGTTTTTGGGTCGTAGGGGAGGGTCTCGGGGTAGTTTTCGTTGTGGTAAATGGCGTAGAGTGTTTTTCCCGAGGGATCCCGTTCGTCTTGGTAGACCGTTTCAAACCAGATGGCTCCATGGAGGCCGGGTTGATCGATGGGGGCATTTTTGGGAAGGTTGGGAGCGATGTATTCTGCGGCTGGGGTGCTGAAGACCACATCTGCATTGGGGCCAGAAGCAAATTTCAAATCGGTAGCATAGCCCCAGACGGGATCCTCCCCATATTTTCCTGGAAAAATCCGAAGCGTATCCCCGATCCAGGCTTCGGCCATGTTGCAGTCCACAAAGTTATTGAAGGGAAAGGTGTCTGTGGGGATAAGGGTAAATCGAGGGAGTGGAGGCCTGCCGACTTCCTCCTTGTGTGGCTTAGGGCTGCAGGCGAAATGGGCCGCCAAAAGCAGAAAAAAAATAGGGATCCAGGAAAAATATTTTTTAGGGGCCATACAAGCGTGTAGATTTGAAAAGAAATTGTGTGATTATCCGCAAATTTACCAGGTATTCAAAATAGATTTAATTACTGCGGATAATCGTCGACAGTCGACAGTTCACAGTCCACAGCACATTTTCTTGCCCTTTAAATCTTATTTTCTTTGGTTAATGGTACTAAAGCGGATATACACAGAAGAAATATACTTAAAAATAGAATTTTGATTTCACCATGATGCACTTTTCCCTTTCTAAAAGTTGGGTATCGAAGCTAAGTCTTCCCTTGCTCATACTCCTGCTGATTTCCGCTTTTCCTCTTTTTGCTCAGGAGCTGCAGTCGCCCAACCAGAAATTGAGCCTTCGCTTTTTTCTGGGACCTAAGGGGGAACCAACGTATACCCTTCAGCGCAATCAGCAGCAGGTAATCTTGCCTAGCACCTTGGGTTTTGACCTAAAAAATGACGATGTCAATCTTTTGGATGGCTTTGTGATAACCGATAGTGCACGAACTTCCAAAGACGAGACTTGGACGCCGGTATGGGGAGAAGAATCACAGATTCGTAACCACTACAATGAATTACTGGTAGGGCTCAGCCAAAAGAGTACCGGGCGTAAAATCAACATTCGCTTTCGTGCCTTCAATGAAGGAATTGGGTTTCGCTACGAATTTCCCACACAGGAAAATCTAGCCTATTTTGTAATTCAAGAGGAGAAAACTCAGTTTGCGATGTCGGGAGACCACCGCGCTTTTTGGATTCCTGGGGATTACGACACCCAGGAGTATGACTATGTGGAGTCCAAATTGTCCGAGATCCGTGGTAAAATGAAGGAAGCGATCACCCCGAATGCTTCCCAAACTCCATTTTCCGATACGGGTGTACAAACGGCCTTGATGCTGAAATCTGCAGAAGGATTGTACATCAATTTGCATGAGGCGGCCTTGATTGACTATCCGGCCATGCATCTAGAACTCGATGACCAGCGCCTGGTATTTACTTCCCACCTCACTCCCGATGCGCAAGGTGACAAGGGATACCTGTATGCCCCTACCCAAACTCCCTGGCGCACAGTCATTGTGAGTGACAAGGCGGCAGAGGTGCTCGCTTCACGCATCACCTACAACTTGAACGAGCCTTCCAAAATCGAGGATACCTCTTGGATCAAGCCCATGAAGTACGTGGGGGTCTGGTGGGAGATGATCACGGGCAAAAGCTCCTGGTCCTATACCAACGACTTCAAAGCCGTGAAACTAGGTGAAAGCGATTACAGTCAGGCCAAGCCCAACGGTACCCACGGCGCTACGACGGCGAATGTGAAAAAATACATCGATTTTGCTGCCAAGCATGGTTTTGATGGGGTATTGGTCGAGGGTTGGAATGTGGGTTGGGAAGACTGGTTTGGGAATTCCAAGGACTATGTCTTTGATTTTCTGACGCCCTATCCGGACTTTGACTTGAAGGGGATTGCCAGTTATGCCAAAGAGAAGGGCGTGCAACTAATCATGCACCATGAAACGTCCTCTTCTGCCCGCAACTACGAGCGGCACTTGGACAAGGCCTATCAGTTGATGAAGGACTATGGCTACCCAGCTGTCAAAAGCGGCTATGTGGGGGATATTCTTCCACGTGGAGAATATCACTACAGCCAGTGGCTGGTCAACCACTACCAATATGCGCTGGAGAAGGCTGCGGAATATAAGCTGATGGTAAATGCTCATGAGGCAGTTCGTCCCACGGGAATTGCGCGTACTTGGCCCAACCTGATTGCCAATGAATCTGCACGGGGTACCGAATACCAGGCCTTTGGGGGAAGCAAAGCCAATCACGTGACCATCTTGCCCTTTACGCGGCAGATCGGGGGTCCAATGGATTACACGCCGGGCGTTTTTGAAATGGACGTCCATAACGGTTCCCATGTCAACAGTACCCTAGCCAACCAGTTGGCGCTGTATGTGACGATGTATTCGCCTTTGCAGATGGCGGCCGATTTTCCTGAAAACTACGATCGCTTTCCTGATGCCTTCCAATTCATCAAGGATGTGGCCCTAGATTGGGAAAAGAGCCTTTACGTGGAGGCTGAGCCGGGGTATTTCCTGACGATCGCCAGAAAAGCAAAGGGCACAGGCGAGTGGTTTGTAGGAAATGTGAATGGATTTGAAGGCCGTACAGGCGCAGTTAAGTTAGACTTTCTGGATTCTGGTAAGCTGTATGTGGCCGAACTCTATGCCGACCAGCCTACAGCCCACTTCAAAACCAATCCACAGGCTTACCAGATCAGTACCTGGCTCGTAGATTCCAAGACCGTGTTGCGGCAATATTCCGCCCCTGGAGGTGGTTATGCAATTCGTATTCGAGAAGTAAGCAAGCAGGAAGCGAAGGGGGTCAAGAAATTAAAATAAGCTCACCTGTTCCTTGAGTTAACTAAATAGCAGTCAGGTAGCTTTCTCGCACCAGGGCTTGCAGTTGGTTGTGGGTCATTTTGTCCGCATCCAAAACCTTCATTTTTAGTGTAGCAAAGTGCTTCTGCTCTTGCAGGTAGTGGAGGAATTGGGTTTTGACTACGCCAGGCCCGAGTAGAAGGAGGTCTGTCTCCCTGTCTACTTTTTTTTCCAATTGCCCAAAGTACTCCTTCAGCTGTTGCTGGTGAATGTTATTTTTCTTTTTTTCATTGTTGGAGGCATCTCCCATGCCAGACCCAAAACGGGTAAGGTCAGATCTTTCTCCAGGGATGCGAACATGCGTACGGATAGGCGAGTGGAGTTCTTCCAGGAGTATCGCTTCTTTGTCTTGGTAGCTGAGCAGCAGCGCGTGACTTTGATCTATCCAAAGTGCCAATTTTTTTGAGCCGTTTGATTCCATGTTTCAGTTAGTTTAGTTGAGGAACAAGGAGACGAGGCGAACTTTTTATCTGATCAAATTTTCAGCAAGCAAAGATTTGTTATGCATCAGAAATACGCCTGGATTGAAACCTAGTCTTTTAGGTAAGGTAACTGGTTCACAGGGAGATAAACAATGATATTTATCACCTTAAACATTTATCCTAAAATGTGGGGAGTTTGGAACTAGCGCCAAGGAAAGGTGTAAAAAACAATCTCTTGGTAATTGTCTCGTTCGTAGAGAATGCCGAGGGTGTCTGGGTCAAGGAGAACCAAATCTGAATAGGCTGTCCAAGAAGACTTTTTGGAATCTGATGTGTAATCTATGGGGATGGACTGGGGCCAGGTTTTGCCTTCGTCCCAGGAGATTTTTACGGTTAGGTGATTCCGATCCTGGGGATCTGTTGCATTTGCATGGGCCAGGAGGGTTTTTCCGTTTTCTGCACCAATGGCTAAAAGGGATCCTTGGCAAACGGGGTCGGGTAACTCGGACTCAAAATATTCCTCTTCCCAAGTGGCTCCTCCATCCGAGGAAAAGGCGAGGATGCGTTGTCTCACTGTTCCCTCCTGATTGCGTACACTCATAAGTAGGCGATTTTCGCTTAGGGGTGCTGCAGTAGCCTCGTTGGAACCAGGGAATGTCAAGGATTCAGAAAGTTGGTAGCTTTTTCCATGGTCATCCGTATAAAATCCATGGGCTCGGTATTCCCTGAAATTTTCCTGAGGATCCCCTTCTGAATGGTTGGCGGGTACAAATAGTCTTCCTTTAAACTTCCCATCAGGAATTTGTACCGCATGTCCAGGGGTATTCGCATAGCTGCGCCAATCTGCTGGATTGTTGTATGCTAAGTTAGCTTGAGGATGTTTTGGCTTGTGTACCTGTTGCGTGATATTTTCTGGGGAAGACCAAGTTTTGCCCAAATCCACCGATTGGATAACCCAAACCTCTCGAAGTCCTCTATTTCTCCGAACCTCAGCTTCTGAGTTATTGCCAGTATTGTAAAAAAGAAAAATTACGCCTTCCGGATAGTCAGGGAGCAACAGGTCCACCACCGGGGCAGGATTACCTGCTTGAAGGTCATTGTAATCCACTAGGGTATGTAAGGAAGACCAAGTTTGGCCTCGATCTTGACTACGCTTCATGACGAGATTGATATCTCCAAAATCAGCACTGCCCTGCACTCGGCCTTCTGCAAAAGCGAGCAGGTCTCCATTCGGTAAGTTGATGATGGCTGGAATGCGGTAGCTGGCATGTCCTTCCTGCCCGCTTTTGAAGACGGTAACTTTCTCTTGGGCCACAAGAGATGCCTGGAGAAAAAGGAAGAATAGGAAACAACAAAAACGGAGGATCATTGAATAGATTTTGAGATAAGCTACAGGAAATACGGAGTAAAATCAAGAAGCAATACATTCGGAATCCACATCCAAAAAACCTAAAAATGGATTTTTTTGGCCTTTTGTATAGATTTTTCCAGTAATGGAGAGGTATAAAAATATTTAATTAGAAAAAGTCTAAATAAAAATTGACTCCTATTTTCCTAAGACCTATGTTTGCATCATTATTTTTAATAGGTCTAAATAAGAATATGAAACCCATAGGTACTTTCTTTCTTTTGCTAGCTTTTTGGCTACTATCTCCAAGCAGCTTTGCACAGAAGAATTCCATTTCGGGGATCATAGTCGATGAAAAAAAACAGCCCTTGGCAGGTGTTTCCGTGTACCTAGAGGGCACTGTTCGAGGAGTGCAATCGGATAACTCAGGACACTACATTTTGAAGGATATCCCTGCAGGGAATTACCGATTGGTGGTAAGCCTGGTTGGTTTCCAAACCTACACCCAGAAGATGACTTTGGAAGCGGGTGTCCAACAGGAAATCCATGTGGTGCTTCAGGAATCCGCCCTTGAACTCGGGGAATTTAGCATCAGCGCGAGTCGTGGGATTCTGGGACAAGGTCACCTTCCAGAAGTGCAAGACTTCCGCATCAATGCCGGGAAAAAGAACGAAGTGATCCGTATTGGCGAGTTGAATGCCAACCTCGCCATGAATAACAGCCGACAGATTTTTGCGAAGACACCTGGCATCAGCATCTGGGAAAATGACGGTTCGGGCGTGCAACTCGGCGTTGCTAGCCGAGGACTCAATCCCAACCGCTCCTGGGAATTTAACGTGCGCATGAACGGCTACGACATCACCCCAGATCCCATGGGCTACCCAGAGGCTTATTTTACCCCTCCCATGGAAGTGGTGGAGCAAATTGAGATTGTGCGAGGGGCTTCTTCTTTGCAGTATGGATCGCAGTTTGGGGGTCTGATGAACTTTATCCTGCGCAAGCCAGATCCTTCTACTAAATTTACTGCGGAAACAGTCAATACTGTAGGAAGCAATGGGCTTTTTAGCTCCTTCAATTACCTAGGAGGGACCGAAGGGAAATGGAGCTATACTGCCTACTACCAGCGTCGTCAGGGTCAGGGTTGGCGTGAAAACGGTGCCTTTGAAACCAATCATTTGCATCTGGAGACCAGTTATGCAGCGAGCAATCGCTTGAAGTTGGGCATGGAAATGACCTACATGACAGCGGATACCCAGCAGCCTGGAGGATTGACGGATGCACAGTTTGAAGCAGATCCACAGCAGAGTACGCGTTCCAGAAACTGGTTTAGTACGCCTTGGTACATTCCTGCCCTTACTGCTGAATACCTCCTTTCACCCAAAACGAAGATCAGCTGGAAGGCCTTTGGCACTTTTGCAGAGCGTAACAGTGTGGGCTTTATGCGTCCGATTAATGTGGAGGACGATTTGGGTAACCGTCAGGTGGACCGCGATCAGTACACCACCTTTGGATCAGAAGTTCGCCTCAGTTCCTCTTACACCTTGTTTGGCCGAGAGCAGTCGCTCGTAGGAGGCCTTCGCTACTTCAATGGGCATATTGACCGCAAGCAGCTTGGCCTGGGAACCAAGGGTTCCGACCTAGATTACAGCGTAGCAGCAGGACCCTTTGCCCGAGATCTGGATTTTTCAAATACCAACTTGGCTGCTTTTGTGGAGCAAGTCTTTCGCATAACCGATCGTTTCTTGATGACAGGAGGAGTTCGCTTAGAGCAGATCCAATCCACCATGCAAGGGCAGTTGAATCGAGGGAATGGAGTACCACAGGTGCTTAACCCCATTACTCGAACTCGTTCTTTCGGGCTGTTCGGAGCAGGAGCAGAATACCATCTGACCAAGAACTCGGAGTTCTATGCCAACCTTTCTCAAGCCTTCCGCCCGGTATTGATTTCGGATCTGACTCCTCCTGCCACCACAGATATCATTGATCCCAATTTGAAAGATTCCAAGGGATATAATTTTGATCTGGGATACCGGGGTAGCTGGACGCCAGCATTGCAGTTTGACTTGAGCTATTTCCACTTGAACTATGCCGACCGCATTGGTACCGTGGCGCAACAGCGACTTGACAAGAGCATCTATCAGTTCCGAACGAACTTGGGGAATTCCATCAGCCGTGGGTTTGAGGGCTATGTCGAGGTGGATCCCATCACGGCTATCTTTGAGAGTTCCCGCGTGGGCTACCTGCACCTCTTTGCCTCCTTGGCATTTGTAGATGCTACCTATGGTGACTTTGAAGTGACCTCGGTAAACAATGGGCAGATCCAAACGCGTAACCTGGAAGGAAACCGCGTAGAAAATGCACCGCGCAAGATCAACCGATATGGTGCCACCTACACCTACGATACCTTCTCCATGACCTGGCAACTAAGTGACATTGGGGAGGCCTTTGCGGATGCCTCCAATACCGTTGTGGCCAATTCTGCGTCTACCCTGGGCTTGATTCCTGCCTATCGGGTGCAGGATCTCTCTGCCAGTTGGAATTTCTGGAAGCAGCATTCCCTTAAAACTGGGGTGAATAACTTAACCGATGCACGCTATTTCACCCGAAGAGCAGGCGGCTACCCTGGACCAGGAATCATGCCAGCTGATGGACGCACTTTCTATTTGACTGCTGCATTGAAGTTTTAAGGAGGTCCTTCCAATGGATTCCTTTTTGCGTCTTGGCGCGAAAACAAAGAAAAAAATCTCGCAAAGCAGGAAAGCCGCTAAGGGTATTGGATCCCTCTTAGCGTCTCTGCGCCTTTGCGAGAAAAGAAAAAAAAATCGTCTTCCGTACCGGACGTTCAAAAAAAATTTACTCGTCCGCCGCGGCGGACAGGCTGCAAAGCCTGCCTACCGCAGGTAGGACGCAAAGGATTTTTCTTTGTGTCCGGTCCTCGGCAAGTAGGTCTTTAACCGCACTTAAACTTTCTCTCGGATTTTTTATGTTTTTTCTGTAGGTTAAAGCTGTTCAAAAAAATTATAGCGTCGATCAAAATCGAATTGGATCTCAACTCCATCTTCTTTAAATCATTGCCTAAATGAAAATACTGCCCATTTTAGCCCTTTTCCTGCTCAGCAGTCAAGCCTGGTCACAGACGGCCACTAGCCCGGATCCAAGCCGTCCCAATATTGTCTTCATCATGTCGGATGACCATGCTTACCAAGCCATCTCGGCCTACAGCAATCGGCTCATTGAGACCCCTAATATTGATCGCATCGCCAAGATGGGCATGCTCTTTACCAATGCCACGGTCACCAACTCCATCTGTGCTCCCAGCCGAGCCACCATTCTCACCGGAAAGCACTCCCACCTCAATGGCAAAATCGACAACGACTTTCCATTCGATACCACCAACGTCACTTTTCCCCAACTTTTTCAAGAGGCAGGCTACCAAACGGCCATGTTTGGCAAGCTGCACTTCGGCAACAATCCCAAGGGATTTGATCAATTTAAAATCCTCCCCGGCCAAGGATCTTACTACAACCCGGACTTTATCACCAAAAACGAGGGCAACATCCGCGTAGAAGGCTACGTGACTGACATCATCACCGACATGACCTTGGACTGGCTGCAAGAGGAGCGAAACCCCACCGATCCTTTCCTACTTTTTTACCTACACAAGGCACCACATCGGGAGTGGCTTCCTGCAGAGCGGCATTTGGAGGAATTTACCCAGCGTAGCTTCCCCGAGCCAGCCACGCTTTTTGACGACTATTCCGGCCGAGGACGTGCCGCCAAGGAAGCTGAGATGAACCTGCTCAAGCACATGAACTGGTCGGGAGATTCCAAAATTTACCCGAAAGTGATGAAAGAGTTGGGGATACCTGGAACTTCTGATTGGGACACGCTAGCCTTTTCCCGCGAAGTGGGGAGAATGAATTCCAATCAACTCGCCAATTGGACCCGCTCCTACGATCGAGTCAATGCTACTTTAAAAGCATCCTTCCCAAGCATGGATGAAAAGGAGAAGATGCAGTGGCGGTACCAACGCTACATGCAGGATTATCTGGGAACCATCCGTGCGGTAGACGAGAACGTGGGGCGCGTATTGGATTACTTGGAAGCGAACAAACTGATGGACAACACCATTATCGTGTACACTTCGGATCAGGGCTTTTACCTAGGAGAGCATGGCTGGTTTGACAAGCGATTTGTTTACGACGAAAGTTTCAAAACTCCTTTGCTTGTGGCCTGGCCAGGAAAAATTGCCCCAGGAAGTAAAAGTACCGAGATGGTTCAAAACCTGGACTATGCCCAAACCTTCTTGGATGCAGCGGGCATCCCTGCACCTGCAGATATGCAAGGAGAGTCTCTTCTCCCGCTTCTTACAGGAAATACCGAATCTTGGACCCGCGATGCGGTGTACTACCACTACTACGAATATCCTGCGGTGCACATGGTGAAGCGGCATTATGCCATCGTGACCGAAGAATACAAATTGGTGCACTACTACTACGATACGGACGAGTGGGAACTCATCGATCGGATCAAGGATCCCCAGGAACTGCGCAATGTGTACCAAGATCCGGCCTATGCCCCTGTGGTAGCAGCGCTGCACCGAAAGTTAGAGGAGCTACGCAAGCAGTATGGGGATAGCACTGAAATCTCCCAAGACTACCTGAATAAATATTTGGATCGTTTGGAGAAAGTTGGCGCCTTTGGAGCCAATGAAGAAGTGACCAAGAGACTTTTAGAAGAACGAAAAAAGTCCAAGCAAGACTAGGTCTTCCGAAGACTTGTGGATGCTAGCTTCACGAATATTGAAGAAGAAGTTCTAACTTTCTATTTCAATCTGCTTATCCATGGTTCCCATTACCCATAAATCAACTACGCTGCGCAAGGCAATCGCTCAGGCCACCGTATGTGTCAGCAAACCAGAGACCATTCAGGCCATCCATAACCGAACCGTTCCCAAGGGAGATGTGCTCGAATGTGCCCGTGTAGCTGGTCTTTTTGCGGCCAAACGTACCGCAGACATGATTCCGGACTGCCATCCCTTGCCCATCGAATACACCGCGGTATCCTACACCCTTGGGGAACTGGAACTCCACATTCAAGTGGAGATCCATACCATTTACAAAACGGGCGTGGAGGTAGAAGCCATGCATGCTGCTTCCGTAGTGGCCTTGACGGTATACGACATGCTCAAGCCCATCGATAAGGGGGTGAGCATTGAGCAAATCAAGTTGGTCGAGAAGAAAGGAGGCAAGTCTGATCGAAACGCTGCGCTAGGACAAGCCAGACGGGCAGCAATTCTTGTTTGCTCCGATAGCCTTGCCTCAGGACAGGGGAGCGACCGTTCTGGAGAAGTGATTCGAGAAAAATTGGTTCAACTGGGCATCACCGTCGAGGAGAAGCAAATCGTACCCGATGCCGTGGAAGCCATTCAAGCTGCAGCAACCCGTTTTGTAGCGCAGGGGGTAGACCTTTTGTTGGTTACTGGTGGAACAGGCTTATCTCCACGGGATGTGACTCCGGAGGCTTTGGAACCCCTGTTGGATCGACGCATACCTGGAGTGGAAGAAGCGATTCGTTCCTATGGACAGCAGCGCATGCCCACGGCCATGCTTTCTCGATCTGTAGCGGGACAGATCGGGAAGACCCTAGTGCTTGCATTACCTGGGTCCCCTGCGGGCGCAGCAGAAGGGATGGATGCGGTCTTTCCAGCTTTGCTGCACGCATTTTCCGTTGTTGAGGGGGCTCGGCACGACTAAGTTTCGGAAGGAAGTATTCCAAGCCGGAGGCAATTGAACCGCTATTTTTTCGTTTTTGAAAGTAAAATTCCCAGTTAACAACAACTCTACCCTGTGAACTTCAATCTCCAATCGTTTTTCCGATTTCCTCTGCTTTTAGTCCTTTCAGTTTTTCTCTTTGTTTCCTGCCAGGAAGCTACCGTAGAAGTTCCAGTACCTAAAGGGGACGATGGCCAAGTCTTCGCCATCGACACTGAGGAGAGTGAGTTGCCCTACCTAGTCATTGATACCCAGGGAAAAGAGGTTCTCTATGAACCTGCAGTGCCTGCTACGCTAAAGTTGTACCAACAAAAAAAGTTGGTACAGACCCAAACCATCACCTTGGAGTACCGAGGCAAGACCTCTTTTCGCTTATCGGACAAGAAGGGTTTTAACATCGAAACTGTAGACCCTGCTGGAGCTGGGATGGATGTGGCCTTTTTGGGCATGCCTGCTGAAGAAGACTGGCGGCTGATCGGTCACGTGGTCAACCTGAAAGAGAAGTATATCCTAGACCAAAGCTTGATCTACAACTACCTTGGTTATGAGCTTTCTCGAAAAGCAGGTAAGTATGCCAGCAGGGGGCAATTTGTGGAGGTAGAGATCAATGGGCAGTACCAAGGGGTGTATTTTTTCTGCGAAAAGCTGAAGCGAGACACCAACCGAATCAATATCAAGTCGCTAAGTGCTTCATCCACCAATTTGACGGGGGGCTATATTTTAAAGATTGACAAGGCGGATGCAGGGCCAGAACATAGTGGCAAGCCCAACTCCTACTTTATGAACAACTGGGACGACGATGCGCGCTACAACTCCTTCAATAGTTTCCGTAGTCGTTATGACATCTTTCAGCAGGTGATTACTTTTCCAGCCTACCAGGCACCTTACCATCCACAAAAGTTCTTAGAAACTTATTTTACCTACGAATATCCCAAGGCAGAGGAGATTACCGCTGCGCAGAAGAATTACATTGCGGATTATGTAGACAAGTTTGAAACTGCCTTGCTGTCCGATAATTTTTCGACAACGACACGTACTTATACCCAGTACATCGATTTGGCCTCCTTTGTGGACTACTTTTTAGTCACCGAGTTGTGCCGCAATGTCGATGCGTACCGCATCAGTACCTATGTACAAAAAGATCGGGATGGCAAGTTGGCCATGGGCCCTGTTTGGGACATGAACCAGGGCTTTGACGAGGGGGGAAGGATTCCTATGAACGATTGGGTAGCCAATTACAACGTTCATGTAAAAAATGATGCGTGGATGGTTCCTTTTTGGTGGCCGCGTTTGCTCACAGATCCGGTCTTTAAGCAGGCTGTCAAGGCCAGGTGGCAGGATTTGCGCCGTGGCGCTTGGTCGGCGACGAGTTTACAGCAGACTGTAGATGAGGGGGTACAGGTACTGAATAAAAATGGGGCGGTAGCGCGGAACTACAAACTCTGGGATCAAGGGATCGGTGTCAAGCATGAGCAGTCTGTACAGAATTTGAAAAGCTATTTGACTGAGCGAGCATCCTGGATCGATGGACAGGTAGGTGCTTGGTAGGGGAAGTTGGGATAATTTTTTCTTTTTCTAGAATCTAGACCCGGGTCTTTGGGAGTGAATAAGTCCTTGACTGCGAAGCAGTACCTCGGAAAGCGAAAGAAAACCCAAGTTTTTTTGCGCGGAGCATTTGGAAAAAATATCTCCTAGGTCTACATTTGCAACACGATTTCCGAAAGGGAGCGTCATAACCATCCCCGGTAGGGGTAAAAATTCCTCCTTAGCTCAGCTGGTTAGAGCACATGACTGTTAATCATGGGGTCCCTGGTTCGAGCCCAGGAGGGGGAGCTTAAAACCTTGCAGAAATGCAGGGTTTTTTTGTTTTTACCCCAAACTGCAGCAACCAATACACCGTTTTGTTCATGCAATTAGCACGCATTTTACAATCTGCGTTGCAATAGCGTGAACATTTTAGCACCATTCAAAGGCCATAAAACATCTAGTTTATGGCAACCATCCAACTCAATCTAAAGTCAAGAAAAAAGCAAGACAATACCTATCCTATTGTCATCAGGATTAGGCATGATCGAGCCCATTTTGACATACCTACAGGAGAAAGTGTTCTCAAAAATAAGTTTGATCGAAACAAGGCTATTGTTCTGGGGAATCCTTCCTTGCAGCTACACTTGGAAGAGCTCAAAGAGAAATACGCCAAGCGTTTGAGAGCCTTTACCAGTGCAAACCTCAATCGAACATATTCCTTAGAGGACATCAAAGCCTTTGTTCTTCAGAAGTCAGCTGATGAGATGACTGTGCTCGAGTTTTGGCAGGACAACATTGATCAATTGATTCAATCTGGTCGTGGTGGTTCTGCAAGAACGTACAAGTCCACACTGTCTGTTTTATCTAAACTCATTCCCTTGAATTGCTCATTCAAAGCACTTGGAGTGAAAGATCTTCAGAAGATCGAAAAGCAGCTCAGAATGCGAGGGAATAACTACAATTCCATTGCTGTTTACATGAGAACCTTTCGAGCAATCTGCAATAGAGCGATCCAATACAACCTGGTGGACTACGAGTGGTATCCTTTCAGACATTACAAAATCAGGAAGGAAAAGACTGTTCCTAGAGTACTTTCTTTGGAAGAAATCCAACGATTTTTTCAAGCGAATTACTCACAAGAAAGTCCCTTGTTCAAAGTGTGGAATGTAGGTAAGCTTCTCTTTCTTTTGAGGGGAATCAACCTTCGTGATTTGCTCTACCTGACCAAGGACAACATCAGAGCTGATCGAATCATTTACAAGCGAGGAAAGACAGGTAAAATGTATTCTATCCAGCTACACGCTAGCATTGAAGTTTGTTTCTCTGCATTCCAACATGATAGAAGGACACTCTTGGGAATGATGTTGGACGTTTACTTAGACCATCCAGCAAAGTCTCTGCATTCCAGAGCTCAAGTTACCCAAGCCATCAACACCAAACTGAAGGTGATTGGTAGAGAGCTAGGGTTCCAGGAAGAGCTGACCACTTACGTTTTTCGATACACTTATGCCAATGTAGCTCGAAAATTAGGCTACAGTAAAGACCTAATTGCTGAAGCATTGGGTCATGAGTATGGTAACGCGGTGACAGGAATCTACCTAGAGCTCTTTGATCAGCAAACATTGGACGCTATGGCTGAGCACATCCTTCAAATAGTCACTAATCAAAAAAGTTAATCTCAATTTATTTCTAACCAAAAAAGTTAGGCATCCCAAATGGGGTGCCTTTTTCATTTAAAACAACTAAAACATGATGCAATTACGTAAATCAAATCGCTCTCAAGCCAAAATCAGAATCGCTTTGCAGGGGGCTAGCGGAAGTGGGAAGACCTATTCTTCCTTGTTATTAGCTTATGGTCTCTGTCAGGACTGGAGCAAGATCGCAGTGATCGATACAGAGAATCAGAGTGCTGATCTCTATTCTCACTTAGGACAGTATAATGTGCTCACACTACAGCCTCCATTTAGTCCTGAGAGATACATTGAAGCCTTGAACACTTGTGAGGCTTCAGGCATGGAAGTGATCATCATTGACAGCCTTTCACACGAGTGGGAAGGTGAGGGAGGAATCCTAGACATTCATGGCAACATGGCTGGGAATAGCTTTACTAACTGGGCTAAAATCACACCCAGGCACAATTCTTTGGTCCAAAAGATACTTCATTCCAATGCGCATATTATTGTTACTGTGAGAAGTAAACAGGATTACGTTATCACAGAGAAGAATGGTAAGCAAGTCCCTGAAAAGGTGGGTTTGAAGGCAGTTCAACGTGATGGTCTGGAGTATGATTTCTCAATAGTCTTTGAGTTGGACATCAACCATCAGGCAGTTTGTTCCAAGGATCGAACGCAGTTGTTTGCTCAGAAAATACCCTTCAAAATAGAGCCTCAGACAGGTCAAAAGATCAGAGAGTGGTGTAATGTGGGACAAGGCAATATCGAGCCTGTAATGGACCCAATTGAGGCTAAAATCAAGGCTGCTGTGACACTTGAGGAGCTCTATCAACTCTACCGCTCGATTGAGGATAAGAACAAGTATCTTGAGCCTTTTACCATGCGGGCGGACGAGATCAGAAAGCAAGCAAATCCAGTGTTTCCATTCCCAGCACACAACAATGGAAGACCCTAACACTTGGGAGATTGGTAACCTAGCAGAGGTTACCGTCTCCTATGTTTTAAAAGGAAGCTTGGAGGATAGGCCTAAGATAAGAGAGTGCTACGATGTCTATCGAATAGCCATGCAAGCTATGGATCGAAACGCATTAGGAATGCAGGAACAGTTCCTAGCTATTTATATGAACAGAGCCAATACGGTGATAGGTGCTAAGGTGCACTTCGTTGGTGGCTTGTCAAGTGTTACGGTGGACATTAAGGTCATCCTTGCTACAGCAATAGGTTTGATGGCTTGTGGAGTGATTATTTGTCACAATCATCCTTCAGGGAACTTAGAACCTTCCAGCCATGACAAGCTCATTACAGCTAAATTGAAGGAAGCCTTGGAACTAGTTGATGTTTCTTTGATGGATCACCTTATCCTGTCTTCTGAGGGAAAATGGTTGAGTTTTAGAGAACGGGGGCTGATTTAGCCCCTGTTTTCCAAATTCCAAAAATACGTGTCAATATGAACCACCTAGTTATAACATGATTCTTGTATGATCTTATTTTAATTATAATTAGTTTTAATCAAATACTATAATTTAAAAACTACATCTAATGAAATCTGTAAAAATCTTAACATTCTTTTCCTTTTTCCTACTAGCGGAGATAGGTTGTACTGTTTCTGATCCAGAAATGATGGAACTTCTTCAAGAGATAAAAGCTCAAAATGACAAGCTCCTTGAAGAAGTGGGGAAAATGAAAACTCAGTTGGATGCGTTGGATGGAAAGTATCAAGTGATTCTGGCGAGCTTAGCAGACAACAAGAAAGAGCTGGAAGCACTCAAAGCTCAAATTGATTCGTTAAAAGGACAAATTGCCCAGCAGTTAATAAAAATTGATCAGCTTTCAGCTCAGCTTACGAAGCAAGGAGCTGATATTGTGAAACTATCGGCAGAAATTGCTGAATTGAAAGCTAGTTGTGATGAACTAAAGGCGCTGATTGAGGAATTGTTAGCGAATAAAAGTCCAGTTCCTACCAATGGGCTGGTAGGTTGGTGGCCCTTTAATGGAAATGCGAATGACGAAAGTGGTAATGGAAATAATGGCACTAATAGTGGTGCTACCATTTCGGAAGATAGATTTGGAAATCCTAATAAAGCATTTGTCTTTAATGGAACTAGTTCCAGAATTGTAACAAAAAATATTCCTGATTTAAGTCGAAATTTTTCTATGTCAGCATGGTTTAATACTCAATCATTAGTTCCCTGGGGTACCATTCTAGATTGTAGAACTAGTACAAATGCTGGAATTGGAATCGAACATAACTCAAAAGTTTCATTTACTACTTCAAAAGGTCCTTCCTATGATATCTTTTATGCAAATTTTGTTTTACAAACTAACGCTTGGGTACATGTTATTGCTATTTATGATGGAGTTCAAAAATTAATATATATAAATGGCCAATTAGATAATGTTTTAACTTACAATTTACCCTTACTTTCAACTACAGAACCTTTTGTTTTTGGCGACAGAGGTGTTTCACCTTCAGGGCCAGGAAATTATTTTAAAGGGAAAATCGATGATATTGCAATCTGGAATAGAGCCTTAACAGCAGATGAAGTTTCAAAAATTTACAAAGGAGAGAAGTTTTAATGGGTTCAAAATTCTCCAGGCAATTGATAGTGGTTATTCTATTTTGGGCACCGCTATTCGTAAATGGACAAAACTTCTACAAAGAGAATAAACCAAAGACACTTGCTGTATTTATTGGCCTTGGAGCAGGCACGTTTTACGCAGCTCCAAGGCCCTATACAGACAGCTTAGTGGATCAAGTGATGCCATTGCTTTCGCTTGGTTTGGAGAAACGTTTAGCAGGGCATTTGAGCATTAAATCACAAGTAAGTTTCCAGACATTTGGTAACAAGGAATACTCCATCTCTGAGGAAATAGTAAAACCTTTGTATCAAGGAATTTCCTACGCATTTGAGCTCACCCCTACGTTTAACCTAATGCCCACCCATCACCATTTGACAAGATCAAAGATGGACTTCACGTTGGGAGTTGGACTAGGATATTTAGCAAACTACACAGCAGAAAAATTCACCTTCCAAGACAAGGAATTTACCTTCAACTTCTTGGAGCACAGTGCTTATATTCCCATTCGATCTTCCATCAGCTTCAGCATAGATTCCTGGAGTGATTTGGCTGTGGAAGGAGTGTTTTTTCACACTTTCCTTCAAGAGGAAAGTTCAATTTCTTCATTCAAGCAATACGGAGATCACTTTGCTCAACTGAATCTAGTCTATCGTAGGCTGATTAAGTAACAGGTGAGTCTTTGCCTTTTTTAGGACGAGACTCACCTTTATCCATAATTTTTCGAAGTCCTTCAGACTTGTCCTTAGAGGGATCTATTCCATTCTCAAAAAACTTACTTACTACAAGCTTGGAAAACTTGGTTCCCTTCCTAACAAAATATGGGTTTAAAACATACACCTTACCCTTGTACTCACGAAGTCTTCCATACCAAATCAAACCACGGTTCACCAAATCATTAATCAATGCTTTGGTTGCGTTTTCAGATTTCCCTATCAAAAAAGCGATTTTCTTTGTAGAAAGTGGTTCCCCAATTTCATCAACACATGCTTGGTTATTGTATTTGATGGTAGAGGATAAAAACCCTATCAAACCTAGGTGGTGAAGCTTTAAACCTAATTTTGAAAAGTAAGTCACCTTATCAGAATCTAGGTAGACATAATTCGCATAATCCAACCTTACTAGGTTCGTGGATTCTTTCATAGTTAAAACACCTCTGAATTCTGGGTAAATTTCCTCTCCTGAATCCTTATCATAAATCCCAATCCTACCAGAGTCTAGTTCTTTAATTTTAAATACTTCTTTCATAATCCCTAAAAATAGGGAAAAATTATATAAAAATCAAAAATAATTGAGTTTATTGAACTTCAATCATGCAAACTTAAATTATTGTAAATCAGGTAATTATATCAATTTTTAAAAAACGTAAGTATGATTATTTTATTAAGAGGTATTTAATCATTACAGAGTTACATGAAATTCAAGGTACAGCTAGTTAAAATTGTACAACTTAGCGAAGCTCTCAGGTACAGATCGAAGTTGGTGTGTTGAATGAAGGGAGTAGGCTTTTACTGGGTATTACTGTCGAAGTTGCTTCTGAAGCAAGTTGAACAGTAGAACTTTATTATAGCATTACCAACCTCTTCAGTAAGCAGAAACTTTGAGAATTGCATCTGTAAGCGTACATTAAAGCAATTATTGATTGATTTTTTGACAATTCATGACACAAGATTTAGAAAAGACCCTGTGGGCAGCTGCTGATAAGCTTCGTAACAACATGGATGCTGCAGAATACAAGCATGTTGTCCTAGGATTGATATTTCTCAAGTA
>JACCDO010246144.1_pt1 | contig 158667 bp, 130 predicted proteins | sample 7446101 | NCBI WGS metagenome assembly JACCDO01 (sample SAMN15323440, study PRJNA562643) | freshwater metagenome | isolation source: river surface water | place: USA:Blue River Watershed | collected 2017-08-16
AATAATTCTAGCGCTAGGACTAAAAAAATTGTTTATGCAATCTGTTTGTATATATCTAATAACAATTCATTAAAGCCAATAAGATTACATAGCACAACAACTTATAAACCATATCAACTAATATAATTAGAAATGTCATCAACACCCAAAACGAAAACCGGAAAAACTACTACCCCTAAAACTACTACCCCTAAAGCCACTAAAACTAAAGCAGTGAAAACAGCTGTCTCAGATAAAGTATTCAACTACACCATGGCTGATACAGAACCATTCAAATATGGCACGGAACTTGAAATCAGTGACCTAGAACAACTTCTGACTTTGGCCGCCGACGCATATTATAATACCGATAAACCATTGATTAGTGATAATGCATTTGATGTGCTCCTAGATGTGCTCCGGGACCGCGCACCCAAATCTAAAGTCCTCAAACAACTCCGTGCACCTCTACCACCTCCAGCTCCAGGAGCAGTTAAAGTCCGGCTACCCTATCATTTAGGTAGCATGGATAAAGTAAAACCCGGAGAACGAGCTCTGGCTCTATGGCTAGGTAAATATTCCGGGCCATATGTTATTAGTGAGAAACTGGATGGGCTTAGTAGCCTGCTAATTCTTAAAGTAGTCCCGGGCTCATCGAGTGATGGTGGCGAAACCCTAGAACAGAAATTCTATAAACACGGTGATGAAGGTGAAAGCGAAGAAATCGGTCATATGCTAGGATTCATTCGGGCTGCACCAACTGATGCTGCCGGGCGACAGGCACTCATCCGGGAAATCAAAAAAGCAAATCCGGAAACCCAAACACTAGCAGTCCGCGGGGAGATTATTATTAAGAAATCAGTATTCTCAGCTAAATATTCCAAAGACTATCCCAAAGCAAGAAGTCTAATTGCAGGGATGGTTAATAGTTTGCCTGAAAAGTATAACACACAAGAAGTCCGACAAAAAGCCCGCGACCTCGATTTCGTGGCTTATACTGTCCTAGACCCACAAACTGGGATCAAACAATCCGACCAATTCGGATTACTTGAGCGATGCGGATTTCTTACAGCTAGGCATCAAAGCATTACGGCCGGGGGACTTACTGAAGACCGGCTCAAAGAATTACTCCTAGAATACAAAGCAGCCAGCGAATATGAAATCGACGGAATCATTGTTAATGATGACAGCGAGGCATATACTTATCCCAAATCCGGGAATCCCAAATATGCAGTTGCTTTCAAAATGCGGCTAGAAGAACAAATGGCGACTACCACCGTCGAATTCGTTGAATATAATATTACTAAAAACGGGTTACTGAAACCCCGTGTTAAATTCGCACCAGTAGTTATTGGCGGTGATAGTATTAATTATGCGACCGGGTTTAATGCCAAATTCATCAAGGATAATAATTTGGGGGTGGGTGCACAAATCCATGTCATTAAGAGTGGCGATGTGATTCCGTATATCCTAGATGTGCTAAAACCTGCGACCAGTGGGCGATGGCAAGAACCCGATATCCCATATGATTGGGTAGAAGGCGGAATTGATATCCGGCCGCGAAATTTGGCTGATGCCCCGGAAATGATTAACCGGGTTCTCCTGCATTTCTTCGATACTCTAGGTGTGGATGGCCTCAAAGCTGGCACCCTAGACAAACTTATTAATGCCGGCTATAACACTGTTAATCTGATTCTATCACTCCAACCCGAAAGCCTGATTAATATTACAGGGTTTCAAGTTAAAAGCGCTCAGAAACTTGTGGATAATATCCGGGTGGGTGTCCTTGAGAAGGAACACCGGCTCAGTGTCGTAATGACGGCAGCAAATCTCTGGCATGGATTTGGTGTCAAGAAATTTGATTTGGTTTGTGCTGTAATCCCACAAGCTCGACTGCTAGGACAACAAACACCTGAAATCACTAAACAAGAAATAGTCGCTATTGACGGTTTCAGTGATAAAACAGCGGATGCGTTCCTAGCCGGACTTCCTAAGTTCCGTAGCTGGCTGGCCGAACATCCCCGACTCCGGCTTATAAACCCACAAGCAGCGGCACAACAACAACTTGCGGCACAACAACAACAGGTCGCACTTGCTGCACAAGCAACTGGGCTCCTAGCTGAACTCCATGATAAGAAAGTGGTATTCACCGGATTTAGGGATGCCGACCTAGAGGCTAAACTTGCCAGTTATGGAATTACTATCCAGTCAGGTGTTAATAAGACAACTAGCCTAGTAGTTGCAGCCAATCCCAATGAATCAAGTAGCAAACTGGAGAAAGCCCGAGCTCTAGGCATTAGAATTATGAGTGCTGATGAATTTAAAACAGCAGTCAATAAATAAATTAGTGAAAGCCCAAACTAAAAATTGTTTTAATTTTTGTTTTAGGTTTTTAATCATAGAAATATAAAATTTTAAATAGACTATCGCTAAATAAAATGCAGACAGATGAGAATATAGACCAATTAGTAACTAGATTTATTAGGGAATCAAATATGAATTTTAGATATAACAACAACCAATTCTCATCACAAGAATTATGTATATTATATGAATTCGGTATGAAAATACGTGATACTTATATAACTATAAGAGATACTACTAATCTAGCATTATTTGCAACCAACATCTATTATTGGAAATTGACAGATTGGCAGTCGAATTATATAATACCAGTTACAGCTAGTGGATTTATTTGGTTGCGTAATACTAAATTATTCAACAATTCATTAAGATATCTTTCTTGTTGGTTATCGGGATGGAACAATAGAAAAACTATTAGAACAGGTATTAATACAGCCAAGTATGAAACTGTAATAAACTTGATCGCAAATATTGGGTTAGTTGGTAGTCTGAGTTGGAAATTTTCACGACTTACATGGATACTATGTATGCCATCGACAATTACAGGTATTTTTACTGGAGCATTAGGATATTGGGGATTAAATATAATATTGGCATCTGAAAACCGAATTATTGATTTCTTGACTGAATTTATAGTATCTTTGGGTAATGATCTAGATATAAATAATCTTACTAGTATTGCAAATAATACAGGCACGCCTGGTAGGAATTTTGAGGAACTTGTAGATTTGCGATTGGTGGAAGAAGCACAAACATGTTCTATTTGTATGCAGGATGATCGAACAGAAATTGCCCGCATTAAATCTTGTCAGCATGAATTTTGTATTGGATGTTTACGCGAATGGTATAATCAGCCGGTTACTGTTTTTAATTGCCCACTTTGTCGTATTACCCTAGATACACCTATTAGTAATGAACCTGTAATTAGGAATTTACTTAGACAAATCTTTGGATGACTTTGGCAATAAAACCACAAAAAACAAAATACAAAAACAACAAAAACAACAAAAAAATACAAAAAAATTGTTATTATTTTTAGATTAATTTAATTTTATCTAAAGTTTGAATATAAGTAGTGACAAATACCCAAATATACCTAATTAACAAACATGAACGTCGACGATCTTGATTTTAATCGTATTCAAAAGTGTGAGTCGACCCGTGATATGTGTATCGCAGTAAGGCAACTTGGGCTCTGGGAATTCGTGCGTGATTTTGAAGATGACCAACGTGGGTTTATGTATAGCACAAACCCGGATGTTCACAAGATTGGCAATCATCCACTTGTTGATAGGCATGGACATAGTGGTGCATCTTTTGGCATGTGTTGCCGCAACGTCCAATTCATCGCCAAGAATGGCCTAGATGCTTGGTGTGCTAGGTTCGAAAATGCCGCCCACTAACCCCGATTTCGGTGTTGTGTTCAAAAATCATGCACATTAAGAATTTACAAACAAATTCACAAACAAATTCACAAACAAATAGTATTAATCATAATAAAAATTGTTTTTGATGAGTGATATATTATTTTTTTTTAAACAACTGTGCAATATAATCTTTAATTCTTTCAAAAACAAATTAACACATACTACCAACAATGGCATTCACTTGGAACGGAAAGCTTATTTTATTCAACAACCGTAGCCCGGATTGGAAATTCATTGATACTATTAGTTATCGCCTGGACATTGGAACAGATACCGAATACACTGTTGAAAAATGGGAGCATATTCCATCTAATACAGAACACAAACGCCAATTAACTACAAAGCATTACAACAAAGCAGTAGTGCATCGCAGGCAAATTAAACCTTTTGGTAAGATGCGAATGAATGAAGACCCTAGTAAATATACTACCCTAGGTGAAGAAGTATTTATGGAATGGAATCCGGCTGTGTTTCTGTATAGTAATAAACTCGAGAAACATTGCAAGAAAATGTTGGCTGACCCTAGCCAAATCCGCGAACCAATTATTTTAAATACAGAATACCGGACTGTTCAACCAGCAGCTATTGATGATGGAATTGATATGGCATTAGTCAAGCAGGTAAATGACCTATACCGGCCAGATACTAACGCTCATATTAATTTCATGCATCGGCCGGAAAAACGTGCTGAAGTTAACCCTCTTAAGTCAACTTGGGGTATCCGTAAAACAGATGATGAACTTAATTCACAGGGCCGTGCGAATGGTGGCCCCTCCGGAGCATTTGTTCCCCGGCATCAACGTTCTGGTCCAGAAGAGGCAACTGTTAAGATTACTGAATTAGGTGATACTAGTGAAAGTGGCCCTGGTGATATTGCGGCATTCTTACGTAAATATGGCATCACTGATTTCGGCAAGATTACTATTCCTAAAGATCGGGAAACTGGTATTAACCGGGATATGACCTTTATCAATTTTGATACAGTAGAAGCTGCCAAGAAAGCTGTTGACATACTTAATGGTCAGCGCGCCAGATTTGGATATAGTTGTGTTAAGGCCAGTATGGCTCATCAATAATTATATCCTTACTAAACCGGCTAGGATTTTGGGGATAACCCAAAATCCGCTGTAGTAAGGTGAGTTCCTCAATTAAAAGTCGTTGCGTTTATAAACGCAATAGGCTTTTAGAGGATACCTAGACCTAGCTATCACAGAGCTGTGCTAGGTTATTTTTTAGTTTTATGTATTCCTTATTTGACAAAAAATCTAGCATTAAAAATAATTTAGCAAATCCCCAATAAAAGAATAGTTAAAGATAAATTTATGTTAGAAAGATAGGTTAACATAATCCATAAACATACAATACCATACAAGGTCATAAAGTAATATGTCAGCACCAACAGGAACACGGTCAGTCCGTGAAATTAACAAGAATTTTAAATACTATAAATGGACTAATGATAAACCACCATCTAAAAAACAATCCGCACATGACACAGGTATACAACAACCATCCCAAACACCTGCAAATCAGCTATCATTAGGCAAGACATATAAGTATAATCTGAATATGTCATTCATTAAACTATATTACAATAATGAGCGTGCCGTATTTCAAACCCCTATGTTATTTGTGCCATATGCACCACGGAAAGGTGAATTTGGCGGGGCTGGTGGCGAATCTGTCGCTGGAAGTGGCGGACAGGGATTCAAAGAAAGTTACTATTTAACGGCCAGTTTATTTAATGATGAATATGACCCGGAAGTTAATGAATTCGAAAAGTGGGTAAATGACCTAGAAGTCCAGACTTTGAAACTTTTGCGCAAACGCCCTTATCTTAACGCCGCGGCTACTGGTAAAACCCCGCTTTTGAAATTTGATGATTACCGCGGGTGTCAGAAGCTGAATTTGAAATTTGAGCGTGGGAATGCCAAATTCTATGTAATAGAAGGTAAATCCCGTCTTAGTAAAGCAATTCCATTCCAGGAAATTGTTACACCTTGTTATGCAGTTTTTATCATAGAATTAGGTGGAGTTTGGATACGCAAACACGCTGTGGATGGTGCGGATACTGAAACAGAATGGGGTATTAATTTTATATTACACGGTGCACAATGCACACCTAGTCATACTGAACCATCACCATTAGGAGTGCAACCAACTGATTTTATTTATAACCGTGCAATGCATGATATTGCTGGAAAATCGGTGAATAATATTCCACCACCTCCACCGATGCCAGGAATGACGATGCAACTAATTCCCATTAATCCACTCTTAGAACCTTATCTTAAAATGTTAAAGCTAGGTATCCCACGCGATGCTGTTAAACAAAAAATGATGTTAGCAGGTGACGACCCAACATTACTTGATCGCCCTCACACACAAGTAGGAGGGATACCCCCGCCTCCACCACCGCCATTTTTCTCAGGTGGTATCCCGCCACCTCCGCCATTTTTCTCAGGTGGTATCCCGCCACCACCTCCGCTCTTTTCAGGTGGGCAACAATCATCTAATAATGCCGGACCGCCTAAGATAACAAGTGATATGCTTGCAACTGTCAGGCTTAAAAAAGCTGATCCTACAAATGAATCCAGTCAACCACAAAAACCACCAAAAACACAACAACAAGGATTTAAAGTCGATTTGTCAGATATCCTAGCTATGAAATCCCGGCTAAAACCACGTGCGCCAAATGAAGATGATAAAGATAGTTATAGCAAGATTTTTAAAAAAGAATAACACATTTGTTTTTTGGTTTTGTTTAGGTATTTTGCTGTTTGTTAATGACCAATTACCCGGCTGTTTGTCCATAAAGTTCCGGTAGCCATTCCGCGCATCCGGTCTAATTCCTGTTCCTGGTCATGAATAATATCATATAATAGGGCGAGCATAAATCCTGATTGACTTGCTTTTTCACCACCCCTATTCAACTGTGCCCGGGACATAGCTAGTCCTAGTTCGTGATGTGCTATCATATGTGTCAAGAAATCACGGTCAGTCATTTGCGGCATTCCATCGTGACCAGCCTCTAAGAACATATCATCATAACATTTAACAGGTTCTATATCATAACCTTTATAAAATGATAATAATGATGTATTATAATGACCTAGCACTGCCATCTTGCTGAATGGTTGTGGTAACCTGCCTAGCATGGTATGCATAGTTGCTATTTCATATCCTTGTTGCCAAACCATTTTACGTGCCATTTCTAGGATATATTGGTTTTGCGATGACCGAAGCACATTTTTAGCCATATTAACTGCAACTTGATGATGAGCTATCATGTATTCTAAGAATTGGGTATCAGATAATACTTTATCAGGCGCAGCTAGAACTGGTGCGATGACATGACATGGTTTAGTGTTTTGTGGAATTGTTTGTAATTCGTCCCTAGCTGGGCAATCATATCCACCTTGCCAAACTGGGGCAGGCATATCACCAAAGTTGTCACCATCCGCCATATATAAAAACCATATTACTATTACTACTACCACCACAAGTATACCTAGAATTACCACAAGTCCTCGTGGACTAACATTTATTTTATTACTGATTGATTCCATTATTCAATCAATAACTTTTAGATATATGGGATAAACTACACAAGTATTCTTTATTTATTAAGATTGTCAGAATTTAATAACCTAGCATAGCAATAACAAACTAAACTAACAAACTAAACTAACAAACTAAACTAACAACATAAAATAACACAAAAATAAAATCAAGGCATCACACCATGATTGTAAATCTAGGATGCCATTCATTGGTCTCCAGTAAGAATTGCACTAATATCACACCCTGAACCTGACCAGATTCCGTTTTGGATTTCTAAACAAGCCGCTAAGAATTCTGTGTCTGTCGGTTTCTGAATTTTCCCTGAATTCATCCTTTCTTTTTCCTTTAAAATAATACATAGCATTTCTTCTAATTGTGCACGAGTAGCTGTAATTTGGATAATCTCACCTGTCTTAATATTAAATAAGATACCTTGTTTATCGTGAATAAACCCTTGTTGTTTTAGCCAAGTCAGGTCAGCTATAACCTCTTGTGTGTTCATAGTTATTTCTTGCCCGGATTTATTACTTGTCACTTTACAAATTAGCATGTCATCAGCTGACTTACTAATTACTTTAAGCGCAGTTGGTTCACGGGATTTACCTAGATATGCTAGGATGACATGATTCGGGCGGATATGTTCAAGTGATTCAATCCGGCGTTCTGTCATGCTATCCACCGTTGCCAATAATTCATTCATACCAATATTATGACCCAATAACATTGATATCGCGGTTTGTAATATATCTTCAGTCGCCAACCCTGATTTGAATTTGAATTCAAATACAGTCATCGGTGTGTATAAATCAATGCTCCCGCAAATATGATTTTTGGGGTCAGAACAGGTTTTTTCAAATGCCAATTTTTGAGTTTTTCCGGCAGTTTCCGGAACTAGGCGCTGGATAACCTCATTAATCCGGCGGGCGCTTTCATTTAATTGGGCTACTGTAATCCAATCCCAACTGGCGCCCTCCATTTGCCGACATAAATATAAATATCCATCCCGCAGCCCGATATATAGATTGGACATTTGGAGCACATCGCGGACAGTGTATTCAGTTGGCTTATGGGCTTTGGTTTGCCAATCCGGGTTATAATATTTGGCGAATAATCGGCCATTATCTGAGCCTAATAACCGAGTTATCATGCCTAGAATTTCGGGGGTTTTCCGGCGGTAATGGCATTCATACCAGACCGGAACTGCTACTCCATTAATTGCACTAATATCTTCCACTGTGCCATCTGGTGCTAGGTATTCATTAGGTGTTGCGATAATTTGTTCTCCTTCGCCGGCTGGATTAAGTTGCAGTAAACCCAATTGCCGGATTGCCTGCCGGATAACTGATATATCCATATGCCTAGATATTTCACTGGCCTTATGCATAATTGGTTTCTGTCCGGCAGTAGGTGATTTATTAGTCGGACGCTTGGTATGTTCATGGATATCCACATAACGGGATAATTCTGCACGGTTAATATACCCGGGTAAGTCATTCATATAGTGTTGGACTAAATGTAATTCAGTTTCAGCCCTAGATACTGCGACATAAGACAAATCCGTGCAAGTTATAGGTTTGTATTGCTGGTCCGCAGGATTTTGTGTTTCACTGGTGCTTATACTATCAATATTCTTATTCCTCATTTCATTGAAATTATCAAAGCCTAGCACCACAACATATGGCCATTCCCGACCCTTAGACTTATGAACCGAGGTTATTACCAACTTACCTTGTGACAACCGTTTTTCATTTTTAGTATCGGTTTCATTAGCCGAAATATATATGGGGACACCTTTTGCAGTTAGTAGATTGGCCAACCGGGTAATAGTCAAATTATTACGGACATTTGGGGATATGATTGCTATTTGACCATAGTCTTTGTTTGCCTTCTTAATAAGACTCATAATTAGTCGGAATAGCGCGTGTTTTTCAGTTATGTCGAAAATATTACAAACATGTAATTGCGGTTTAATACCTGGTTTTACAGAAGTCATTTTCTCATAACCTAGCATTACTTTGTTTATAAAATCTACCATCGGTTTTGTGCACCGGAATGTTTGCGTAAGTGATAAGGTAGTGAAGCCAATTGGTTTATGGGCTTGTGGGACGCCAGTTTGTATGGGTTGATATATAAGATTTGCTAGGGTTATGAAACGCCGGTCGGCACCAGAATATTCATAAAGACACTGCAATGTATCACCCATAATTATTAGTTGTGTTTGTGAATGTCTTGATAATTGTGTCGGTTGCGGACCTGTTTTTACGGGTGGGTGCAGTTTATATTGCCAAAATAGGATAAGTTGGCTAATAGCATAAATCCCGTAGTTAGCATCCTGGAATTCATCAAGGCAAACCCTAGACCATCTAGGCATCTTAACTTTCGGTTGCAAGTCAGACCGTGCTAAAAGATTATATAAGTCAATATCATTCCGACAAGTCCCAAAATACCGGTTCATAAATCCATGGAATGTATAAACATCCGTATTTTCTAATCCCCAATCAAATTCCACCCGGTGTTTTGTATTACCACAGAGTTCATTATTAAATGTTAAGAGGAGGAACCTTTCTTTTGGTGCGAAATATGGGATAGCTAGGCTAGAAGTAGTTTTTCCCGTTCCTGCGGCTGCTTGTATTATTATATGATTTGCTGCTTGCTGGTGTGGAGTTTTGTGTTCTAGGCCTATTGATGATTTATTTTTGAATAGATTTTTATGGTATATATTCTGTGATAGAATAATATCACGATTATATGCTTGTTCGTCTGTTAATATTTTAACACTGCCATCTAATTGCAACATTTGTCGAGTTTGTTGAGAATCCATATCTAAATTAGGTTTGTTACAAAATAATTATTATGTAATAATTTAAAAGAGTGTTTAACCTTCAGGTCCAAAAGATTGTTTTAAAACTAACAAATTTTATGACTATGGTTAACAATTTTTATTTTATTCAAGTGGTCTCTAATTAAAATAGGAAGAATTAATAAAACTACTGAAGACCAAACAAAATATATTAACTATAAAAATGAACGATTATTTAGTATTACTTTTCCAAATAATAATTGCATTAGTGCTTGTAATTCTTCCGGCTGTAGCTCTAGGTTTAGAAAAACATTATTGGTTAGTCGCCATAGTATTTGTCGTGGTTTTCTATTTAATCCAATGTGCGCTAGGAGCAGATGTGTTCAATCGCGCGTTTGCCGGATTAGAAAATATGACAGCTGATGGTGATGCTAGACGTCAAGGTGTTGGTATGATTAATAATAGTGGCGTCCTAGTTGAGGATGGAGTATTTGGTGACCGGGCTGAAAATTATTATGGAACCCAGATACCACTGATGGGTCCTTATGATGGCGTTCGTCCTGCTGATATCAAATCGAAATTGGGTGCTAAAGAATATCAAAAAACAGCATACCCTTATCGCCCAATGACACATTTTGGAACTATGACACCCGGTGATGCTGTGGCGGGTCAAAAACTTCTCGGTCAGGAAACCGCTGAAGTTGCTGGGGTGTGGTATAAACAGGATGTAGAACGCTGGTATCCAAATACTAACAGTTTGGCTACTAACACACGGGATTGCACCAATTACCCATCTGGGCACCCAGGTAGTTGCCTTATTAGTCCTGAAAGGGTTCCTAAGACACCAGAAGCTCTAGCTACACTAAATGGATACTCAGTTGATGGTATGTTGTTAGATGAAGAATTAGCAGCCAAAGAAGAAAGATTCGGAGATATTGCTAGCACACCAAAATTACTTAAATCAGGGGAACCATGGCCGATGTTATTCAAAAATGCGCCAGGGAATCCACAATTTGATACTGGTGCTAATCCACCACCAGTGTTAGGTGACAATCGCGAATTTTGCCGCGGTTGCAAAGTTGGTGGTTGTATGAAAGCATATTGTGGATCTAGGCAGGTAGAACCCGGTGAAAATAATATAATTAGTCCAGCTGGGTATATTGCAGATTTCTTAAGGGATGTTGCACTTGTATGAACTACAGCTAAAACACAAACTAAAAACCAACACCAAAAAATAGTATAAATATTAGAAAAACACAAAAACTGAATTAGAAAATAAGTAGGTATGATTATTATATTACAGTTTATAGCAATCAACTTCTTACGACAGTTTTTCAATACCAAACCTTCATTTACGAAACCAATCGCAAATATGGTTCCAAATCCGAACTTTATTCTTGACCAAATTCTTGCTTGGTTTGAGGATTCACACATGACTGCACCGAACGAGGTAGATGCACAACATCCAGGTGCACTCAACAGGTTTGGGTGTATTGTTGGAATCAAGAACCAGGGAAAGACACTTATTATAGTCACAAAGCAGCTTAATCCAAATGGCGAGTGTGTTGGGTTGTCAACATCAACCAAGCCATTGCCGGATGACTTTGAGGCAATTTGGTGTCGCATTCTGTTCAAGGATCAGCGTCCGATGGTTCTTGTCATGGCTTCCAACCGTCAGGATTTCATAATCTATGATATGGAGACAGGTCATGATGAGGGTCATTGGACTCTTTTCGATGCATTTCCCGAGGGCTCGTTCCTTATGTCTGCACAAGAGATCGACGAGTCGTTTTTCAGTCTTACATACATTTTTGATGACAACGAGATTTCTGTTGAGTGCAGGTTTCATGCCGACGAGGAGCAAGCAGTTGCGTGAGAGTGTGTTTGCGTGTGCGTGTGCGTGTGCGTGTGCGTGTGCGTCTGCGTGTGCGAGAGTAAGAGAGAATTCGATTTCTGTTACTTTGTGTTTGTGATTTGTGTAAAAACAAAAAACAAAAACAAAAAAAAACAAATTTTTTTTTTATCACAATCCCTGAACAACACCTTATAATTTATCAAAAGCCTGTGTTACTTTTTCTTCGAATTCTTGTCTGGTAAATTTACCACTAGTTGCGAGTGATTCTAATAATTTAATTTGCCGGCTGACTGCTTGTAAACGTTCTACTTCAGCTACACCACCTGGGCAATTTTTAAGACTAGGTGCTTTCAGACAAGTCGAAGTAGTATCAAATTTCTCAGCTGCCATCTTATATAACATAGCGCTGGCATCCTGTTTGGTGAAAGCACATGATTCACCCACCGCACATTTGCCTTTTCCGCCTTTTGGACCTTTTGGACCTGGAGCACCTCGCGGCCCTGGAATCCCAGGTTCATTCCGGAGTTTTACATAATAAATTACACTCAAATATACATTGAGGAAACAAAGTGTTCCTAGCACCACGATTGCAAAGTAATATATTTTATACTGTCGGTCCTCAATAAACATACTGATAACGATTAGGACCAAATAAATGGTAACTAGAATGAGAAAAGTCGTGATATCCATTATTTTTAAGTATGTGATATATGATGGTATAGTGGATAGGTATATATTTATTACTAATGAAGAAATAACCGGCAAGGAATAAAAACTGACTTATAAATAAACAATACCAATAGCTGGGATAGAATGCTAACATATATAATTTTTTTTACTGTGCTAGGCTTGATAATTGCATTTGCTATAGGTGTTAACTTAAGTAGTAATATAGATGATAGCGTGCTATATTTCCTATTTTGGATGATGTATATTATTACTATAGGCACCTTAGTTAATATAGGCTTATCCGGGTATTATTATTCAGTTATGCAACAAAAAACCGGACCACGTGGTCCACGCGGGGATCGTGGTGAATCGGGTGACCCTGGTGAATTAGGCGAGTGTGACCCTGAATGCCGCACCGGACTTTGCCAATCAGGTATCCTAGAACATATTGTTAAACGCGTTGCTGCTGAAGAGGCCAAATCAGGTGTCCCTGTCGAAGAACGCCTAACAATGTCTACCTTCCAAAATGTATTCGTAAAGGAACGTGTGAAAGCAATGTGTTCATCACCCGAATACAGTCAATTAGCACCTTATAAGGGCGAACAAAACTTGATAAATTATGTAAAAACTATTTGGGGTGATATAGCAGTTGAGTTATATAAGAGCGGTGGGTCAGCATATTTTAAGACAGTTGGTGCTGAAAATAGTTGGGATTGGGTAGCTGAAAATCCATGGGATGAATTCAAAAAATATGACATTTATTATTGGGGTCTTGGTAAAGAATACCGTCCGATTATGGAAGAGAAATGTGATAACCCAGGTGCACAAACCCCCCAACAAGCACAAGCGGATATTACAAATGCTCCAAATACTTTGAATATTCTTGGATTAACCAAATCAGGTGGTGTATATTCACCGCCATCTAAACGGGATAGTAAGTATTCCATATTAAGTTATGTTAATATACCTAGCACCGTATCTAATGGGGAAGGCGAAGGAACTGATGGTATGAGCACTTGGGTATCAGTCCGGGATAAACAAGGTTCTATGCCAGAACTCAAATTGTATAGTGCACCTGCATTTACTCCAAGTGCGGAAGTCCTAGAACAGGAACGGCAAAAAGCTAAACGCAGCGGGAATAAGCGGGCCAAATTACCAACTCCTAAACCAATGAGCTATTTAGTTGCCAATCCTAATAATCCAGATTTATGTGCCAAATCAACTGGTAGTCGCGGTGGTATCAAATATCAGGCATGTAATCCATATGATCCGGCACAAGTATTCCAAATGCAATTTACAGGCGAGAGTGGTAGTCAAATGAAGGAATTTAATATTCAAAATACTAAAACAAAAGCATATCTAGGTGCTAGCCAAAATCAATTAATACAAAAGTCTGACAATAAATCATCGGCTGATATTTTCACATTTAATTAATACTATTTCATAATACATGGACATACTCTATGTCTATTATTACCATTAATTCTTATACGATCAGGTTCACGTAATTCAGTTTTGTGTAAGTGAATAATAATAGCTTGTTTACATGGATTAAAAATACGGATACCACATTTATGTAATTCAATCATTAATACACTTTCACTACCCCATACATTTTGAGGATGATTTATTTTACTTATGAAATCTGTGTTTTTTAAAGGGCTTTTAAAAATGAAACTATCGTGACTACCATTATATTTTTTAATAAGTGGACAACTCATATCGTGTTCATACCGAGTTAATGCATATATAGTATTATTGTCATTTAAATGTTTATACAATCTTGAATTGAATTTATATAAATATATATCACTATTGGTTATCATACAAAGTTTATCTATTAAATTCTCGGTAGCATATGTAAATAAATCAGAATACATAGGTTGTTTGCCAACTGCAATAACTACAATTTTGGGCGAATTAAGTTGTTTTATATATTCCAGTGCTAGGTCATCGTCAACGAATAAATGAACCTTTTCAATTAGCTGACTTTCCAAGTTCTTATTTAGTGCCATTTTCAATTCTTCATATCTATCGGCATTTAGATCACTTGTAAACTTCGGTATAAAAAATGATGTAACAATATTAATCATATTATACTATTGCTTATTTATAAAAAAAAATTTCTTAATATATTTTGTGTTTTTTTTCTTTTTTATTTTTAACTTTTTATGTTTGCTTTTTGTGTTTGCTTTTTGTGTGTTTGCATTTTTATTTATATTTTCTGCGTTATTATCTTTAATTCTCATAAAAGACAGCGGTAGAAATATAATAATCCCGCATCCAACAAAATGTTAATAATAGGAATATTTATTGCAATAGTAGCCATAATGATTTATATTTATGGCGGCCTGAAATTAGCGGAAGACCTAGACACACCATCTGCATATTCCATGTTTTGGGTGGCATATATCCTATTTGGATTAACTCTAGGAACAATTATTATGCTAGGTAACTTCTGGTCAGTATTAGTTAATAAAACAGGTCCTCCAGGTCCACGTGGTATTCCGGGTCAGCAGGGTGATGCAGGTATGCCAGGTGAATGCGATGCCGGCAATAATACGTATTATGCTATGCGTGTTGTGAAGCAAGCAATAATGAATACTGTCCTAGCACAGCAAAAACCATCAAATACTAGCAGTAATCAAACGCCTGTTACTGCTGAAATGATATATGACCCCACCGCAAATAGACTAACGAATATTTACTTGGATAATACAGTTGACCGTATGATTACAAGTAAACAATTTGAAATACTTTTAGATATACCAGTGGAAGATTTGAAGAAATTACCGGCTGGTAAACGCAAAACATTTGCTAAAAGCCTAGAAGACCTTTCCGGGTATTTGGCTGGGACATGGCAAGAATGGATTACTGGGTTCTACACTGCTGACCCAGTTGCTGCCAGAAAATTAGTTACCACACCTGACACCACGCCGGAGGATGAACCCAAATTAGCTGAGTATCTCAATAATGAAATTGAAAAATATGATGTATGGTATTGGGGAACTACCCGCGTTTTTAGACCACTGAAAGCTGAAATTTGCCGTGCTGGGACAATAACTTATACAGACCCAGCAACAGGTAAGAAGACTATACGTGCAAATACCCGATTCCCTAGCTCCATAAGGCCACAATTAGAAATCCGCGAAATTGAATATAGTGATAAGGACATAAGTAAATTGGAAGAAACATGGGTTATATCATCAATGCCTGATACAACTAAACGGTTTGATAAATGGCGGTCTAAACATGATGGTATTTACGGCAATATTGCACGTCCCAAAGCTATGATACCCAAAGTAATTAAAGAAGGCGCTAAGACATTCTATCCTATAGGGCAAGTGTTTATTGAAACCAACCCTAATTTAGCAAATGACAATAAGAAGAAAACTATCCTTGTCAGTGGCGATGTTGTAGTCCCTGATAAATTGGAATTAACATGGTCTGATCGTAAAGGCACAAATATTTTTAAAAAAGGCGGTAGGGGTAAAGCAGATGGCCGAGGCGTGGATGGCCGTTTTTATCAAGCACAAACTAGTAAACCAGGGTATAAGTGCTTGGGTGATTATTATGACCGTGATGAACGATCGCCCACAAATGTCGAACGTAGGTTTGGTTATTACTCTGATAAACCAGCCGGCAAACAGTTTGATAAGTCGGGATATCGTGGTTTGGTTTGTCTACCTGATAAATGCCTAGAAGAGATTCCCCGTGCTGAAAACCCTGAATTTGCATATCAATTCAGCCGCGATTTTTATAAAAATGATTACTGGCAAACCGATAACTTCACTGCAAAAGATGCAGCTGCGGGTTATAATATTGTCCGCGGGACCAAGGCATCTTATAAGAACCTGAAGAACAAGAAATTCGGGCCGCAACCTGGTGACGGTAAATTCTACCGGATTAAACCTGAATGCCTTACAACTGAAGATATTCCTGTGAAAGAACCTGAACCCGAATTTACGGATCTAGGTATGGGCTGGTTTGGGCATCCTTATAAGACCGACCGGAAATATTCTATTTTCGCATTCCTAGGTATTATGCCGGAGGGGATTATATTACATCGTCAAAGTGGACAACGAATGTATATTCGTCATTATGGCGGGATGGAACCCAACCGATTTGTTATTCTTAACTGGGACAGTAGCGGCAACGATAATGAGAAAAATGATTCAGATGGCTTCAATCGTGCCCTCCGTGCCAAATCAAGTAGCGAAGTAGATATTGTTGAATTGAATTTAACTGATGAACGACAAAATTGGCGTGTTGTCAATCAAAGTAATACTGGTGATTTTCAGCTTGCTAGTATTATGTTTCCTAAAAAATTCTTAGCATTAACTACTAATGTCAATAATAAGACCAATTTTAATAAGAATGCAACTAATTCAGATTTAGATAAATTGCGTCCGCCAGGTGTATCTGTTGATAAAACCCGTATGTCATTCAGTTTAGTTAGTGTAACATCGGGGTCTACACCTAATCCGCAAACATTGTTTAATAATCTACCTGCTTATGGCACTGATACTGATATATTAGATGAACCAAGTGCCAAACCAATTGATAGACGTAAGAGTATTAGAGAGCAACAAACTGAAGAACGCGCACGTGGTGGGCAAGATGATTTCTCTTATATTAATCGCGGTTTCGGAAAATCTAAGACAGATGCTGTCGACAGTGCTGCAATTCCTGGAAATAAGATTGAATTTACCAAATAGTTTATTAGTTGCCATGTTGTGCAAATAGAAAAAGAAACAGAAAAATAAGTCCCTAAAAACTTTTTGTCGACCTCGGACCAAAATTGCACAGCTAGGTTACTTTTTTGCTTTTTTATAACTTTTCAATTTCAACTTAGTAAAAATCAATTTGAACTTCTGAAATAATGGCGTTTTTTCAAACCCTGTGATAGAATGAAATAAGATAGAATCAAATAGAATCAGATGGAATTATAAACCAAAAAATAAATTCTTGTAAAATTAGCAACCTAGATGTGCTTTATTAGTAGTTAAACGGCACCAAAAGTTTTTAAAGTGTCGGTAATAATTAGTTTACTAGACCTATAGCAGTTATATTTTCACCGGCTGTAGCATTAGCTAAGTCCGTCAATTTATTAGCCACCTTTTTAGCATCAAGTGTCGCAGTAGTATCAACATGTTGAGTTGCGGGTGCAATTTCATATGGAACCCATCGATTAAATACACGGTGATAAGCAACAGAAACAGGAATAGTCATTTGCCCGGATGTTAATGATTTAAAACCCTGGTATAGCATTTGGCTAACTCTGAGATTAGGAATAAAAGCATAACCCAATTTATCAGCTAGGTTATCCTGAGTATAGAGGTTAACAATATCTGGAATATCCGTTTGCATTGCTAATAGAACAATTGGTTCGTGGAGCTGAATATAATATTGGCTATTACCTAGCATAGCTTTTTGTGGGTCGGTTGCCAAAGCATCTGCACTAACAAACTGCTGGCGCCTGGAATTACCTGGTTGTGAGCTACTATGTGATTGTGCTACGCTGGTAGTAGTATTATCGGATGATGCAGTTAGATGCGCCATTTGGTTAGTATCAGCTGACCGATATTGCACATATTCAGGGAATCGACGGTAAAACTCAGCATCTACTTCATGCCTACGCGGGACTTCAATCTGCTTTTCCCTAGGCATAATCCAGGCATAATCACTGAATTGATTATTTAGAGTGTGGAAGACAATTCCCTTACATGTATAAGATAGCACTGGTAGAAATTCCTGGAGTAGAAATTTGATATCGGCATATTGAAACAGGCGTTTGCAATAGATGGGGCAAATTTCAGTTGCAGGGTCTGCAGTATATTGCAAGTCTAGGATACTATGAAGTGTCTGGAACCTAGATAAGATATTCCGATGTTTGATATATTCACCATTGTGAACCAGTAAATCACTAATCAAATACTGAAAATTTCGGTTAACATCCCTCACAAGTTCACCAGTAAATATGGTCTCAGTATCAAATAGTTCAGGTGCGAACTTATATTGGACGCAGTGAATTTTGGGATAGCAATATCCGTCTTTAACTTTCCGGTCAATGAAAATACTACAGGGTACATTATCAATCCGAGTTAGGAAAAGGAGATATGGATTGCCATTAGTAAATGTGGTCAAGATATGTTCATGATATGTAATATTCTTGAGCATATGTGGTTTCATAAGAACATATTGGTTATCAATTATATTCAGGCCTTTGTATTTGGTCTCAATATATTTTAGTATGGCTTCTTTAGTGGGGTTATCATTAACATTGAAACATTCCCGGTCACAGAAACTGATTTTACTGAGACTATTTTTAAGAGTAAGCACCGGTAGTTCTTGTTTATTATTAGATATTTGTTCGGCAGCTGCCGCAGTAGCCATATCAGTTGGGGATAGAATATTATTGGGGTCTTCTACAAAATGTGTCATTTCATCTTGTCTATGTAGACGGCTATATTCCGATTCTAGGTCTGCTGATTTTTGAACTTGCCTGGGTTGGTAACCAGCTGATGCTGTCCTATATGAATTATTAGTAGGCCGGTCATCCTGCTTATATTGATGTCCATTTTGATATTGTGAGCCATTCCTGTTATCATGGCGTGGACCATTATTTGTATTTCCACGATTGGGTCGGTAAGAATTGTTTCCACCCGTTCCATGTGTGCCAAACGCAGTATTATTTTGGTTTGGTTGTTGTCCATCCCCTGTTCTAGGAGGGCGACTATTATATCTTTGTTGTCCATGAATTGGCATTTTATCTTGATGTTGGGATGGGGCACCTAGCGGTGCATATGTAGAAGGGTATTGACGATTTTGTCCGACTCCAGTTGATTTCATTTTAATAAAATATGTAATTTGGGCTGTGTTTAAAGATTTGTGGTGGTGCTGTATAAGACTTACTTATTAAAAATGAATGAATTAATAATACTAATAAACAATTTTTCTTTATGTTAGTAATTATGTTGTAAAGAAATTGAGTTTTTTTAAGTATTTGGTCGGTTGTGCAACGTTATACCCACAAATGCTTCTTAAGTATTTGGTCGGGTTGGCAATATCATACGTTGATATCATTTGATTAAAATATTTTATAATGAGTAAATATGGACGGCAGGGCATTATTAAATAGTTTAGCAGATTGGACTGCTGAAAGTCATCCAAACGTATCTGTTGAAGCCCGACAACGTAATAATGATTTGATGGGTGAATTACGAACCGAATTATTTACATTATTAGGAAATACAAGCCAAGTTGGTGGCGGTGATTGTGCTTACGGTATATCACTAGTTCAGCCCATGGATGAAGCCCTAGTGCGTGAATTATCACCAGCTGAATTAACATATAGACTAGACCTAGCTGAAACTGCTATGACAGGAGGTGGTGGAACCGGTAATAGTATTGGTTTTTTGCATAAGCTTAAAATAATGACAGGGCTCCGGAAATTCAATCAATTTGTGGATGATTTTGAAAAATTAAGGGCTCAAATAAATAAAAATATGGCAGGATATGAAGTTGAAATTGCACGTGGTAAATCACTTACAGATGCAATAGTTACAGATATTCGCCAGATTTTTTTGAATGAAAAAGTTCGTGTTATGTGGACTATTATTAAGGCGCAGGAAGGTTCTGATATGAAAGAAGTTAAAACTAATATATTTGACCAACGTATTAAGCGTGTTGAAATGGAAATACAACGCCTGAAAGTTAAACTAGCAGTGAATGTAGAAGCAGCCAAAAAAGTATTTATGGTAAAAGGTATTTTAAATAGGAAATATGGTTCCACAAGGGGTGCATTATGGTGGAAAAAAGGTAATTTTATGGATAAAACTATTGCAGAAGTAACCGCGCAGGAACAGGCTTATTTAAAATTGGACAAAGAAATGAATTACTTCATGAAAGAAATAGAACATGCCAAAAACCTAAAACTCCTTGAAGCTGCTGCCGGTGGTAAAACTGCTAGTGAATTGACTAAACAACAACGCAAAGAAATAGCCGAATATCAAAAAAATCGCGAAAAATATGAGAAAATGTTTGCATTTGGTGAAACACGGCGGGAGGAATATGAAAAAATACTTTCTAAAAAAGAAAAAATAGTGCTGGAATTGAATTTTTTCAAAACTACACTTACAGCCGGCACATATATAACTAAACAAGAACAAATGCAGATATTATTGAATAACTGGGATTTAGATATTGGTAGAGTATATTATTTCTTATCAACCGCTATCAAAAATAGTAATGATTATAAAAAAGATCTTGATAAACTACGTGGGTTAGTATTAGACAATGGTAATAATATCAGTAAATTAACCGCTGGGAAGAGTGAATTTGAAGACCTAAAAAAATTTTATGACAAATATTTGGAACAATGTGAAAAAGCATATGATATACAGGAAGGTATTGCTAACGCATTGGGAGAAATAAAAGAGAAATTCAAAGAACTGATACCAGATGCTTCATTATTACCTGATATGTTCCGTGTTGTGCAAGCACAAGCATTTGTGTTATCCATAGTTAATGATATTTTGGCGTTAAAACAAAATGAACTAGGAGGAACTGCAGATAAAGGTAAAAAGTATTTGGAAGATAAAATAAAAAAAATGAAAGGTGGTGCAAATGAAAGTAATTTGGAATTGCAACAAACAGGTGGCACTTTAATGTTTTTAAATCCAGGATATTTCCCACCACATGGTGGAGCATTTTTTGATCATGATGATGGAGGTAGAGTATGGAATGAATCATCAGGAGCCGGTGATAAGTATGAAGCAGCAGCCACCGCCCCTGGCACTTCAGTTAAAATATTAACATTACCATATGGTGTGCGTAGAATTAGTGGTTCATATATAACAAAGGTAAATAATGCTATTGCACAAATTGATAGTGATAAACGAATTTACATACCACTTCTCAATTATAATGAGTTAGATAGAGAGCGTGTTTTTATACTTACTGCTATTTATCAACCAGAAAGTGGTATTTTTAGAGTTACTGGTGCACATATTTTTAGATTGTCACAATGGCGAAGCTATGAGCACATTTCAGATAATTACTATTTCTATAACATAGTGGAATATAATAATGATCCTACCATAGATAATGCATTTAGTCATGAATTTAAAACAATATGTGATCGGTTGCCACAAATTAAATTAGACAACAAACAGTATATAATACTACCAATGTTTTATAGATTGGGTCATATTACTAATCCTTTATTTGATTATCATGAATATGTATTATTACATCCTTTATTAGGTTCCGTTATGACTGCAACATTAAATGAACTTGAACTTAATGCTCAGCGCGATACAAGAGGCACTGCTGATCAAGTTGGATATGATTTTAACACAAGAAATTTAAATTTACGACTAAAAATGCACAGTGAGCAAATTACTGATGTAGCCAAACTGCGAACACTGACAAATAATGATGATTATTACTATAATTTTAGTGGTCCGATTATAATTAAGAAGGCACATCCTACAGGAGTTGGTGCTACTTTTTTTACTACTACTAACCATTCTTTCATAGATAACCCTTCTATTCCACCAGCTGCAGCAACTCCAACGACACGTGGTAATCTGCAACATGACGCCCCTGCTCCACCTGCGCCTCCAGATGCAAATCTGTTTACTCCAAATAATGCAGCACAATATGCTCACTATATGTTTCAATTAACAGGACATTTAAATGAACTAATAAAAAAAATTACTTTAACTAAATTGAATTATGTATCTGGAACATTAACACCAGTATTTACAGGATCACCATATACTGATCCAATAACTTATAACATACCATATAATATGGGTGGTCCTGCTGCACCCCGTGAAATTATAAATACTACACCACAATTTCAAACAAAATTAGATAAAATTGGACGTAGTAAATCTTGGGATAATGATTATCTATCTGACTTTTTTGAAACGTCTAATACTAATGAATTAGTATGGATATTTCATTCGATAAAAATGATGTTGGCCGACGTTATTTATTATACAAGACGTAAGAGCTGGCCATTAAATGATGCCAAATCAGGTATGAGTTTAAATTTATTCAACAATATTTATTCATCTGCAGTAACAGCAGCAGGTGTGTCACCTGGTTCACCAGGAACAGGCGGTCCTGGCACAAAAACTGGCACACCTGGCGCATTATCACCAATTAACCCACAGAAATTCAAATCTATAATCGCATATTTGCGTAATGCGCTTCCAGATAATTCATCATATTTTAGCAATTTACCGGAAATGACAAGTATTATCAAGAAATTTTCATCGCCAGAATATCAAACTTATAGCAATTTGTTGTTCCAAACATATGATATTATGCAGGTTATCCGTAAATATGAAGATAAGATTTTAGACATTAAAGCAGAAAAAGACAAAAATCCACTTCCTGAATATAGTCTCATAGCCAAAAACCTAGAACCTAATGTGCAACCCGGGTCCAAAGATGCATACACTGGTGCAGGTCAGAAACTATATGATAAGATTAAAGAAAATAAGAATTACATTAAACTCAATGAATACACGGTTAGCACTGATAATCTGGTCCGTGATTGCGAGGATTTAATTCATAATATTAAAGCAATCGATATTAAAAAATTCGGTGTTGACGTGGATAATATATATTTCTTTCAATCTTCACCAGGTGACAAATATGTTGATATTTTAAGAAACAGAGACAATGCAATTAAATTTGTTGACCAATTAATGAGCTCTAAGTATTTTGCTAGAGACACTAGCAAAGTTTGTTATGCATTAATCCGTTTGCTTAACTTGAAGGCTGGTGACCCGACATATGAAGTTTATGATGCAAAAGGCAAAGCATCTGAATTCCGGGACCAATTAAGAACAGCTGGCCAGAAGAAAGGTAAAAAGAACCAGAACAAAAAAGGCAATACTCATAGAACACATTAGCACTTTTTGGTTTCATACCCCATAAGCATCCAACCCACACTATCCTTACTTAAACGGCTAGGATTTTGGGTTATCCCCAAAATCAGCCGTAGTAAGGTGAGTTCCTCAATTAAAAGCCGTTGCGTTTATAAACGCAATAGGCTTTTAGAGGATATAATTTGGTTTTCATTTTGTTTTTATTTTGATGTTCTGTATAGAATTTACACTTAACACTAAACCATATAAATAATAAATCAACCTGATAAAATATATGGGTTGTTAATAAAAATGTCAGCGGTTTCAGATAATCTTACCAAGCGTATAAAAACTGCAACAAATAAGATATCGGGCAGCACTTTAGCAAGTAATCGTAGTGTCCGGCAAACTGTTAGTCGGCGTAACTCGAGGTCGGGAACCAATTCAATTAATTCATTAGGGAAATCTCCTGCTAAAAATATTCCACCTAATGATTTTGATGACCCTGAAGCCGGGTTAACTGATCCATTTGAGAACCCAGTGTTGCTCGCATTCATTTTACTCATAACATTTGGATTTATTGCATATGGCCTATATTACTATTATAAACGGGACACTGATTTCAAACAAAGTCAAACATTTTATGGTTCGGATGTCCTAGCATATGAACCCTTGTTCACCCTAGATACCGATAAAATAGATAAATGTGTGGACCGTTGTCAAAAAGATTCTATGTGCCAGGGTGTGACTTTTAATGCAGATACCCTTACATGCACAGGAACCGAAGAGGGCCAATTACGTGATGATAACAGCAATTATATAAGTTGGGTGAAGCCACAGTCTATTATCAAATCAGGATTGCACAAAAAACTAACGGGTATCAATACTGATAAACCCATACAAGGATTTGCCAATTCATTTATGACTATAAAGAATACTGAATTTGCACGGCCACCATTCAACTCCCGGTTCAACTTTTCACTATTCATATACCTTAATGATTTTTATGAAGGTCATGGTCGTTGGCGGAATATTATTAGCAAAGGCACACCATGGCCGGCAGGAGAGTCACTTGATACACCTTATTGGGAGACTGTTACTGAATCGCGCCCTGAACAATGTCTAGGTATATGGTTAGCACCATTCAATAATAATTTACGTATTTGCCTAACAACTCGGAGACAAGCCACCAAAATTCAACCTAGCACTGCAAGTCCAACTGCATCCACAGCAAGTTCTGCGACTCCAAATAATTCGGCTACTTCTATAATACAATCTTTAGAATATATTGATATTCAGAATGTGCCAACCCGGAAATTATTCCATTTGAGCGTTAATATGGTTGAAGGAGGGATGGAGGTATATTTAAATGGTAAATTACATAGAATGATAACACTTAAAGGTGCGCCAGTATGGAATGACCTACCGCTAACTATATTAGGTCCGGTAAGCACACCAGTTTCTATAATGGATTTAGTATATATCCCAGATTCAGCTGACCTAGATGATATCCGTGCACAAACCCGGAAATTACAGGAATATTCTGAAAAAATAACAAATACAAATGCATAGATTATTTGAACCTATTATGTATACCTACCACATTGAATTAGGCTTTAAAGCCAATTGATTTTTTAATTTCACGCAATGTTTCTTTAGCATGAGCACTTGCTTTTTCTAACCGCTTATATCCACGTTTAAATGCTGGTGTTAGTGTTTGCGGGCTCAAACCTTTTTTAACTAGTCCATTAAAGAATGCATCATCTTTCTTTTTTTGTTCTGCCTTCTTGGCTTTTTTACCACCCGATTGACCTTTTGAATTACGGGTAACATATTCTAATAATGCATTCGTAGTGCGGGCACCGGTATAATCAGTGCCATTTGTGCCGGCAGTTGCTTTGGCTCTTGTATCATCCGCCAATCCAAATAATGCAGCTAACCCAGTTGCTTTCTCAGTATTTTCAGAAGGTGCTTTGTGCATCGCACTAGTATTATAATATCGGATGGTAGGGAATCCTTCTACACCGGCTTCAGGTAATAAGCCTAGATTGGCGGATTCGACCTCAGCAGTCATGCACCCAATTTCTGGTTTATTTTTCATGACCCCAATGAACTTCTGCCATTCCGGCATGAAATCCTTGCAATGCCCACACCATTCAGCATGGAAGAGGACAATCACACGGCCATTCTTCATGGCATTACGTAATTCAGCTGCTGTTTTAGCATCAGATACCACTAAATGCTTGCCTATAGCAGAACTATGTTTAGGCTTCTTACCTACAGCTGCATGTTTAGCAGTGGTTTTGTGTGCTTGTTTAGTTGCCTTTTTGGCAGTAGATTTATTTTTTTTTACAGTTGGCATATAAAGAGCAGTGCTAGGTTAGTATTTATTTATAATTAATATTTATTATTGCCATAGCCACTCATTGATATTGTGTTAGCTAAATATTGAATAAATATCAATAAATATTAAACTCAATCAGTAATATAAAGTCATACCTCCTAAACGGATAGCACATGGACCTAGTTATAGCATTTAGTGTCATCTTATTCATTGGACTTATATTCCTAGTCTTTTATAATTATTTTTATAAACCAGGTAAAGAATTACAAACTATGGTAGTCCCAGGTGAGTTAACAATTAGTGACGATTTTGAACAAACTGTCCTCAAACCCACATTTATGCCAAATCGCTCTGAAATAGTATTACCCGGGTATGGAAATGGATTAACATTCAAATGGAATATGTATATAGAAGACCCGCAAGCAGAGAAATCATGGGCATCCAATTACTCGCGCGACAAACCATTATTACGGATAGGCGAAAGCCCGCAAATCTTATATAATCCTAAATACAATATACTCAAATTACAATTGAAATATAGGGAGTCACCATTTTACGCACATTATCCGATAATTGAAGTCCGTGATGTACCCATCCGCAGGTGGAATTATATAATCATATCAATTGACGGCGCACATACACGTGTATATATTAACGGGAAATTAGTATTGAATAAGATTTTACCTAATGAACCAGTTATTTCAACTGATAATATAATCGTAGGTGAACAAGGAAATAATTTTCAAGGACGTATCCGCGATATGCAGGTTTATTTCAGACCGTATAATACACAGGATATTAAGCAAATAATGTAACCTAGCACCGCGACTAGGCTACAACACATGATGTCTGATTGCGGGTGTTAAAATATGTCGGATAATAATAAATTAAAATTAAAATTAAATACCCACCTGGCATGAATAATACCGCAAAAAATACTGCATCATTGGGAACCGGTGCAAACAATATGCGTAAATCGGGTAACAATGTTACTGCAACAGCAAGTTCGGGGCAAAATAAACAAATGGCTGCACTAATAGTTGGTCTTGTTGTAGTTGCATTACTTTGGGTGCTAGGTAACTATATTTATAATTACTATACTGCTAACCAAAAATCCAAAGTAATTAAGGCTAATATCCTTACAACCCCGCATAATGGACAAAGCGAGTTTGATATTGGTAGTGCTGAATTAGCTAATAGCGGTTATAGTAACGAATATGCTTTGAGCTTCTGGTTATATGTCGACGATTATTCATATCGTCAGGGTCTACCCAAATTCATTATGCGTCGTGGTAATATTAAGACTGGTGTAAACCCGGAGGTTTATTTGGATCCTAGTGTTAATACTTTACGGGTCAATGTGTCTATGATGGGAAATTCTAGTTTATCACAAACAGGTGGTCCAGAGGCAACCGTTCCAACTACTAGTAGCACATCGTCTACAACAACATCAACTATAGCAACTACTACTACATCTACTGCTCCTGTAACAACTCCACCTGCCGGGGGAGCTTCTGGATTTGCAGATATACCTAAATTAGAAACCACTGGTAGCGATTTCAATGCAGATAGTGCCGCTGCACCTGGTCTTATTGCAAACCCAATGGCAATACTAGGTAAACTAAATAATAATTCAGCACATATTCCGGATGTTTATGATAACTCGTATTTCAGTATGGTTTCCGGTAATGAAGTTGGTAGCATTTCTCAATCAGGAGTAGATCTAGGGCACAATCCTGAATTAAATGTTGTATTAGAACAATTTAGCCCAACTGTAAGTAATGGTGCATCACCAGACAAAGAATGTGAGTGCCCGGATGACACTACCAAATCATCTGCAACAGCAGCTGAACGTGCTGCATTTGAGGAAAAAGCCGGTAAGTGTATGGTTACTGCATTCCCGCTGCAAAAATGGGTGCATGTTGTTATTAGCCAATATAACCAGGTCCTAGATATATATGTTGATGGTAAATTAAGTTCCAGTTGTGTATTACCCGGTTTCCCTGACATTATTCAAGATGATTTAGTTATAGCACCTGAAGACGGGTTTAGTGGTAAAATTACTAAAGTTGTTTATTTGAATTCATCAGTAAGTGCAGATGATGTGTATTCGATGTATGCAGATGGTCCAGACCATTATGATACTCTTTTATCCCGTGTCCCTAATTGGGCATGGGGTGTATTAGCATTAATTGTTCTTGCCGTTATAGTATATTCACTTTAATCTCTTACTAATTCCCACCGAATCTATTACTAGGCTAGACACTTACTTTTTCAATAGTTTTCTTATTAATTAAATTATGTTTCTAATTAATAAAACAAAATATGTCATCTAACGGTGGAAATAATAAAACAAAAACAGGTAATTCCACAACTGCTGGCAATAAACCATCTACTGGTAACTCGGCAGGAAATGCTGGTAATAAACCACCTACAGGTAATTCGGCTGGAAATGCTGGCAATAAAACACCTACTGGTAATTCAAATGCCGGAAATGTAGGTAATAAAACTCCTACTGGTAACTCGGCTGGAAACGCTGGCAATAAAACACCCACTGGTAATTCAAATGCCGGAAATACAAGTGCCAAATCAGCAGCTAATGCTGAGAATTTATCTGAATTATTAGGCGCAAATAATTCAGACATACTTGGTGTTAATACTACTCCTGCAACAACTAATAATGCAGCGAAAACATCTCAAACCGCAAATAATACTTCTGCAAAAAATAAATCAGCAAATCAATCAGGTGTTTTTGGTGATTTATTTGGAACATCAACAACAACAGCACCTACTGCAACAAATTCAACTAAGGAGAGTCCCGCTAATATCCTAGTAGAATCAACTGAAACAGCTATCAAATCGGCATCAAATAAATTATCAGAAGTAAAAGAAGCAGTTACCGATAGAATTGGCGAGTTATCATCTGGTTCTAATCTAGGCATGAATTTACTAAAAATCGGGCTAACTATTCTTATTTTAGTAGCTTTATTTTATGTTGCCAAATATCTATTCACCAGGTATCAGGATTCAGTTTATAATTCCCCTATGCTATTGGATGGGATGAAAAATGGCAAACATGCCCTTGTAATTAGTCAAGACCCGGCTAACCCTAGCTATGTCCCTATGCCTAAGTCTGATGACCAATCCAGTTTGGAATTCACTTATGACTTTTGGATGCTAATAGATAGTTATGAATATAAAAAAGGTGAATGGAAACATGTATTCCATAAGGGTAATTCCAGCAGTTATCCTAACCGAGCACCAGGTATTTGGTTGCACCCTGATACTAATGCAATGCGCGTGTATATGAATACACAGGATAACATTCTAGAATATGTTGATGTAGATAATCTACCGCTCCGCAAATGGATACATGTTAGTCTGGTGCTCCATGATATGGACCTTGATGTATTTATTAACGGGTATCTCAAGAAACGTCAAAAATTAACTAGTGTTCCCAAACTCAATAATGGAGATTTCTGGGTCAATATGTTTGGTGGGTTTGAAGGTTATCTAGCCCGCATAAGGTATTATGCAAAGGCGATTAGTGTTGATGAAATCGCAGCCAATGTCCGTGCTGGTCCAGGTGATAGTGCTTGTATAGATACTGGTCAAGTGCCACCCTACCTAGATGATGATTGGTGGGTTCAATGACAACCTAGTAATTAAGTTTTATTTTTTTGTATTATTGGTTTTTGCAGCATTATTGATTTTAGCAGGTGCGCCGGCGGGCTTGTCATTTGTTACCGGAGTAAAACGGTAAAAGTCTAGATCGGACTTCAACCGTGTTATCTCAGCTAGGGTCATGAATAGATGGTCAGTCTTGAAAAACTCATCTAATTCCATGATGGCGGCTTCATCAAGAGGTGCGCGGCTTGCAAAAAATGTTTGCCGGCTGGCTCCACGGCTCATATACTTATATACAATTTCTACAGCGGTAGCAGTCCGAAGCCATTGCACTTCATTTCTCTTATACTTATCTAATATCCGGACCATATTATATAATGCGGTGGGATTCAGATATTTCCGGGACATACCAGTGTATCGCCTGCCTTCAACCATAATATCTTTGAACCGACTTTTTTCGTCCAGGATATCTTCTGGCTTGAGAACAGTGCTAGGGTCCAACCGGAGACCTACCTTATCTTTTAATAGTTTATCATATTCACGGCCTTTATCAATCCATTCACCAATAAGAGCCATACTATCGCCATCTTTTAATATATCACCCTCAGGGACTCCAACTGGGTTACCATCTTCATCATATATAGGTTCACCTGGTGTATTAAATGAGTAATTAAATAAATCAAATAATGCATTGAAATTAACGCCGATTAAGTAATAACCTTCATTTGCCCGCATTTCGTGTAATACCGCGTTATTCATGGCGTCTGAGAAATAAAACCCTTGTTCCTGTTGAAGTCGTTTAAATTCCCTAGCTTTAGTGGCTTTCCGGGCCTGCAAAAATTCATCAAGGTCTATTGGCGCTGCAATACCTTCGCCAGCATTACCTGCGTCATCTGCTTCACCATTGCCATTTTCAAGTTGTTGTTTTTTCTGTGTGTTATTAGCAGCCAATTTTTCAGCATATTTGGTAGTATCCATTAAATCAGGGTCATCCGCACGTAAAAATGATTTGCTAGGTTCGGTAGGTGCTGTTTTAAATTGGTCTAGTGTATTTTTCAAAGAGCTGGCAGTTTGTGCCAATTGATTAATTTTCGAGAGCGACATTTGTTAATAATACAGATAATAGCCACGTAAATTATCCTCTCAAAATGATAATTCTAAAGGCAGTGTGGCCTAGAGTGTTTTTAAATAGAATACTCTACTGTAAACCAAACACAAAAAAATTAATAGACAGCTTTACTGTAATAATTGGTTGCCAGATTCTTTTGCATGCAAACAATCCGTAATGAAATTTTAAATAATGTATGGACTTGTGATTCATCAATTGACCCGAAATCCCATAATTTGCCATCAGGTAATTTTATCTGAATTGTCAGACGATTTAAATTAATCCGAGGGTTATAGACTTTTTTAATGGTGTGGCTTGAATTATCCGCATTAATATGGAAATGTTTATAGTTATCAATAACATCATAACTTGTAAGCATTGCGAAGCATTTATTTAATTCATCATTAGTTCCTTGATAATTACTACCTAGCTCTTGCAAATCTAATAAAATATATGGTATACGAGGTGATAATGCAGCGCTATCACTACTATCTGATTGGTCGGCAGTATGTAACATAACAACATCAAGGATCTCACAGCTAATAATATTACCAAATGCACGACTTATAAACCCAGTATTGGCACTTTCAGGACTATTTGGATTAAAATTAGATGGGCTAAAATCAATAACAAAATGATTAGCATTAGGATATTTAATGCGGTCACGGTCTTTGCTATCAATAACTATATTATATGTGAAATCTCGGGTTTCGGGTGTATAAAAATCGGGTGGTTTATCGGCATGTGGTAAAAGTGTAGTTTCTTCAAAAGCTTTTTTGTAATCAGATGCACTTGTTGGGTCAGGTGTAGGTTGTGCACCAGGAGTTGGTGTTTGTTGAGAAGATGCAGGGGTTTGTGGGCCAGGGTTAAAATTTTGTGAGGCAAAAGTAGTATGGCTTATTTCTGTTAGTGGGTCATTGTATTTATTGGTATTTACAACTTTATCTAACCTGTTTTCACTATACACCATAGCTTTTAACTTTCGTTCCATTATCGACATAAAATTATTTATACCTAGCTCTAGTTTTTCTTTGTTACCTCCACCAGATTGTTCTACTATCTTATGGCTTACTATTTCCAATTCTTTATCCGTAATACCGCTAATCTGGAATGTCGTAGGATATTTCTGTTCTAGGGTTGTTTTTAGTTTATTTTTAATAGCTAATTCTAATTTTGCTACAAGACTGGATTGTTGTTGTGGAAATGACATATTTATTTCAATAAATTAATAAAATAAAAAATAATTTTAGACCCAATCAGTAATACAAGTTTAGCAAAGTAAAAAAAAATCAGTTTTTGGTTTTAAATTTTGTGTCTTTTTATCCGAGTTAATCCCGGATTTCAAACTAAATCTAAAACTCCAACTTTAATTTTAGTAAATATTCCTATACACCTCCGATGTAATCTTGCTATTGATGTCCTCAAAACTCAGCAACTGAATATTTGTATTATTTTGAATTACATATCTGCACGCAAAATCACACAAAACCAGACCGACAAATGTATTGTCATCAATGTCGTCGTTTGTATGATATGTCTTGAAGACATTGTAGATTCCAAAGTTCACAACGTTCCTGATATCAGCCTCGTTACACTTGCCTCCCTTGAAAGAGTCAATGTTCAAGTATCCACGCTTGAAAATCTCTTGAATCCAAATAGCTGCCGATGTCACAGGCACCGAACCGTTTATCACATCGATAAACTGGTTCAGATTAGCATTGAAGCACGCCTGATTGTCAGCAATATACTCGCTGAAATCAGGAAATACCTCAGTCAGCTTCTTCAAGTCACGACAGTTAATGTCATACACCTTGGTAAACAAGTTGTATTGATTACGGTTGAACTTGAATGATGTAGACACTGGCTCTGGTGCAACAGGTGCAGGTGCAACAGGTGCAGGTGCAACAGGTGCAGGAGCAACATATGTAGTAGTAGGTGCAACATATGTAGTAGCAGTAACGTTATTAAACTTATTATACATATCAGTAGCCCATGCAATCATAACATTGGTATGCTCCTCAGGTATGATATTATACGGAATTGTATGTGATGTATCCCTGGTCATCGCATAATCCTCATCAGGGGCATAATAATATGCATTCTCGTAGTAATACTCCTCCTCACGCTCGCTACGCTCCTCACGGTGTGCAACAGTGCCATTCTTGTAACAGCATGGAGCAAACTTGCAATTCTTTCGGTTGCACTTTCCCTTTGCAGCAGCAGTGCACTTAGTAATCTCACCATCATAATTGTAACGACGAGACCTATCCACACAGTTCTTCTCGCCGTCCTTCTGGTAGCGCTTCTCGCCGTCCTTCTGATAGCGCTTCTCGCCATCCTTCTGGTAGCGCTTCTCGCCATCCTTCTGGTAGCGCTTCTCGCCATCCTTCTGGTAGCGCTTCTCGCCGTCCTTCTGATGGCGGTTCTCGCCATCCTTCTGATAGCGCTTCTCGCCATCCTTCTGGTAGCGCTTCTCACCATCCTTCTGGTAGCGCTTCTCATTAGAATAATTAGACATTCTTAATAAAATGTTACTATTATACTTATTAATGTATGTATTATTGATGAAAAAAATAAATAAAAAATATAATTATCAATTTTTGTATTTTTAATGATATTTATCAATTTATTTAAGCATGGAGTGCATATTGAAGTCCGCATTCGCATGAAACACCAAGACATAGTAACTTATAACCCTATGTATCCTCTAAAAGCCTATTGCGTTTATAAACGCAACGGCTTTCGATTGAGGAACTCACCTTACTACGGCGGATTTTGTCGGAAGCCAAAAATCCTAGCCGGTTTAGTAAGGATATCACCAAAGGCTTGGTATGCTTAGCCCAGCCACATTAAATTGAGTGTCTACGGTAATTAAATGCATAATAGTATTAGGCAGATGATTTGGTGGTAGTAGATGTTGTTGGTAAACTAGGCATTTCAGCATCAGGAACTAACTTATTAGGACATTGCCCTGCGGTGTCAGTAAGAATTCCAGCTATCTTTGTGTCTAATTCAGCATTTTTATCTGCCGATTTCTTAGAATCAGATGAGCTTGGGCATGCTGATAAGCCATCACCATCAACAGGGAACCGGAATCTATCAAACACCATGATATCCCGAGCACGAGAGTTAAAGAATATATAGTATACCACATATATACCTAGACCTATAACACCTAATAAGAACAGCACTAATGCAGTAGCACGTGGAATAAATCCAAGTTTTGAAATTACTAATACTGCGACAACCACTAATTGGACTAAGCCACATACTAGATATAAGTGATAATAGTAATCCTGTTTGGCCTGATTATATTTTTCAGTTTTCAATCTGCGAAATTCAGTAGTTGCACCTGTTGCGGCAAGTTTCTTCTCATTTTCTAATTCAGATAATTCCTTGGTTTGTTCTGCTAAAATAGTGTTAGTTTCTTCTAATTCTTGAGCATATTTTTGCCGTAAATTTGTAATAAAATCATATTGTTCCTGATATTGTTTTAAGAATTTTTCTTGTGCTATTTTATTAGTCTCTAGACCGGATGGTGTTTGTGCAGCAGATGGTGCAGTATATTCTATTTTACCAGGTTGAACAACTGGGTCAGATGTTTTCTTAATTGCATCGAACAAGTCAGTCTGGTGTTTTATATACTTATCTATTTCTGCTTGAACTGTTTCTGACATATTTATTATTTTCTAACATTTTCATTTTCTAGTTTATCCATCAAACAAATAAAAAAATTATTATTGGCTAGCAGATGTGCTGCTAATAAATGACCATATTAGTAATCCAACTGCAATCAATAATAATAGAATATTTCCTACTAGAAATCCTATATGCCAATAACTTGTGACTTTAGTATTATTATGTGTTTCTGCGGCATTTTTACGCCTAGCTTCATTTTCGACACTTAAATTCTTTATGTCTTTTTTGAGTTGTGTAAGACGTTGACGATTAGCAACCACAAGCTTATTATTATCTTCTAAATTAGTGTGTTGCTCTGTAACTAAATCAATAGTTTTGTTTAAATTATCAACCAATCCTACAGCGGCTGAATTTAATTGTGTATGGTAATTTCCAATTAAGCCCTGAGCTGAACTCGCCTCATTAGTATTTTTAATTAATAAACTGTAATCATTTAATAATTCATTGTAATACTGTTGTATTTTCTGTAAATTCTCCTTTCTCAAAGTTAAATAGTCTGGTAATGGTGGACATGTAGTTGTAGACATATTCTGTTTAGTTTTACCCAAGAGCGTGAGAATGATTATTTATCCGTTTTAATTATTTAATCCGGTTTTTTTTGCAGGTAATTAAAATAATTATAAATATCTTAATAATAGATTAATAAATTTATCAAACATTAATAAATCATTAAAAAAATTAACATAAAATGAGTATGGCAGGGCCAAATGCACTAAATGAACTACGTGCAAGCACTAAAAAGTCTATCATTAAATCTGAATCAGATAAAGTCCCTGAAACTAAATCATTAAGTGAAATAGGTAAAGGTCCGGTTACAGTTATAAAACATCCATCCGCAGCAGATGAAGAAAAAACAGAACAACTTGCAGCTTTAAATGAAAACACTGCAACCAAATCACCTTCAACTGATGAATTTATGAGAGCATCCGAATCAGAATTTGGAAATGTTAGTGCCCCAAAATCCGCTAATAACCAAGTTTCCGCAAATCAATCAGTCAATATGAATGCCGATAATAATTCAACTAATAAAGTTGGCTCAAGTTTGGAATCTGAAGCAGATAAACTATTGTCTAATAATAAGCCAATAAGTGCTGCCAATACACAATCCATTAAAACTGAGAAATCGGCAACAGAATTAATAGCTGATGAACTAGAACAAACTGGAAATACTGGTCAAGCAGATGAAACCAATGAGGATGAACAAGAAACCATAGCAGATGAGAATACAATTGCAGCAAATGAAAAGCTAGGCACAGATGAAGATGAAGATGAAAAATCAGCAGCTGAATTAGTTGCTGCAGCAGCTGCACAAATTGCAAATAAAACATTAAAAAAAACTGGCACTGCATCTGGTTCAAAAACATTAAAGGCAACCGGCAAATTACTGGCATCTGCTGGCAAACAAGAACAAATTATGAAAAAAGCAATGCTCATGCTGAATGAATCGGGTAAAATCAATGTAGTAACAGAAGAGCAAGGGCCTAGCATTGTAAAATTGAATACACCTGTAAACAAGGCACAAATCAAATTAAGGTCATTCCGCCAGAATTTTGAAAAACAATTAGCTGAAATGCGTCGTAAGACTCCGTTACAGATTCAAACACTTAAAGCTGAACTGGCTAATATTGAATTTGCCGAAATAGGTAATAAAAATATAATTGCCGGGTTATTGGAACTTGTTGATGATCATGAGCTCAAACTATTAACAATTGAAAAAATGTTGAAACATGGTGATATAACTTTAAGTTTCTAAACAAGGTTTCTAACCAAGTTTTTGTTGTTGTGTTATTATGTGTAATGTGTGTAATGTGTAATTCATGTTATGTGGTATTGTAGTTATTTTTGAATTTTGTTTAATTGTTATTGAATTATTTCTGGTCACACTAACAAATAATATCTAGGTTTAACAAATATACTTAAATACCTAATATAAATATAAATTGGGATTAATTTGAAAAAATAGTGATATAAATAGTGATATAATGGCATATAAAAATGTGCAAAATTGTAACCGAGTATTCAGAGACCCGGGTAATGTAACTATTATCGCATACTTAGACGAAACTATTTCAGCAAGTGGTTCTGTATCAACAATAACATTGGATACCACAGAAGATTTTAGTCAATCTGGTTATATTACTATTGGTGATGAAATGTTTTATTACACAGGAAAATCAGGTATGACACTTACTGGTGTTACACGGGCAGTTAAAGGAACATTAGCTGCAATGCATAATATTGGCGCAACTGTTTTACAGCAACGCAATCCACCATCTGTTGCACCATATTTTAATAGTAATTTAGCGGGTTGGTATATTGATGGCGCTACTAATCAGGCTAGTTTACGTGTATATGATAGCCCAGTGATACAACAGGGTGTTATTAGATTTAATCCAACAGCTGGTGTATTCCAGGGTTGCCTAGAAACTAGTCCATCAATAGTATGGCAAGATTTCAATGCTACACAAGGTCCACAGGGTGATCCAGGTATTATTAATGCTATTCTCACATATGAAAATGTCGATGACCCAGCGACACTAACATCAAATATAGGTCAAGTCATGAAAACAACAAGTATTAATACATTAGATGACCCAGTACCACCAGTTCAAGTTCGGACAATAGTAAGCGGTAATGTAAGTATCAATGGACATGTAACAGATACCCTAGCTATCACACAAACTGCTAATGAAATTATTTGTAACCCGCAACCTACACCACTAACATGGGATTTAACAGATACTGTAAGTGAATTGAAATCATGGGATTCTACAAATCAACAAGCTTACACATGGGCAACAACAGCTATGTTCCCTGTTGAATCAGGGAGTATACCAGTTGCAGGGCAGGTAGTAGTTACATATGTGTCGACAGGCAATAAATTATGTGTTAAACCATTATCATTTACTGATGCAGCATCTAACCTAGCACCTCTTAAAGTATCTGAACCATATCCACCAGATTTGGGTATAGCCGGTATTTGTATTAATAATCCAACAATTAATACGCCAGCAGTTATTGCAACTACTGGTATAGCGCAAATACAATTTTCCACTGATGCAACACCATATATTGCCATGACAACTAGCTCCACAATTAATTATAGTGGAAAAATATGTCTGGTAAATGGCTCAGGATTTGCCATAAATACTAATAGTGCCGCGATCCCACCATATGTGCAAATAGGCACATTTTTGGAAACCGGAACTATAACATCTGGTAATGCAATTGTCAAGTTGGACCCACGAATCATTACTTTGTAACAACCGAGAATTTGCTGCCTAGCATATCAATTACTGCAACATGAACAAATACCGTAGAGTATTCTATTTAAGAACACTCTATGACACACCCGTTAGCACCTAAAAGAACACTCTGTTTGAGTGTTCTTATTTAGTGTGCTAGACGGAACAACCAAAAAATAATTACCCAGATAGCAAACCTAAGTTGCTATGCTAGGTTAGTATCTAGGCAACCACGAATCATCAGTAATTAATTTCAATTGGTCAAGTGGGATATAAGGAATATTACCAAACTTAGTATACCCTATGCCATTTCTAGATAAACAACTACAGCATGTGCAACATTCAAATGTATCGGTAGCCGTCCCTTTATGGGTAATACTATTCTTACCAGGAAATTCAATAGATTCATATGAATCCACACTGTTTAGATAATTTTTGAATTTTTGATAAATGTTACACATTTGTGTAATTGGGACTTCATTACTAAATGAACTAGTAAATGCAGACCGGATTTTTCTATAATTATGATATGCTAGGCACTTACGCAAACTAGGGTTAATATTGAAATCAATAAAATTGGCAGATATTCTGACAGGATAACCAGGAGTGCGCGTAATTTGTTTAATAAAGCCCGTGAAGAATTCATGTGTCATTCTTGGTGAGCATAGGATAATAATCTTGTTTGCAGGTTCTAGTCCATATTCCTTTATTTTTTCAATTCCTGTAATTGTATCAAATGGTTGATTAGTAGTAATTGTCCCATCAAATGATTTTATAAGATTTATGCCGATAGTGCATATACGGTTTTGGATAATATTAGAAGTTTTACCATTACCATTTAATTTGCCACCAGTAAGCATCCCACCGAGTAGTTCACGCATTATTTCATTTAATTGTGTAGATGACGGAGATTGTGAACTACTATTATTACTATTTCCAGGTGGTATATAAATATTTGGCATAATTATACTCATTGTTGTAGTGATAGGTGTGTCGTCACAGCATCCGCCATTAGTGTGGTCATCAGGTTTTGCACAACTATTGGTTTTGGTAGTATTACCAGATACTGACGCAGTTGCTTTATTTTTACCAGACTGTCCATTACTAGCTTTGCGCCCGGTAAAATCAATTGCGCCAATCGTCTCCTTTAACCCGGCAACAAGTCCTTTATCAAATTCCACATCTAGGTTACATCCTATAATTAATAGGCTATTGTCCCTAATATTATTAAATGAAATGACTTCACTTAATGCAGTTTTTATCTCCGCATTTTTTTCGAATAAGTTTTTATAAACAATTGTGTTATATTTCATGAGTTCTGTGTTATACTCATTAATATTATGGCATGTTTGTATATCACCTTGCCATGTAATATCACACGATTCACCAATAGATAAATCGTTAATAATATCTTTCAGATTAATATATTTGGAAGCGGTTATATAACTATATACAAACCCGGTATTAACTGGGCTACTAATTTTTTCATCTAGGTTAGGCAATTCACCTATATAATAGATATTTGAATTAAAATAATTAGCCACATACTTACCCGGTGTTGATGCACATAATCTGTATATAAAATCAAAAGAACCCCGGTTGGTTAAACTTAGTTCATCATTCATATAACTTATATATAGATTAATCGTCTCTGATACATGAGGTGACATGTTTTCATAAATACATGTGAATACCATATTCATACAATTTAATATATATTTAAAAACCCATGTATTTTTGTGCTTAGCAACTTTGGATTTAAAAACCCAATTTTGTATAGCATGACTGATGTCAAACAAGAATATAGTTGAATAATGTGTTTTATCAAATAATTGGAAGTTAGTATTTGCCCAGTCAATAACTTTTAGCATTTTTGCCGGCCATTGGTGAATGGATATCTCATTGTTTACCATGGTCCTAATGTTCTCTTGCACATAATAATCTAAGTTTTCACCAGAACGCGGATAACATGTAGCCAGTAGTTTTTCAATAAAGTCAGTAGATATAATATCACCAAGATTACACAGAAATAAGCCATTATAATACTGTTGTTGTGCTAAATTGGTCAAATTTACGAATACATTTCCCTTATTTGGAATGAATAGCTGACTAAGGATAGGAATCGGATCATTCGGTTTATATACCGCAACAGTGTGCAAGTATTTGCAGTTCTTCCTAATGCATTTCCCTTTTAGGAAATCTCTACAAATAGGTGGAGGTTGAGTATGCCCTACCATGCCGGGCTGAGTAGTAATTTTAATAGTTGACTCGTGACTTGACTCATGGGTTGTCATAGTGCTGTGCTAGGTTTGGATTACGGTGCAAGATATATATTATATGAATCGCAATAAATGGCTAAAACAATTTTTCCATTGGTGTTAATTAACACAAAAAAATATAAACCATAAAATAGAGCTAAAATAAATAATAAATATCTTGCTATCTACTAAAAATAATATTATTCACACCGCGCAGAGACTTATAGATAATATGGATATACCTAATATTGGCCCTTATGCAAGTGTTGTTGGTGAAACACAATCACCACGTCGGTTAGTATATCGTCGCGGGTATGGCACTATTGAGGCAAATTTATTAGCTCAAAATAAATGGGCAACTGAATTACAAAAGTATAATCGGCTCCAACCCCTAACTACTCCTTTTGGTAATCATATGCCACAAACAGCAGATGGTGTATTCCAACTTGACCCACAAACCAATATTGCTTGGGATAATACCCAACCTGCACCACAAGCAAGCAATCAGAACCAAAATAGGATGCTAACTGAATATGTTGGTCTTACAGGTGCAGCTATTGTTAAACCCGGAACTATGTCTGCTAGCAACTAGTCTTTAGAAAGAGCTAACAAAAACAAAAAACAAAATATTTTAATTTATTTTTTTTACATAATTCAATGTTTAGTAGATATTTGTTATACATCCTCTAATTCTAGCTTAAAAATCAAAAACATAAAACATTTAAATTTCAATACTATTATATTATAAAATAAACAACCTGCTGGAATGACTGATATAATTCTAGTCAGACAGAACCAAGATTTGCAACTGGATAATGCCATTAAAATCGGGATGAATGAGAAAGCACCACGCCCGGGGACAATACGGTATAATCCAACTGCAGACCGGGTGGAATCATATTTATCCAACGTGCAATCATATAATAACTCTAATTGGGCACCAATGAGTTTAAGTATTGCATCGCCTACTGAGCTAGGTGGTATTAAGATAGGTAATAACCTAACCATTAACAGCACTGGTATCGTTAGCGCGGTAGGTGAAGCACCTAGTAGATATTATCAAAGAATATTAAGTGTATGTCAACGTCCAAATACTGGTAATTACACAAGTATACAACAATGTCTTGAACAGTTCTTCGATTATCAATTTACAGGCAGTCCAAATATTGATTGGACTACATCTGGTGGTGACCTTGCAAATTTACATATCGACCCAATTAATTTCCCTTGGCCTGATGCTAGCAATCTATATATTATTCAAGTTAGTCCTGGTGTTTATGAAGAGAATGCGGATACTATTCGGTTACCCCCATATGTGGTCTTACAAGGTGATACTGAAGGGTCAGTAGTTATCAAAAACACGCCTACCAATGGTATTATGCTCAGGCCTTCAACTGGTAGCGTAATCGAAAGAATTACAGTTGATATGACTGATGCTATTGCGACAAGCGAAGCATATGGTATCCTTTGCGATAATATCTCAACAGATATCCAACTACGTGAAGTAACTTTAGCGACCAATGATTTATCTATCCCAAAATATGGTATTAGTGTATCAAGTCCCAATGTAACTATTACTAACGCTAAGGCAAATATTACATTACCGACAGCCCAGAGCCCAACAAATACTAATGGACTGGTTTTAATATCATCTGGAAATAATGCACAAAACTTGGTTATTACTGAAGCTGATCTGGCAATAACTGGTAATCAAAATACTAAAACGGCAATTCGTCTAACAGATAATACTAATGCCAGAATATCAGGATCTAGGATAGCCATACAAGAACTCAACCAAGATATCAACTTGTCACATATCAATACTGGTATAGTCATACAAGATTCAAGTGTAGATATTGTTGATTCTCAAATTTCAGTGCTAGGTTTGGATAATAAGGATGATGCAATAGGTGTAAATCAACTATGCCGTGGTATTCAAGTAATTGATACACATCCACCATATGTTATTACACCTGTTGGGGCTGCAACTGAATTCATTCATTATAACAATTTTGATGATAATGATGAAATTTGGAATTTAGTATATGATTGGCAGACGGTAGCTGGACTCAAAATAGGTGATTATTTAAGTGCAGTAGCCCCAGTTGGTTTAACACCTGCAAATCAGGCAATATTCCAAATCCGTGGATTCGGTTCAAGTGGTTCAGGTAATTATACTATGCAACTTGATAACTCGATTAGCCTAGATGACCAAACATTCCCAGATGGTGATGTCATGTTTGCTAAATATAATAATATTGGACTTTTTAGTAGCACAATTACTGCGGCCAGTCAAACAATTTACGTAACTCCGGATACGGGTATTAATGGGGCTACTTACCGGATTCAATCAGTTTACACAAAACTTGATGGGCAAAATCCAGAACTAGGATATTCTCATTTCATTCTTACAGTCCCACAACAAATAACAGTTGGATTACAGGATTGTGACTTTTTGAGCCTAGCTGATGCTTGTGATAGCATTACTGATTCTTCCTCTGCAAAACCATATGAAATAGTTATGCAACCCGGATTATTCATTGAACGTAGGTTAGTGCGCGTTCCTCCTTATGTCTCAGTTGTTGGCCAAGGTGAAGGCATTACCATTTTACGGTTTGAATTGGGAATAGATGTCACACCTGACCCATATAACTATTTGCCAGCTGGTATAACTAATACGGCAATTTATATGGGAGGCGACATTGATTATGCATATGCTGCACTTATGAAAATGACAATAGAAATACCCCAAGGCTTGAATAATTCTACTGACGCCGAAATTACTGGTATCCGAGTTGATACCAAATACGGTGCTAGGTTATCTGATTTGACACTGAACATGAATTTAATAGCGAGCACACCAATTAGTAATACTGCACTCATATGTGGGATAAATATTCAACCTAGTGTTACTACTCCTGATAGTGAAGCAAAATTTTTTTTGCAACGTGTATCTGTCAACCAACCCGTATCAATAAATAAGGGCACTGACATTCGTGGCATTAGTTTCACACAATGTCCATATGCTGCTCTTAATGATTGCCGTGTGAATATTGACTGTGGTTTATACGCAGTTACCAATCGTTATGTTTATGGTATTTGGGCAGATCGGTCTAAACTTGACATTACAAGTCCTAATATTTTGGTGGATATTAATGGTAATGCACCTAGTGGAGCAGCATATGGTGTGCTTTCAATAGATACTTCGGTTACACCTCCACCTCCTGAACATGATGAAACTTATAGCCAGACACCAGTTATTATTTATGGCGGTCAAGTGCGTGCTATTGGTGTGCTAGGTGATGTATTGTATAGCGTTTTTGCGGATTATGCCAGCACACTATTTGCACTGAATACAGCAGTTCAAGGCGCTGCAGCTAGTCGTAATGACCTTTTGAATACCTATCCTAATAGTCTCCTCAAAACTTATAAGTGTTATTATTTTACGTCGGATGGTTCATCATTTATTAATGTTGGTGACCTAGATCCAGCGGGTAATGAAATGGGTGGCACAAATGATAACCTTAATGTTGGTGATCCGGTTGGTGTGGCGGAAATGTTTGGCACCAAAAACGTCCAAGTAGGTATCCGGACAGGGACACTTAATCAAGCAGGTAATAGGAATACCATGTTAGGTGTGGACGTTGGCAAACAAATTAATACTGGTAACAATAATGTTCTGCTAGGTTATGCAGCAGGTAATAATATAGTCGCAAGTAATATTACCCTAGTTGGCGCATTCGCTGGGCAAAAAATTACTGGGTCCTCCAGCCAAGAAATAGTAATGATGGGAACTGGCGCTGGTGCAACTGCTACAAGCGTTCAAGACTCGGTAATAATTGGTGCGAAAGCGGCTAATGTGGCAACTAGTATTTCCGGAAGTTCAGTTATCGGGTCCCGGTCAGCAGTGGCTGCAACTGGTATCACAGACACAGTGCTTCTAGGTAGCAATACTGCGACCGGTATTAGTTCAACTAGCACCCGGGATATTCTAATTGGTGCCAATTCAGTAAATCTACTCCCAGCAAGCGCAGATAACTTGGTAATAGGAACTAATGCCGCACAAGTTACTACAACCATGACTACATCAGTGTTGCTTGGTAATGAAACAGGTAAAAATAGGCAGACTATTAATGAAAGCATACTTGTTGGATATGGTGCGGGTGCAGGTAATTTTGCTACATATTTGAACAATAATGGTAGCAGGAATGTGGTAGTAGGTCATGCAGCTGGCAGCAATATATCTACCGGGTCCGATAATTTGATTGCCGGAGCCCGTGCAGGTGCTAGGTTGACCACTGGTTCTAATAACATTATTTTTGGTAGCAGTTCTGCCAATGACACTACTGCTGCTGGTAAACTGACAACTGGGTCATATAACTTAATTGCAGGGACCAATACTGCGGTCAATATGACAACTGGTAGTAAAAATATAGTGCTAGGTAGCTTCAGTGGAAATAAACTTACAACACAGGAACATACTTTTATTCTCGGATATGATTCAGGTAGTAATCTTACAGGCAGCAATAGCATTATCATTGGTAATGAAAGCGGTAAACAAGTCAGTGACGGGGGCGCACTTATTATTGGGCATGGAAGCGGCACAAATGCGGGTGGTGAAGACCTTTTAATCATTGGCCATAGTTGTGCGCGTGGTGTAACTGGTGCTAGGAATACTATTATAGGTAATTATGGTGCAGGTGCAAGTGGTGCAGTTGTCTTGTCCGGGACAGACAATGTGTTAATGGGTGCATATGCAGGGTTTCAACTAACTACTGGTAGTTATAACGTGCTGATCGGTTCAGGAAATCAAGTATATAGCACCGGGCATAGTTTGACATCAGGATCAGGAAATATGATTTTTGGCTATCAAACAGCACCACAATTGCAGGCAGGTGATCATAACTTGATTATGGGTAAAGACACTGCATTTAATTTGGCAGCTGGTAGTCGTAATGTTTTCCTAGGCGCAGAGGCAGGACAGACACTACAATCAGGTGATGAAAATATTATCATTGGTAATGAGGCAGCTAAAAATATTAATGATGCTACAGGGATAGTAGTTATAGGTAACCGTGCTGGTTATAGTTCAACTGGTAGCTCATTAAGTGATAACTTGTTCATTGGCAATTATGCAGGTTATAGCATTACAAATGGTTCACGTAGCACTATTATTGGTAATCAAGCCGGTAAAAATGAATCAACTGGTAATGAAAATACTTATATTGGTAACTTTGCTGGTGAACGCCTAAATTTAGCTAATCGGAATATTTGTGTGGGTTATTTTGCAGGTAAAGGTGTATCATCTGCTGCATCTATAAATTCGCATGATAACATTATTATGGGTTCATTTGCCGGTAATTTGTTGACAGAGGGTTATCAGAATATTCTAATTGGCACTAAAGCCGGTGCATCGGTTGGTCATCGTGCAAAGAATATTATGATTGGTAGCTATGTAGGCGCGGAATCAGATGCTAGCTATAATATATTTATTGGTGGCACATCTGCCGACCCTGATTCTGGTTCGACATCAGTTGGTTATGCATCAACTGGGCCATTCAATATAGTCATGGGTATTAATGCCGGTCTAGATTTAACAACAGCAACACGTAATGTTATTATGGGATTTGAAGCTGGTGAACATGTATCTAGTGGTTCTACTAATTTGTTATTAGGTGAATTAGCAGGAAATAAGTTAACAACTGGTGATAATAATATTCTTTTAGGTCAAAATGCTGGTGTTAGTGCTGATAAGAGTATCGGGTTGCAAACTGGTAATAATGTTATTGCAATCGGCACTCGTGCAGGTGGTAATATTGGTGCAGCGGTAAATGATAGTATTTTAATTGGCACTGAAGCTGGTTTTAGGACACAAGTTAATAATGCTATCTGTATCGGCCCTAGTGCAGGTGCGCAGAATACAACTGGTGTTGGCGGTATAAGTATAGGTTATCATGCAGGGCTCTCGTCGGTTGCTGCAGAGGGTTGTATTAGTATTGGTTCTAATGCAGGTGCTGCATTTACAGGTAGCACAACTGTCGGGCAAAATATTAGTATCGGTGATGAGGCCGCTGCCAATAACCAAGGGACCCGAAATATAGTAATAGGTGCTGAAGCTGCAACTAATACAAGTAATGCAAGTAATACTATTGTCATTGGTTATCAGGCTGGTGCAAATATTGGTAGCCTACCAACCAGTTCAGGAGTCAGACCAGATGATTCTATTATCATTGGTTTCCGTGCCGCTGCCGATGGTGATATTGGTGCTAATAATATTTTAGTCGGGACGGGTGCAGGTGAATCAGTAGACAACCCGCGTGTATTTACACGGAATGTAATTATTGGTGCTGGTGCTGGTAGTGTTAGCAACCTAGCTGTGGATAGTATTGTCTTAGGTCAAGCCGGACGTGAAGGCACAGGTGGTGTTAAAAATATTCTTATGGGTTCAAGTGCTGGAGCTGTGTTAGGTAACCCTGCACCCATTTATCCAATTATATATTCTGGTATTTACCCTAGTTATAACTTTACCTGGGTTAATTTACCATATGACCAAACCAGATTATTTTTCAAGGAAGGTGATATGATTCTTATTGAAAATGACACAACATCGTATCAAACCCAAATAGGTGGTATTATTGATCCTAATTATATATCAGGTAATCCTGCCGACCCTGGATTTGCTGACGTTTCATTAATCATATTCACACAACCATATCCATTAGATGGAACACCAATTGATTGGGGTGCTACTATGCGTAGTTTAGGTAATTTGGATACTGGTAATGTCGGATTGGTAGATGAAAGTAAATCAAGTGGTAACTCTTTAGTAGGTGAATCAGCCGGCGCTCAGATTACAACTGGTTCAAAATCTGTAGCTTTTGGCACAGGTGCATTGGCAACTAATCAAATTGCTAAATACAATAATGCCATTGGCACAGAAGCAGCATATAATGCAATTTCAGATAACAATACATGTCTAGGCACACGTGCAGGGTATTCAATTGACATGTATGACGGGTTGTCATATCAATCAAATGCTGTCGAGTTCACACCAAATACAAATACAATTACATATAGTGGTATTGATGGATTTGTAGTTGATACCAATGAATTCCGATTTGGAACTGTATTTGATGTTTCCGGGTCAACACTTAATGATGGTCGTTATACTGTATTTAGTGCAAATTCATCATCCATCACAATCACCGGTATTCCCAAATATGAAGCACTTGGTGTGCCATTGAATGTTTCGGCAGAAGATTTACGTGTGAATTCCGCTACATTTACATTTGACCAAGTATCATTTGATGGTTCAAGCTCAGGGGGTATTGCAGTTGCCAAAGATCCGTTTGGTCTTTCAGGAACACCACAATCCAGAATTTATTCTTTATCGGCAGGTCCGTGGACTGATTTAGATAACACTAATGTTTTTAGAATTACTGGTAGTAAATACAATGATGGTGTATATTATAAAGCACCTGATTCTAGTGGTTCTAGTAATTCATACCCTATTTACGGACAGTTTCAACCTGAAATTTTCACGGCAGATGTCCAAATTAGCGCTAGTAGTATTAATACACCAGATACAATTACTAGTGGTATAACATTTAATGACTACCAGGTGGATACACCGTTTTATGCATTCTTTGGGCAAAATAAAGGAACATATCATATAGGTAATTCACTTGGTGTTGAACAACCAACACAAAGCAAATACACACTAGCTAGGCCAATAAGTAATTGTGCATTGGTCTCGTCTACAATACTACCTAGCATTGCTGAAGATAACATTATTTTCACAACAGGATATCAAGAAACTGATTCTATAACTGCTAGCCAACTTACACCAACATCTACACCACCAACTGATTATAATGCACATTACTCATTTAAAAAATTTCAAATATTTGCACAAGTTGATATTTATACTAGTAATTCTGTTATATATTTTAGCGAATCGATGAATGGAATAGCTGTCGCAATGGGATCTGGTGTAGATATATATTGCATAGACTGTCCTACTGCAACAAATGATAAAATATTGGTCCGATTATCATCAGGATATGATAACAAGACTTTTACATATGAAGTTATCCGTTCTACACCTTACGGTCCTGCTGATGAAACAATTATTGCATCCGCGGCCGTTCCAATGTATCTAACACATACTGTCTTGAAGAATTTAGATCGTGATGTTAGCTCAACATTTAGTAATCTAGGATTCGTGAAACTCAGCAGTGAATATAACATGGGTTTAGACGTGCACACTGGTGATTATTTGATTGATACTGTTGTAGGTAATACTATAGTCCTAGCTACCGATCAAGTATTACCTATAATGGCAGGGAATATATCCACATCCGCATTCAATCCATGTGTATTACCGGTAGGTAGTGTTAATTTAGGATTAGAGGGACAAGTGAAAACAACTATTGTCCGTGAATATTTAGGCATGGATTCAAGTTATTTATTTGACTCAAAAGTAACAGGAAATGATATCATAATACAAGCAGGCACCTTTATACCAACCCAAGACCCAACATACTCATATGTTATTAGTAATATTACTAAAACAATTACAGCTAATAAGGATTATGTATTTTCTGCCCTAGTTGCTCCTTGTATGATTGAATTAGACGGTAATTATTTATTAGTGGTTGGAAATGATTATCCATTTAGGACTTTAAAACTTGAACCTACTCTTGATTATTCATCAATTACTGGTTATACCAATAATTCGATAACATATAATTCAATTAGTAGCCATAGTGGATATACTCAATTTGATAGTTTAGTTGCTGGTGATTTATATGAGATTCTTGGTGGTGGTGAAAATAACCGTTTGGTTTTTACACCTCTATCCGGAGCAATCAGTAAACAAAGCGTATATATATCAGCTCCAACACCATTATCTAATTATAACACTAATAAAACTGTGCTAGGTATTTATTCTCCAACAGAATCACTTTCCAATAATAGAATCCGTAATCAAATAACCCCACGTGGGTATTTTAAACGGATGTCCCAACCTAGTGCTAACTTGACTATAACTTTGAATTCATCGAATGGTTATTATGAACCGCTAAAGGGTTATGCCTTCATGAATGGTAATTTGAGTGAGGTTTCCGGAGACCAGTTAGTAATCCAACCTAGCATTACTCCTGAGAAATACTCCCTGAATAATATTGGAACTAATAACACGTATGAACCCATGAATGCCGGTGTGGCTTATACTTTCTGGGATACTGCTAACTCTGATGTGTTCGAAACTATTACTTTGCCCACGAGTAATACAGTTACTGTTTATGGAGAACAATTTAATGAATTCAAGATTAGCCCCAATGGGTTTTTAGTTTTTGAAGGAGCAGGAAATATTCATACCGTTAATTTCCAGACAACTAATGATACCCGATTTGCCATAAATTCTGCTCGTATAGATTCCAATGTTAGTGTGAAATATATTATTGATGATAGCACTGATGGTGCTAATAATGTTATTGTCATTAATTATGCTACTAATAATTCGGGAGCAGCAAGTGGTTGGGGTAAATCAAGTGATAATAATCTGGAACTCAGGGTATATATGGATAACACCGGAAATTCCGCTGGCCGGATAACATTGAATTACAGTGACACTGCGCAGACCCTCAAATCTAATTCAGATCTGGAAAGTAATACTTATGTTGTGCTAGGTGTTGAAAGCACACAAAATACTATTGAAAAAGAAACACGTTATACAACCAATCTTATAAATGCAGCTGATTCTAGTGCCAATATTATTACATGCTATCAACCTTCATCCGCGGAAAATGGTAATGTTGCAATAAGTCTTACCGCAAATACATACTTGTATTCACAATATATTAGTAATTCAAATGGAGAATTATATAGAGTGGCAAGAGATGTTCCATCTGAATTTTTTGGCTCTGCTATTGACGCACAAGGTAAAAGAATGATAATAGGTGCTATAGGTAATTATTCAAGCGTGTCTGGCAATGCCTTTATTTATTCAACTGATGGAACATATCAAGATTATTTATATTCAAGTAATATTACTGGAATTAGTAGTGAATTTGGATATTCAGTAGGAATATGGGGTGATAGGGCAGTTGTAGGTGCGCCTGGGAATTTATCAAATGGAACAGCACACGTATTTGATTGGGATGGTTCTAACTGGGTTAATACAGCTAACTTAGTATCATCTCTCGGAACAACACTCCGATTTGGTGAATCATGTGATATTTGGGAATCTAATACTATTATTATTGGTGCACCACAGACATCTAATTCTGCAATCACATGTGGTTCGGCACATATTTTTGAATATAATGGTAGTAACTGGGTAGAAACCGCAATTTTTGATACAACCACAAATAAATCAGCTGGTAGTCAATTTGGGTATTCAGTAGCTGTATCTAATGATTGGGCTGCTGTTAGTGCCCCTCAAAATACATTTTATAGCTTATATGATACCGGGAATGTGTATATTTATAAGAAAAATTTAGGTGTTTGGGGATTACAACAGACTTTAGGTTCAGCGGATGCTCCATATTACTTCCGGTTATCACCTACACCACCAAATGGTTTCTTTCAGTTTGGATATTCATTAGATATGAATGAAGATTATTTAGTAATAGGCCAACCTGGATTTTATGATAATACATTATTTGCTGGCGCACAATCATCTGTTGGTGCAGTATTTCCATATAAATTATCAAGTGGAACCTGGCAAAGAACTGGTGGATATATGAGTGGTCCAATAAATAGCCCATATCCTACTGCTTATAATAATTTTGGTCAAGATGTTGCACTAGATGGTGATAAACTTATTGCTAGTATTTGGAATAATCTAGGTGGATATGGTAATGTTTATACATACAGTTTCAGTTCTGGATTATGGAATTATGAGCCATTAACATATAATTCATCATCTGTAGGTAATCCGGCTGGGTTTGGTAGAAGTATAGCCATAGCAGGAGATGGGAATCAAGTAGGTATTTCTGCTTATACTTCTGGCACATCTTCAAATGGTGCTGTATATATCAGAGATATTGACCAAGCATTCCTACCATTAACATATGGTGCCGGAGTAAATTCTTCAGGAGGAACATATGAGCTAGGTAAATCAATCGCAGCTAATTCAAATAGTGTTGTCGTTGGTGCACCATCAACAAATGGTCTAGGTATAGCTGCTAATGGTGCTGTATATGTCTTCCGGCCGAATGATAATATTATTAGTGGATGGACTGAAGATGCTAGTATGCCTATTCAACCCGATAACCTAGATGCCTATTCAGATGCTAGTGGGTTCGGTTATTCAGTTAGCCTAGATGCGGATTGGCTAGTCAGTAGTGCGCCATATTTTAATACCGCGACTACTACCGACTCTGGTCGTGTATATATTTATGAAACGGATAACTATTTATCGGGTTCCTATGCTAGGATAGACCCACCTAATCCTGAGACATCCGGATTATTTGGTTATTCAATAGCACAAGATTCCGGCCTATTAGTTATTGGCGCACCTGGTGAATTATCATCACAGGGCAATGTTTATGTATATAACTATTCTGCGCCTAATTGGGTTCAAGATGCAGCTAGCCCTATGACTATTGGAACTGATACAAGGCTCGGAACAATAGTAAAAACTAAAAATAATTGTATAGCAGTATCTGCCCGGGATTATCCAACATATTTAGCAGGCAGTGTTTATGTATACAAGGATGGTGCATGGGCAACAACACCTGATACATTAGTAAGTAGTGATTATATGGTTAGTGACCAATTTGGTGCGGCATTAGATATATCGGACCGATTTGTTGTAGTTGGTGCCCCTAATAAAAATGCTAGTTTAGGTGCTGTTTATATCTTTGAACGCCAAGGTTCAGCATTCGGCCAATTTGCTATTGGAACTACTTATAACGAAACAATCAAACTTACTGCACAACCACCTGTAGGATATGGTAGCACCAGGTTCGGGTCAAGTGTTGTGTTAGGCCAAGATATATTAATAATTTGCGATTGCACAGGAAATTCCCTATCAGTTAATGATAATTTCTTTGTTTATAAATACAATCCTGTATTTGCTAAAACAAACCCAAGTGAGTCTTGGTCGCTAGTCCAATTCTATGATAGCACACAAAATATTGGTGCTTTTACCACATCAAGGACAATGACATTATATGACAAAGAATTATTAGTGGGATGGCCTGATTGGGCTGTTTCAGTTGGTAAAGTTAAATCATATAATTATGACAAACTGGCTACTGCAAAATATCAAGTAACCCGCAGCACTAACCCTGACACATATTATATACCAGATTGGGCCACACATACTGCTATCGCAGGGGACCTAGAATATCTACAGCTAGGTTCTAATATGATTAATATTCACGGGCAACAGTCTAATACCATAGCAATTAGTAAATGGGGTTATTTGTATTCCGATCAGACACAATATGTCAGTTTAGTAGAACCACTCAATGGGCACTATTTTGACACGGCATATTGGCAAATAGATAATAATATTCTTACTGCGACATTAGTGGATACTACTACCAGTCCAAATGTCATAGTCCAAGTCAATTTATATACCACAACGAGCCGATATGCTAATAATATGGAAATGACTTATTTGAACCTAGAACAACTTATTGCTGGTGCAGGAACTTATACGGGTTATTCAGGATTGTCACATAACCTATATAATACTATACGGTTGGATTATAATGCTGGTGGACTTGATAATTCGGCTACAAGTAATATTGCGCAAACAGCTAATCTAGCTACACTTATATTTAATTCACCCAATTCATCAGTCATTAGCAATATTGCATTAATTGAGAACCAAGATATTATTCGTGTTCAAGGTATGGCTAATTCTGAAAACAATGGTTATTTCACAGTTATGAGTCCAGTTGCTAATACTGGGATGGGTGGTGATTATTACATGACTATTCAGCATACCGGAATAACAACAGCGATAGAAGAATTTGATGTTTTTAATGCAAATACAACTATTAACGAATTTAGGTCTTATTCAGAGCCAACATTCTCATCGGCGAATGCAGATATTGATTTCATGAACTTGTATTCAAGTTATGGTAATACATCTGCATTCTTGCGATTTGCTAAATGTTATCAATCTAATATATCTAACACAACCGGGACAACAGTTGGTAATGTAAGTGTAATTGAATCTAGTTTAAATTACACGGTATCAACATGGAATAACTCCAATGTAGTTTCAAATGTTGCAGTCGGGTTATTGGAAACAGTGCCTAGTGAATATTCTGCAGCGTTATCTCTTCCAGGTGATTTAGATAACTATTTAGTTGCTTTGGGAACTGCAGTCCCCGATTTTGCCGGCAATACAGTTGTAGAACAAGCTAATATCAAACAACCACCTACAGGGTATATACATAATTATATGTATCGTGATATATCTACTGATAGTGCTGTTGTTCAATCACCTAGCTATATATTTTCATCTAACACTAGCAAAGTTGCATGGGGAAGCGGTATTATAAATGGAACAATTACTATATCTGGAGATACTATTACATTGAGTGGTATCGATATACCTGCAGGTGGGTATATGGATTTGAATCTAGGACGGTGGGATTATGGATTTAAAGACATAGTAAACCGGCCATTTTCAGGTATTAAGTCTGGTATGTTATTGAATATTGCTAATTTTGCATCTGGACCAAGTGCCTTTGCTGCAAATATTATGGTCCAATCAGTAACACTTGGGTCAGGTGGTGAATTATTAGAAATAACCCGAGATTCAAGATTTACTGATCCAGGATATGGCAACAAGACATGGAATTTTGCTACTGGTGGCACAGAACTTACTATTCAGTTGCTCAATCCTGATCCAAGCAACCCTGCTAGTAATTCATTGTGCGCTCAATTAGTGAGTGATCGTTATAACTTTGCTGCAGTGGAAAATTTAGGTATGATAACTACCAATCAAACAGGCTCATATTTGGCTAAACTACCATTAATTAATACTCTCGCACAAGGATATAGTTATATGAATAATTATAATATACCATACAATAACCGTAAAAATGAAACACAAAGTATAGCAGAGGATGATACAAATATAGTTAAAGTTTTGCCATACCGTTTGGCATCTGGTATTAATAATAAATGGATGATTGATGACCTAGGTGACCGGCTTTGGGTGGTGCCGCGTGCAAAACTAATAAATGAAAATCCATTTGCAGCAGTATTGTTCTTTATATTCCAAACATGGTCAGGTATTGATTTTGTAGTATCAACATCTGCAGGTATTACTACTTTAACTGTAACTGGAGGTGGTGTTGATTTTAGTATTCTAAGCCCTGGTGTTATATTTAAAATTACTGATAACCTATCATTTGAACGATATGTGCAAATAGCAAGTATTAGTAGTTCATCAGTTGTAGTGTTGAATATGGATTATAACACTAACGTGCCAATTAGCGATGATACATATCTAGGTATGGACATAATTGTAAATATTATCGGGTCATTTAATCCTGCCTCAGTAAACTTGGCTTATTTCAAACCAGGACAGCGTATAATAGTAAGTAAAACAGGAACTGCAAATGATGGTGCATTTATAACTGCAGTATCTGCACCGACTGCACCAGAGTGTATATTTATAGAACCATTCCTAGGTGTTGTAACTACCGCATATCCAGATTTCGGTGTAATTGAACGTGCTATGTTTGGATATGAAATATACCCGGTTGGTTATACAATTGGTTATGAAACAAATACTGCTGTTCCACCATCTGTATATAATACATTTGATATACCATTAGAAGTTGGTGTTACCAGCAACTTCCTATCAACATTCAAATCCGGTGACCAAGTTGATATTACATCAAGTAGTATAAATGGCACATTTACAGTTCCACCTGGAGTAATAACACAACCTTATTCACTTGCATTGGAAGGACTTACTGATGGTGTAATTAATATTGGTCCAACGACATTAACTAAATCAGTCGGATTCCGTGTGATTGGTAAAGCAATTAGCACTACAACAGATGCAGGTGTTGTCAAATTCCATTATACCGACGCCCAAGGTAATAACATTATGATTGGGTCATTTACTGGGCAATATGCTGGTGCAACCGGGTTGAGTATTCATAACTTGTTCTTGGGTAATAAAGTAGGTCAAACCAATCAAGGGTCAGGTAATGTCTTCTTCGGTAGTGAAACTGGGTTCGCAACTGATGCTAGCCAAGGTGCCACGTCATATGATAACAAACTGGCTATTTATAAGAACAACTTTATTGGTGTGCCTAGTGACCCATTAATTGGTGGCGATTTCGCCAGTGGAAGGGTGGGGGTTGGAACAATTGACCCGGATGGCAAATTATTGGCGACACTCGGCGACCGGACACTCATGGTTGTGGATGGTAAAGTCAGGGCGGAGGCTTACAATACCTTCACCGGAACACATTTTGTTATCCTAGACATTGAATCTGAGCCCGTGAAACCTGAGCTAGGTATGGTTTTGAGTTCTCGTGGCAGGGTCCATAAACTCGGGTTATTAGATAATATTGTTGAATGCCAATTATCTACCAAACTTCAAGATAAGCGGGTTTATGGTGTATATGCGGGAGATGAAATGGTGAATGGCCGCCAAATCGCTCATTGTGCCGCGGTGGGTGAAGGTTCTATTCTGGTTGTCACCATAAATGGCGAGCCAGAAAATGGTGATTATTTATGTAGCTCACCAATACCTGGCCTAGCGCAACTCCAACCCGATGACTTGTTACATAATTACACTGTTGCCAAACTTATTGAAGATGTTAATTGGTCGGCAGTTACTCGGTATGTATCTTATGAGGGTCGTGAATATAAAGTCGCCCTAGTTGCTTGTTCTTATCACTGTGCGTAAGAGCAATTGAACCCCTTGCGCGTAATCCAGAAATTCGGGGCTTAAAAATTGTTTTATGTGCTAGGCTAGTTATTCATAGAATTAAACAAACTGATGGACAACTCTCAAAAAAAAAAGTATTCTAAAAATATAATAACCGGCCAAGTTGCAGCCAAAAATCACGGCGATTTGATATGTAATACTTGCGATATATTAATTACAAAACAAGATTATTTCGGGGATATTGACTATCCTATGACTTATTTACGCACTATAATTGCGCGGTGCCCACTTTGTTGCGAAGGAATACTTGAATATTGTGTGCTTTACAATTTAAAATTTAATCATCCAATCCGTGAATTCATGCTTCATCTGTAAATTTCTGTTATTGACTTATTTGGTGCACGCCGAAAAATTGTTTTCTTTTTGTTCCGGGGGGTGGTTTCATCTAACCCGCCATTTTCCTTTAGTGGAATTACACTAATTCATATTTGTTTATTACCAAAGCGCAAAAAACACCAAAATTCGCGGGCCGGAAATGAGCATTCAAATTAAAGCAGTATCACTAACCAATGCTAATTATGCTGAATACCGGGATTTAATTCCCCATATGACAAAATTACAAAACCTAGAAGCATTTAAACAATCGGAGATAACCGAAATCCCGGCAGAGCTACCTGATAGTTTGAAAGAGATTAATATAACCGAAACTGGACTTTTGGAAATTCGCGCATTACCACTTTGGCTAGAATATCTTTATTGTCAAAAGAACCAAATCGTGTGCTTACCCGAACGAATGCCTAGAAGCTTACGGGTGCTCAATTGTTCGGATAATCAGCTCTTGCGGCTGCCACAATTACCACAAACCATCAAAATTATGTATTGTTTCGGGAACCCCCTCGCTGAAGTTCCTAAATGGTTCCCGGATAGTCTAACAATGCTTGATATATCCGGATGTGGAATAACTGAATTGCCAGCTAGGTTGCCCAAATCACTTACCAAATTAAAATGCAGTGATAACAAATTAGTCCGGCTCCCGGTATTGCCATCTGAATTAAATTCATTAGATTGTAGCAATAACCAATTAGTAGAACTACCAGTGTTACCGCCAAAACTAATAGTGGTTGATGCTGAGAATAACATGCTGTCAGTATTTGATTTTACATGTATAAAGGCAAATATGAGTATTCGACTAGGAAATAACCCAGGATTACCCGAATATCAACGACCTTTGACTCTTAAAGTAAATATTGAATATAATATTCAATTAACTCAACGCACTGTTTGGCAGCGGCGAATGACTACGATGAAAGATGAACTAATTGCTAATTCACATCGGATTTGCTATTCTCCCGCTCGTGTTGAAAGACTTATTGCATCGGGTGAATTTGAAATTACAGAATTGGCAGATGATTTGTAAGTCTGCTTAGAAATATGTTTTTTATTCTAGTGTCTTCTGTTTTGTGTTATTTGTTTTACTTGGCAAAATAATAAATTAAACCTAGCCTAATAATTTATAGACAGATGACCTAATAAAGATAACGCTGTGCTAGGATATGTTTTCCAACAAACATAAGTTAGTAAATATAAAATGTATTATTACCGGGCAAGTAAAAGCGTGTAGAGCCTGGTATAATTGCTCGGTATGTCAAATTAATTATGGTGTAAATGTATTTCCCGAATATGATGGATGGTTAAGGCGTCCTAGCTGTGCTCTCTGTTCCGGAATCCTAACACGGAAAACGGTTCAATTATTTGCACCACATCGTAGAAGATAAAATGCCAAAATTCCAAAAAGTATATGGGTTGTTGCATAATTTGCCTAAAAATTGTTTTTGGTTCTAAGTGTCATATGAATTAACAATACTATTACAAAGTCCTAAGTAATTAACTACTATTAGAATAACAAAATGAACGACCCTCGCACTAGCCTTGGATGGGATGCCCCTACTACTATTCTCCGTAAGTCGCATCGTAGCCAACCTAAGACTGTTGAAAACCCGCTGGGAATGAAGCCGGGGAAGGTTGCAACTGAACGCCGTGATACTAGTAACAAGTCACATGAACCACCAAAGGTCGCGGCATATAAGCTTGACCAGGCCGATGAACCAGACCGGCTCCCTGAAGTGGGGCTTTCTCTGGCTAAGCGTATTCAGCAGGCGCGTATGGCCAAGTCACTGACTCAAGCACAACTGGCACAACAAATCAACGTGAAGTCTGCAATTATTAATGATTATGAACAAGGCAAGGGCGTTCCTGACAATACTGTTATTAGTAAGCTCGAACGTATTCTTGCTGTAAAGCTCCGATGAAATAGGAATTATTTATTCTTCTAAAATTATAAAAAAAAATTAATATTTTATAGTTTTTTTCTTTTTTTCTAGTTTGCATTATTTACGTAGTCCTTGCACTAAGAAATAACCTGCTGCAACTTTGGGATTACGGATGAATATGACTATTTTATATATAAATATACATAATGCAAATGCAACTATAGGTGATATAATTGCTGTGACTATATATGCGACGGTTGGTGAAACAGGTTCTTCATGTGATGGGCAATTTGTTTTATCTGCATTATCCTTACATGAATCATCATAAACAGTTGTCGTAGCTCTATCTGGGCCATGTGTCATTGAATATGCAATAGGGAATCCTATAATATAAAATACCAATGTTAAGATAAATGTAGGAATTAAGACCCATTTAGTAAAACTAGGTGCACTAAAAGAATTTACAATGCCTGCTAAACCACCTGAACTACTTAAATGATGGCGGTGATGACGTGGTGATACGGAGCGGCTACTGCTATCGCTGCTGTTACTACTGTAATGACGGTGATGGTGGCGTGTCATTTTGAGAGAGAGAAATTATATTTATAATATAGTAGGTTTTTTTGGTATGAAATATGTAACTAGACTAAATATTTAGGATTAGGGTCAAAAGTATTGAAAAGATTTGGTAAACTGGAGCGTTTGGTATTATTATTAAAAAGGCGCTGGCAAGGAAAGTTAGCAGTATACCGTTTTTGTTGGTCAGCAATGTCGCCGTTGAACCTATAATATTCGGGGATTTGACCATTATTTTGTTGTGCACGCCAATTAATTATTTGCTGTGCACGTTGGTCTATCCCGAATCCGGAATCGCACTGAGGGAATGTTTGTGGGATTCCACCCTGCATGCATTGTCCTATAGGTAACCGCATAGTTAGGCTGTTACAATTAGTATAATCCCTTGTTAATTCATTAGGCGCTTCACCACCTATTACTAGATTTGTGCCATATTTTACTTGGTTAGTAGATGAATATCTGGGATCTGCAGGTGATTGTTGTTGTTGAGCAGGCGTTATACCCGATTTAGGTTGGCTAGGCCTAGAACAACTAGGTTGGCCATCAGGGCAACCTGAGGCGTCCCTAGCACAGCTAGGTTGGCCAACCGCGGAATAATCCTTTACTAGGGTCTCACGATTACAATAAAGGCCGTTGGGAGCAGGTGCATCATCTGGGTGAAATTTATAAGAGTCGTAATAACATTTATCGGCAAAATGGTTAATCCGGCGCAGTTCACTATCTAAATCAATATTCCTAGCGTAACCTTGTTGTAGCCCAGCCGCGTCATTTAATGACCGGACATTAAATGGTTCATCACACCCAGGCTTATTAACTATAACTGGTTCCTGATCCATATAGAATTGGTATTGCCCAGCGTTCTGTTTTTCACGGCGGTCGGCTGAAATAATTAGCCGTGGGAATCCTGCAGTAAGGTCATCTTGGGCAAATTGTTTATCTAATTCAGCCCGGCTATCTTGAATCTTATTCAATAAATTACATGTTGTAGCTGCTGGATATCGGCTATTAGTTATATCAGTGTGACAATCTGGGAATTGCCCGGGACCATAAATGAATGACTTGTAAGTTTCATATCTTTCAATGGGTGCAGATGTTTTTGATGCGGACATTTTACAAGTGAAGTTAGAATCTTGATTGGTCTATGTGTAAGTCTATACAGGCTAAGTTTACTTTTACTATGCAGATAGATTTTTTACCCAAATTTAACCAACTTAAACTGAGCACTGCACTTATTAATAAATCACTATCTTAGAGTAATCCAATTGAAGTTAAATTACAAATGAGCGCTAAATCCCAAATTATCCGTGTAGATGTTGGAGTCGAATTAATGAAATTTGTGCTAGGATATGACCTAGCTAATCTTAAGGAACTACGTGAGCGATTTCCCACCCTTAAAATTAATAATGGAAAACGCGCAATTTATATTGAAGGAACCGGGACTGTGATATTGGATAAGTGTAGAACAGCTGTAGGTGATATTATTATTAAGGCTATGGCTGATAAAGAAAATGCAAGTTACAAAAAACGGGTTGAAAAGGAAATTGAAAGTAAACGTCGTGCTGCGGCTGCTGCAAATCGTATTCGTGATAATATTGAAAATGAATTAAAAACCAAGCATCGTGATGATATAAAAGAAAGGTTAGCTGAAAAAATGGGAATAGATATTCAAACTATAAGTATTAGTAATGGCAAATCTCCCAAACCAGTTGCAAGTGGTATGTTTGCAGGTCTAGATATTGAAGAATCCGAAGATGAAATAAATGTTACTGATGAATAATTAATATTTGGTTTTTTATGATTTTTTAGCTTGCTAGTTTGTTTTATTTATTTTTGGTCCTCATCTTTGTTATCAACTGAAGAACTTTCTGTATCACTGGTTTTTGTATTACTAGCGTTTTCTTGTTTGTCCGAGTTAGCCGCATTTTTTGCCATTTCAGCTTTTTCAGCAGCTATTTGAGCAGCTTTTGCAGCGGCTTGTGCTTCTTCTGCAGCTTTTTCATTTGAAGCCATCATATCTATTTCAGTAGCAAATTGTTCATTCCAATATTTTGCAGCAATAATACGAGTTACTAGAAGTGTTACTAAACCTAATACAAATCCAATAATACCACCAACTACTACTTGTGCTAAAGTATGTGCACCATCAACCCATACACGGCTAAATGAAACCACTAATGCCGCGATAATTACAACTAGTGTTGCAATTATTTTATGGACTGTAGTAAATTGATATGGTCGCCATATAAATAGATAACCAATCAAAAAACCAACAGTATACCAGGCTAATTGACTATGTCCACTTGGCATACCCCATGTTGTTGATTTCTTTAGTGGATTCTCTAGGAAACACCCTGTTCCCTTAGCACCTGATGGTCGCATACCTTGACCTAAGAAAGTTGTTCCAGTATATGTGCCATTAATTTGATAATGTAACCATTTAAATAGCATTTTAAGTAATGCATTAAGAGGGCTTGACACTAGGGCACCAATTGTGAACCCGCCTGCCATTACACTAGGGCTCATTAACATCATAACGACCCCAGCAAATGGTATAAGAACAGGTGTAGCACGCACTGAATGCCAAAACGGTGAATATCTATCCAATAATTTAGCCGGAATTTTCATTACCTATCCTGAAAATTGTTTTTATATTTTATTATTTTATTTAAAATTAAGATTATTAATATAATAACAGACAAAGATTAACCTAGATATACAACCGGCTTAATTATTAATTATCATGTCATCTGCAGAACAAACAATTATACATTCTGAAGGAACCAGTGCTCGTGGGGTATCGGGGTCAAGTGCAAATAATAAATCAAGCAATGATGCTGGACAACTTATTGGATCTACAGCAACTGAAACCACTGAATATATGCCAGATTACCGGTCTATTCTTGATCATTATGAAGAAAACAAAAAAAATAATACCACTAGTCCTGTAATGACTGTATTTGAAAAAGCCATTGTGCTAGGTAAACGGGCAACTCAAATTGCATATGGTGCAGAACCATTATTTGATGTGCCCGCTCGGTTAACAAAAGTTGAAGATATTGCAGAGGAAGAACTTCGGCTTGGTAAAAATCCATTCATGATTAAACGCGATTTAGGTAATGGTAAATTTGAATATTGGGCAGTCCGGGATATGATAACCAGTCTAGACTAGCTGTGCTAGGATAGATGGACCCCCAGCCTAGACTAGCTGTGCTAGGATAGATGGACACCCAGCCTAGACTAGCTGTGCTAGGATAGATGGACACCCAGCCTAGACTAGCTGTGCTAGGATAAAAAACAAATAATTACCTATAAAACACAAGGTAATAATAATGTATAGAAGCTGATATTCCGGCTTCATTAGTCCTTAGACTAAACCGCGAACAATCACGGTGGTTTGAACTTCTATGAAGAATGAAACTACCAAATGGTAGTCCCTAATATACTTTATTTGTTTTTAACTATTCGTTTTTTGTAATTAAATTGTATTTTCAGCTATTTTTTGAATGGTTTTGACCAAAATATAAGGTTATATTAATATGGTTTTATCGCAGTTACAATATAAAATACCTGACTGCAAGGATAGCTATGAATTTTGAGGAATTTACAATTACTCAGATAGCAGAACGTGACAAATCGCTAGTGCAATCATATAATTTAGTTTTAGCACCAGCTAAATATCAATTAATCGATACCAGGCGGCATACCGATTTTAAATTAACCACTCTTGGCGGATACCCACGTAGTAAAGTCCCTGCCGCAATGGAGAAAGCTATATATAGTGGTAAGATAGAACACGCGTGTTATTGGGCATTTCAACTTCTGGCTAGTGGTGCTCCTATTACTCTTTGGGACCGATTGCTAGGTTATGCTTACAAACATGTTAATATAGCCAATGCCAAGTTACCACGATGGCTCCAAGAGAAAACCACCGCTTGGCAACGAGTTTTAGTCCGAAAAGATTTTGCTGGTGCTAATGTTATTAATTCCCGGAATTTACAGCAAGTCCGGCATATTATAACAGAAATGATAGTCGTTCTTAGCCTTTCCCGCAAACGCAAACTTGATGTTCTGAGCACTAAGATTAAGGAAACCGACTTTATTATTAGTAATTTCCAGGACCGATGCACCAATCGAAATAATATGATAATTGCGGCACTGCTAGGTGATAACGATCCTAGTGAAATACGGTTGGCTGCTAATGAATTCGCAGTTAATCTAGGTATGCGGAATATGCAAGGTGCACTCTATTGGTTGAATTGGATTCTTTATTGGGAACGGATTAATATAAAACGGTTCAAATCATTTACTATTCAGGCCCGGATGATTGAAGGGATCCCACAAACTGATATCCGTGACGTTATTTGGCTAATTTGGTCAATTATTCATCAAGTCCGTGCCCGGGTAATTCAAGATACCGAACAAGTCAGACCAGCCGGAGAACTAGGACAATTAGAACGGCAGTTAGATGCATTATGGGCAATGTATATTCACCGATGGAAACCTGGTTGTAAAAACAAACGTTTACCTTTAATTTATTGGTCAATGCATTACTTGATTTATCCGGTGGATTGGTCTGGTGAAGTAATTGACCGTTTAGATATCCTAGTGAAGGCGACTGCCAATACTAATATGATGTTTGAGAAGTTACGGGCGCAATGTAATTCAGTTGGTAATTCAGTTCGGGGAACGGGAACCGGAATTGGTGGTCTAGGACAATCAACCCGACAACCCGCGACATTTGGTGCTAGTCTATTAGATAAGTTGAGAGAACGGGAAAATCAACCTAGCACAGCTCCATCGCCAATGATTAGCATAGCAGACCCAAGTGTAACCCCATCAATAGATGTCATAGTCCGCAATAATTATAAGATGCCCGAAAAACAAGAGGAAGAACTCCTAGCTGCACGGGAAGAAATAAAAAAGAAACGAGCCGCCAAAGCTGCCGGGGTTTTACCATCTGATTCCGCCGCCAAATTAGATGCGATGGCCAAATTAGATAAGTATTTAACGGTTTGAACTTATAATTGCTTAATTATCAGTAATAATTGAGTAGATATATTTGTAATGTTAGTTTCTAAATACTTAATCCTATTTTGCAGTGTTAATATTTCATTTTTTAATTTGTCATTTTCTAATTTATAATCAGTATCATCTTTTGCCAATTGATTATCTATCATTAAATTATTTGTTTTATCAAACGCAAAATCTATTTCAGGCAAAAGTATATTTGTTGGTTCAGACAAATCTATAAGTGGATTTTTAAGCAATTCTAATTCTTTCCTTTCATGTGCTTCTTGTTTATGTTTCGCAATAGCAGCTAGTCTTATTTCATTTTTGGTTTTTGCTTTTCTCATTGTAGGTGTAGCGGGCATTATGTATATTTTTCAATGTAAGTTAATTTGATTTATTTAGTTGATAAGAAACAATTTTTATTTATTCATAATAATCAACTATGTTTAGTTATATGTATAACATAATTACACTCTTTACTTTTAATTGTTTTAGAATTACGTCTCACTGCTAGGTTCATACAATCACAGCTCTTAATTAATTCTTTTAATAAATCAATATCAATTTCATAAAATTCACGGCGTTTGCGATAAGCTTTAGTTTTTAATAATAATTTTAAACAATTTTCAACTTCTTCAATATTATCAGTTTCATACACATGCATAATTTCAAGTTTATCTGGATGTGATGATTGATGAACTTTTAACCTCTCAGCAAAGTTTTTCGTGCGGCCAATTTTATATACACCTTCGATATCTTCTGTGGTTTTAAGAACATAAATAGCACCTTTATTTGTTGGTGCTTGTTGTGGTTTTAATTCTGATTCATATTTAGCAACTTTTTTATGTAATCCTTCTATAATATAATTTTTGTATTTATCAAGATGTAATTCAATTTGTAAAAAATATGTCCGCACTTCTTCAGCTTTTTCAGTCCGTGATAACATACAAAGCCGTTTAAAGCATTCAGGTGTTAATAAAATAGTTTCGCCAGGGCGACCTTTTCCTGGTTTCTGTAGTTCGACTATATAATCTGATTTATCAATATATGTATTTACTAATGTTCGTTTTAATGTTTTTTTTTGGGAATTAAGCCATTTACAAACAGTATCTAAATCAATTACAAAGTCATTATTAGTAGTTTTAATGTTATATAGACCAAAAAAATCATCAATAAATGAATTGCTAATTGATGAATATTTTTTTAAATAATCTTGCAGCGTAATTGGTAATGTCATTTTATTATAATATAACATATAAAACTTTAGCACTATATGGTGCTAAAGTATTTAGTAGCCACAAACAATTCTTGATTTTCAGTGTATAATTGATTTTTATAATTGGCAACAAACTTTAGCACTATATGGTGCTAAAGTCTAATAAATACACTTATTTTATTTTTATAGTATTACTTGATTTGGAATAATAATTATAAGATGCCCGAAAAACAAGAGGAAGAACTTCTAGCCGCACGGGAAGAAATAAAAAAGAAACGAGCCGCCAAAGCTGCCGGGGGTATTACCATCTGATTCCGCCGCCAAATTAGATGCGATGGCCAAATTAGATAAGTATTTAACGGTTTGAAATACAGTAGAGTATTCTATTTAAGAACACTCTAGGACACACCCGTTAGCACAAAAAAAACTTTTTTTTTCTCTCTTTTCTAGTTTTCTCTCCACTAAAACTTAGTTGAAATGAATTCAGGGGTTCCTTGCGGATACCCTCGCGGCCCCTCGGCTCACGTTAAGGCAAAGGTCTTGCGACCCAGCTCTTCTGAATATGCTCATTTTAACTAAATTTTAGCAGATAAAATCCTCGAAAATCAAAGTTTCTCTCTCACGGTCTCCCCGCTCTCTCACGGTCTCCCCGCTCTCTCACGGTCTCCCCCGCTCTCTCACGGTCTCCCCCGCTCTCTCACGGTGATGGTTGCCCATACACCATTGTCGCGTGTCGAAACAACACCGCCAGCAGAAGATCATCCGTCAGCAGAGTTGCATCGAACTCGAATGGCCCTGTGCCATCCAGGAAGTTGTTCGCGGCCTCCACAGCAGCCTCCACAGCAGCATCGTGCTCCTCGTCCTCGACAACGGCATCCGCCAACTCGTTGATGCGCTCAATCCGAAGACGAGCAGCAGCACGACGATCGCGCGCAGCATGACGCCGAGCACGGTTGCGAAGCCTGCGCTCCTCGGCCTCAGCCTCGAGACGCTCTGCCTCAAGACGCTCTGCCTCGAGACGCTCTGACTCGAGACGCTCTGCCTCAAGACGCTCTGCCTCAAGACGCTCTGCCTCAAGACGCTCTGCCTCAAGACGCTCTGCCTCAAGACGCTCTGCCTCGCGCCTCTGCTCGTAGATGATATCTCGTGCCTCGTGACGAATCGCGCGGTTGACCTCAGTCCCCTGCACGAATGCCATCAACACAGCGAGATTCTCTACCTCACGAGCAAACGCCCTGCGATCGCGTGCGGCATGGCGCCTGGCACGGTTGCGCTCAGTGTTGCTAGCAGTAGACATGTCTTGAAGTCGCTTGAAGTCGCTTGAAAGTCGCTTGAAAGTCGCTTGAAGTTGCTTGAAGTTGCTTGAAGTTGCTTGAAAGTCGCTTGAAGTCGCTTGAAAGTGAATATATTGATAGCTGAATAGTTTAAATACTTATTTGTAAATAAATACGTTTTTTGAAAAAAAAGATTATTTTTACCATTTTTTAGGTATGGAAAGTATCAAAATGCAATTTTAAATTCTGGTTGGCGTTGAATGCAACCATAAATATCATCGAATAACTTACTAAGGTTAGATAGGTCAGGAAATTTCCGGGCAAGTAAAACATCATCAGTTTCGGCGCAACGGTTAGCATACCAAGGACTTACGGGTTTATTTCTCCAATAAATAGCACCATTAGATTGACACATACCTGGACGAATCAATACCATAAAATCAGGTTCATTTTGTTTTTTATCAGGTGTTTCTAACACTAGGACTAAACAATTTGTATTAGAAGCGAATATATCGAGTAATTGTGTTCCTAGCAGATATTTAGCGCGATTATTTAGAGCTTCTAGTTGTTCCGGGGTATATTCGACCCGAATATATCCACCACAAGGCATATTTGATTTGGGATATAGTGTTAAACCATATGTCGGGCGTTCAGAATCAACCGGATTGTTAATATCACTAGGTTTTACACCACTATTTGTTGTAGAGTTTGATTTTGTGGCATCTCCTAGTGTAAGTATTTCACCAATCTTAATCATGTCACCAACTGAATTTGATGCATATACCCCTTTATATTGATTGGAAGTTGTAATATAATCTGGCTGCGACATTTTAATTTTTGTTGTGTTGCAATTTGATGGTTATTTTTTCTTTGGGTGTCGGTTGAATCATAAAAACAATTTTTCTTGTGTAAAACAACCAGGAAATATATTGGGATTTTGTGTTTTTTTACCAAAAAGGCAAACAGTATAAAACTGACTTATAAAAATTGTTTTGTGCGAAAATATTACATTTATACCAAAACTATATTAAATTAATCCTACATAAAATGACTGAACCTAAACTTGAATTTAGCATTAAAACTGAATTGGATGGCGATGAAGTTGGCAGTATAAAATATGGAGGTTTTACTATTTCAGGTATATTCCCGAATTATAAATATTATTCATATACAAGTGTCACGCACTCTATTGAGCTGGTTAAAAAAATGTTGGCAGGTGTTGATACCACAGATAATAGGCTTAATTTTCAGACAGACGGACTGATTAATGTTAAGACTTATACTAATATAGTAAATGATGTGTTTAGAATATGTCACATAAATACAAACTGTGATATATTTACATATACACTAGAATGCTCATATTCAGAAAATAAAACAGAAATTGACAAATTTCTAAGTTTTCTACTTGATAAATTTTATGTAATCCAACGTAAAAATTATGCAACAGACTATGTAAAGGGACTATTAGATGCACTTCGAGACCTTAAAACCCCATGCAGTGCGGCAGAAATGGATAAAATAATTGATACATTCATTAGCACATATAAATTACAGCTAACCCCAACTATAAATGAAGATGATGAAACACATAGGCAATTTGTATATGGGATTATTGCATTTATGACATCCAATCGCTCTACTGATAACGATTATTTTAAGGAACAGTTAATCAAATTTAAAGTTCCTCGTGATTTCCTAGAAAATGTATTCGAGAGTATTAGCAAACTAAAGGCAGTCTCACCATCTGAACCAAGAGCACTCTTTGTTAGCCAGTAGGTGGTCTAAAACAATAATTCATTGGCTCTATATCAAATAATAATTCTTGGTTCTTTCCCATTTTTTTGTATTTTGTTATTCAATGTTGTCAGTTAATTAACTCATCTGTGTAATTGTAATTAAAAACGTCACAAATAATAAATATGTTGACTCAGAAACCAACTAAAAATTGGAAAAACACAACACGAAAAAATCGGCGCCAGGTCTCGCGTGTTAAAAAAACTAGCCGCGCTCCGGGTAGTAAAATATTATTACGGAAACCGTTAGTGGCAGACGGGCAACCTAACCTAGATACGGTTCCACAATCTGCATTGAACTTATTGGCTCAAGGAATGACATCAGTTGCCTTCAAACTATCATTTGACACAGGCTCGATTATTCTTAAAAGGTCACGAATCAGGAACCCTGGAGATGAGCTAGGTAGTGCAGATACAGCGCTCAAACGTGAATTAGCATTTTATAAGATGATTGATGGCTTACCTATCCTAGAACAGCAATTTTTGGCACGGTGTTATGATTGGCGGATTTATGACCAATGTTTTTTCGCCGGGCGTGGGTTAATGGCCGGTGACCCCCTGAAGCCGGCTACTGAACCAGGAGTGTGCCTAGATATGCTATTAGAATATAAAGGCCCATCTTTAGCAGATTGGCTGAATTCTAGATATTTGGAAAAACCAAGTTCTAGGTCTTCCAGGAAAAGTGGTATGTTAGGTGGCGATTTGTTAGGTGGAAGCGGGCCTAGATACAAACCCAAAGAACCATATCGGCTGCTATATAGTATTTTCTGGCAACTCGCACTAATATTTAAGATTCTGGCAAAACAAGGTTGGGAACATGTCGACGCACATCCGCATAATTTAACAGTCGTTAATGGTCTAACCCTTGATGGCGGTCGCCGGATTGAATATTCACCCTTGAAAATCACCGTTCCAACTGATTTATTACCAACAGAGGTTGTTTACCGCATAGAACAGCCACCAGCACCTAATATCATTCCTATAAGTATGAGTGTGCCAACACAAGGTGTTCAAATTGCCATAATTGATTATAACTTGGTGAGGCACAAAGATTTTCCACAGGCAGAACGACAATTTGCAGCTCTAGGAACTAAATTAGATGGTCCGGAAGATGCCGCAGCCAGAGATATGCAATTAAAATGGCGCATATTAGCGTTGGTATTTGGCGAACATAAAATAATGGCAGAAGGCCGGCGTAGAGGTTTCCCAGTCCGGCATTATTGGAACATGTTAATGGCTAATAACCGAGTGCGCGCCAAATTTCCTGAAGAATGGGATGAATTTATCGCCAAACTAACAAGTGACCCCACTCGACAGGTGCTAGGTTACAAGGAGTATTTTAATATCCGTCCTGCATATGCAGGCAATGAAATCGAGGAAGTGCGGACTCAATTGCCTGAAAACTTCAAATACAAAATGATATATATGCGCATTGAAAATGAATTGTTCTGGCTTTGGCAACTCACACATGCCGCCGAAATTTGTCAAGAATATGGCCTAGAAAGCGTATACCAACCATTATTACCGCGTGAACGAGTTCTAGAACTATTCTTCGGCGAAAATACTCGGACAGCGGATGATATTATTATTTGGTGTTGTGAAAAATTGGGTGTTCGCAAACCAATGGGTCGGATACCGGCAGATACTAATATAAAAAATGGGCCAGAATAAGTAAATGAGTGTTATTCCTATTCGGTATTCCTGTAAGCCATATGTGTTGAAACCAGGCTTAGTAATTTTCAGATTTGCAGGAAAATCTTATGTTACCGAAAATAATATAGAATTAATAGGATTAAGCGAAATAAGACAATGGGTATATCAAATAATATATGAAAAATGGAATATTAAACAGGATGAATATATTATTAACCTAGAGACGCAACTTAAACTGCCACATGCGCAAAAAATATTTGATATACATCCACGTGTGCGTGGTGGTAATGCCGCGAAGGCATTCTTTAACATGATTCTAGGTGGTCTAATGGCCATATTCAAACCTATTGTCAAACCATTAGCCGGGATTGCCAATGCTTTTCTTATGCTTGTAAAAGGCGTTCTATATATAATCATGTTATTCACATGGTTCTTGAAGTTTTGTGCGTGGTTTTTCACAGAAGTATTACCTAGCATACCTGCTGATATATTTGGGATGGTCCGGTTTATTTCAGCGATGCTTATTGATGCAGTTGTAGGGACAGTTGCGTATTACTTCCGGAAAATATTCAATTCGGCCGGCAGCACTGTAGTCGGAGCTGCATTAACCGGGTGGGATAATAACCCGGATGAATCTTCAACAAATTCTGCACAAACACAGAAAGTTGGCACTGCCGACGAATTTGCAGAGACTAAAAAACAACAGACAGAGAATAATAATCAGCCTGGATTGGCTGATAAAATGGATTGTTCGGGCCGCAAATGTTATAAGACAGAAGCCGGGACTGTTCCTTGGACGGTTATCCTAGCTACGGTCTTGTTCCCACCAAGTGGGGTCTTCATGGAGCTCGGATTACATGGGTGGCTACAAATCCTAGTTTGTCTGTTACTCACTTTCATGTTCTATTTCCCAGGATTAATTTATGCCCTAATCATTCTTTATTGCTAGTCCAACCAATAAGATTGCTAGTCTATGTTATTAGTCTAGGTTGTATGGGGGTTTTCTAGGTTATAATTAAACAGTGGCAGTTACAATACTAGGATGCTATTTTTAATAAACAAGACCAAAATAATAGAATTCAATGTTAATGACCCTAGTAATACTGGAATCCGACTATTAACCGATATTACACGAACAGGGATGATTCCTTTAGGCGCACGTATACAAATAAACGGACGATTAACATCACCAAAACGCGACGATTGGTATCAAGAATTACAAGAATTACACCAGTCGGAACCAAGTAAAAATCGGGTAGTTCAAGTAGAATGGTTTTACCCGTTAAAAGGTGGATTTATCATAGAAACTATCGAAGCAGTAATCGGAATTTTCCGTTTCCTCTTATATATCCCAAAGGCGTTTATATGGCTAGGCCGAATGGTAGTATGGTGTATTAAGACGGTTACTTATTTATTAGTCCTAGTATCACAGGTTTTGAGTAAAGAAGGTATTCTTGGTTTAGTCCGATTTGTGTCTATGGAAATCATAATGGCTCCATTTATTTTGGCGGGGACATTCTTGAGCCGGGTAGTTAATAGTTTCGGGCAACAAACTGTTGGCGGTTGGCTGACAGGCGCTGATAACGCACCGGATGATAATGACAAGGGCGGACTGGCTTCGCCCGTCCTTGACCCTGACCGCCCAATTGACCCTGCGGATTCTGACAATTTACCTAGTGACCCGGCTTGTCCTAATGGTTCCGGCCGTAAATGTTATAAAACCGAAGCAGGAACAGTGCCGACACCGGTTATAATTGCTACTGTGCTATTCCCACCGGCTGGGGTTTTCATGGAGCTCGGTTTGCATGGGTGGCTACAAATCCTAGTTTGCCTATTACTCACTTTCATGTTCTATTTCCCCGGATTGATTTATGCTTTGATAGTTCTTTATTGCTAGCTTGCACCCCCGAATTCCAGCAAACTATAATTTATTTTTATTGCAATCTTAAAATTCAACGTAAAAATTGTTCCGAATAATTAACATAATTGGTTCCATCAAACCCAATAATTCTTACTAAACTCAAAACACTAATAAACCACAAATAAATAACTAATTATACCAAACCAATAACTAGGAATGTCAGCAACGAATAATTTTAATCAAATAAAAGGATTAGCTTATGAAAATCAAATATTAGATTTACTCAGACGGGATAAAGAAGCTTATTTATGGAAATATACACCCGAAAATATACTTATTGACAATGGGCTGATTGGCTCACATAACTCAGCAAGGTTAAAAAGAAAAGATGACCGAGAAAATCCATTACAAGATACCGGTGTTGATATAATATCAATGGAAACCGCAACCGAATGTTCCCTAGTTCAATGTAAAAATGGATACAAATCCGGTGTCACTATGAATGATTTGGCGGGGTTTATGTGTTGGATTGCAACTATGAATACCACTAAAGGCTATGTTTATTATACCGACAAGTTATCCAATAATATCAAACTATTACCTAATCAAAACCGGATTCAGTATATTCAAGTGCCATTTGACACTGCGTATTTGCCGGATAACCTAGCTACTGAATCCAATAGTGTTACTGATAGTGTTACTGATGGTGTTGAAAATATGGCTACTTCAGAACCGGTGTTTATACCTGATTCCAGTAAATTAGAATATCAGCATCAGGCTAGAGACCTAGCTATTGAATATTACCAGAACCACGATAATGGTGTTTTGGCTATGCCTTGTGGAACCGGGAAAACTTATACTGCGTTTTTAATAGCACAGAATTTCAAACAAATTGTTATTCTGAGTCCATTGAAACAATTCGCCAAACAAAATATGGATAGATTCGTGGAATATGGTTTTCCGCGTGCGAATACTTTATTGGTTGATAGCGATGGTTGCCGGGATATCGGCAAAGTTGGTGAATTTATTGCCGGTCATGCTGATTGTGGATTTCTGATTTCGGCAACATATGATAGTGCCGATATTATTAGTAGTGTTTTAGATGCGTTCGATAATTTGGGGCAAACATTATTCATTTGTGATGAATTCCATAATTTGACAGCCGCGAATGTTTATGAAGCTACCGACCAAATGAATAAAATAATTACTGCTAGTGGATTTAAGAAACTATTTATGAGTGCCACACCTCGGATTTTTGAATTAGAGGAAGAAGGTGAAACCGGTGAATACATCCTAGGTCAAACGATTTATAATATGTCATTCAAATATGCTATTGACCACGGGTTTATAACTGATTACCGGATTTGGCTACCATCTATCCATGAAGACCTGACTGATTTGCGCGTGGATATTCATAAGGAACTCGGAGTAAAAGCTGTGCTAGGTTCCGAAAATATCTTGTATAGTAAAGCTATATACTTATTCTCTTGTCTAGTTAATACCGGGTCGCATAAATGTATTGTTTATTGTCAAGATACTGAAGAAATCAGTGGGTTAATGTCAGTGATTAGCGGTTTGAATGAATATTACTGTTTGGATTTGCATATGGATAAGATTACATCGGCGAATTCAGCATCATCTAGGTCCCGAATTTTGTCGGATTTTGCAAATAGTCCGCGGGTTGAATTACTATTTAGTGTCCGGATATTGGATGAATGTATTGACATACCTAGTTGTGATTCTATTTATATAACTTATCCTAGCAAATCTAAAATCCGGACCATTCAACGATTGATGAGATGTACTAGGACTATTTCTGCGAATAAGTATAAAGTCGGGCAAGTTTTCATATGGTGTTCGGAATATGACAATGTTCTGGATACACTAGGTGGTATTAAGGAAATAGACGACGGATTTGCTGAAAAGGTTTTGATAAACGAGGTCGGACAGTTTCGTGGGCGCGGCGCTAGTGTAAGTAAGTCATTTACTCAAGATTGCTCGGACGTTAAGAAAGTATTGATTGGTGTTAAGGAATTTAGGTATCAAAATTGGTATGAGAAATTGGAAATGGTGAAAAAGTATATTGATAAGAATAAGAAGCGGCCGAGTAATAAAGATGATGACCATAGCATAAAACAATTAAATCGGTGGTTATGCAGTCAAACAACAAAATATTCCAAAGGGACAGAATCTATGAAAAATGATTTAATATGTCAAACATGGCACAAATTTGTAAACCATGCTAATTATAAGCAATATTTTATGAATAATACTCAAATATGGATAAACAAATTTGAAGAATTAAAAAAATATATTGCTAACAACAATAAATTGCCTTTTCAAAAAGACAAAAATAAAAAAATAAAATCTTTAGGCAATTGGGTTATAACACAACAGTATAATTACGCTAGGCGTGAAAATATAATGAAAGAAGAAACTATATATACAATTTGGAATTGTTTTATAAATGATTCAAATTACAAAACATATTTTATAACTAATATTGAATATTGGACTAATAGATTTAATGAATTAAAACAATATATTATTAATAATAATAAATTACCTTCACGGCATGATGATAACAGTGAAATACAGAAACTAGGTATTTGGCTTACAATTCAAAAAGCAAATTATCGTAAAAAGATAAACATAATGGAAGATGAATCAGTTTTTGAATGTTGGAATAATTTTGTAAATAGCCCTCAATATTCTAGCTACTTTGAAGATAATATTACTATTTGGCATAAACATCTTTCAAATGTTAAATTGTATATAAATACAAATAATGCCAAGCCTAGCACAATAAATGAAGAGCCTAAAATCAAACAACTAGGAATTTGGATTAATAATCAACATAAATTATATTCTAATAAAATTGGGATAATGACTAATGAACAGATATATAAAACGTGGACAGAATTTATTAATAACTCATCATATTCTAAATATTTTGAGGAAAATATTACAGTTTGGCAAAGAAAACTATCCGATGTTAAATTGTATTTGGATATTAATAAAAAAAGACCAACAAAACATAGTAAAGACAAAACAGTCAAACAATTAGGTGACTGGATTTGTAATCAGCAAATTAAATTTCAAAAAAAGGATAAGATAATGGCCAATCCAGTAATTTACAATGAGTGGAAAGAATTTATAAGTAATCCAGAATATTCTAAGTATTTTGAAGATAATATATTAGTATGGAATACAAATTTTACAAGTTTAATACAATATTTAAATAACAATAAAAAAAGACCACCTAATGATGATAATGACCCTTCTGTAAGTCAACTAGGAACATGGATTACACGCCAAAAACGAATTTATTCTAAAAAAGCAGAAATTATGAAAGACCAAATTATATACAACACTTGGACTGATTTTATAAATAATCCGCAATACGCTGTTTATTTGGAAGATAATTTTGCAAGTTGGAAAAGATATTTATCTGACACAAAATCATATATTGATATTAACTTGGCTAAACCTAAAGTAAATAGTGAAGACCAAAAAACTAAAAGACTAGCAAATTGGATTGGAACGCAGTTAAAAAATTTTAAAACTAAAAAAGCAATTATGAAATTTCCAGAAATACAACAAGAATGGATACAATTTACTACTAGTTCTCAATATAAAGCTTATTTCCAATAGTAATACACATATTAATAAGTATAACTCATAATTTATTTTTATTCATTGTTAGTAATATCTTTGAAATATCTATCATAACTAATAAATAGGAAATGGCCAGACAGAAAGAAGATACTAACTATGAAAATAATAAATTTGATTGGTCTGAAACATCAGCATATCGCCGGAAGCTCAAAAGTCAGCAGATAGCCCAAGCTAAAAAAGCGGGTCAATTAGCCATGCAAGGGCCGCTCTCAATACTCATTGTAGGATTAATAGACTTTTTATTCGGCTTAGTTGGCTCTATGATATCACTAGTAATGGATTTCGGGTCAGGGGGGTTTTCTTTGGTCTATTCGTCTATATATAACACTGGAACTGATATAATTCCCAGTTCAGAAAAATTCGGCGTCGCATTCTCCATGCGGTTTATAAGAGTCATAATAACTACTTTAATACCACCCCTAGGCGTGGCACTCTGCAAAGGATTAATATTTGGCTGGTTCAACATACTTTTATGCTTCATTTTAACATATATAAGCTTCCCACTAGGTGTAGTTTATGCGTTTGTAGTGACCTATAAAAACAGATACGCCGACCGATATGAAGCAGTAGAAGGGCAAAGAATCTACATGATAAAAGAGTACGTGCGTAATTGTTCTAATAATACCGATAAGATAACTGACTTGAATGATGGCAGGATTAGTAGCCTAGTGTATGTCGGGATATTCTTATTTGGGCTCTTCGGATTACTTTATTGGGCATTTAAAAATATGTGATATTGGAATACGTAGTCATAATCTATTAAATTACATATGAAAAAATAAATGATAAAACTTAAAACACATAATATATCAGAAAAACTAAAATTAGCTTTTCCATATGAGTTCACGTAAATATTCACATTTTTTACATTCATTACTAAAAGCAAACGGTGGTGCTGGATATACACTAAAATAATGACCCTCACATAAGTTACCGCATTTACATTTACCTGCATCTAATGGTGCGCCATGTTCTATCCTATATTTTATAGCTTCTCTTTGATTAGCAACAAATCCAATGTGCTTATCTATACATTTAGAACATATTTCTGATAATATAGGAGCTCCGGTCAGTTCATTTGCCTTAAGAAATATAACTGGGTTGGTTTTACAATTGTTGCATAGTCTATTGGGTCGTGCGGCTAAATTATGTGTCACAAACGGAGTAATATTATCAAATGATGTATATGGTGCATAAGACATTTCTTAGGTTGTGAATATACCAATTAATATTAGTAATTTATAATATTTGACAGCAATAAATTAAACGCAATAATCCCCTGATATATAATGTTTTCTTTCAATAAAACAAATTCTGCCTGAATAATAAAAAATGTCGGGACAAAAAAGGAATGAAATTGAACAAAAGATTGATGAGATGCAATTCACACTCTTCGACCGTTTGTTATACGGTGGTCTAGGACACGGATATTTCTGTTTACCTACTAATCTTATACGAATCATAGCAACTGTTCTTTTCCCACCGATTGCGACTATCCTGAAATACCTAAAATTATCAACTGAATTCCCATATATAACTATGGAAAGCTTAGTTTATCTATTACAAAATATTGATGACATACTGTACAGCATTATCCTTACCATGTTGTTCTATATCCCTGGATTAATATATGGTCTATCAAATATCAAATGTGAGGAAACTGGTGAGAACCTAGAAGAGCTAAAGGACGTGACTGAAGCGGACATAAAACAACATTTCGAGGATATTAAGACAATGAACCGGATTAAACGACAGAACAGCAGCACATAACTACTCATATCCTCTAAAAGCCTATTGCATTTATAAATGCACCGGTTTTTGTTGAGGAACGCACCTTACAACCGGCGAATTTTGGCTTCAGCCAAAAATCCTAGCCGGTTTAGTAAGGATAGGACCCCAAAAATTATTAATTTTTAATTTCATATTGTGTTTTAACTATTTCATATTGCAGAACAAGAAAGAAGACCTAGCTGAGCTTTATGACCTAGAACCCCAAAATATTTTTTTTTTTAGGGAGGTAATAAATAATTGGTGTGCTAGGACAAATATTCATTAATTTAAAATACTAACGACCAATCTAGGATAATAAATTCACAAAATACAAAATGTCATCCGAACAAATTAATAGTAATTCAGAGCAAAAAAAGGTGTATGAGTTCTGGAATATCCGGCGTTTATTTGAAGAGGATAAACTGGCAGAAATAGATTTCATAATGAATAATTTGGATAAAACTATCCCACATCAAATTGAATTTAATCAAGGATTGAACCAAAAGGAAAATAAATTAGTCGGGTTTATGGTTAATAAATATGGCTGTAAATATGGATTTCTTAACGATATTTCATTTATTAGTTATGTTCCAAATGATATGCTAGCCCATTATTACAAATCTTTCGATGATAAAACAACTATATATCTTATATCTAGAAATTAGTGCGTGTTGCATCCTAGCATACCAATATAATACGGAACCCATTGATTTTTTTTCAGAGGGCAATAAATTTATTGTGTAGCTAGGCATCAAAATTATAAAAATTGTTTTCTTTATTTTTCATCAAGACCCAACTAATAATAATCACCAACTTAAAATCAATAACCCTATCTAGGATAAACTGCTAACAAGAGCTATCAAATTTATTAGAATGTCTGAACCAATTATCGCCAAACCCAAAGCAACTAAACGTGTCAAAACATCCGTGTCGGAACCCGAATCAACTAAAACCAAAGTAACAATTAGTGCGAGTGACCTAGCGCCGATTTGCAGAATGGACTATTACAATAATTGGGCCAAAGTAATTGCCAAAATTTGGAAACAAGTTGCGCCAGAAGATTATAAAGATTGGGAAACACGGGCGAAAACAAGTGGCCGGACATTGGCTACTGACCGACCTCACGCTCAAATGAAAACCCTATCAACAGCAGCATCAGCAAGTGGGCGTCAAGAAGCCGCCGCAGCTATACAATCCATACAATCAGCAGTTGGAGCTCTCAACAGAGATACGACAAAAAGCAGTGCCAACCTGATGGCTAAACAAACTGAAATCCGGGCTGCCGTTGCTGCGAATACCGCATTAACTGAACCCGAAAAACAGCAACTTATTGATTTGATGAAAACCGCGACTAATACCAGACACGGTGTTAGCAATGAGGCCAATGGATATCAGATTTTCGCGCAATGTATGGGTAAGCCATGTGCGGCACAACAGAAAACCCTGAAACAGACCATTATGGCGGATGACCAGTTTGAATGGGTTCTAACTGGTCGGCTAGATGGACTTACAGAAGATGGAGAAGTAGTGGAAATTAAGAATCGGACTAAAGGGCTATTCGGCCGAATCCGGGATTATGAAGCCGTGCAATTACAAGCGTATATCCATATGACTGGAGCACAGCTAGGACATCTTTTGGAACTTCACCGATTGGCAGATGGCCGGATGGATTATGATATAAAAACCCTGCCGAAAGACCCTGAATTTATGACCGGGTTTATTCCTACATGGTTCTCGCGAGCCAAAAATTTCGTGTGCGATGTGCTACCAGGCCGGGATGATTTGAAACAAGCCATTATTACTGGTGATTGCCGGCCTAGCACAGAATATTATTCTTAATAATTAAGTATTTGTGATTTCAGTTGTTGGTTTACTTAAGACGGCAATAAATATACCATTCCACCATGTTCTTTTGGCTCTTGGAATAGGTGTATGTGAATTATTAGCTGTTAATCTAATTTCTTTTTTATATTCGATGGTTAAATTTAAGTCCTTTATTGCACGATAAGTTCCATTTCTTACATCTTTCCAATTCCAATCATCAACAATTAGAATAAACGTGTCGTCTAAACAATTAATATAATGTGTTAATGCTTTGTATTGTGATTCCTCAGAATGATTACCATCATATAGATATATATTGAATTTCGGTAATGTTGATACTTCTACATGAAAACAATCAGCTTCAATAACATTAACATTGTTATCACCTTTGTATTTTTCTAAATTTTCTAAAAATTCAGATTTAGGTCCTCCGAATAATGACCAATTATCAATACATGTAATTGTTGCTGAGTTACCATACATTCCTGAGCAAGTTGAACTACCTTTCCATGTTCCAATCTCTAAATACCTTGCATCAGGCATATTCAAAATATTATTATAAAAATGCCTTGTTTTATAACCACTCATTCCATCCATATTTAAAATAGCTCTTGGTAAGTTTGATTTCCTATATTCAGCATTATAAAGACATTTTTGTATATGGTTTTGATAAATCTTGTTCATTTAATAATTCAAATTAGTTGGTTTATAATATTATAAGTTTATCATATAATAATAAATGAATGTTAAAAATAGGGCCAAAGGGACGAAGTATAAAGGCTCTCTAACAATTAAAAAAAGACCCTATTTATGGGATGCTAATAAGAATGTTATACATCTTGGAAAAAAACACCAGATAAAGACTAGAACATATAAACGCATACATAATGCTATTATGCATGGTGGTTATGCAGGACATATGATTGGTGGCGGTAAGGAAGATCCAGATAAGGAAGCAAAAGAAAAAGCGAAAAAGGAAGAAAAAGCACGTAAAGAAGAGGAAAAACGTGTATTGGAGGAAGAAAAAGCAAAAAAAAAGGCAGAACAACAAGCAGAAAAGAAAGCAAAAGAGCTAGAGAAAAAGGACAAAGAAGAAGCAGATAAAATTAAGGCAGAAGAAGATAAGGCAAAGAAAGATGCAGAAAAGAAAGAAAAACAGAAAACACCAGAAAAAGAAAAAGGAGCAAACAAAGCTGAAAATAACACAACTAAAGGTCCTAAACTAAATATTGATGGCGTTACAGATACTGAAACAGAAGAAGATGCTGAAGGTGAACTGAAAGAAAATAAAGTTACACAAGAAACAGCAAAAGTCTTAAAATTAGAGGAACCTGTTCTAGGAGCCAATGAAACAGATGTTGACGCTGAATCTGTAGCCGAACCAGCAGGTAACAAAGCGGCCGAACCAGCCGGTAACAACGTCAAAGCAGATAATAAACCCAAAGAAGGAGAGGCAAAAAAAGGCCGATGGGACAGGTTTACAGCAACTATAAAAAAAGCAACTAATCCTGTAACAAGATTTGTGACACAGAAAGCCAAAAATTTAGGAAATGGTATTAAAAAGGTAGCATGGGGTGATGCAAATACAAGTGGATGGGGAAAAACAGGTAAATTATTAGCATCTCCATTTAGTTTACCATTAACCGGGTTGTATAAATCAGCAAAGGCTACTTATAAACTAGGTGTAGGTATAAAAGACCGAGCAGGGTTATTTGTGAAGCGACTAGGGGTGCCAGAATCCATGCGATTAGTCAAAAAGTTTAATACATGGAAGACAACAAGAAAAGCAGCAACAGGTGAATTAAAAAAGCAAAAATATGAAGAAAAATTTGCAAAGAAAAAAGAAGAGATATCAGGATATTCACAAGAGATTATGCTATTAGAATCTAAAGGTGAAGATAATCTAAATGCTGATGAAAAGAAACGGCTTAAAGAATTACGGTCAAAAATGGATTCGGCTGAATATGATCTTGATTTAATATCTATCAAGAAAGAACGTTGGAAAATACGGTCAGCTAAAAGCAAATTGGAACTTAATAAATTACAGGACAGTCGGATATTACCTAGCACCAAAAATAAAATCAATACTAAAATACAACAAAAACAAGATGATTTGAATAAACAATTTGCAACACGGGAATTAAATATTAAAAAAAATGTGGCAACAAGAGTTGCCAATTTAGACACTGACACTGATTTTAAAGCGGAACTTGCAAGAAAAGAGACAGAACTTGATGCAGAATTAAAACAAAAATTAAGTGTCGGAAATCTCAATGACAAACAAAAAAAAGTTATTGAAACTGACTTTGCAAGACGAAAAGCAGCACTTGCACAAAAATTAAAGGATGAAAAGGAAAAACAGTTTGTGGCGGAAGAACATGAAAAACTTGCAGCAGACAAGAAAGCAGTGCAAACACAAATTTACTCTGACCAAATTAATGAAATTGCAAAGAAACTAGGTGTGAATATCGATGCTAAAAATCCTCAATTAAAAGCCATCCTAGAACAACATCATGCTGACCCAACGGCCAAACCATTAACAGGAGATGAGCTTATAAAAAAAGTCAGCGAAGTCGGATTTGGTAATATAATTGCCAATAAACAAACCATTGCACAAGCAAATAAATATTTATCTGCACCACAAGCTGTTTTCAAGGCTGGTGAGGAAGAAGCAGCGATTGCTAAACTAGGTTCTAATACCGCAAAAAAATCATTCTATAAAGAATATGTTAGGGATGCCCGTAATAAATTAGATTCTAAACTCACTGAATTATTCAAAGCCGCAGCAGGAAAGAACGGTGCTGATGCAAAGGTCAAACTTACTAGATTGAAGGCCCAATTAGAAACCATGGATAAAGATAAACGTTTCAAAGGTGCCGACCAGGACTTATACTTATATAATTTGCTCAAATCAAATGAGCAATTATTAGGTATATCCACTATCAGTAAGGTAAATGAAGCCAATAATGCTAAAACTGCAATTAAAGACACCAACAAACTTAATACTGCAGTTGAAGCATATTATAATGCTAGGCTTAAGCCATTGGATGAAACTGCAAAAACGAAATTAGCAGCTTTATATTATCCCGAATTGAAAACATATTTGGCAGGAAAAAAGAGATCAGCAATGGAGGAAAATAAATTAACAGAACAAGGTCTAATTAAATACAAAGAACATATAAAAAATTTGTTAACTGATAACCCATTGGCACTTAAGGTTGAAAATCCGGCTATTTATAACCAAATATTTAATCCACAAAAAACAATTCTAGATAAGACAAATCCTAGTGTAGTTAACAAACCACAAACACCAGCGAATCAACAAGCGCCAGCGACTCAACAAGCGCCAGCGACTCAACAAGCGCCAGCGACCCAAGAAAATACTGCAATCAACAAAGGAGAAGAGCAGAGAAAAGCAGAAATCAGACAAGCAAACCTCACCAAGATAAGAGCAGCAAGAGAAAAAATAAAGGCTGAAAAAAGAAATGTAGGGCAAGATGATACACAAGCCTAACCCCATTTTACAAACCAAATAATGAGTAATACCAATAAAATGAATATGCCAATCAGCAGATAATTACTCATTGGGTCACGGCAACTTAGACATGACCTTGGTGATTTCATACCCTCTTGCATAACTGTTTTGTTTTGGTTTTTATTATTCTTATTTTTCTTAATACGATTCATACCAGATTCTGTTGTTGGTGTGTTGTAAGTATTTGTTGGCAACCTAGCATCACTCTTATCAACTAATCCTTTAGTATCTGGTGCTATATCACTAAAGTGGCTCGTCCGGGTATCTGAACTCACATCACTAAAGTGGCTCGTCCGGAAATTGGGATTCAAAACCCTGTTGGTGTCATCTGAATCAGCCTGTGTTTGGTATTTCCAGGATTTGCGGTCACCAATCCACCCGAATACTTGGCTACTACCAACCCTGTCGGCCTTGGAACATTTTTGTGCGAACCGGTCCCCAAATTGAATTAGTGTGCTAGGACCGAAAAAAGCAGCTAAGCCTGCTTTTTGAGGTGATATCCATTTAGCATTCTCTTTATCATAACTACCCATCTGAACACTAACCACACCTAGACGTTTTGCATCAGCAATATTACTAGGAACATCATCAAATAAGATAACTCGTCCATGGTCAGTTATGCGATAATGGTTCATCAACCGTTGAATATACGGGTTCTTATTCAATGGCATTTGGCGGTAATCCCGGACACAATCTAAATCTTCACAAGCAGCGTGAATATTAGCCCGGATGAAATACTTTTGGTCCCTACCGAAAATGCGATCCATATATGCACGAATAATAGTATATGTCCCGAATGATGCCATACCAACACGTCGGCCGTTTTGGACTAGATATATAACTAGGTCGCGGAAAAACTGCCAATAAGGAAAATCTATGCCTAAATCACGGTCTGACAAATTCATAATCCAATCCCGGCTCATACTGTGCCGGACGTAGGCACTGGTATCAATCAAGGTATCATCCCAATCCCAGACCCATAAGTCAATATTTTCCCAAAGATAAGGTGGGATAACCGGATTTGTGTTTGTATTATTTTTGTCAACATCCGGTGCCGATGTATTTGTTGGATTTGTTGCAGTGCTAGGTTGATTAGCTGCTAGTTGGCTAAGTGGACCAAATAAAAAGTATTCCTGCCTGTCTGACATTCACAAATTTCAGGAATCTATTGTTTAAAAAATATGGGGATTAAAAATCTATGACCTAGCCTTACAAAAATAATATCGCCGCAAATATTAAATAAGACAATAAATTAAGATTAGAACTTAATTAGAACTGAAAATGGATAAAAAACAGATTAGTAAATATATGATGTGGTTTTTAATGGTAGCAGCTGTGGTATTTGCTATTGCAGGGTGGTATTATACAGGTGGCCCACAAAAACTAGAGGGATTCATTAGTGGTGGTGCTAAAGAAAATATGTCCGGCACGGCTGCTGGCTCATGCAGTGTTGGGACATGTGGTTGAATAATAAGAAAATATATATATATAGTATAAAAACATTACTTTTCTATGAAGTTAAATTTAGAACATACATGGATTTATTGGTTCCATTTATTACTTGTGGCACCATTATTAATTTATATAGGATATACAGCTGAACAAACACCTAAAGATATATTTATTCTATTATTTTCATTTGGTGTAGTAGTCGCAATTTATCATTTTTATAAATTATTGACTAGCTAGTAGCTATGAACTTAACAAAAGGCAAAAATATTTCCTATGCATATAAATAAATTATACTAGGTCTAGGACTAAAATTTATAGAACTCTATAAAAATGCAAATAGATTTTAAACATACATGGGTTAATTGGATGCACTTATTAGTAATAGGACCTTTACTATTAGTAGTTGGTCTCAAAGGCAAACAAGCGCCTCAAGCAGTCTTCTCACTTATGCTAGTGCTAGGTCTGGGTGTTATAACTTATCATCTTTATCGCTTAGTTATGACTTACAAGAAAGAAGGGTTCTTACGTGCCAATAATTACTACTGGATGCACAATCCTGAAGGCAAAGAACCATTTGTCCCTTTCAGCCATCCTTACACTTGTGAAAGCAGCGCATATTATTCTTATCACGACCCCAATAATTCCCGTGCATGCTCATGTGACTTGAATGGTGGGGAAGGTGCCTGCGCCCAGCAGAATTTACCACAGGATGCGACAGATATGGTTAGCTCCAAACCTAGCACTGCTAGTGGTGTTGCTTCTGCCGCTCCTGTGAAACCTGCAACTGGCTCTAACCCTGCTGTGTATTCCGATTATGGTATGCGCACCGTAGCACCTGTGATGGGCCGCAATCCCGCACCTGGGGATTACTTACTCTAATTCCCACCATCTGGCAATAACTTTTAGAGTTATTGCTATGCTAGGTCTTCTTTTTGTCTATTTTTAAATTTTTATATATTTTCAATCAGAAAAATCGTTTTGATATTTTTTTACTTGGATAACAAAAATAAGTCCTAGCACAGCAATTTAATTAGCTAATCAACAAATCCAAAAATGTCAGCTAAAACCATGAATTCTGAAACTCTCCTGCAATTCCAACGCGCCGATGAAATAATTAATGAGGCTACCCATGCTTATGCAGCAGAACAATCTAAAAATGCTATGCTATTAGCACAAGTTAGTCAAGATGCAGCACAAAAATTCGCTAAAGATACTAACTCAATTATTCAACAAATTAGCGACCAATACAAATCCTATTTGTCTAGGACTGGAAAACACCCTGATAATATTGATGCTATTGGCACTACTAGATTATCTATGTATCGCAACCCAATTGTAACACCTAATGGTAATTATATTGGTAGATTTAGTTATAGTGAAATGTATGATATCTACACAGCCGAATCGCAAAAAGCATGTTCCAATGCTGGCGAAATGCTACGACTACTAGGGTTTAAAATTAGTGTTGCCAACACAAGAACTTATCACGATGTGGATCATACTGACCGCAACGAACCAAAATATCAACACGGTTGTTATTTCAAATTTGCAGCTGAAGAATTAAATAAGAAAAAATAAACTGTATGGAAAACTTTATGAAAACTTGATGATGTATTATTATTTTTTGTATTATTAGATAAGCCTGTTAGGCTTATGGGAATTTGACAAGTTGGAAACCTAGACCTAGACCGGCACCTTGGCGGGCAGCTTCACCTAATCCAGAGTTGGGCGCAAGAATATCTAGAATGGCGAAAACTGCTGCAGCAACAACTGCAAGAGTGAAGGCTTCTTCTAGGTCAGGAGTGCGTTTAGGTAATATGACGGCAGCGAAGGCAACGACTAAGCCTTGTAAGACGTATTTAACAATGCGCTTGCAAATTTCACGCGTATCGGTTGATGACATTTTGTAGCGGATAAGGTAATGAAATTATAGCTGTGCTAGGATGATAATTTTTAGTTTTATTTATTAGCAATATAAAAATTATCAATTAATCAATAATTAAATATTGTCATAACATATGTTTGTATTAATTTTAAGTCACGTATTAAAGGGGATACATGCTAACTGCTAATTATTATTTTATACAATTTAAATATTGATTACTTAAGATTTTTTAAATACCATACCAAAAAAATAATGAGTTTTACGCAAAAAATACCACAACGTTTACAAAATAGGTTTGATCAGGATGTATCAATAAATAAAGACCAATTGCAAAAAGAATTTCAAACAGATAAAGAAATAGATATCTATCTACAAAACTTATATATCAATCCCAAAACATATCGTCCAGATTATAATTTTTATAATTACAATCGATTCAATCAAACCCAAGTTATACCAATTATATATAAGACACCTAGTATATTCTTAAATGGCCTTTATTTTGAATTACCAGTATCAAACATAACAGGTATTAGTAAATCACCTGACACACAAACAATTCGCTTAACAGTTAAAATATCCAAACAAGATTTTCAATCAGCAGTTAGTTTTGACGATATACATGGTGTATTCAATAAAATAGAAGAATATAATTCTGATTTTTTTGAAAAAAATGCCAGTAAAATGGATATAAAAATACGTCGGACACTAAAAAATACTAGTAGTAATGGGCAATTACAAGCATTGTCATCATGGCAATCAGATGATATACCAGGTAGCCGATTTAAAAAACCTGGTTCGAAAAAATTAGAATATCGGCCTTTTTATGAACTTGTCGGTGATAGTATTAATCTAAGTCTAGAAATCAAACAACCATATTTGGCTAAAATTATTCAATCACAATATTTAACACTTACTAGCCGGCATATTACAAACCAGGCTGAAATAACTGACCCACTCCGACAATATATACAACAAATTGAAGCTTTATCAGAAACACTTAATTTAGATTTTTTTGAACTAAAGAAAAAGAAAATAGATTTTAATTTATCAACACGACCTATTAGTATTCGACTTTGGGTTAAATGTAACATGTTTGGTCTTGATGCTGCACAAAATAAGATAGCAATGAGGTGGAAAGTATGTAATTATGAATGCTAATCGCATTGTCGGAATGCTAATCGCATTGTCGGAATGCTAATCGCATTGTCGGAATGCTAATCGCATTGTCGGAATGCTAATCGCATTGTCGGAATGCTAATCGCATTTATTTCCGTTGAATATATGTTGCTATACTAAATAATAACATAGCACCGAATAAACATACTCCAAGAATGTAAAACCATCGTAATACAATCATAGCTTTATTTAATCCGCGCATGTCTTTAACTGCACATGCACATTGGGTTTCATTTATATCATCAACATAGGTAATCACCGCATAAATATTTACTATCGATGCTACTAAATAAACAAGCCCAACTAATCCTAGCAGTGCTAGGATAGCCATAGGCACATGCAAACCAAGTCCACTAAAATCACCTTGGGAATTGGCCAATCGTAGAACTCCAACAAAAATTGTAAATCCTGCAAAATATTTAATTAATTCTTGCCGCCATCCACCTATACAACCACAGTGTTTAGCAGATAAGCGTATAACCCAAATAAGAAGAGCAGTATTAATAATAATAGTAAGTAATGAGCCAATAACTATGGATGTCGGTGTTGGATGGTTTGACGCTGGTATCACTGATGATTTCAAACTATTTTGTTTCATTTTTGATTGTGAGTCTGCAGATTCGTATATTTTATTATTTACAAATACTAAAACAAATCAAGGGTTACAAAAACTCGGGCGGTGATAGGAGCATATATTCCAAGAACGCGTCAATAGCTTTTTTATTTTCAGAATACTTCGCTTTCAAATACGTGGTGAACCCGAGTTGAGCCCCTGAATAACCACCCCAAAGTTCAAAACAATCATCTTGAATCCGGAAAAAACCAGCTGCGCGTCTAGCAAGTGGGTCAAACGGGCTAGGTATTGATGTATGATATTCAACACATAACCCTTGCTCCCCTGCTAATAATCTCCGGATTTTATCATTGGCTTCAGCGTGTTCTTCAGCATTATCAGTTATATAACCATTCGATACCGTAAAATAAATACTGCCATCTATAAATCGCCCAGATTCTCCACCATTACAAACTTTGAATTCTAACATTAAATTTTAGTTATCTCTCGGTATTTTAACCTAGCACTTGAATCTTAGCTCTAGGTTGAATAAAAATTAAAAAATAAAAAATATTTTGATGAATAGATTATGTTAAACTTCGCTAAATGGGTTTGGGTCAGCGAAGGTTATTTCAGTGCTAGCATTCCGGCGTTCAGGTGTATCAGAATACCCATAGATTGGATTAAACATTGTGCTTATTTCAGTAGAATTGGGCACCCGACCATTTACCTTTATAAAAGTATCTTTGAATTTGGCTAGTTTCAAGTCACGGCTTGATGGACTACCATCTTGCGACTGGTGACTAGGTGAATGTTGCCGAGCAGCAGCGGCGTCTACTGCATCTAATAATTCATGATTTGTCCGTTTACTATCTTCAAGTTGTTCCCGGAGTTTTTCAATTTCAGCTTCTTTTTCCTTCTTTGATTTATCCTCCAGAAGCTCTTCAATCATTGCCAACCGTTCGGTTTCACTCATTTGATAAACATCGGTGCCAAATGTCTTTGCGCAAACTTCGGGCTTAGTAAAAGTATCAATATCACCGTATTTCTTATTAAACTCCTGTATAATATGCGTAGGAACTATAGGGCTAATTTCAATTAACCGGTCATATTCCTCTTTAGCCATACCTACAAAATGCTCGTGATTAACACGGTCAAGTGGATGTTTTGCCAATTCGGCACGCAAATTCCGACAGAACTTACCCCAACTTAGAGCAGCAACTTTATGTGCTTCATTTAATTCACTTACCTTCAAGAATTGATAAACTGTTGTTATAATCCCGGCGATAATATTTGCACCACCGACACCCATAACCACCCATGGCCGGTAATCTTCACTAAACCGGTCTTGCGCAAAGTTGGCAGTCCCTGTAACTGTTGAAATAACAATTACCGGAATAGTAAACCACGCATTTTTGCTCTTATATTTTAAGTGTGCCTTATAATGCATCCATTCATAACATTGTGCTCGGTCGCACCAACTTGCCAAAATCCGCTCTTCCTCGGCTTTCCAATAATTCCTCTTATTCGCACGTATATCATCCATTTTAGCGGCAATTTGATTCTGGGGTTGCTGAGCTAAGACAACTGGTTGACCATTTGTATTTGGTGCAATATGAATTTGTGATAAATTAGGTTGGCTACCCACTAATTCAGTTTCCGCAATTTGTGATGCCATCTACAACCCTTTTTTGTTATATCCTATTATTTATTTTTCAGCAAGATTTAAATCTAATTCTAATCTTTATAAAAACAATAAGAAAAATCAATTAAACTGTTACCAATTGACTAATGTCAACAGGACTTGGTGCAGGTGTCGGCTGTTTTGGTGTGCCACAAAAATCGGCAATCTTCATGTTTTGAGCTTGTGATAAAAGCACACCTGATAAATCTAAGTAATATTCAGTTAATGTCTTCAACATATTACTAAACTTAGTATATTCCAAATGAATACTTTGATGTTTGAATAGTAATTCTGGATGTAGGCCGGAACAATGATAAACTTCATTGGCAACCTTTATGCGCATTGCACTAATATATGCATCAAATTCCATTAAAAAATGCCGCATCAGGTCTAAATTATTGACTATTGACCCGACTGTATCACCTAACGTTTGGAATGATGCGGAGACATCGGGGTTTTTCTTGACAGTCTGGATTTTCTTAATTAAACTGTCATCATCCGCATTATCTTTGAACTCCAATGATGCCATTGTGCTAACTAAAATAACTAATTCGGACGCAATATCAAAATAGTCTTCATTAATTTTGGCGATGAATAATTTTTTAGCCTGTGCCAAATAATTCTTGTCATTAGTTAACAATAGGATTTGGAATTGTAATTCTTTTACCGGGTCATCATTGGTATATAATGTTTTCCGGCTTTGGAGGTCAGTAATTACTTTTTTTACTTCCTGTATTTTATTACCTAGCACCTCCATCTTCTCATCCAGTTTGCCGATATTTTCTTGGAGCTTAATTATTTTAACTGGCGAATTGGCAACTGCTTCATCCAATTCTTGAGTTGTAGTTTGTCGGTATACTCCTGACATTGCCACTAATAATTAATATGTTTGTGTTTTGGTATTTACTATCCACCTAGATTTTTGCGTAGAAAATTGTTTTATTTGGGTTTTTTGAGCTGTTGGTATTCAACACTATATATACTTATTGGATTAGATAACCTAGCACCAGCGCATAAAGCGTATACGCGCATAAATAATGTTAGCTATAGCCACAACCACCAGCACATCTAGGATAACAAAACCACAAAAAACTAGAAAATCTAAAAAACCTAAAGAAGAACAATTCAAATCCCGGGATTTAATTAGTTCAGGCTTTATTACATTCCTAGATGAAGAACCCCAACAAGGAACCACAGCCGAACAAATTGTTACCCACGAACCTATTAAACCCACACCTAAACAACCACACCCATCGGAAACTCAACAAGAAAAAACTAAACCGTTCTTTCATACCGAAGCTGACTTACCAAAAATTCGGGAACAGAATATGAAGAATTACTCCGACCTTACCCAATATCCACGCGCTACAGACCAAACCCTAACAGAATATTTCCCGGAATTTGAAAAGATAATTCATGCGGAATCTGCTAAAGTCTGCTCGACGCCAGCAAGAGAGAAACAACTAAGTAATATACGGCGATTTTATGGTTATATCCGCGATGATATTAGCCGGATTCTGATTCACCGATTTATCCGGCCAATGCCACAACATAATAAAGAATATTATTACCGATTGGCACTAGAATTCAAATTAATTAAACAGAAAACCTTTACTAAAGTATTCTTACAAGTCCTAGATATACTCGGGCTACTTGACCCTACCAAAACACCACATGTAATCCGCGGTAGTGCAGGGAGTTGTCTAGTTTGCTACTTATTAGGTATAACTGATAGTGACCCCATTGCAGAAGGAATATCCCTAGCTAGGTTTATGCACGCCGCCCGTGATGATTTACCCGACATTGATATGGATTTCCCACATAATCAACGTGATGAGATTTACTCACGCATTTTCGCGACTTGGCCGCAAAGAGTTGCACGTATAAGTAATCATGTCGCATATGGTGCTAAAACTGCACTTAAGAAAGTAATGAAAGACCACGGGGTTAAAGGCCGGATTCCTAAAGACTTCGCACTGGAAGATTATATACAAGACCCAGCCGAACAAGAAGAAATCCGCGCTGCTGCTGATGAATTAGAAGGCCAATTCAAGCATTTCAGTCTTCATTGTGGCGGCATTGTCATTTTCGACCAAGCTATACCGGCCGAATACTATTTACAGGATATCCATGCGAATAAATCGGCTTCTACTAATAATAAAAAAGAAGTGTTAGGAGTCCAAATTAATTTAAATAAGGACCAAGTAGATGACTATGCATTTATAAAGATTGATATCTTAAGTAACCGTGGATTAAGTCAATTATGGGATATATCCAATCAGCCACTCCTAGATTACCCTGTAGCTGACCAGCGAACACTAAAGGCACTTTGTGAAGGCCGGAATATTGGCCTGACATATGCCGAAAGCCGAGCCATTGGCAAAGCATTCACCCATATTCAACCCCGCGGAATTCACGACATCGCGATGGCATTAGCCATTATCCGTCCGGCGGCCAGCGCCAACGGGCAAAAAATGGATTTCCTACGCGATTTAACACATATCCGTGCTGGTGAATCAATTGACCGCGATTATATAATTTATGATGATGATGCAATCCAAACCATTAACCGGATTTTGGATTGTGGTGAAAGCCAGGCTGATATTTATCGTAAAGCATTTGCAAAAAGAAAATTCAAACTGATGAAAGAATTCCGCGACCGTTTAGATGTCCGCCGTCGGGATTGGACGGTTGCCAAACGCGATGCCATTTGTGACCAGCTTGCTTGCTTACAAGAATATTCATTTTGTAAAAGCCATGCCCTTAGCTATGCTAGGTTAGTATATGCTTTAGCTTATCAAAAAACACATAACCCTATCAAGTTTTGGTTATCAGCTCTGAATAATTGCAATAGTTCTTATCGGTCATGGGTTCATTTCCGAGAAGCAGTTGCTGCTGGGGCGAAACTAACTGCTGGACGTGCACCTTGGCGTATTTCGGCACATGACCCAATACGGATTGAACCAGTTTACCCGGACCAATCCACGAATTCTGGCACTGGAATTAATGAAACATCAGCAGAATATCAAATCGGGTGTTATTTCCGGTATGGATTTTGGCCGTCGTCAGAATTCTTGCCTGAAATGTATCATAATATTTACTATGCAGACCCATTAGTAAATGTTGCTTCCAAAAAAGCACCTGCACCTATTATGGTTCATATGTGTGAATTCCGTGGATTAATTGCCACACACCGTATTTGTAAAACTGACAGACACGCAAAGAAATATAGCCAACCTAGCCAACCAATAGGCGATGCTGCTACAAGTTCGACCACAAAAAAAGATAAATGGATAACATTTGCTACTCTAGGTATTGCAAATGGCCGATATATAGATATTGTATTATATGGTGCTATACGGCTAAGTAAATGCCATGTTATTGAGGGTGAAGGATATTGGATGAATAACGCACCTGAAAATTCACTAAGCCCTTGGATAAAAGTCAAAAAATGGCGCTCACGATACCTAGCATCGACTTATCCTGAAAATCCAGACTAAAATGAACGCAATATAACAAAAAAATATACATTCTCAAAATTATTTCAAAAAGCAAGAAATTTGGGTTTCCCTTTTTTTTTTGATTTTTTTTGACTATTGTTGTGTTTCGTAAGCTGTTTAGATTAGAACATCCCTCTATCAACCGCCCACATGACAAGCTGTCGCAGGAAAGAATAGTTATACAACACCATGGGTCGCACACTGACAATTTGGCGAATTGCATCCCGAAGATTGCACTCAGTCAATGTCACAACAGCAACTGCTGCAGCAGATGCGCTCCGGTTGTGTCCAGCGTAACAATGAATGAATGTTCGGCCATAGTCCGATGCATCTCCTGCTGTTTCGCGGATGGTCTTGAAAATCGTGTGGACTTCGTCAAGCATCGGCCTGATGTCTTGAAGGTCAGAATCACGAATCTCGAAGATGTGAGTCTTGATGTCATGTTCCTCTTCATAACCGTCTTCCAAACAACTAACAAATTCGCCGTCCGGCAAAACTTGAAGCCGTCTGTCATAAGGTGGCCGTGTGCCTTCATATGCATCAGTTAGCAAAGTATTCAAGCCTGAAACACCGCTGAGCAAAATTGCGCCTCCGCAAAGTTTGGCGACCGAATCATGTCCCAACTCGCTCACCTGCCGGCGAGTTGTCTCAGCCAGCTGAAAAAGCTCATCGTAAGCTGCTCCGTATTTCTCAATAAATTGCACGGACTTCTCAAACCAAGGCTTCTGGCTCAGTTCTTTCTCATGTGCTTCTTGCTTGGCAATAGCCGCCGCAACCTCTGCATCGATACTCCTCTGTAACCTATCTTTGTCAATGAATATAGGTGGCGGGCGCCTAAGAATCTTTGTCTGTGGTTCCGACATGTTAGGCAAAATAAACTGTCTATACGCGTTTGTTGCAGATTTATAAGAAAATTCTATGTGAATTAGTATATAATATTATGACAGACATGATACAATAAATCATTTTTTGTTTTTTCTAGTAGTTTTAGGAAGTTTTCATTTCTAGTGCCGTTGTATCACATACAACCAAACAAAAATAAAAATTGTTTTGATTAGGTATTTACAACCAATAATTAAAACTTCATATCGCTTTCAACAAACCACAACAACATACAGAAATGTCGGCATTTATTAAGCAAATTCCTAGCCAAGTATCATCATTTATCCCAGGGTTCAAATATATTCATCCTAGCACAACAGCAACTGGAGAAAGAACAACCAGTCCGGAGCGCAATACTAAGAGCCCAACTGGTAGCAGAACAACTAGTCCAACTAGGTCCGCAAGCTCATCGCCAGGTTCAACTTCACCACCCAAAAATGATGCACCACCCAAACCATGGATTGAGCGTATATATGAGTCGGTCGAGCAGAATAATCTAAAGGCATTTAATAAAAACCTTAGTGAATCGCCATATGCAGATTATTGTGTGAATTCAGAGTTCTACCAAAGTATTATTGAATTAACTCGGTTTCTAATCCAGCGCACTCTAATTACTTTTATTGACCGATTGGCTAATAAATTCCCAGGGATTTTAAGCCCTGAATTATTCCTCAAAAATATAGTATTCACTGGCAATCGTAATATGGTCCAATGGTATCTAACTAAGCCAGGTATTAACCAGGCTGTTAGTGATAATATCCTGACAGAATTAGCGTCTAAAAAACCTTGGCCGGAAACTGAGATGCTAGGATTAATCAGACTTTGTTTCGACCAGAAAAATAATAAAGAATATCAGGAAATCTCACAAATACTCCTAGATATGCTTTTTGATAATGAACTACTTGCTATTGATGGATATACTGATGCCAAGGCTTACACTAAGCTGGTTAGATTAGCCATTAACTACCCCACACCTAGTAAAGGCGGTAATAATATTAAACCCGATTCTGTAATTAACACTGAAATGATTATTTGGCTCACTAATTATTATAACACTAAGTATCCTGTTATTCAGGCAGAAGCAGATAATAACCCAAGTGGCACAACACCTGAAAAAAATAATTAATTCTTTGACTTGTTATATATTTTATTTTTTATTAATATTACAAATGATGGTCCCTATTTTCGTATTCATCATCAATTTTGCTTTCACACTCTCGGTCAATTTCCCTATATGTAGCAATAGTACCAATTTTGATACCAATTCCGATACCAATTAGCCCGCCGATTGCTGGATATAAGAATCCAGGGTTGCCTGTTTTAATGCCGGCAATAGTAGTCCCTAGTAGACCCAATCCAACAATACCGCCCAAATCACCTGACATAGTAAGCCAGGGGACAGCCGCGAAAATAGGCACCAACAAAATTATCCCACTTGTGCGAGTTATGTTAGCTGGCGTGCCTAATTCACGTGCTAGGTCGATAGTGAATTAAATCGCGGTTCCATATTTAGTTTTGAGGTAATTGTGAAATGTTTTGTGTTTTTGTTTTTCAACTCTAATTTTATCCGGAGCTAAACAATTTTTCTTTTTTCTTTTTTCCTGGCAGGCAACAAATCTAACATAAACAAATGCTAGGATATCAAACTAATAATTTATTAACCTAGCACAACAAGTCCGACCTAATTCAAATTTTTAATTTCAATCAGGAAAGAAATGCTGAAAACAATGCTTGCAGATGACCCTGAGTTGGATACGCTTATCCAAAAAGAAACTGATCGGCAATCAATGGGTATTGAACTTATTGCTAGCGAGAACTTCACACCTCGCGGTGTCTTACAAGCACTAGGTTCGGTGCTAACTAATAAGTATAGCGAAGGCCAAAGTGGCCGGCGTTATTATGGTGGTAATGAGATAATTGATAAGATTGAAGACCTTGCCAAATCCCGCGCCCTTAAAGCATTTAACTTAGACCCTGAAGCATGGCATGTTAACGTTCAACCTTATAGTGGAAGCCCGGCCAATTTCGCGGTATATACAGCACTATTACAACCACACGACCGAATTATGGGCCTAGATTTACCAAGTGGCGGGCATCTCACTCACGGATTCACTACACCAACTGGTAAGAGGATTAGCGCATCAAGTATCTTTTTTGAAAGTATGCCTTATCAGGTGTATCAAGAAGGCCCGAAAGCCGGGCTAATCAATTATGATGAACTCGCAGAATTGGCTGCCAGGTTCCGGCCAAAATTGCTAATTTGCGGAGCAAGTGCTTACCCGCGTGATATTGATTATGCTAGGTTCCGCGAAATTGCTGACGCATGTGGAGCATTACTAATGGCGGATATCGCTCATATAAGTGGTTTCGTCGCAACTGGTCTAATGGCTGACCCCTTCCAGTTTTGTGATGTGGTAACAACTACTACACATAAAACCCTTCGTGGACCCCGAGCTGGTATGATTTTTTGCCGCCGTAAAGATGATTGGCCGCAACGTATTGATGAAGCAGTATTCCCCGCATTACAAGGCGGGCCGCATAATCATCAAATTGCCGGGATAGCCTTTCAACTCGCCCAAGTAGTGAAACCCGAATTCCGGGACTATATGGCTCAAGTGCGTAATAATGCGCGAGTCCTAGCTACTGAACTTATCAGTCGGGGTCTCCGGGTTAGCACAGACGGAACAGATAATCACATCGTCCTAGTTAATCTTTCCTCGCAAGGGATAACAGGAACTAAACTCGAAAAAGTTTGTGAGCTAGTAGATATATCACTTAATAAGAATGCCGTCCCAGGTGATAAGAACGCGATGAATCCCAGTGGTGTCCGGATTGGGACAGCAGCGATGACAACACGTGGCTGCACCGAATCGCACATGACTACTATCGCGGATTTCCTGATGCGGGCTATAAAAATAACTCAAGACGCGCAGGCTAAATATGGCGTCCGGCTTACTGAATTTTTGGCCGGGCTGGCGGCGGATGACACACTTCAGGAAAAAATAAATGACCTCAAAGCGGATGTTAATGAATTCAGCTCTGAACTAGAATGGTATTATTAGCTATTTTGCTCTGGATATAATTGATTTAGGAAAATATCCCTATATTTTTTCTCATTTGCAGCACATAAAGCAGAATAAGCTGCTGGATTAATAATTTTAGGTTGTGTTTGCCCAGATGCATGTGTAATGATAGTATCATAAACTTCAGATGGCGGAATAATATCAGACAGATGTTTTATAAAATCTTTGCCGTCCTTCAGTTTTGCATATTCACGTATATGCTTAGTTCCGCGCTTACTATTAATTTCATCAATTATAGGAATAATATTACCTAACCTGTCAATATCAAAATAATCAGCATTATCAGATGCAGAGCTACTAAATGGGAAAATATGCTCAATCCAATAATTCTTATTAAGAAACGCGAGCGGCATTTTAATATTGTAATATGATTGAATGAGAATGCTTTCATGGAATCTCCTAGATTTACGCACTTTATTTTGGGAACCATCATTGATATTTTCTGTAATTAATATATCAAGAACATCAGTCATTTTTTGTTTAGTTATTTTGGCATGTAATTCATTGGGATGTTTATATACTTTATTAAATGTTTCATTTACAAATGCTCCACTTGTGCTATGGATATTTAATATATTATCTCGCGTGTATTTTGTTTTTGTTTCTTTGTGTTGAATATCTTTAAACATAAGATGAAACAGAATACAACGTTCTGCAGATGCTAATATTTCTTTTTCAGGTGTATTTGCATTCAAATGTCCGATAATACCTAGTAGTAAAATAGTTTGACTATTTATCCTCAAAGAACTTAATTTTTTATGACATTCATCAAAAGTTTTTGAACTTGTAGATGTTATTTTACTAATGGCAATCTTATTTTCTAATTTTTTTAATATATCAATTGCACAATTTACTTTTACAATAAAATCATTAATATTTTCTGTTGTAAATGCAAATGCATTATTTATATTTCCATACATAATAGTATATACTTTAAATAATAGAGATAATCCCGTAGTATCATTGAATTGGTTATTAATTATATTAGATTTACTAAATGCAATTAGTTCAAATCCAGTAATAAAATCATATGCATTAAGAGGAGCATTAATGTCAAATTCGTATAATGCTAATTTTTCATCATCACTATTATGCATACGCGAATAATTATCTTTCAGAATTTTCCGAAGTTCTGCTTCAAATACAGAATTATTAATTACAAAATCAGTTCTTGTAAATAGTGTGCTAGCTAATAATTCCCGCGCGGTTAATGCATTATTATATTTGTTAATTTTACCAAATATATTGCATAATTCTTCGGTTGTATATCCTTCAAAAATATTTACATTGATAGTAGTATTTAAATCAAATCTATCAGTCCCATTAGAAAATTTGTTTTGCAACTCAGTAATTATAGGGTCATATTCATCATTCTTACCTTTTAGATATTTTGTATATAGGTCTTTCTCGTTAATTATATCTGTAAAATAATGTTTTAAACTTTTCAAATTTATGATATCTGGATATGTCATTTTGCAAAATATAGTTATGATTTTTTGTTTAATATCATCTGGTAATTCTCTATCAGTTGGTGAAATATCAATAATTAGTTTTTGTATTAGTTCAAAATATTCGGGATAAATATCAAATGGTGATGTCATAAAATGACATATAGCATTAATACGGTTATTACCATCAATATTAGTATACTTACCTTGTGATGACCCAAATGTTATAGGATGCACACTATTTTTTGTTTCTCTTAGAAAATCAATATAATTCCTTTCACTTGGAACAGTATCTTTTTTAGGAAGTATATCCCATTTACGTTTTCGCTGGAATTTTGGTTTAGAAATTTCCCCGTTATTTATTCTAGCAACTAAATCTTTTACATACCATTGTTCGTTTTTAATTGTTTTTAATGTCATATTAGTCTTAAATTTCAGTAGGCTATTATTTTGGTATAATACCAACAAATAAAAAATCATAAAACGTTTTTTATATAATATATTGTATTGATTACTCACAGTTGCTAATTATTCTTTTAAGGCCACTACTTGGTTCACTAGCACTAAATTCAAAACTAATCGAGTTGAATGCGGGAAGTTTAGAAGCAGCACCAGTAATTGCGGATTTGAATTCATCTACTGAGGGATAATCAGTAATAGGTCCTAGCTCTACTTCAGCTTCAGCATAAGGATGTTCGCGGATGGTGCGAGTAGCAAATCGGCCAGCTGCAGCTAGGACATCGCACTTATTAATGACTATGTCGGTGCATTGATTAACAAATGCTGCGCGGACAAGCCCATCTAGGTCAAGATAATTACATTGTCTCGGGCGTCCAGTAGTAGAACCATATTCATGTCCTAGCTCTTGGAGCCGGACCATAATGGGGTCAGTAGGGTCTTGGAATTTCATGGCACCGACATAAGTTTCATAAGCCTTAGCAACACCCCAAATACGCGTGGAATATCTGTTGCCACGGTTATCGCGTGGTTGGCAATTAATACCCATATTGAAGCAATCTGTGGCTAGACAATGACTGCTAGTAACATATGGATACATACCATAAGTTATATCTAGGCCATATGCTTGGGCTCCTTCTACTAGGCAAGGAGCGTGATGCCCATGTGTCGTGTAGTAATCCATTAGAATTGCGGCTGGTGAACGTATTTGGACTCCTAGTGCTTCCAAGTCTTGGCATTCACGGATACAATCACGGACACGCCGCCCAACACGGGCATACTTATCCCTGGCACACATACCAATCCCGGATTTAGTAGTTCCAATCCGGGTATCTTGCGAGTCTTCTTCACGATGCCGGTCTAGGATAATATGTGTGTTCGGGCTAATATAAAGTCTATGAGTTGCCGGAATTTCAGTGCCATCTTCCTTCTTGGCCGAGAGCAGATTAACCCCGTGTTCACGGAGCATTAGAATTTCAGTTTTCAGTTTATCCACATCAACATAACAGTTATCGCCGATGATACTAGGCATTCCATATAGGATGCCACTAGGAACTTGATGTGTCACCACTTTAACCCCACAGTGATAAATAGTATGCCCGGCATTAGGTCCGCCATTAAAACGGACACAGAATCGTCGGGTAATATCTTCGGTTTCTGCGAATCTGGCAGCGAGCATATCTACGATTTTACCTTTGCCTTCATCACCCCAACGGAGTCCAATGACAATATGAGTCGTATATTCCGATGGGTCATTAATTTTAATTGGTTGGATTTGTTCAATAGTATTCGATTCAGTTGACATTTTTAATTTCAAAGTTTATGTTATTTTGTAATTATAGTTTGTATTACTAAAACAATTTTTTTGTAACTAAACACATGTAAAAAACACATGTAAAAATGAAAAAAAAATAAAAAAAATTTTGAATGTGCACGCTAAACAGCTAACACAGTTATGAGATCTCTCACATCTCATAAGAACCCTACTGGATTCGCAAGAATTTTTATAGTGGTTTATTCCACTATCGCCTTTTGAAAGAAGACGACACAAACTGTTATGAGATCTCTCACATCTCATAAGAACCCTACTGGATTCGCAAGAATTTTTATAGTGGTTTATTCCACTCAGGGGATTACGCCCCCGCCGGGGCTCTTAGCCAAACCCTCCATAACGATTGATGTTATTGAAGGTCCTGATGCGATCGTAATCCGAACCATCTGCAGTGGAAAATCGCGGGGCTCTGGGCCTCGAAACTCTCCCCTGCCTAAGGTTCCTCATACGTCGCCTCGCGGCCGCAGCCCTCCTCTTCGCCTCCTTGTTTGCCTCATACTGTGCAAGGTAGGCGGTCTTCTCAGCGTCCGTCATGCCCTCCGTCGCCTTCTTCAGCTTGGCATTCTCCTTCGCAGCCGTCTTCGAAATCTTGAACGGCCCATCCATCACATACGTCTTTGTCTTCGCCATTGCTTCTTGCTTGTTGTTGCTTGTTGCTTGTTGGTCGTTGAATGTATGTGCGATTTATACAATACATCTCATAAAGAATTAAATACAATTTTTGTATTTTTTATCATTTTTGCCTAAAATTGTAATTTTGTAATTCAATTCCTAAAAAAAATTTGTTTTTTTTGTTTTTTCAAATTTCAAATTTTCTTATCTCTCTTTCTTTGTGCCAACTGCAACCTTACACACGCATGTGCCAACTGCAACCTCACACACGCATGTGCCAACTGCAACTCGGACAACAGTAGACCCATCCGAGCTTCTGTGAACACATGAAACATGGAAACGTCTCATCAACTGGATTGTTTGGGTCATGACGAAGCTTTGGATACTTGTCCCGACCACATGTATAACAGGTAATGTGACCCATAGGACGCGGGATATGATGATCCTCAAAGAAACACTCCTCCTCTGGACGCACATACACTGCACATCCACCAATGTTAAGTGTGTGATGCTCGCCTGATGACTTCTGCTGTGCATATGCTGCATGAAGCGCTGCCATTCGATCATCCATCGCACGCCGCTTCTCCTCATGCTTCTTCATACGCTTCTCAGCAGCCAACTCAGACTTCTTCATCCTCTTCTCATCATCAGCCTGCCTCAACTTCTCAGCAGCATCCCTCTGTGGCTTGGATGCGACCCATGCTGCATGCTGCTTCTTTGCCTCCTCAAGCTGCTGCTTTGCATACACCTCCAGTGGATTCACAATCTTAGCAGGTGCAGTCTTAGTCTTACTGACATTGGTCCCATGGTGCTGACGCATACATGAGTTCGAGCTATGCTGACGCATACCTGCGCCAGAATTCAACCTCCTAACACACTGACCCTTCTTACCAGAAGATGCTGTAGAACTCATGATATATGAATTTGTTGTTGTTACAGAAGAAATTTGTTTGAAATATTTTGAATAATATTTTTATATACCTAATTCTAATCAGTTTTTGTGTTTTCAGTATTTTTGTCTTAAAATTTAAAAATTAAACTAAAATCTTAAACATTATTTATTGATTGAATTTTTATTTCACTCTAGTAGCTATGAAAAAATAGTATCTCTAACGAATAATCTTATTTAACTTATTTATTAAGGACATTATTGATTTCAGACAAATTATTGCAGTAAAACTCAGCACCAGCCTCCTTAAACTTATTACGAATATGTGATCTTTGAGAATTAAATAATTCACGATTATTACGTGCTGATAATTTTGTGGTATGACCTAAATCACTACAAGTATCAATTACTTGACAACTAGCGATATTTGCTGCATGTGCCTCTTGAATATCTGCAACAGTATCACCGATCTTAAGATATTGATGAATACCAAAGTTATAAATTTCCCAGTCATCAAGAATTTTATTAACCATGCCAGCTTTGGGTCTAGGATTGCGAACTTCATCTGCACATACTAAATTATTATACAAAATTCCGGCTTTATGTAACCGGTCACCCAATGCATGAATAATTTCCCGAGAATACCCAGTTGTAATACCTATACGTATACCACGTGATTGTAATTCATGTAGCAATTCCACTGCATATGGTGTTGGTTTTGCATAATTACAAACAACATGCATTAGTTCTTGATTGGTCGACTTATAAATCCGGTCAATGTCTACTTCGCGCGGTGGGTTATTGAAAATACATTCCCATTGTCCCTGCATAACTGGATAATTCAAAATTGCTTTAATATGTGCACGTTTAGGTAAACCCATGTCTGCGCGGACAATTTCATCAGTAACTATTAATCCATTTTTGGCAAAAGCAGCAGTCATTGCATGAACTGGTGCTTGGCAACCAGTATCAATAAGAGTCCCCGCTAAGTCAAAAATTACCCCGCGGATTCCATAAAGTAGTTCACGCCCGGATTGACTAGTAATTCTGTTCATTTTTTCGTATTCTAGGTGTAAATTAGTGTTTTCGGTTATGTAATTAAGTATATATGCTATATCTTAGTAATGTTGATAAATCAATTTTTTATGACTATATGCCTGTAAAAATTGATATTTATATGCAATTATTAATTTTGAGTATAATAATTTCACATATTAGTCAAGATACAAGTGATATAAATAATACGAGTTTATGGCATTCAATCCATATAACCCAACTGTCAAATCATTAACGGGTGAGCTAGGCAGGATTGAACGTGATGTAGCAAAATACTTATTCAGGAAATATTTAGTACCTCCTGATACACAAGAAACAACTGACCAAATTGCAGCACGCCGTGAAATATTCCTACAAGAATTATTTCCAACCAGGCCTGAAACAATTGAACAGGATGATGAATTAGATACGGAATTAGATGATATTGCACGGGCAACAGAAGAATATGCTAGATGCCCAGATGATTACCCAACTGGTCGCACACAATGGGGATATCCAGATTCACTGCGTTGTAAACATATTAGTTACGTCAGGCATCGATTTACACGTTGTGCATGTAAAATTAATATGGCAGTAGCAAATCAATCCCGACCGTTTTGTGTAAAACATTTGGGTGAAAATAACCCGCATGAATCAGAATATGCTCGAGTAGCTAGTGCTATTCAACTATCAAGGCAACCGCCACAACCAACTAGTATGGTTGAAGCCACGCAAACTTCAATATCATCATGATTTTATATTGATTATTGGTATTCTTAATTGAAAACCGTTTTATTTTTGTTGTTTAAACCTAGCACAGCAATTAAAGGACAAACTACTCCTACAAAAATCAATATCAACTACTTGAAATGTCCACAGCTGAAATATCCATCGCCGATACACATGAATCAATGCATGCAAATCCGGTAACTACAGAATGTTGGATTAATGTATTAGCTAGTAATGGCAATAAATTAAGCATTTATGCAAACTATCATTCAACTGATGGACAATCTAATGCTATTCATGATAAGCAAGGTGAATTAGTGTTTCAGACTGCCATGACTGGATATCCTGAAACATTTACTGACCCATCATACACAGGGCAATTCTTAGTTATGACTTATCCACTTATTGGTAATTATGGGTGGCCGGCTGGGGAACAATTGGAATCCCATAATGGGTGTGCACCACAAGTGATTATTACTAGTGAATTATATCACTACTCGGCCGATCATCCTAATTCTGTTGAATGGCCAGTTAGTAATAGCTCGCAAGGACCATTCATTCTTTGGGGTGCAGACACTCGGGCACTTACTGAATTCATACGTGAAAATGGTGACAGTCAATGCCGTATTACAACCAATGCTACTAATTCAACTAATTCTGATCAATGGCCTGACCTAGCACTTAACCCTGTCCGCGACTTATGTGCCCGCAAAGATTATCGATTTAACCCAGAATTATTACCATTGCCATCGCGCGAACCTGAATATAACCGGCCTAATATATTATTCATTAATCTAGGAGCTAAAGTAAGCCAATATCGAGCCCTTTCGCAGTTCGCTAACTTAACATGTGTCTTGGAGAAGGATTTACCCAAATTAATGATTGATGATGTTGCTAAAACTTATGCGGGTATATTCATTAGTAATGGCCCGGGTGACCCACGGGATAATGTCCGGACAGTTAATTTCTTGAAGGCACTTATGCGAAATCCACTTCAAAGCACGTCACACCAGATTTCCATTTTTGGTATTTGCTTAGGCCATCAAGTCCTAGCACTCGCAAATGACTTGTCGGTCAGCAAACTCAAATACGGCCACCGAGGCGTTAATATCCCGGTCGTGCTAATGAATCTTACGGGGAAGGAACAAACCCAATTCGGCTTATTAACTAGTCAAAACCACGGGTATGAAGTTCAGATGGTTAATAATCGCGACCCAACGATACAGCAATTATTTATTAACGCAAATGACGGTAGTTGTGAGGGGTTATGGTATCCTGGGCGAAGACATTTTAGCGTCCAATTTCATCCCGAAGCTTGCCCCGGACCACAAGATAGCCAATTTCTATTCAGGGTATTTGAATTAAGTGTTGCTCACTCCTGGAAAGAACAGCTAGGACTACAAATACCGATGCCATTTGCCGAAATTTGTAATCAGATTTATAACTTAGTTCTTAATGAATTACACTTTGCCCGTAGATATAATCCTAGCACAGCAACTACACTTAATATTACATCCACAATATCAGCACCAACAACAACAAATACCACGGAATCTAGTGAAGACAAACAAACAAAAAAGAAAATCCTGATTCTTGGAAGTGGCGGTATCCAAATCGGGCAAGCTGGTGAATTTGATTATTCTGGAGCTCAGGCAGTGAAATCATTTAAAGAAGCAGGGTTTGAAACTATTCTTGTAAATCCTAATATTGCAACATATCAAACTAGCCTAGCTGACCGTGTGTATTACCTCCCAATAACACCACATTTTGTCAAACAAATCATAGATACTGAGCGGCCGGAATATATAACCGTATCATTTGGCGGCCAAACAGCATTAAATACCGGGTTGGCACTACAAGATTATCTAGCTAAGTGGAATGTTAAGGTGCTAGGCACACCCCTACAGTCTATCCAAATAAGTGAAGACCGCAACCTATTCAAAGAGCACTTGCTAGGGTTGTCAACAGGGCCGATTCACAGTGCCCCTAGCCGTGTAATTCCTGCTACCCGAGAAGCAGCTCTCGAAACAGCAGCAAGTTTAGGCGGGTATCCGTTATTAATTCGCGCCGGATTTTGTCTAGGTGGGGCAGGTAGCGGCTTTGTTTATTCCGACGCTGAGTTAGTGGATAAGGTCGAACAGACAGCGGCAACTGGAACTAAGGAAGTTATCCTAGATAAGGATTTACGTGGCTGGAAAGAGCTGGAACTCGAGATTATGCGTGACCAATTTGGCAATAAATTATGTATTTGCGGGATGGAAAACTTGGACCCGCTTGGAGTGCATACTGGTGAATCAATAGTTGCGGCGCCTTGTCAAACTATCCCGGATGCCGAATATCAAGAAATGCGGTCCATGGCTTTTAACATTGTTGATAGTCTAGGTATAGTCGGGGAATGTAATGTTCAATTCGCTATTAATCCTAGTCTAGCCCGGCCAAGCCGTGAATCCGGGATTTATGTAATTGAAATGAATGCCAGATTGTCTAGGTCAAGTGCCTTAGCAAGTAAAGCTACCGGATATCCCATCGCCGCAATTGCCGCACAATTACAACTTGGGCGCTCTTTGACGGAAATCCGCAATAAAGTAACTGGCGGACGGACATCTGCTTTTTTTGAACCAGCATTGGATTATGTGGTAGTAAAGATTCCTAGATGGGACTTGAGTAAAGCACCTGGCGTGAATCATCAGCTAGGAACAGCTATGAAGAGTGTCGGGGAAGTTATGGGTATCGGCCGGTCATTTAAAGAAGCCCTAGTTAAAGCAATGCGGATGGTGGGAATGCCTGCGTTGACTCCTACTAACTTAGCTAAACTCCCATCAAGTGATTTGGCAATTGCCACACCTGACCGGCTTATGAATCTGTTTAGATGGTTATGGCATTCCGGTCGCGAACTGGCCAACAATTATGGCACTATTGCAAATAATGAAATAATAGCTACTACCGGTGGAATAACACCCTGGTTTATTTGGCAAATATATGACATTATTATGTATTTGCAAACATGTTGGGCAAAAACAAATGAATACCAGAACCTAGCAGCACAAATTCTGGAAGGTAAAAAATTAGGTCTTAGTGACGAGGAATTAGCTTTATGGTCTCACTTTTCATCAGCCGAAAAAATAGCTGAAACCCGGCAATTATATAATATCCGCCCTAGAATTTGTGTTATAGATACTGTTGCTGGGGAATTTCCATGTGCTACTAATTATTTCTATTTATCATATCTTCCACAGCAACAAAGTAATTGTATCGGATTTAAAAAGATACCTAGATCAACAGATTCAGTTAAACTAGCTAATGACCCTGGATGTAGCCCAAGCAAGCATCGTAAAGAACGGGTTATTATTCTAGGAAGTGGTGTTTACCGTATTGGTAGCAGTGTAGAATTTGACTGGTGTGCAGTATCAGCTGCACAAACAGCTAGGGGTCTCGGGTTTGAAACAATTATGATTAATCATAATCCGGAAACAGTTAGCACAGATTATGACGAGGTCGATTATCTATTCTTTGATGAACTAACTGCTGAAACAGTAGCCGAAATTTATCACGCCGCTAATGATGGAATTGCAGCTGAAGTTTGTGGTGTAGGCCCTTGCCGTGGTGTCATTGTAAGTATGGGTGGTCAGGCCGCTAATAATATTGTTACCCGGATGGCTGAATTAGGCGTTCCGATACTAGGAACACCTGCTGAAATGATTGACACTGCCGAAAACCGCTATAAATTCAGCCGGCTTTGTGATAGTATACAAGTCCGGCAACCCAAATGGTCACAAGTAACTAGTTATACAGATTTGGCAACTTTTTGTGCCGATGCATATCCTGTTATTATCCGTCCTAGCTATGTCTTAAGTGGAACCGGGATGGTAGTTGTTAGGTCGCAGGAAGAGTTAGATGAATATATTCGCGCGGGTGGCGTTGATATTAACACTAAATACCCTGTTGTTGCAAGTGTATTGATTGAACACGCCAAAGAAATTGAAGTAGACGCTGTAGCAAACCAAGGTCAAATTAAAATTATGGCTATTAGTGAACACGTGGAAAATGCAGGTGTTCATAGTGGTGATGCAACTCTTGTCCTACCCGCCCAAGATTTGACTCCTGCTACTATTAACCAAATCAAAAAGATTGCTGCGCTGATTGCCAGTAACCTGAATATTACTGGGCCTTTTAATATACAACTTATTGCTAAAGCCGATGAAATTATGGTCATTGAATGCAACCTGCGTGCCAGCCGTAGTTTCCCTTTTGCTAGCCGGACGCTGGGAATTAATTTCATTGATTTAGCAGTCCGGGCTATCCTAGATATCAAAACTGATGCGAATAGCCAATCATTCGGGGATATGGTTGTATATACACGAGTTGGTGTTAAAGTTCCTATGTTCAGTTTTAGCCGGCTTGGTGGCTCCCGAGTGGCACTAGGTGTGGAAATGCAATCGACAGGTGAAGTTGCTGCATTCGGGGCTAATCGTAATATAGCGTTCTTAAAAGCAATGATGGCGACACCCGGGTTCCGTTTGCCACCTGAACGTGATGCTCATGTGGTTATAATTTCAAAAGGTGAATGTGGTTCGACCGAAGTCCAGCAAGTTGTTAAAATGGGTGAAGATATGGGTTGGCAACTTACGCGGGACTTTGATGCAGTAACACCTGATATTATCAAACAAGCCCACTTAGTTATTGTGCTAGGTCTCGAACAATCAATAAGCCATTCGAGTCTGCAAGATTGCATGTATAGTCAAATTGCCCGTCAGGCAATAGATTATAATATACCACTTGTAATTAATCATAAGATAGCCAAACTGCTGGTAGAAAGCATATATTATTACCGTCGGCAATCACTTACCATAGATACTACACTCGATTGTTATATAAATCATTCCACTGTGCCCGTCAAATCTTATATTAGTGCATCTACAAGTATCCCGGTGATTGCCAATAACCGTGAGTGTATCAGTTATCAACCTGAATATTGCCCTAGCCCTACTCGGACTGAAATAGTTTTCACTGATAAACATATCTTGTCAGCTGAACAGTTTAACCGTAATTTATTACGGCAAATATTCCGACGGGCAAGTGAATTGAAATATGCCAGCCGGCATGGTGGTGTTGCAGGACTACCACGGCCACTCACTGGGAAAGTGATCGGTTTGTTATTCTATACACCTAGCACCCGCACCCGGTGTAGTTTTGAGAGCGCAATTAAACGGCTAGGAGGTGAAACAATTATGGTTGCGGCCGGGGAATCTAGTGTGATGAAAGGTGAGACATTAGCGGATACTATTCGGACTATGGAAACCTATTGTGATGGTCTAGTTATTCGGTCTGAAAACAACGTTAGATTGCCCAAATATTCTCACCTATTCCGCCATCGTATGATTAACGCTGGTGATTTGGATGAACATCCAACACAATGTTTGTTGGATTTATTTACTATCCGTGAAACCCGTGGGACTGTAAATGGATTAACCATTTTACTTACAGGTGATTTAATGAATGGCCGAACGGCACATAGCCTAGTTAAGGCATTATGTAATTATGATTGCCGGATTATTTGTGCTGCACCTAGTAGTGATTTTCAACTTCCACAAGCTGTCCAAAACTATGTTACTGAAGCACAGCTAGGATGGGCTAAAGGTAATCGACTTTCACTTGAATTAATATCAAATTATGAAGAATGGTGCCTAGCATTGAAAGATGCCGATGTGGTTTATATGACGCGGACACAAACTGAGCGCTTATCTCAGGAACAACTGACTACCATCACTCCATTTATTCTAACAAGTGAATTAGCTGATATTATGAAATCAGATGCAATTATTCTACATCCATTACCACGCAATGCCGAATTACCCGCAGAACTGGATAATAACCCGCGCGCAATGTATTTTAAACAAATGGAATATGGTTTATACTTACGGATGGCAATTGCTGAACTGTTGTGGTCATAAACTAATGGATGATAATTAATGGATAACTAATGAAATATTTACAAAACAAAAAATAATTGTGTTGTTGGTTCGAGAATTATTTATTTTTAGGTTTCTTCTTGTGAGTGCGTTTTTTCTTACCCCCTTGAGGTTTATACTTTATTAATGAACCGCCAACACGTGTAGTTGCAAATGTTCCCCTACTTTTCTTAGTAATTGTTCTATACCCTACAGATTGTTTAGTTGGTTCAACATAAAGTTTAGGCTCTATTACATTTTCTATTTTAGATAACCATTCATCCCAATCTTTTTCTACAAATTCACTAAATCTTTTTTCACTATTGAGATAGACCTCTTCACCGGTTTCTTCATCAATATATGTTTTATTTATATATTCTGGAAACTTATTTGACCATTCAATTAGTAATTCTTTCCATACTGATAATAATTCATCATTACCAGTTTTATTAAGATAAACAATACTTGTCCATGGTATAGAATTCTCTTTTAAATCGTATCCAATAAAATACCAGTTTAAATTACGCTTTATGTTTCTTATGGTTTTTTTTGCACTAGTTTGCCCATTAGATAATGTATTTTTTAATGACATATTTTTGGTATTGGGTCGCGCGGTTATATTATTACGTATAAAATATTATATTTTAATTAGCTCATTAATTTAGATTTTCCAACTAATCGGCGTTTCTTGTGAGTTTTTTTCAAACCGCCACTTTGACGCATTGAGCCTCTTCGTGATGGTATAGTTGGTATTTTAACAAAAGAACTACTAGAATTAGTGGACCCTTTTGACCCTTTCGACCTTGCTGAACCCCTTGAACTTACCCGTGATAATTGCCGCGCTGCATTCACTACAATTCCATGTTTATCCTCAATAATAGTATATGGTAGCATGCTAGATATTAATTCATATAAGAATATGTCAAAGTTGTTAACTAATAATTCTTCTTGTATTTTTCTATCTACCATAACAACTATACCATTTATCACACCATATAATGTAATTAATGAAGATAAATCCATATCATTTACAATCTTCTTATTACACTTCATTTGCACTCTATCAAATGGTATTGTAATCTTGGTTGGCATAAAAAAATGTTTAACTTGTTTTTGAGAAATGTTATATGAATTAACCATTTTTGCTGTCATTGCAAGATATTTGTCTATAAATCGTGCATAATTTATTTGTAAACCGGTTTCATGTAATGATTCAGGTGAAACATAGCTTATAGTATGAAAACATTCGCGTTTCTTGCTATTATATAGTTTATATATCATAATAAATATTGGAACTGGTTTCATATCAGTTGTGCCGGGTGAGTTAGTGTATTCAATATTTATAATTTGTATGTTATTTTCTGGTTTATTAGAAAAAAACATAGATGTAATATTACCAATAACATCATCAAAAGAACTAGCAGACATAAATAATTCAATTACAGATGTTATTTGTTTGCCGGCAATTTTAGAAAGACTATCTAGATATCTTGAATCAAATAGTTGATTTTTGAAAATGTAATCATATATATTTAAAATTCCACCAGAACTCAAAAATTGTAAATTTAATTGCACATCAACTCCTGTTTCCGTTGTTAAAGTGCTAATTACTTCAGTTTCATTTTTATTTATTTGCATTGGTGGTAGTATTAATGGTTTGGTATACTGAACTGGTTTCCGTGCATGTCTAGATGTATCTAGCTCAAACGTTCCGCGGGCAAAAACTTCTTGTAATTCTTCTCTATTTTCAGGTGTCACTTTTGTTTTTAATGTCTCAATAACTGGAACCAAAATATCCACATTAGTATATATCATATCTGATTCATAATCATAACATTTATAAATTATATATGACTTGCTATTAGTAATATATGTATTACCTACTTGATGCCTTGAATTGAATATTTTACTCCAATACACACAATGATTGTCAATATCAATAAATAATCGAATTATTTCAGAATCTATATTTTTTAAATCTAAACCTATAGGTTGCATTATATCCAAATCTAATGCATCAAATGTTTGTGTAAGCGCGATACAAATACATAATTTAATCTTAGAGATTATAAGGTTGTCAGGTATTTTAGCACTACATAATTCTTTGACTCTTTGCATTGTTGGTATGTATGTTTCATTAAAATATTTTGTTTGTTTTTCAGGTGTATCAGCTTCCTCTGTTAAAAGCATCAGTTTTTCAGACCCTATATTTATTTCAATCGCATTCCTGTGCACATCTATTAAACATTGACCAAATGCTTTTTCAATGCAAGAAATAAGCGTTTCATCTTTATTAATATTTTCTCTTTGCAATTTTTTCTTAAGTGCGCCACCTAATACGCATATCAATGAACATATATTGTTTATTGCATATGCAAAATTATAATATTTATTGTTCTTTGTTTTATATACTAACTTAATATTGTAATTAAATTTATTTTCACCTGGACGTTGTTTTAGTATTTCACTATAAACCTGGTCATTTATAATAGAAACTAGCTTCATTTGTGGGTTTATTTGTTCAGACCCAACTGCATAGTATGACTTCCCTGATACTAGGTCTACAAAATTTGCCCTATAATCTTTTAGCAGCATATTATATTCGTCGACTATATTATAGCTCTTTGCACGATCTAATAATTCCGACATACCATCATTAAAATTAAGTAAAAAACGCAATCCATAATCTGTTACTGATGGTTGGCGTGCGTTTATTCCTTCTTTAGGTGGTTTTGGGTATTTCTGAATACTGTTAACAATATCTGGTATTGGACGTATGTTTATTGTCTGGCTTAATAATGGGACTGAAAACATTCTTATTTATAATTATACAATAAATTGATTTATTATTTATAAAAAATTGTTTTAAATTACATAAGTTATTCCAGGTTTAATTAAAAAACTTAAACCCAATATAATTTGAATCATTTGTGACATTTTAAATAATTTGAACATGGAATCAGGCAATCAAGTCATAATAGACCAACAACAAATAACATATTTAGAGCCAAGTCCAATTAAAATCAGCACATACACTATCGTATGTAATATAACTAAACAACCTAGTAAATCGGAAATTACCCAACAGGTTACTCAGACTGAACAACCTAGCACAGCTCCTCTGGATAAATCTTTGCCACTTAAATCATCTACACCATCAGCCGAAAAAATTGACCTATATATCTTGTCACGCATATTACCTATCCATCAGGATAAAGACCCCGAATGCGACACTAAATCAGGATGTTTCCTGATGATTAGTCGATATAGTGAAGCAGGTAGCACTGATATGCCACGCGGTGATATTGGTAATAAATGGCCGGCTAGTGTATTCAATAACCAGATTACACTCAAATACCGGTATTGGAATAAGAATATTAACCTCAAAATTTTCAGTAATGGCAAATTACAAATGACTGGAATCAAAGACCCTGCGACTGAACCCCAACACATGGGTCAGGAAATCATTAATCGACTTAGGACACTTAAATATCGTGTGTTTAGCACACGGAAAGCCATGAATAATGCTGCAATTAGTGGCCAACTCCGGACAGATTATGCCTTAGTTTGGCAACCTGATACTATGTCATTTAAACCCGGACAATTTGTTCATACTACAAGTATATCACTTGCGACAAATACATCACAACCGCACCAACTATTACCGTCGGATAAAACTAGTATTGATTGGTATAGACGTAATCTTGAAATCTATGATATCCGGCAGATTATGGCTAATGGTATGCAGTATGATTTTGCGGCAACCAGATGGTATTCAAGTGCTGAAGCAGGAGCACTCATACGTGAATATATCCAATTTGCAGATCAAAAAGCAATTGAACTAGAAGCACTCAGGTATGTCCTACTTAACCAATATGAATTCCCGATTCCTGCCAGGCTCGAATATCATAAACTACTTGGCCAATATAAACAGCTCATTAAATTAAGTGAGAAACAATGGCTTGTAATTAGTGAAACGGATTATAAGAAGACAATTACCAAATTGGTCGAAAAAATAACTAAGATTTTCAAGGCATATAAGGTGACAATGACCAAACTCTTTGAATTTGATTGCCGGTTTCGGGATGATGTCGCCGGCAAATATTCACAGACCTTCGCTGATGAACTTGTGAAAGCCAAAGCTGCTGGAACACTCCTAGCACAGCAAGAATTCCCGACACCACTTTCCACGCGCGAATATCAGGTTGATAATGTTGCGATTGAACTAATCAACAGTGATTATAACACACGGATGAATAATAACTTACCTGAGATTTACAGAATTCTTACTGCGAATTACAAACTGTATTGTAAATATAAACCCAATGAAAAATATGCAGGGATTATTGTCAAGTTCAAGTATAACCCTGCTTATTTGGATGAAACCAAATACAAACCCGGGCGCTGTTATTGTCCAGGGTCATGTAGTAATAAGAAAACCCCCGTTTGCACTAAATTGACTGTCAGCATTTTCCGGCCAGGGAGTATTATTATTACCGCTGCTAAGAATATTGAACAGCTAATGTATGTATATAACTATATAAACCGGATTTTGCGCGATAACTATAAGGCCGTATTCTATCGTGATATTTCCGGGACACAACGTGATCACTATAGGGCAAATGAAGATCGTAAGATTGTCCGCAAAGATAATATTATTTACGTTCGGGCTAGCGATGTTGTTTATCCACCTGGCAGGCAACCTAGCGCTACTCCTATGCAGTAACCACTAATAGGTTGCGATGTGTTTATTTCCTTTTTTTGAGACTGAGTTTGCGTTTCAAACGCCGGCCACCTGACATTATTTTATTTTTCTGGCTTTTTCCTTTTCCCGGGCTACCTTCACTTTCATTTGCTGTGCTAGGTTCATCCATTAATTCAGTAACTGCTTCATCCTGGTTTTCTTCTTCTGTAGATTCAGGTTGGCTTTCTTGGCTTTTCATGTCTTGTGTGTCTTCTATTTGGCTTTCAGGTTCGGGTGTCTCTTCCATTTGGCTTTCAGAAGCAGATGCCTCTACTGGTTGTTCTGCTTCTCTCATAGATTCAGGCTTGACCATTTCTGGACCAGCTTCGAATCTCTTTTCGAGTTCCATATTTAAACTTCGGTTACCTTTACCACCAATGTCAGGAACAAAATTATCCAGCATAGTTTGAATTACTTGGTATAGATTGCCTAAGTATTGTCGGACTTCAGCAGTTTTGAATTTATAGGACCTAGATGATGTATTTGCAGCCGGACTTCCTTGTATAGTAATAAATTCGGGATATTGCGCGCCAGGTGTCGCCATGGTATTAAGTGACTCCGCGAATAATCCGACGAGGACCGAATTAATGGGAATCTGTGCTAGGCTATCATGTTGTTCTGACATATTATTTGTATGTTAATCTATTGTCTTTTAAGAAATAATTAGAAAAAAATAATAGGAATGTGGCTTCTAAATAGGTGGAAATGTCTAGAGCGTAGTGACACGGATACTAGTTTCCACTCAAACTGGTAGAAGTCATTAAAGCGTAGCAACCCGGATACCAGTTTCAGCCATCCCAATTGCAGTTTGTTGTGCCCATTGAATTTGTCCATCGCGAGCAAGTTGGTGTAATTCATCCATAGTGCGCGCACCTAAATAACTCATCCCTGACCTTAGCGCGCCATTGATTTGTCCTAGCAGGTCGCTCACAGAACCCTTCAGTTCCACAACACCATCAACACCTTCTGCGGTGAAATTAGTATTAGGTCGCGAGCGCTTGCTAATCCGCTCCTGGCTACTAATATTGGCCATTGTGCTAGCCATACCACGGAAATATTTCATCCGCTTACCATTCCGGGTAATTACTTGACCTGGGCTTTCATCACAACTCGCCAAAGTCCGGCCTAGCATTACAGCAGAGGCACCAGCAGCTAGGGCCTTGAACTTATTCCCCGATTTACCTAGACTACCACCATCACAAATAAGTTTTACAGATGAATTGCAGAGAGATCCCGAAATTGCATCAAAACATTCCCGGACAGAAGACCATTGTCCGAATCCAACACCAGTTTCTAGTCGGGTAGAACAAATACTGCCATTCCCAATACCAATTCGTATACAATCTGTGCCGGCGATAGCTAAATCGAGTGCACCTTCTCCTGTGCAGACATTCCCGGCCATTATTACTAATTCAGGGAATCGCAAACGGATAGCACGAACTGCATCTAGGGTATGTGAATTATGACCATTAGCCACATCCACACAAATCAAATCAACACCTGACTCAACTAGTTTGCGGGTTTGTTCTAAATAACCAGGTTTGATTCCAACCGCAGCTCCAACCCGGAGTCGACCATGTGAATCCAGTGAGCTCTTAGACATATTCTGGAAATAATAGGTAACACTCCGGTTAGTAATAAGCCCAAGTAAGTATTTTATACCATTTTCAATGAGGACAATTGGCACTTTTTGTATGCGTTGAGACTTCATAATATCATCAGCATATTCCATTAGTCTCCTGAACTGTGAGCTTGTAATATCTAGGTCATCAGTAAATGGATTAGTATCTAAATTGATAGAATAGCAATCACTTGCAGATGTCATAATATCATTAGCATCTAGCTTATCAAATTGATGACTATGATCATAACTACTACTTGCTTGGTCTAGGTCACGGCGGGTGATTAGACCTTTAAATACATTCACGCCAAGATTGTCATCTTTAGTAACAACACAATATGTCCAGACACCTGTTTCTGTAGACCGTTCACGAATGCTAGATACTAGATCTTTTGGTGATACAGTATATGGGTCCCGGAAAATATAGTTAACATAACGCTTCACTGCTTGAACTTGCCGGACTTGTTCATCTAGGTCCATAAACCTATGAATAATACCTAGTCCGCCATTTAGTGCCATATGAATAGCCATTTGTTCTTCACAAACAGTATCCATTGGTGATGCAATTAGTGGGATACATAGCCGGAGACTACGTTTTGCAGGGTCTGATGATAATTCGATACCTAGTCGAACTTCTTGTCGGGAAGCAATATTACTGGCACGGGGCCGAAGTAAGACATCATCAAAGGACAATGATTGATGTAGTATTAGTGATTTTTGAACTTTCGGTCTAATTGTTTGAACTTCAGGCTCCAGGCTTGTCAGGGAGTCTTTATCAGTTTTTCTTTTTTTGCAGTCTTGTTTCTCCTTTAGTGTAGTAAGAGATTGGAGCTGTGCTAGGTTAATGTTTTCAGGATGAGTTGCCATTTGATACCGATAAGTGTTATAAGTCTATTAAAATGTGTATGAGTGTGTAAATCTTAAATTATATATTACCACTTCTAATTAGCTAGTAATAAGTTTATTCCAATAAACAACCAAAAAAAACTAAAAACAATTTTATTCTTCAAAATCAGAAATACCGTAGAGTATTCTATTTAAGAACACTCTAGGACACACCCGTTAGCACCTAAAAGAACACTCTGTTTGAGTGTTCTTATTTAGTGTGCTAGACGGTATTAATATTATTGACAACACTTGATTGTGATAACCATGCATCTTTTCCAATATTTGGTGAATAGTAAATACTCTCAGGATCAGTAACCATCATAACATGAAACCATAGCGCTTGTAGAATTGGCCACCTATTCAATTTGTTAGGTTGTATATCTTCATTTGATTGCGAATCAAATAAATTACTAGTTTCTTCTGGGTAATCATCCCCTACAACTAAATTAAAAATATTTGCGAGTGAAGAAGAATGATAGTCTATATCTTCCAATCGATTACCAAGCTCATCTAGGTTATTGGCTGATAAATTATTTACTAATTCAAGCTGTTGGAGGATTTTAGTAAATCGAGTTTTCTGTTCTGCAACCCAATCATCCAAGAGTGAAGTATTAGTTTCATCACAAGAATAATCATCTGAACTCTGCTCATCTAGGATATTTGACATGTCTTATTAGCAATATATTATTATTAGTTGACCTGTGTAAGCGGAATTTTATTTGTTATAACTATTCATTACATAGGTTTAAAATAGAATAATACATCAATCCACAACCAAAGGAATTACTTTTTCTTAAGAGTTTTTTTTATTTGCAAAAGAAGTTTTTCTTTTTCCTGTAGATATCTCCTTTCTGATTTTAATAATTGTGCTTTATTAATATATTTATCAGTAATTCCAAATAATTTGAACTCTTTTAATATGTATGGTATTTGAGGTTCCCATCTAAAATGGACATTAAGTGGACTAAGATCAATAAATTTAGGTCGAACATATCCATTTGAATTTACTAAATATTTATACATGTCTATACAATGTAATTTAGCTGCTTTTATTTCTTTTGCTAACTGATTATTAAAATTATAAACCCTTTGTATACGTGTTTGTATATTAAATTCAGGTGATAATTTCTCTAAAATTTCTTGTGTTTTGGCTTCATAATTTTGATTTATTTCATTATCCAATTTTATTTGTTTATTTTGTGATAATTTTGAATTATTATGAGGTAATCCATAAAAATCATCTAATATAAAATATTTATTAAGATGTTTTATCATATTTTCTTCCATAACAGCTGACGGATAAACTAATTGCACTCCTACTTTATACTTATTCGGGTTAGTTATCGATTTTATAAAATTAACGTATCCAGTTATAATATCATGAATATTAAATGATTTGCCAACCAATTTAGTATAATAATAACTAAACTGAATATCTACAGTTCCAAAACAGAATATAACTCCTGCCAATTTATTAGCATTTGAATATTTTTGTATTGTCTTTATAATTTCTAATCTATTTTCATTAGTTGGCTTAGACAGACCCTTCATAGTCGCGCCTTTGAATTTAATTATTCGCCAATTTGGTTGATTAAACATAGTTAACGGACCAATAAAGCTATCTCCAAAAACTAATACATATTTATATTGGGATTTATGTATTATTTTGTTATGATTATGTTTTTTATGAGTTATTTTGGCTTTATATTTTAATTGCTTGTCAATTGTTTGCATTTAATATTATATTTTATAATTCAACTTCCTAAAATCCTAGTTAGTAAGTATTTGATGATGTCCTCCATTAGGCTTTTAGTGGATAAAAAATAATATTATTTTTACAGTAATAATCATAAGTCATTCTAAAATATTCTAAAATATTGTATAATATTCTAAATTAATAAACAACTCACAAAATGCCCATGTATTACAATGCTATGTTACCTGTTGTCGACGTCATCCGGCTATTCATAAGTTATCTAATCATATACTTTATTCAACGCATGGAGCAAATTAAGTGCCTAGATGTGCCTAGTTGGAAGCCCACATACATGAAATTCTTCAGTGTTGTTGTAATTATTCTTACAGTCGTAGGTATCTTGTCACAACCATCGTTTGAACTCAGTGGCGCCGCAGTTGCGGTTGGAGTGCCATTGAATCTGGTTATGATTTATGCAGTGTATACGTATATCCGTGACCTTGAACAACAATTTAAATCATGTCCAGTCAGCCAAACTGATATGAATATCCATGAATTCCTCAAATTCTACTCACTCATTATGGTCCTATTAGTTGGCTTGGCAGTGGCAGCAGTTATCGGAATAGTAATGGCATTTGTTCCCTTCCCCAAATATGTAGGAATGCAGGCAAATTGTGTAGCTATGCAATCCAAACTGAACTCAATCAGCAAACATAAATCTAAATCTAAATAAATTTAATTAAATAAACTAATAAACTAATAAAATAATACAAATATTAAAATGGCACTGACATCATCTATTGATGCATCCAATTTAAATAACACAATAACACCAATTTACAACAAAATTTGGTTTAATCCAAAATATTTCAAAATTCTAGATAAATTTAAAGGATTAAACAACGTAAATTTTTTAGAGATAGGATCTTTCGAAGGGTATGGAACAAATTATTTTATTGAACAATTCCTAACAGGCTCAAATTGTTTAATAACATGCATAGATCCATGGATTAAATATAGTGTGGCTACAGCGTCTAATATAAATGGATATGATAACCTTATTAATGAAGATACCTATAATATTTTTAAAAATAACACTATGAAAAATCAAGATAAAATATTAATAAGAAAAGGATTTAGTGATGATATATTGCCAAAATTAGATAAAATTTATGATTTTATATATGTAGACGGTGATCATTCAGAAAAAACAGTATGGAATGACGCAATAAATAGTTTTGCTATTTTAAAAATTAATGGCATACTAATTTTCGACGATTATACATGGAACGAAGGCGCTAAATCGCCGAAAAATGCAATAGACCGATTTTTACTAGAATATAAAGACTATATTAAAGTCGTAAGTATAAATTATCAAGTTTGTGTTATGAAAATAAAAGATTATGCTTAATAACAACTTTACCATATGCACTCTCAAAAGCCAAGCCTTAAAGGATAACAATACTATTTCTATTTGTAAGAATATTTCTTTTTGTAAATGTAAATATTAAATATCAATTAAAAATATGGCATGGCAACCAATTATGGCATTCAGTATAGGTCAGAAAGATTTTGCCAACACTGTATTTTACCAATACCCTGACAAATCGACTATCTTGCAACGGATACAAATATATCTAGGTATGGTAGCTATCCAGGCAATTAAGACAATGTCCAATTTAGATATGGTTGATTATAAAGCACATCCTAGTTGGAGTAAAGAATGGATTTATATAAGTCTAATTAGCCGGCAATCTGCAAATCATCCTTGGGTGGCCGCATGTAATGTTCATTCTAATACATTTGACGTTTATCGCCCTTTTGGCCGTGATTTAGGACAAATTACTATAGAACAATTTAATTCCATCCTTTCTAGCACTAGGTTCACCAAAGCACAATATTACGGGTTCTTCACATTATTCAGTGAAAACATGCGTGTCCGGAAAGAAGAAATGATTTATAGCCCTAAACATAGTCTTATCAAATGTGATAATATTAAACAATGTCTACTCAAAAAGAAAGAAATCGCCAAATCCCGGAAATCACCTGCTGCAAAAGCCGCCGAACTCGCCAAATATCAGGCATTTTACGAGAAAAAAAGTATTAATTTTATCCTTAAGTATTTTGAGATGTTGGATGCCCGGGATTATGAAGAAGCATTTGCTTTCTTACGGATGAAACACGGTAAATATTACGGGAAACAACGGTTAGACACATTTTTTGTTAGCACTGGTGAAATCATCGGTCACTTACAGATTTTCATCGAAATTTACAAGTTGATTTATACGGTTATAGACCGGTTCCAAGCGATGTAAATCCGTATTTGCGTGTTGTTTTTGTTAGGCGAAGGTTTGTCTTATAAGTTGAAATCAAGCCGACACATAGGACACTTTTTCTGTTCTACAATATCATTGTGGCAATTAACACAAATATAATGCCCGCATACCCAATTAATAGGAACGCAATTTACGTTGGTTTCCATACATACCGGGCAATCTTGCAGCTTATCCAAATTTAATTTCAATTTACCAGCCAAAATTTTACTTGCAAATGGTTCTTTTATATATTGTCTTGGCATACCTACTTCATCCCACAAAGCCATAAATTCATCAATATCTTCTTTAGTTAAACCACTACCATTAAATTTATTTTTCAGATCAAACTTATTATATTCACTAAAATCAGATAAATTATCATCTTTACCCATTAGGAAATTATTTATTACTGAAATAAACATAAGTTTTTTATTCTGCGGCGTATGTTGTATTCTATTATTAATCCATTGTGATGGAACATCATATAAATCACAAGTTAATGCTGAAATTTTTAAAGCCAACTCATAATTATTATATTCACACACGACCATATGTTGTAAATTACGATAATTTGCTCTTATATAATTTTCGTCTTCTGGTAGTTTTGATGCCCTAATTGAACGGATATAATACTCTATATATTTTTTATGAATATTTTCCATGTTTGACAAATAATCACCCACACATTCCATCATATATTTGTCAGTTGTTTCCAAATATTCATCCTTCATACCATTATTATACATATCCAGAATTTTCTCATTCAAATGATCGTATACCGGTTCATTAATATTTAAATGTAATACCCTTGCAATCTTATCACGGTTCTCCCATTTCCGCTTTCCTAATAGCGTTGGATTTGTAAGTAATTCATTTATAACTTCTTCCTCATTAACGAGTTCTTTAGTTTTTTGTTTTAAATTCTGTTCTACTTTGTCTTTTGGTGTTAGGGTTTCGGCGGCTGTTTCAACGACGGTTTCGGCGGCTTCAACGACGGTTTCGGCGGCTGTTTCAACGACGGTTTCGGCGGCTTCAACGACGGTTTCGGCGGCTGCCTCAGGAATGTCTTCCGACTGAATTTCCTGACTAGCATCTAGGTTAATATTCTGTTCTAGGCTATTAGTTTGCTCTATGTCAGTCATTTTGTGTAGTTCAAGTAATTCTCTAATAGTAATGATATCAGCAAAAGCACTCCAACCGAAAAACGTTTTTTACCTAGCTATACTTTGTTATCATAAACCATAACTTATTTATTTCAAAACATCAATTTCTCTAAATATGTGCAACCAAGGAGGACATACTATTTATACTATATATGACATACTTGATATGGAACCCGAATTAAAAGCAAGGGCTGTATTTTTACAGCGGATTAGAAATAACCCAATTACAGATGAAGAAATACGGCTAAAGCATGAACTAGAGATGATGGAAAGCATGACTGGTCCTGGCCCTTGGGAAAATAAAACATACAAACAATGTAAGGACTGTTATCAATCATCAGATGACCTAGACTCAACACATTGTTGCTGTTACCAAGGTAAAAATAATCTGCTGGCAAAAATTAAATCTTTATTCAAAAACACAAACATAAAAACAAATTTTCAAAATCTTGTATATTTTGAATATAAATTTTGGGAACATTACGGGCATGAACATGCGTTGTATAGTAAGCCTAAATCATATGGACCCAATTTTATAGTTATTCCAGCTTGTCAATATATACCTAACATATGGGGTAGAATAAATAGGTATTTCTTCCCAAATAAAATGAAAAAATGTATTATTTGCACCAAATGTAAGGATTGGAATGTTAGCAAAAATCATGTATGCTAGTAATAACCATTTGTTTTTTTATTTCTTACCTAAATAAAAATTGTTTTTATTATGTAGTTAAACTAATTGAATCACAAGATTTAAAAGATTAACGATTAAGACAATAATAAAAATAATAAGATAACACAATGTTTTGCCGAAAAGAAGGACATATGAAAGTAGATTTACACCGATTTGACCCGCCGGGTGGAGTATTTACATGCGATATTCGCATGGGTTGTGTAGATTGTGGTAAAGTAAATCCCGGACCACTTCATTGTTGCTGTTATCAATTTTCCAAGAAATCATTAGAGCAACAAATGGCTGAGAGACAACAACCCAAACCTACGCAGCCGAAACCTACGCGGCCGACACCTAATGTGGAGCCTAGCAATTCACATTTTCAATCCTGGCCTTTTAAGCCTACACCTAATACAAGTGATTGTTCTATCCCTGAAAATTCACCAGGATTCCAGGAGTGGCCTAGAACACATGTATCTATGGAGCCTACAGATCTTTTCCTACAATATACAATAGCATCAAACCTAAAAAATAATTTCAGCAAATAAAAAATGAAATTCAGTAATTATTTCATTTCCTTTTAATAATTTTTCTTTTAAATTCTGTATGGCTTTTCATTTGTGTGTTAGGGGTTCAAGGATGTTAACAGCGGCGACCGATTAGGGTGATGCTAAATTAAGTAGTAATCGGTATCTTGTCAGGTTCTGGTAAATACACGTTTTAACTTATTCTCCACAAACCACTCATTGTCATAACCAATAAATCTGCCTCCCGGACATAATAATTTATTAATAGAATCCATAAATAATGGTTTATACTTTAATGTTTGCTTATCAAAAAAAGGAGCTAACCAACTAATACTATCAATTATAATATCATATTGTCCTAGATGAGGTTTCCACAAGTCATGTTGCCACCAGCTACTATTATCTAATTTGAATATTATATCTGGTTGGACTTGCCCACAATCATCTAGAGTAGTAATGTCGGCGCTTGCTAATAATTTGTAATATTCCTCAAGTGGAATAGGAGCACATCTAGGTGTATAATTGATTTCATCATAATGTTTTCCCCATCCCAATAGTAATACTTTTTTTGTTGCCATTTTGTTTTTTATATCTTTCAATATGGTATCATTAAATCATTTTAATTCCATCGCCTGTTGTGTTTGGGTGGCAGCTAATTTTACCCGCTCTGTAAATTCATTGATTTGTGATTCATTTGCTTGTTTGGCATCAGTTAGTTGTCCTAGCAGACCGGCACCTAGGATAACAACTTGATTATGGTCCCGGGTAATTGCTGTCCGGATGTCACGATATCTTGCTGGGTCAGGATTAGGAGCGTCATCTAGGATAACACCCGGTGACATACCTAGCACAGCATCCGGATATACATTCAATTGTGTTATCATCGCACGAACCGGATATTCTGGTTGTAATATGATTTCGGATACCGCAGCTTTGAAATCGGGTGTATTACTTAATGAGCTCTTAGTATTCATTTGCCCAACTAGGAGTAATTGCGGCCGGCAAGCTGTATATTCTACGGAATTTGCTAGAAATTCGGCTACATCCAAATAGTTATTCGGCATAATTGTTATCCAATCCGCGACACGATAGAGACCTAGCATATCAGCTTGAATTTGCCGTAAAACTATTTTGGGGACATCCGCCATTTTCTGGTCGCACATAATCTGATATCGTCCTGCTTTGGCCATTTCAATCAATTCATTTTGTGCCGACCGCGACCAATCACTGAATAAATCAGGATGAATCTTAACCATGCAAATATAAGGTCCAGCAGCGAGAAGTAAACGGCGCCCGATTTCCCAATTAGGAACATCTAGGCTCAAACAAACCGCTGTTCGTTTCTCTTGTATTATTTCCCGGAGTTCCCAAATTTTGGCATCTAATTTTGATTGGTTAATAAGATTAGTTTGGCTCGGAGTTGTCATTTTAATGGAATTTAATTTTTTATTTATATCTGAATTATAATTCAATTTTTTAAACTAGAATGATTTGAAAACACGAAAATATAAAAATCAACAAATCCCATCACATAATTTATAATTATTAATTTGCTTGGGTAGCATCAAGTTTAGGCAGGTGTGCTAGGAGTCCTTCCGAGCTAGACATGACTACATCCCGCCAAGCTGCATATCTAGGACTATCTAGTGCTTTGCGATATGTTTCATAAGGTGTTACAGATTTGACCTTGATTTGTGTCCCGTCATCAAGGGTAATAACCTTTTCGGGCATATCTTCACCTAGCAGAGCAAATCTTAGGAGCGATGCCGAATAACCTTGTAGGAATTGGACTCCTTCTTGTTTGGCATCAGTTTGAACGCCCGGAGTATTAGCACGAAGATTCCAATAAATGATCCGGGGTGCAGTTTGTAGTCCTAGCTCTGCAACACGGGCAAGAATTCGTTGATGCATTGTTGCAGCTGGATTTCGCGCGCCACGAGTCTCAGCTTGGTCCCATTGCATATCAGTGAATACGATTAGGTCCATTTCCCGACCGGTTCGAACCATAGCTTGTAGCACTAGTTCAATTGCCGACCAGAAATTAGTATTATACCCGACATTACTATTAACTTCAGCTAGTCGTTCTTCTAGGCTCATACTAGTGAAATCAAAAGCACGTGGTTGTTCGGTGAAACTAACCGCGAATGGCGATACTCCCATCTTTTCTTGTAGATAAGTCAGGAATACACCTAGACCCACTGAAACTTCCATCGGCGTGCCACTCATACTTCCACTAACATCCATCATCGGAACTAGGACAGCTTTTCGGGTATTAGTATTTGTATCGGATTCAGCTTCACTTGCGTCGGACGACATAATCTCATTATAAATTGCATCTACTTTGGATTGCCATTGTTTCAGGATTAGTTCCCGTTCGGTAATTGATTTAGTCGCCTGGAATTTGTTGACAATTTCATGTGGGTCTAGGCCATCAGTTTTGAAATCCTTGGAGTTCGCCATATGTTTAATCATATTGGCACGAGCTTGGACGCGATCCTCATTATCAGGATAACGGTTACCAGTTTCCAGTTGTTCCTTAGTAGGTGGCTCTTTCAGCTTCTCATTAAGAAATGCTTTGGAATATTTACTCATAGCACGGCTAGGAACTTTACCAGGTGCGATTTCCGACCAGCGACCCGAACAAGCCTTTTGTTCGAAGACATCAATAGTGGCACAAAGCCTACTAATGAGTTTTCGTAATTTCTTCTTTTCCCAACTAATATTACTTATAGTATCGCAAACTCGGGCAATATTTTCTAATGTCTGAAGTTCAGCAACAGCCGACATACCTAAATTAGTTGCCAAATAATACACGCTTGTTAGTGCAGTCCAACTGTATAGCTCACCGCCATTAACACATGACGTATCCTTGAAATGACAGAGTTTATCCCAATAGGAACCTTCACGAGCAACCCATTTGGCACAAAGGCTGATTAGGGTATGGTCTGTCGGGTCATCAAGTTTTGCAGCATCATCTACAAGTTGCGCGACTATGCATTTAATAATTGGAACAGCGATATTAGCACTCGCGGTATCATTATCTGCAACAACCAATGACCAAATCATATACAAATCTTGCCAACTACCTAGCTGAGGAATTAGTGGGATTAGGTCGCTAACTGTCTTTGGGTATTCCTTGTATAGCTCAACAATCATCCGGGCAAAAATCATACGTTCTCCTTCACCTCCGCAGGTGACCGCCGAGGAGGAGGCACCACCACCTTGTGTATTATTAGATGATGTTTTGTCAGTGTTATCATTGGTTTCATTAGTGTCCGGTGATGTTCGCTTAACAGCACGTTTATGTGCCGCAAGTAGAAAAGCATCCACTAGGTATTCCAGGGTTGCCGGGTTATGCGTTTCCTGCCACCTAGCCGCTGATGTTTCCAGTAGCCCTGTAATATGTTTGCGGATAGATTCCCGTGATTCGGCGGGTTCTTTACGCCACCCGGATTCCTTAGTAGTTGGGACCCTGACAATCTTATGGAACGCATCCACACCCGGGTGATTGCTAGTATCCATTACCCACGCGCCATTTTCAGTTTGAGTTTTATTGGCGGCATTATCAGATGAACCAACCAAATAACTCACAAAAGTCGAAATATATGAAGTCATTCTCAGTAATCAAGTAATTCTAATTCAGTTATTTTGTTCTTATTTCCTAGTGCTAGGACTGCCTTAAGTTGAATTATTGCAAGATAGTAATGAAATTTATGGCTAATTGAATTCAAAGACCGTAAGGTCTGCCGGTTTAACGATTAGTTAAACTCCCAATGAAATTAACATATGGTTAATTGAATTCAAAAAAATCACCTGCGCCTTTATCTTCAGGCTTGCCTGTTGCTGGACTGGCTTTAGCGCGGAAAAAATCAGGGCGATAGTAATCCTTAACAACATTGAAATAGAATACACCTAGCACCAAACCAACCAGAGTAGTATAAAGCGCATCTAGGAATGATTTACACCCGACATTTACACGACTAAAGATAGTCAAAACAATAAGCGCTATTAGGAAAAAAGTTTTGCCTGGTAAAAATTCTTGCCGCGCATACATCTCACTGAACATAAATCCGGCGAAAAACGCGACTGTTTGGCAAATTGGGGATGGTAAGACAAAATAATCCTGATCTGTTTTCATAAGCGCACATTGCGGATTATAAACACCCTGCAATATCATACGATAACCGTATGAAATAGCCTCGTTTAGCACGAAACCCAATAAGAGAATCGACGCCCGGAAATCTTCAAACACTAGGCCACTCACAGCCGACCCTGTATATAATGCAACTGGTGTAATCCTAATAAGCGAATTAATAATAGCTTTACCAACTGAAAAAGCACTTAATGATGATGTCGCTTGACCGTCCATATTTATATTTATAACGACTGATATTTAATTTTATGCTTTATTTTTTACTTTACTATTCACAATAGGAAACTAACCTAGCATAGCAAACTCACATCTAGGTTCATCAGAGCCAATAAAAAATTGTTTTACTTATAAAAATGGTATTATACCATTAATAGAACTTTCCGTCATTACTGCATATAAGATATAAAGCCAGCATAATATACCATATACTACAACAATGAATATTCCGCGCCCTGACCACCTAGAAGCACAATATATTTACCGCGAGTATGGTGGATATATTTTCAAACTCCCGAGGAATAAGGATATATGTTACCAATCACTAGAACTACAAGAATATTATTATTGGTCACTTGCTGAACTTGCTTATAAACAATTAGTGGCCAGTAATAACCCTAAGAATATGACCCAAGTTGCAAACTGGGAATTACCGACAGGTGCAACCCAAGTTGCTAACTGGCAAGTCTCTGGCGATACTAGCACATCATCATCCAGTTCCACATCTAGGTATATCCAACTTACAGATATAAAGAAACCACAACGTGACAAACTTATTTCTAGTGCCCTAGCACATGTATTTACTAACACACTGGCTACGAATACAAATAATCCTTTTCAATATATTGAATCACTATCCTAGGCGGATATTGATGAATCACTATCCTAAACGGATATTGATGAATCACTATCCTAAACGGATATTGATGAATCACTATCCTAGGCGGATATTGATGAATCACTATCCTAGGCGGATATTGATGAATCACTATCCTAGCACAGCTATTCAGATGGTATGCTAGGTTATGTTTTTTGGTGTAAGAAATTATAACTAAAGGAAAAATAGCATTAAAAAGTAAAACATCACCAAACAAAAAAACTACTTAGTGAAATGGGAAATATATTAGCAACACCACCAACTGCCAATTATAGGCGCACTTTAGCAGGGTCTAACCGCATTAAAGCTATTCAAAAATTAGATAATGAATCAATTGATTTGTTTTATGTCCTATATATTTATTTTGTGGTGGTTATGTGTGCAATCGCAGTCATTTATCTTTATTCAATTCGCACAGAAGGTGTTCCGCGATTTAAGGGTGATGGAGACCCAAAAGATGGGTTATGGACACGATTTATAAGATGGCTACAGGAAACACCTGCTGACCGACGTTGTATGACTAAGTCGGGTCCGACAATTAGTATTCCTCCCGAAAATCAACCTAGCACTACTACTGGTAATAGTCTATGTTCAATGAATTCTGCTAATAATACTAATAAACCTGACGGAGACTGTATTGTTTAGAATTTAGAAAAGTGTGGCCAGTAATAAGTAATAAGTAATAAATAATAAATACTATAAGACAATTGGTGTCCAAAATGTTACAGGAACTATGGGGTAACCGCACTGTGATTAGCAATCATTTTTCCAATAAAGTGACTTCTATAAGCCGGAGTCTAGGACTAGGTGCACATCTAGGTTGGTTAATATTAGCATTATTAGGATTGTTAATAGTTTATACACTAATCAGGTATTATGAATGGTCGCAAAGGCTGGGTTCACAAATGCAACCTAGAACACCTCGTGAAAGTGATATTGAAGCATTTACACCAGAAGATTGGCCTAATAAAATCCTTAGTGAATCAGCAGGACATGGCCAACAAATAGTAAATTATATACAGCCAGGTGACCATCAATGTGCCAATTTACAAGCATATATCTCAGCGGACTATTTGATTTACATGAACCAACCTAATATACAAGCACGTGGTTTCGATACCCTATCTGAAATAACTGATAAATACCGCCAAGGAATATGCCAGATGATAAGTAATGATGAACAACACGCAACTACTAAATGGATAATGACCGAAATTTTGGGGCTAAAAAATCCAACCTGGCGCAAGGTGGCTGAAAAATGGCTATCAGCAAGTTATTTGTGTAAAGCGCAACCTTGGTTAGAAGGCGGGATGCCACATACTCATGGTCGAGCAATACTAATGCGACCTGATTGGTTTAGGACACCTGAGAAACCAACTGGAGACACCACAAATATAGGGATTCTTTGGCATGAAATGACACATATATGGCAGCGCCTAGCACCTCAAGATTTCGAGGAGTTATTCACCAAATGGGGATTCCTGGATATTTCAACTAGACCGACACCTAAGGGCTTAGAACATATTTTACGCAAGTCTAGGCTAAATCCGGATGCATTACCTAATAATATTTGGATATGGTTCCCACCAGCCATCACCCCGATTACAGAATTAGCCCCAGACCAACCCGGATATTGGATTGGTGCGGTATATCCAACAATTAGCCCACAAAGTCTACATGACATAGAATTCCGGGCTTATCCATTAACGGCCGGCGGTAACGTATATCTAGGCCAACAATCACTATCACTCGATGACTTCAAGCCATTTTCAGATTTCTTCGGTTCCGGACGTAATCATTACCACCCCAATGAACTGGCCGCACATTTTATGGATGAATTATTAACTGGGCGATTGGATAATAAATACCAAGGATGCCGGATTTTCGAAGAATGGTTAAATAATCATAAGTAACATCGCACTAAACCAACAAAAAAATAACAAAAAAATAACAAAACATAACAAAACATAACAGAACATAACCCAAAATTCAGTTATTCAACTATATAATCTGCAAGTTGCCGTACATCTTTTAATGTCATACTTTGCTGGCAATTTAGAGAACGCACCACTTCTTTATGACGTTTAATTAATAGTTCACACCATTCCGGTGTTAGATTCAAAAATTTAATTATTTTTTTGGTATCAACAATATATATTTTATTAATTGTTTTCTTGTCGGTTGCAGGGATAATAAATATTGTTATTGTATTATTCTTACTGTCAGTTACTCCACTAAGTTGTGATAACAGTATTTCGGCATATCTTATTTCATCTAACCATATTGACTTTCCCTTCTTTATTTCAATAAATAGATTGTTATGTGTGCAATCCCAATAACGATTTGATGAGTGTGTAAACCCTAGATTTGCACATGCATCTTGTTCATATCCTGATTTTTTACCAATCCAATCACCTGTCAAATCATTTAGTTTTGATTGTATATACTTGTGTAATCCGTCCATATTATCACTAATTGATTAGCTACCGTAATGTAAATTATTCCGGGTAATACAACTAATTACCATGAATCAATTTTTAATTGTATTTGGGTACCGTCCACATTGAATTATAAGCCCACCAGGGTGGGCTCCAATTCAAGTGAGACATTAGGTCCTAGACACTCAAAAGCCCGCCCTACAGGGTGGGCTTGTAATAGAGTGGCTACGGTAAATAATTATTTGGTATTAATGTAAAATATACGTGCAGAAAACTTGGCAGATTGATTAAAAAATGGCCAATACAAAAACAGCACTAGGTATTCATACAAGTATAACACCAAGTATTCTCGCCGGGTTAGAATATGCGCATGCACTAGGTGCTACAGCCGCGCAGATATTCACCGGGTCTAATATGACGGCTAGCCTCAAAGACAAACATAAACTAACACCGGATGAAACACAGAAAATCCGCGAATTCCGTAAAAATACGGGTATGGCACTTGTTATTCACGCAGTGTATGTGCTGAATTTCTGTGCATTCCCGCCTACTAGTGGCAGAATACAATATGCCCACGCAAACTTAAAATGGGACCTAACCCAAGCGCAACAACTAGGTGGTGGTATAGTAGTGCTGCATATCGGGAATAAAATGGCACTTACACGTGAAGAAGCTTATCAGAACATGGCTGCAAATGTCCGCCATATTCTTTATTGGATGTCAAAAAATACACCTGATGTAAAACTATGTCTTGAAACACCAGCAGGACAAGGCTCTCAAATTGCCGCTAACCTAGATGACCTAGCTGAGCTATGGGCAATGATTATTACAGCACCGCCACATGACCATCATTTTCCCAATAAGATTTATAAACAACATCTAGGTATATGTATTGACACCGCACATATATTTGGTTCAGGGGTTGATATTCGCACACCACAAGGACTTAAAGATTACCTCCGGGAATTTGACCGCCTGATCGGCCTAGAATTCCTTCGCAGTATCCATCTTAATGATAGCCGGCAACAACTAGGTTCCCGGAAGGACCAACATACCGGCATAGCTGATGGATATATATTCCAGGATGATACCTGCTTATCAGTTGTCCGGGAATTAGTTTCGGTTGCCAAATCACGGCGAATTCCAATCATCTTGGAAACTCACCGTGCAGGGTCAGTTGCAAATCCAGATGGTGAATTATATGCACAAGAGATTGGACTTTTGAGCCAATTCCGGGATGGACATACTAAGGCAGGGTGTGGATGGCGACTTACACATAAATCCGGAAGCAAATCAGAATTGGGTTCCCGTATTAGAAGTAGTAGTGCTAGGACTAGCATTAGGATTAGAAATAGGACCATAAAAAAGTCTAAACTATTACCACATGATAAATTTGCTAATGGTCTAGGTGCGGCAAATCCCGCAAACATTGGATTACTAAATAAAGTCCGTGAACTCAAAGAATATTACACACTAGTTGAGCCGGATAAAATCCGCGCCCTCGCTTATGGAAAGGCATGGTTGACACTCCGGAATTACCCGGAAGAAATTATGAGCGGCCAACAGATAGCACATTTGCCCGGTATTGGTGATAAGATGGTCAAGAAGGTCAATGAATATCTAAAGGAGGGGGAAATGCAAATATTCAGGGAACTCCAAGTGTCCAAGAGGTTATCGGAAGCACAACAGGCAGCTCTATATGATGTTGGTGCAGTGCTAGGTATAGGTCCGGCACGTGCCCTAGCATTACATCGCCAAGGTATTCATACTACAGCCGAATTATTAACAGCTTATAAATCCGGGAAAGTGCATCTTAGCAACCTAGAACAGCTTGGCCTCCAGCACCACAATGACCTTATCCAAAAAATACCCAGGACAGAAGCCGAAACCATGTTACGCGAACTAACTAAGATTGCCACACATACTGGAAAGGGTGTGGAATTCAAAAAGAAATGGCGCCCTGAATTTGAATTAGCAGGTAGTTACCCTAGTGGTAAATCGGAAAGTAAAGATATTGACATCCTTGTATTCACACCACTTATCCGCGATATTAAAGATTTGAAGAAATACGGTAATGAGCTAACCCAAGAATTATCTGATTTGATGACAGAAAGTGGATTACAGGTAGGATTATATGCCCGTGGTGAATCCAAATTATTATCGCTCCTCCAGTTAAATTCCCGGCATCCAGTGCGGCATGTAGATATCCGGCTCATTCCAACTGAATCAGCAGTATTTGGGCGCATGTATTTCACAAGTGGCCGGGATTTTAACCAAATATTGCGATTGGCTGCTAAGAAACGGGGAATGAAATTGAATGAATTCGGGCTTTATCGGGGATCAGTAGCGATTCCTAACCTAGCTACAGAGGAGGATATTATGTCGGCGATTGGAGTTCCATTCGTGCCAATGGCAAAGCGTCGGTAGCAGAAGCCATAATTTAGTAATTAGTTTTTTATAATTATATTTGATTGAAAAATGGGTAAAAATGAATACTGATATATTAGATTTAATTGGAATCCTAACTATTCTACGCTTAGTTGGATAGCCATCTAATCTACGCTTAGTTGGATAGCCATCTAATCTACGCTTAGTTGGATAGCCATCTAATCTACGCTTAGTTGGAATATGCGAGGCCACCCATACCACTCATGATACGGAGGACGTTGTAGTTAACGGCGAAGACCTTAACAACACCAGCTTCCGCGCCAGTTGGTGAACCTTGGCTAGTTGTTAAATAACCAAGTTTGTTGAAGCTGAGAACAGTGTTATCAATGCGAGAGAAGTTGCAAGTTCCGCTAGGTTGGTGTTCTTCGGGGTTAAGGGCAAATGAATAGAGATAAATCCATTGATTATATGCCGACCCTGATGTATATTCAGATGTTGTGCGAACCGAGTGAGTGTGGTGTTTAAAGCCTTGAACACGACGGAAATATTCCATACGGCGTTCTTGGAAGCGGTCTTGTCCATTGAGCTTGAGAATAGCGGATGGGCCGCTTTCTTGAGTGTCAACCTCTAATGTATCAAATTGGCAAGGTGTTGAGCCAGAACCTGCTGTGCGTGCATGGGCATTAGTTTGGTAAACCCAAATGAGTTCCTTGCAAGGGTGATTGAAGTTGAGCTCAGTGCGGAAACTAGTTGCACCTAAAGTCATAGAAGCATCACCAGTAAATTGGAGTTGTTCGATGAGGTATTCGTGGCTGACTTGTGCGAAACGGCGGCGTTCATCAGTGTCAAGGTAGATATAGTCAACCCAAAGCTTCATGGAAAGAGTTGGGGTTGAGCTACCATAGCATTCAGCTAGTGTGCCAACATCAAGGTTAATCTTGACTTCATGGTATTGGAGAGCAATGAGGGGAAGGGCAAGACCAGGGTTACGATTGAACCAGAACATAAGAGGGACATCAAGTTTGCGTGATTGATCTCCTGCTACATCATTACCGACCATAGTATCATAGCCAAAACGTTTACCTTCAGGGATAGAGAGTTCAGACCAGATGTCCATCCATTCACCATATTGACGGTCAATGAGTTGGCCACCAATTTCAATTTCAACTTGCTTAACAAGAACATTGCCAACACCATATTTAGCACCAGTAGTTCCAGATACTGATACTTCAAGCCACATATCCTTGATAAGGTCACCATTGCGGCTGATAGTAGCGGTCACACGACGGCCGAAATCAACAGCACCATTGAAGGTTTGCTCAATGGATTCCATTGCGAAGTTAGTGTGGCGACGGTAAACTACCTTAAAGAAGGTAATTTGGGGATTACCAGTAAGGTAAATATCTTGAGCGCCATAGGCGACGAGTTGCATAAGACCACCTCCCATTTTATAAGATTAGATTATATTATTAGTGTTGTGTAATTAAGTTTTATTAAAGTATATCTAGGTAATTCTTGATAGTAAATGAACGCTATCATGCCTAATTTGCACCCATTTACATATGGGTATATCATTTGTTTTATTTTTAACGTATATGGTTAATTAAATAAAAATGGAAAATATAATTCAAATACCGTAGAGTATCTTTTTAATAACACTCTAGGACACACCCGTGATGAGGGTGCCTTTTAGTTGGAATATGCTAACCCACCCATACCGCTCATGATACGGAGGACGTTGTAGTTAACGGCGAAGACCTTAATGATACCTGCAGTAATAGGTGCATCACTAGGATCTAAATTGCGGAAGCTGAGAACAGTGTTATCAATGCGGGAGAAGTTGCAAGTGCCGCTAGGTTGATGTTCTTCAGGATTGAGTGCAAAGGAGTAGAGATAGATGTATTGTTTGTTTGTAGAATTTGCACGGGCAGCGTGAGTGTGGTGTTTGTAGTTTTGAACACGGAGGAAGTATTGCATACGGCGTTCTTGGAAGCGGTCTTGACCATTGAGCTTGAGGATAGCAGTTGGTTCGGAACCAGTTGGAGCAGTATCGCTGTGAAGTGGTAAAAATTGGCAAGGTTGGATTTTACCAGAACCTGCAGTGCCACCACGGCGAACAACTCCAGTATTTGAAGATGTAGTGTTTTGTTGGTAAACCCAAATGAGTTCCTTGCAAGGGTGGTTAAAGTTGAGCTCAGTGCGGAAGTTAGTATCGTCAGTTGCAATTGATGCATCACCTGTGAATTGAACTTGTTCGATGAGGTATTCATGGCTGACTTGAGCGAAGCGGCGGCGTTCATCAGTATCAAGGTAGATGTAATCAACCCAAAGCTTAACTTCAAGTGCAGTAAGAGGAGATGATGTAAATACATCAGTATTTTGGGCTAAATCAAGATTGATTTTAACTTCATGGTATTGGAGGGCAATAAGAGGAAGAGCAAGACCAGGGTTACGGTTGAACCAGAACATAAGAGGAACATCTACCTTATTGAGTTTTGTAGCAGCATTTCCAACCATTTCATCATATCCAAGACGTTTGCCTTCAGGGATGGAAAGTTCAGACCAGATATCCATCCATTCACCATATTGACGGTCAATGAGTTGACCACCAATTTCGATTTCGACTTGCTTGACAAGAGCATTACCAAAACCATAAACTTCATTAGTAGCAGTTGCAACATATACTTCAAGCCACATGTCCTTGATAAGGTCACCATTGCGGCTGATAGTAGCGGTCACACGAGTGCCAAAGCCAACAGCACCATTGAAGGTTTGTTCAATGGATTCCATGGCGAAGTTAGTGTGGCGACGGTAAACTACTTTGAAGAAAGTAATTTGGGGATTACCAGTAAGGTAAATATCTTGAGCGCCATAGGCGACGAGTTGCATAAGACCTCCTCCCATTTTTAAAGATTAGATTATTATTAGTGTTGTGTAATTAAGTTTTATTAAAGTATATCTAGGTAATTCCTATCAAATATTGAACGCCATATAACATAAAATACATATATCTAATCCGTGTTTACCATTGTATTTATTTTTGATGTATTGCAAATAATGATTTTATTGAAAAATATAAAAATAAATGATACTAACCAATTATGTTTAGTTGGATGCCTACCTAATCTACGCTTAGTTAGAATAAGCAAGACCACCCATACCACTCATAATACGAAGAACGTTGTAGTTAACAGCGAAGACCTTGACTACACCAGTTTGGCTTGGAGTATTGTTGAAGCTGAGGATAGTGTTGTCAATACGGGAGAAGTTGCAAGTGCCGCTAGGTTGGTGTTCTTCTGGGTTAAGGGCAAATGAGTAGAGGTAAATGTGTTGTTTGTGATTGCTATCATTACGGGCAGAATGAGTGTGATGTTTGAAGCCTTGAACACGGCGGAAGTATTCCATGCGGCGTTCTTGGAAGCGATCTTGACCATTGAGCTTGAGGATAGCAGTGGCACCTGGGCTAGTTCCAGGAACTTCAAGAGTAGTAAATTGGCAAGGTTGGGTATCTGAACCATTAGAACCACGTTGTTGAGCAGTTAATTGGCACACCCAAATAAGTTCCTTGCAAGGGTGGTTAAAGTTGAGTTCAGAGCGGAAGCTAGTGCCAGAAAGAGCAGCATCACCAGTGAATTGAAGTTGTTCAATGAGGTATTCATGGCTGACTTGAGCAAAGCGACGGCGTTCATCAGTATCGAGGTAAATGTAATCAACCCAAAGCTTGAGGCTAGTAAGAGCAGTGTCAGAACCACCAGATACATAATCAACATCGCCAACCTCTGCTATATCGAGGTTGATTTTAACTTCGTGGTATTGAAGGGCAATGAGGGGAAGAGCAAGACCAGGGTTACGGTTGAACCAGAACATAAGTGGAACATCAACCTTTTGGTTAGTATATAGTGCGGTAGTGCCATAGTTACCAACCATTTCATCATAACCAGCACGCTTACCTTCAGGGATGCTGAGTTCAGACCAGATATCGAGCCATTCACCATATTGACGGTCAATGAGTTGGCCACCAATTTCGATTTCAACTTGTTTGACTAGAGCATTACCATAGCCATAACGCTGGGATGCAGAACCATCAAATGTAAAGAACACTTCGAGCCACATGTCCTTGATAAGGTCACCATTGCGGCTAATAGTGGCAGTCACACGGCGACCGAAACCAGTAGCACCATTGAATGTTTGTTCAATGGATTCCATGGCAAAGTTAGTGTGACGGCGGTAAACTACCTTAAAGAAGGTAATTTGAGGGTTACCAGTAAGGTAGATATCTTGTGCGCCATAGGCGACGAGTTGCATAAGGCCTCCTCCCATTTTAGATTATTCGTAAATTATTAGTTTGTGTTATTAAAGGTTTATTAATCTATTAATTGGAAAATATTTGCTGAAAAATAAACTTATCCTAGCACACCAATCTATTTCACAGCTGATATATACTATATATGACCAATGTTTTATTTTTACCGTATCTATGGTTGTTCACTATCTAATTAAATGTCTGTGCAAACTCAGGTGTTAGGTATTCAAAATAAAAGTATGGTCCAGTTCTAATAATAAATTTTCTTTCATACCAAGCTCGAAGATATACATCTTGCGCGCCATATGCGACTAACTGCATCAAACCACCACCTGCCATCCTAGAACAACAAATTACTAATCCCGGGACTCAAAATTATTACTCAACATTGTGATTGGAATTTAAGTTAATTATTTACTGAAAAATGGGTAAAAACAAATCAGCTAATCTAGATTTAGTTAGATGTCTAACCAGCTCACGCTTAGTTTGGTCACTAACTATCCTTCGTTTAGTTAGAATAAGCAAGGCCACCCATACCACTCATGATACGGAGGACATTGTAGTTGACAGCGAAGACCTTGAGAACACCAGCAATTTCGACATTAGTCATTTGGAGAGTGGCGTTGTCAATGCGGGAGAAGTTGCAAGTGCCGCTAGGTTGGTGTTCTTCAGGGTTAAGTGCGAAGGAGTAAACATAGATAAATTGGCAGTTGTCTTCAGTAAGTGCACGTTCGTCGCTAACAAGGCAAGTATCAACGGTAGCATATTCACTGGAAACAAGGCAAACATTGCGGTTGCTGCGGGGCATGTGAGTGTGGTGCTTGTAGGTTTGAACATTCAAGAAGTATTCTTGGCGACGTTCTTGGAAGCGGTCTTGGCCGTTAAGTTGGAGCTTGATACGCATAGCAGAGCCAGTGTTAGTGTTTTCGGAAGCTTCAGTGCGGAGGCGATTGAACTTGCAGGGTTCAGAAGAAGCACCACCACCACGTTTAGTTTGAGTTTTTTGGGCAACCCAGATGAGTTCCTTGCAAGGGTGGTTGAAGTTGAGGTCAACACGCTTAGTGCTGTTAGCAGTTAAGGATTCATCACCAGTGAATTGGAGTTGTTCGATGAGGTATTCGTGGCTGACTTGGGCGAAACGACGGCGTTCATCAGTATCAAGGTAGATGTAATCAACCCAGAGTTTGAGACGGCTGCCGGCGAAGGCTAAATCAGTGCCTGCAGTAACACCACGGCGGAGATTGCGGGAAGTTTCGATGTCAAGGTTAATTTTAACTTCGTGGTATTGGAGTGCAATCAAAGGGAGTGCGAGACCGGGGTTGCGGTTGAACCAAAACATGAGAGGGACATCAAGCTTGGATTTGGTGTAGATACGGCATGGTTCTGCAGTCCAAGTATCAGTATTGTCAGTATCAGGGCCATCAGGATCAGTTGAAAGAAGTTGGGTGTTAGGAACATTGCCAACCATGGTATCATAACCAACACGTTTGCCTTCAGGAACGCTGAGTTCAGACCAAATATCGAGCCATTCACCATATTGACGGTCGATGAGTTGACCACCGATTTCTATTTCAACTAGCTTAACTAAAGCGTTGCCGAGACCATATACTGCGTTGGCAAGAGCATCGTTTTGTGCGAATTCAAGTTCGAGCCACATATCCTTGATAAGGTCACCATTGCGGCTGATAGTAGCAGTCACACGTTTGCCAAAATCAACAGCACCATTGAAGGTTTGTTCAATTGATTCCATGGCGAAGTTAGTGTGACGGCGATAAACTACCTTGAAGAAGGTAATTTGAGGGTTACCGGTAAGGTAAATATCTTGTGCGCCATAGGCGACGAGTTGCATAAGGCCTCCTCCCATTTTATAAGATTAGATTAGTTTGTAGTTGTAAAATTTAGTTTATTACAATATATCTAGTAAATAAAAAATTAAATAACCGCATATATATTAATTTATAATTTGTAAATACCTCAACACCTCGTATATTTCCGGGTTATTTATTTTTATCGGGGCATCAAAGCAGGTGTTTTTTCATGCAAGCCAAAATAAATACTACTAATAAATGTGGCAAATACGCGATTTAACTAATCCTACAAATAGTTTTTATATAATTATATCACTATTTGTAGTTGTTCTTTTGGGTATGGGTGGATTATATTACTGGGGATCACCCGCTGTTAAAAAAAATATGGGTAATGCCCTAGGTGTGTTTGGCCAGGCTATTCTCATATTCAATATTCTCCTACTTATTTACGACAAACTATTACAGCGATTCCGCGAACAAAAAGAAACTGTTGCCAAACTTAATGATTTTACCAACTCAGCTATAGGCAATATATTCGGTAAATTTGCAAGTGATAAAAAGAATCTCGGCGAATTATATAATGAAATAATTAAAGGTGTGTATAAATCTCCCGAAAAACCAACACTAACATATGAAGAAGAAAACTTCCTATTTGTGTTATTCCAGACAATTGAAAATGTATACCGGACATACTATTTAAGTGGCGCTGACAGGGAGAAATATGATGTTAGTCAGTATGATGGTTGGGAAAAATTAATTCTTCAAGTTGTCGCTAGCCCCAAAGCACAATTGTTTTATAAGCACAACCGGCATTTATTTAATAGTTTAGGTTTTGATGATTACCTAGATGCTGCATATTTTTCTAAAGTGAAGAACTGGGTGCCTATTAAATAATACGGCAATACCCCCGGATTTAACAATCCAGTGTGCCTATTAAATAATACGGCAATACCCCCGGATTTAACAATCCAGGGTGCCTATTAAATAATATGTATGACCTAATACATAATCGTTCAATAAATTAAATTTATTTTTCTAACAGTAGTAATAAATAAAATTAATTTGATATAAACAGACATTTGTCTTTCTTTATATAATTACTAAACAATATTCAAGTATTTAAAAATGTCATCCCAGGTTGATATATTTAATAATTCCCCTGCAGCTGCTGAAATTACAGCAACTCCTAATAAATCATCTAAGAAGCAATTGATGCAATCTAAATTCCAAAAAGACCATACTTTTGAGATACGCAGCCAGGAATCTGCCAAAATCCTAGTGAAATACCCTGACAGAATTCCACTTATTGTGGAGCGTGTGCCCAATAATAGTATTTTGCCGCAAATTAGCAAAACCAAATTTCTGGTCCCTGCTGATATCACAATAACACAGTTTATGTTTATAGTGCGTAAATATTTGAAATTAGACCCTAGTGTTTCAATTTATCTGTTTTGTGATGGCGTTATTCCTAATGCTAGTGAAACTATAAGCACAACATATATTAATCATAAAGATGCAGATGGCTTCCTTTATATATTTTATGCTGGTGAAAATACATTTGGTTAATTCCTGGTATTTTTTATTTTATTCTTTTATAATAATAAACTAATCATCGTATATATATAACCCACAACATGGATATCCAAAAAATAACAACAGCTGCTGGCAGTGCTGGACTTGTAGGTGCTTTATTTGCGTCTGGCTCTAAAGATTCATTCAAAGATACTAAGAAAAAAACAACTACAACAAAGGCAGAAGACACAACCGATGCTGAACTTACTGACTTATTCATGAAATTTGAGGTAATTGGCATAGTAATCGGTATAATATCATTTATCTTAGCTATTCTATTTTTGTTCGCCATTTATAAAATGGTCCCTGATTACAAGGTATTACACACTGTAATGAGCTTATTGTTCTCATCACTTTGGTATATACCAGTCCTCTTCTATTATTGTGTAATTAAGGATTACACTTTAACACCAATGACTGTGGCATCCGCAAATGGTGCTAATAATCGTAGCCGTAACTCAGCTAGGTATCTTTAATTCTGTTTTTAACTTTTTCTCATTAATAACTAATAAAATATAAACACAGCAAAAACATACATTACAAATGTCTGGCGGATACCTAGGTAATATATATAATAGTTCTGCATCTGGCAATAATTATATGAAAGATGAGTCCGATGAATTACTATTAAGTTCAGAGGGGAAAAAAAAAGAAAATTTTATTGATACAGGTATGGCTTTTCTAATTGGAGTAGGTGTAGTTATGGGAATTTTTGTAATTATAATTGTAATTATGGTTATTAGGTATTTTCGTATGTCAGATGAAAATTTAGTCAAAATGGCTAAGGCAAATAAACCTATTGTATATAAACATAGCCATAGCCATCATGGTAAACACGGCAAACATGGTATGAAAATAAAATTACGGTTATAAATTAATTTATTAATTCATTAATTCATTTTTTATTCATTTATTAAATATTAATTTAATGTTTAAATCCAAAACCCAAAAATTAAAACTAAATAATATTTTACCAGAAACTGATAAACTATCAGTAAATGCCCCAAGAGGGGATCGAACCCTCGACCTTAGTGTCGCGTATGTTGCTGCTTATAAGCACTACGCTCTAACCAACTGAGCTATTGGGGCAAAGGTTTCATAATAACCGTCAGTGATATATTCTGTTAGTCATACTAGGACTCAGTCAATATATCAAGCTACCTAATACAGACTTGCCGGCACCAGTCTGTAGTCAATAGGACATTTCAAGGTTTCGTTTGTCTCGTGCTCTTTCGATTCTATCGTCCCAAGACCTGTCTCCCGATTATTACTCCACCCGGCAAATTCAGCACACACGAAGGCACACCCGAAGGCATGCCTGAATGCACACAGAACCCACCTTGCGCAAACCCATCTTTCAACAGATAAGCGCTAATTCCCTCTACCCGCCTTCGCGGCAAGAGAGATTACTAGATTTCCTGCTTTATTTTTTGTCGCTGTATGGATATACAAAGCTATATCCATTTTATAATATATTCTGCCAACCACTTTCGTTTCGTAGCCAGCAAATTTATTACATATACATCTGTTATATATTTTTAGTCGCTGTATGGATATACGAGCTATATCCTATAATTTAATTTTATGTCAGAATACATTGACCTTGCGGTCGTCCATTTATATCTTAAATTTGGGGAGGGATTGCTGTATGTATTCTCAGTTGTGTATGTATGTGTGGCGCAATAACCTAGCTGTTGGTTTGCAGCTAGGCTACTACATCACACTTAAAATGCGATATCTTTAAGCTATTTTTTACATGAGTTTAGCACAGCCTAAAAATGGTATAAATGGCTAAATTTTGCTATTCTTGTATAAAATTAGCTAGAAAATTGTTTTTTGTAGCCTAGATATTTAATATTGACCAACGCATTTAACTCGTAACCATTGCAACATGGATTGAGTGCTAGGGTGAATCCCATTAGAACTTCTTAACTAGCTACAACACACACACAACACACTACACACAAAAACAGTGGGCGACACACCCACACGAGAACGGTCCTTTTTTTGTTCAAGTCGAGTGGGGGTGCAAGTAACCCACACGAGAACGGTCCTTTTTTTGTTCAAGTCGAGTGGGGGGTGCAAGTAACCCACACGAGAACGGTCCTTTTTTTGTTCAAGTCGAGTGGGGTGTTAATTATTAATATGCATTCCTATCAATGATTTGAAAAAGTCACGCCTAGCACTTGTAGTATTTTGTTTGTGTGTTATTTCGGGCTTTCCAGTAGTCGGTTTATGTATTATTTGATTTTGTATTTTGTGTCGTAACTGGCGCTTTTTAGTTGCGGGATGATTAATCAACTGCTTTTGTTTTTTCCTCGTTACTGGCATTTACATATTATCAACATATAAATTAACCCTAAAATATGTAATTTATGCCAAAAAAACTGTATAAAATAATTATTTTACAGCAAAAAAACCAAAAATTGATTTTAAAATGATATTTAAGGTGAATTTTAGAAGAAGAAAAAAGTAGACACGAGCGTGTTGAAAAAGTATTCTATTTGTGTTATTGTGTTATGTGTGTGTTGTGTTACATGTTTTGTGTTACATTGTGTTTTGGATTCTATGTTGTGTCTGTGCAATCTCTGAGCCCTCTTAAGTGAGGTAGGAAGATTGTGCTTTTTTTTATGATACACAATAAATTATATTATATATATTTAATAAATAATATACCATAAGGATTTGCGCTTGAATAATTAATAATATTATGCCTGCCAAGAAAACTCTAATTAAAAGACATAAACGCCGACACACAAAACGTGGCACTAATAAAACCATGTTAATGGGCGGCGCTGCAACATATAATTCTGATAGCCTAGCTGCAAAATATGCAAGTTGTGGTAGTGCAGACCGCCATAATCTTCAATCTGGCGAAGCCAATTTAGACCTAATTAATGGTGGTGGTGTTGTGCCTGCCGGACAAACTGGTGGTGCTACCAATGGTTCATGTCCTGGTAATGGTAAACTTCTAAGTTTCAAAGACTACACCAATAATGTCGCTGCACTTCTAGGTGTAACATCTGCAGTCCCTGAACCATCTATGCAAATGGGTGGAGGTTATTCTATAGATCCATCTGCTGGAATGATTGGTGGTCAACCCGCACGTGTAGGTTATTCTGATTGTTGTCCTCCAGTAAGCTTAGAAGGACGATTACTAATGGGTTCTAATTCCGGGGCTGTTTGTGGTCAGCAAGCTGGTGGAGCCGGTTGCGGCAGTGCCCCCAAGCAACTTGGTGGAGCCGGTTGCGGCAGTGCCCCCAAACAACTTGGTGGAGCCGGTTGCGGCAGTGCCCCCAAGCAACAGGGCGGGAAAAAACACCGTAAGAGCAAAGGGAAAAGACAAACACAAAAGAAATCTAAAAAACAAAGGGGTGGGGATAGTGTCCCGGCTGCATTTCCAGCAGAAAGCCATGCTGGCGTAGATGGTGACTTTAGTGACCAAGGCCCGCAATTACACTATGATGCCCGCCAACCGTTCTGGGACGCAACTGCACGTTAAAATAGAAGTCTAGTATTAGTTTTTTCATTTTGTTATAATTTAGCAGTATTTGCAGAGCTAGGACTATTATTCTGTTTTATCTTCAAAGTAAATGCACCTCTTATATAAAAGTATATGCCCACAAAGAATACCACTAAGAATAGCAAATGTCCACCGAAGAATAAAAGTCCTAATAGGATACCTAGAATGAATAGTGGTATGCCTACATAAATTACTAGGAATGGCACAATTTTAAGGAAAATCCAATATAGAATATATCCTACAAATTTCAATACTGCAAATATAACACTAAACATAGTCGGTATACCAGCTGCTACTAAATTTCCCAATATACCATAGAAAAATGCGCCACCAACATTAGCTATTTTACCCATGCTTTCCGCGCTTTCAGCTGCATCTGCTTCTTCTTTTTTACCAACGTCTTCTGCTGTTGAAGGTGGTGTTTTTGTATCAGGTGAAGGTTTTGGAACTTCTGGTTTTTTTATTTCTGACATACCGCGGTATTCCACGATTTATTGACTCAATTTAACTTATTACTATATTTGATTTAGTTGCAAATATCCTAGCGCCGCAGTTTACCTTGCCTTACCTAGAACTTACAGCGGCAATCCAGTATACAAGACATCGCTATATTCATAATATGTTCGTGGATGCCATGACATTGATTCGGGTTGTTGCCCAGTTAGTCGGTCTAGGACACTGCGTGGATGTATTGTAGCATTTTTAGTTACAGGTTCAATCATAATCCACGGGTTAGATTGAATAACATCAGCCTCACGTATTTTTTCAAGATATACATCGTTAGATATTTGTGCCTCTTTTTCCATTAAGTCATACAATGACTCACCTTTATCAGTAGTATCAGTAAAACCTTCACTAGTATTTATCCATATTATATATAAATCAATAACCAATAAAATGATTACTAAAACAATTATTACTATGTTCCCGGGCATTATTTATTATTAACAGAGTGGATTATTTAATAAAAATTGTTATGCTAGGACTATTAATAATTAATTATTAATATAAAATTGATTTGGGAATCCTATTAACAACCTAGCTTACCAATATACCACCAATAAACACATAAATTTTAAAATGTCATCAGTTAAATCGATTAACACAACATCACTTTGGCCATCGGTCCGGAATTGCATTGAAGACCTAATCAGAGTTAAAAATTCACTTAAAACACATGGTGCACCCAAAGACCTTATTAGTAGAGCACCATTTGAAGTAAAGAGTTACCGTGCATGGCAAGTATGCCTAGAAAAACCTGCACCAGGGATTATTCAACTCGCAGATGCCGAGAAAATCTTATTAGCACCACCATATGAATTTTCGCCTAAACTAATTGCCCGGATTTTGGAAGTCGCCGAGCATGGTGAAATCCGCGAGACCCGAGAATTGGCTACTAAATACGGGATTAGTCTATCAATAACTGCAACTACTGACACCAACACCGCGCTCACAACAGACCAAGCTGCTGCACAAGCTGCCAATATTGAAGCAGTTCCCAAAAAACTGGCTGAGGAAGGTGCTAGGCCGGGTGACGATAAACCAGTTGAACAACGCCGATATGATTTGCAACTCATTTGGGGTGTAGGTCCACGTGTTGCCGAAAAATTAGAAGCAGACGGACTTACACTTACTGGATTACTAGATGATTGGCGTGCATTCACAGAACAAGATTCACTGAAAGGACAAACTATTGACCCGAGTATTCTTAAAATTAGCCTACCTGGCCAACGTAAGACAGATATTGCAGAACGTCTTATCAGGTCAGGGTTTAAGAACCTAGCTAAGCTAACACAAGACCAACTTATTGGGCTCAAATATTATTATGATATCGGGGCCAAGATTCCACGCGATGAAATCACCCGGATTCAGCAATTATTACAGACAGCTGCCGCGGAACTCAATCCGGAAATGATAGCCCAATGCTGTGGTAGTTACCGCCGTGGACGTGCCCGTAGTGGAGACGTGGATTGTCTGTTATTCCATAAAGGCCTTGCTAATGAAGATGATGTCCGCCGCTGGGAAGTAGACAACGGCCATATCCTTAGCGCATTCGCAGCTAAGCTTGCACAGCTAGGCTTCCTAGTTGACCATCTTAGTTGTGGTGATACCAAATATATGGGTCTTTGCAGGTTGGCAGGCGCTGACCGCACTAACCGCCGTATTGATATCCGACTCATGCCAATGAATTCATATGCAACTGCACTACTTTATTTCACAGGAAGTAAGAACCTGAATACTGATATGAGAAATCGCGCCCTTGCCAGGGATATGACACTTAATGAATACGGACTGTATAAATTTGCTAAAGACCCACAAGGGAAGATTATTAAAGACGCAAAAGGAAAAAATATAAAAGGCGAACAAGTCCTAACACCCACTGAAGAAGATGTCTTCACACAAGTAGGGATGAAATACCTAGAGCCACATGAACGTGACATCTAGGCTCTGCACCCTCAATTAGATAAACTAATTTCGGAAACCCTCAATTAGATAACCTAATTTCGGAAACCCTCAATTAGATAACCTAATTTCGGAAACCCTCAATTAGATAAACTAATTTCGGAAACCCTCAATTAGATAACCTAATTTCGGAAACCCTCAATTAGATAAACTAATTTCGGAAACCCTCAATTAGATAAACTAATTTCGGACACCACATTGGCAACCGGGGTGTATAAGGTCAATAATAATAATAAGACCGAGCAAATGCCAAACGCTAGGAAGTGGTTTGAAGATAGTAATATATTTAGCAGCTAGGTTATTCCAGAGCCATAGACCAATAACAAGTATGATTACTAGTAAGATAATAAACATAACTAAGTCTAGAATGAGTTGAGTTGCTTTAGAGCTAGTGCTTTGGGAGTCAGAAGCTACGATTACAATAGGTTGTTGAGCAGCTCCTGAGCCTGCAGCTGCAACCGCGGCCTTTACATCGGCAAATCCAGATTTAGATGCATTAGTAGCCAAATTAGCAGCTTGGCAAGCAATATTTACGAAGCGATCGACAATCATTTATGTTTTTGTAATTAAAGTTATTTTATTTATATGCTCCGATAATTTTTTTTATGACTTTAAAAATGAAAACCAAAAAATCAATATCAAAATCATTAAAATTTAAGAATTAGTAATATTATTATCAGGTATGAAGCCAGACGTGTCACCAGACGTGTCCCCAGACGTGTCGCCAGACATGTCGCCAGACATATCACCAGTTTTATCAGTTGCAATCCTATCCATACTTATCATCACTGACTTAAAAGTAATTTTATCAATTAGAACAAGTAGGATAATTTTATCATTACCTTTTTCAGTAGCAACTGATTCTTGTAATTTGGGTTCCATCGCCATCCATGGAAAATAATAAATTTCAACCTTGTCATCAGGTGTTCTTGTTATAACCAAACATCCTGGATTACCCTGATTATTGGGATCCGGGTTTCCTCTTTCTGAATGTTCCATATCATAAATTTCACCAATTTTATCACGATTAGATGACACAAAATTTATCAATGGCATTAATTTGGGGTCAATAGGGTCTTTTGGATTATATCCATATTCGTTTTTATGTTCGGGTTGTTTGTTATCTGACATTTTTCAGGCTTATATCCTAATAGTATTTGGTTATTTTAATATTTCTTTATTGATTAGAAGCTTAAATTAATAATTATTAATGGTTGCCGTAGAATTAATATTTGTAGAATAAATATTGATAATAACCTAAATTAATAGTAAAACCAATCAGTGTGTATACAAGGCATGAAAATAACTAAATCAACAATTACAAATGAGTCAAATAATAGCATGCACAATATATCTCATTCAATGAAACAATCATGGAACTCATGGGTAGTGCTAGGCATTGAAATAGTAACAATATTTGTGATACTAAAACTTGCAATAATTACTAATTCACAACCTAGCACAGCTTTACCTGATGAAACTACTACCCGGAAGTATTACTTCATAGTGTTTCTATTAGGTGTAATCATAATCCATAATTTAGTTACTGGAGGATGGCATACACCTAAGGATTTTATATTCATAACCGCATTAATAGTAATTGGTATATGGGTATGGCGTAATAATATTATTACAACACATGAAGGTTTCTTTGGCGGAAAATCTAAAACCACAACATTAATAACTACACCTAGCACAACAACATCAGCACAATCAAGTATACCAAAACAAAAACGAAAATCTAAGAACATCACACCAAGCCAACCTTCTGAACCACAACATGAAATTCAAGAGCTAGGCTATGAAGATATGGATTATAATTTACCAGACCCAGGAAGGAATAATAAACAACAAGTTGCTGAGCTTGTCGGAACTGACCTTGCTGATGCCCATCCAGAAATAGATAGTAATGAATTAGTATGGGGTAACAAACCCGAACACTATGATTTTGTTCCAGATGATATTCCTGGATACCTAGATTTACCTGCACTACGTAAACTCAAACGTCTGCAAAAGAAAGTAAAAAAAGACAAGAATTATAAATATCTAGCCGAAATAAAACCATATGATCCACAAGCAATGCACAGGTCAGATGGTGATCCAGGTTCTGAACTTATGTTACACCGCCAGCATGGGTTAGATAATCTATTTCTAGAAAATGCAGACAAGCATAAAGCATATGGAATGCCTAAAGAGGTCCTAGATGCACTTTCTAATAGCCCGTATGGTGTGTGGAAAGAAGGCACACAAAAATCTGCAGATATTGTCAGCCGAGATAAATATATACGCCGGAATGGCACTGGCGAAAGTTGGTATAAGTTCCTAAAAGAACCTGAACCTACACTTACCCCAGATACTGCAGTTGTTTGCAACAGTCCGGCAACAACTACCACCCGACCGGATGGACTCAAAACTTCACCAGATACTGGCACAGGCCCAGTTATGCAAACACCTGAAATCAGGGATGAAATGCTTGAGGCCAACCGCAAATTCCGCACAGCCGAATATTTCACTAACCCTAGCACCACAAATGATACAATGCCACGACTACGCTTGGATTCAGATAATAATCAATATTCATTATATTCGGATGCAATTAATCAACGCCTACCAGGTAGTAGTGATAAAATATCAGAATATGCAACTAACTATCCATTAGTTAGCCTAGAATCGCTTTCAAAAATAAATGATAATTGCGCCCGCAGATTAGATGGTTCGTGCCCAAAATATTAATATGATTTATTACAATACCGTCTAGCACACTAAATAAGAACACTCTGTTTGAGTGTTCTTTTAGGTGCTAAAGGGTGTGTCCTAGAGTGTTCTTAAATAGAATACTCTACGGTATGAGCTTCTTCATAGTATGGTTTCTCTGCCCGCGTCTCTTCTTAACGGTGCGTTTGGATTGCCTAGCACCACCGCGTAATAAATCACTCATTCCTAATTTCTTTAAAATTTCTTTTTGCTTTTTTTTTTGTAAAAAATAGCTTAATTCCGGTATTGTCTTTTTAGTTTTAATTGTATCTAATAAATAATTTAACAAATCATTTTTTAAAACAAGTTGTTCATCTTTTTTATATTGTGCAGGTATATAATTTGCAAACAATTCACGTAATCTTGACATAAATGTGGCATAAACAAATTCGTCATGGCGTAGTCCCAACCTATGAACTTTTGTGTTAAGGTCAATTATAAATTTATCATATAATCTTATATCTTTAGTATAATCATGAAAATCATTCCATAAACCAAAATACAAGTCTGGATGCACTCTGTCATTCAAATATAGTGCAAAATAAATTATTTGGTCATATGTTATATTTGGTCTAAATTTAGAAATAAATTCAGTGTTTAGATGCTTAATTACTGCATTAAAAGAATTAAGTTTATCTTGTTTTTCAACTAAATATCTAAATCCTTCCGGTGTTACTCTTCTAGATTTTATTATTTTTCTAATATCTGAAATAATAAATTGATTATCGTAATTTACTCGTAATAAATATTGCATAGTATCAGATAAAGTAATAAAACCTTCACCAAATTTATCAAGTAATTGTCCAAATAATTTCAAATAGGCAGAAATATATGTATTTAATGATAAATCAGTAAGCCTTTTTTCACTAACTGCTTTCTTATAAATTTCTAATACTTGCTTTGTAAATGCTTCATATACCAATTCAGTTGAACCAAATTTATTCATAATGTTGCTTATACTTGTCATATTTTCTTCAGAAATTATAGTGTTATATGATCGAAATACACTTGATTCTAGGTTCCCTTTAAGTTTTGCTGTCCATTTTTGATGTAAATTTTGCACACTTCCATTGAATGCTTGTGTATATGGTGGTGGTAATTCTGTATTATAAAAATCATCGCTCATTGGTGGTGCTGATGGAATTACTACTCCTGTCATATTATATGCAGGGGGCATATTATTAGAAGAACTTAATGGTGGTGCTGATGGAATTACCGCGCCTGTCATATTATATGCAGGGGGCATATTATTAGAAGAACTTAATGGTGGTGCTGTTGGAGTAAGTTGTCGTGTGTCTATTTGATTTAATTCATTCGATGTTGGGTATAAACGCACTTTAGAGCCTGCCATATTTTGCGCAGGCATATTCACAGTAAGTGGTGCAGCTGCTCTTGCACCAGGTAATAATTGTGGACTTACTGTCTTGGTCGCTGATTCAGTGCTTGCAGTTCTTGATTTAGGTTTTTTATTTTTAGCGCGTTTCTTAGAATGTGATGTTGCACTAGCAGTTCGTGCAACTTGTCGTGTAGGCTCGACTAGTAATTCTTCTAAGCCATTGGTATTCGGAATGTCACCAGATAAAGTTCGTTGAAGACTAGCTGGTTGTTTTGCCTTAGATGGTTTTGTTGCAGTTGCCATTTCCGTGTTATTTTAAATATTTACTAATTACAATTAAAAAAATATAAAGTCAACACCCTAGAGGCATTCTAGAAGATTCTAGAATACATAGTTCATTGACCTCTTAATTAGATACGGCGCCTAATTAAGGTTTTTTTTATTTTTGTAGTATTTTTGAGTTTATGGTTTTCACTCTATCTCTCTACAAAGGGTCTTACCCTCAGTTCTTCTTGCCCTTCTTCTTGCCACCACGTGCAGGGGCAACCTCAAGCTTCGCGAAGAAGTCTCCAAGAGTCGCAGGCCGGGAAAGATTCCCATCCGCACTGCGAGCAACCGGCTCCTTCTGCTTGAACGCTGCATTGCGCTCCTTCACTGCAGTGTCAACCTCAGGCGAGAGCTTGCGCAGCTCGTTGAGGATGTGGATGTCAATGCCTGACCCGAAGCAGTTCATGAGTGTCTGGAAGATGTTCCAGAACTCGGCCTCCACTGTCGGGTAGAACAGGATGTTGACCGCATCACGGTTCATCTGGATGAACAAACCCTCTGGAGTCTCAACAAGGTTGAAAGTGTATGGCCCAAGCTTGCGGAAGTTCTTCTCACGGAAGAAGTTGTCCAACGTCTCTGGCTTCACATGTGTGACGTTGAGGTAGGTGTTCTTGCTGGACACATACAGCTTCACTGTAGTGGTGAACTGGCGAAGCATGTCATCCGCTGCCTCTGCAGTTGGTGCAAAGACGGAGATGATGTAGTAGCCCTGATGAGGGTAGTTCGCAACCCTGAAAGGGCATGCAAACTTGGACCCAGGAGGGTTGGGGAACATCTCAGTGGCCTTCGCCATCAGAACACCGCCAAGAGCAAGATTGATTGCCTTGAGCACAAAGTCCCTTCGGACCAGTGCTGCAGGCGGAGCCTCCTCAAGGGGCTCTGGAAAGAAACCAGCGCCATCGCACTCACAAAACTCGGGTGTCATCACGCCGCACTTGCGACCCTCACAGGTCTTGAAGCCATCGATGGACACAAGCTCAGTGACGAGACCGTTCTCGAACTCGTTCTCGGGGCCGTTCTCAGGACCGTTCTCGGGGCCGTTCTCAGGACCGTTCTCGGGGCCGTTCTCAGGACCGTTCTCGGGGCCGTTCTCGAACTCAACAGCAAGACCAGCGAACATGTTGGAAGACATGATTGTTTTTTTTGTTGTAGTTGAAAGATTTGAAGAAGCTTGTATGCTAAGAAAGCTGTAGAAGCGTAGAAAACTTGTAGTAAGTTAGTTGTATAATATAATCCAAATACAAGCAACATAATAATCATTTTTTGCAAGAAAAAAAGGATTTTTGCCAAAAACCAAATAAATTATGATAACACTTTGTATGGTAATTCATCTATATCTTGTAGCCAATCTTGTCGTAAACTATTAATTTCTTGCGACCTAGCATAATTATTACCTAGTTGTTTATAAATGTTATTATTTACATCAGTTAACATTGTTTTTATATTTGTGTCCATATCATTTAATTTTCCTACAATTTTGGTCTCATTGAGCTTATAATAGTCAGCAGCTTTATTACCAGAACTAGACATATTTGACCTAAAATCGGCGTTTACCAATCTATTATAATCTGTTATTAAATTTGCTGGCACTGTGCCTGATGGATAAGGTGATTTAATTTCTGATAAATCATTTACTGATAAATTTGAAAATCGGTCATTTTTTGCATAAATCTTTGGCATGGGTGTAAATGTGTAAAATATTACAAATGCACATAATACTAATACAAATAATAATACAGATTTAAAAACACATGTATTTTTGTTAGCTAGCATGATGCTTGTTTGTATTTCGTTTATTTATTATGAATTGATATTTTAGAACCACCGTAGCCACTCTATTACCGTAGCCACTCTATTATAAGCACACCCTTCAGGGTGGGCTTTTGAGTGTCTAGGACCTGGTGTCTCACTTGAATTGGAGCCCACCAGGGGTGGGCTTATAATTCAATGTGGACGGTAAACGTTTGAAAAATATAACCAAAACTATTAAATTGGTGCTGGTTCAGCGGCAGTATCAGGTTGACCAGCTTGTGCAGCAGGTTGACCAGCTTGTGCAGCAGGTTGACCAGCTTCGGCAGGTGGAGGAATAGTAATCCCAGTAGATTCATATGTAGCCGCAAATGGTAATATTTTATCCCAACTTACAAAATCTTCACTGGGTTTAGCCAAATTAGGAACCAGCATTTTTATCTGTAATATATCTTGAATTATATTTTCCATAGTTTTTCCAGTTAAATAATCTGCCAGTGTTGAAAATTCAATATAATTTCCAGTTCCACCGGGTTGTTTAGAATAAACATCAGCCGATTTATGAAGTTGTTGTAACATTTGAAATAGTATTAGGTCCAACTGTTTCTCGTTCACTGGCATTTTGTTTGCCATAGGATAAGATATATAAATGCCATGATATTTATCAGGTATGGACATTAATTCGAGTATATGTTTAAAATTAGCTTTGCCAACAACTGCTTCTAAAGAAACACGGTATTTAATCCATATACGGTAAACATAATATGTTAGGAATAATTTTTCAATAGTAGTTGGCAATATATTAATTGTTTTAGAAGGGTCTACTGCTGGAATTTTGATATTATCAAATAGAACTAAAATACTAGCAATGAAATCATCAATAACTTTAAATTTAGTTTGAGTATTTGGATTACTCATTTTTATTATTATATTTCAACTTTTACCTTATAACATGGTTTTATTTGATTGTTTTATCCTGTAACCTGTTAGTTTTATTTATTATATTTAAATTAATGCAATTAATGCTGAAATCTAGCAAAAAATAAATATTATTTGAAAAAAATTGTTAATATTATGTGCCTGTTTTAATTTTATAAACTACTTTGAACTAAAGCAAAGCTACTCATCAAGAGTTTCGATCCACAATCGAATATCCAAATCAAATAAATCTTAAATTTACAATACCAACTAAATTGAAAATGCAGAGGACTACTACTTACAAGACTTCTAATTCTAAGAATCAGTCTGGTTCTAGGGACCTTAATAACAATACGTTCAACAACGATAAGCGTGTTACTGTTTCTACTGCCATTGCACCTGATATGGTTAGGCGGTTTTACAACTTGGCTGCTTCATTGAAGCCCGATGGAGCAGAAAGGTCTGAATTCAAGATTACTGCAACTGACAATGGCGATGGAACAACTACTATTCGAATCCGTGCTTACTCAACTAAGAGTTGGGATGATGCAGCTGCTAAGTGTTCCGAATTCATGCGACGCAACACTTACCTGATGATGCCATATGAAATTGCATGTGTAAGTGATGCTATGTATAATACGATTACTGAGTTTGTAAGGACAGGACGTCAGAATCAGCGAAATGATGCTATCTTTTCACAGAAGTTAGGTTATTACATCATTAGCATGAATCGAGACAATGGTGATGTTGAAGTGTCTATGATGTTGCCTGTATCAGAAGTTAACATTGATGCAGAGGAAAAACTCATTGCATTTTGTCCTCGCTTTGAGGAAGCAGTAACATCTCTTACAGAAGAAGCCGATCTTTATGCAATTATTCGACGACTTGACCCTAGTGTTATTCAAGTTGAGGAAAATCTTAATCGACAACGCCAACAAGAGGAAACTACACGTCAGCAAATGGCTGAACGCCGAGCAGCACATTCAGCCCAGCAAACACTTAGTGCAGATGCAACCAATGAGAATCCTCTTTTGCAGAACCGTTTTGCATCACTTGCGATTGACGAGCCTGAGACACCTGTTCGCTCAAGACAAACATGGGCATCTCGTGTAGCAGAGGCATCAATTGATGAGTCAACCAGTCGTGAACCGGCTCGTGACCAGCGCCGTGAACCGGCTCGTGATTCTTGCCGTGAACCGGCTCGTGACCAGCGCCGTGAACCAGCTCGTGACCAGCGCCGTGAACCGGCTCGTGACCAGCGCCGTGAACCAGCTCGTGACCAGCGCCGTGAACCGGCTCGTGACCAGCGCCGTGAACCGGCTCGTGATTCTCGTCGTGAACCTACTTACAAGAATCGTAGGAACATGAGTGAAATTGATTGCAGATATGGAGAAAAGTGTAATAGGGATGATTGTGGATTCAGGCATCCGGAGGAGCGACACACCAAGCATCCGGAGGAGCGACACACCAAGCATCCGGAGGAGCGACACACCAAGCATCCGGAGGAGCGACACACCAAGCCCAAAATGGTTGAAGAGGATGAGGTTAATGTTACAGAAACTGTGACAAGCCAACTCAACTCTACAACCTATAATCAGGATTTCCCTGTTTATCAATCTAGTGGAGCTGTTAGTTCCGCATGGGATGATTAATTAATAAGTTATTTAATATTATTAGTTTTCAAAAAAGATAAATTGAAGTAAAATATAAAAACTAAAAAAACAAACCAAATATGATTTAAAAACAATAATTTTTTTTGGTTTTACATATATTACTTTAAATATAACATTCAAAATCTGCCATTAATTTCCCAATTTGTTCACGAAGTTTTTCAATACCAGCAGACTTATCATTAACTATCCTATCATGTTTATAATTTTCAAGAATATATGGAATATCATAGGATGATTGATTAGTAGGTGTAGATAAAAGAGTATTGTTGGGAACCAAATTAATAAATATACAACCTAGCTGTGCAAGTCCGGCGGCTTCATGCTTGAACCGAACATCAGGAATTATCCAATTTTCATACGGCCCAGAATTAATTATTTTATTTGCACAAATTGTTGACCATAAACTACGTTCAGGAATGTTAATATCTGGGAAACGTTTATGAAATTCAAGCTGGAAAATATCAGTCCCTAACCATTTCATAAAATCACGTGGACAAATACTAGTGCTAGGTTCAACAATATCTTTATCAATTACGAATTCAGTTTTAGAATCACCAGAATTACTAAACCAATTTGGAAATATTACTTTTGCAATATCCCGAATTGGGTCAGCCATACTATGTTTTTTAAATCCATACTCATTAACCAAAATGTCGGCAAATGTATCTTTACCAACCCGTTCAGAACCAATTAGCGCAATAATCATATTAATTAATTTGTAACTTTATTGATTATTTAATTTATGTAATATTTCTTAGTTCTTAAAACAGGAAAAAAACATAAAACAAATAAACAATTTTTTACAAACCACACTTAAGTAGAAACAGCCCGCATAAAATGCCAGCGCATTGTATCACTTGGTTCTTTAAACCAGTCTTCATGAGTTAATTTTTTGGTATGTTTCTTACAATAACATCCGCCACCGGGAAGTTTAGCTTTCTTACATTGACTACCATATACCTGACGACCATCACCTAATTTCCATACTAATCGTGTTGCATCCCATACACGTGCATGACATCGGTCCGCATCGGTAACTAATTTAGGTGCGCTCTTTTTTTTTCGAATATTTGTAGTAATTCTACCGGCGTGGCTAGTAGTAGTCTCATTTGGTGTGCTAGGTTGATTAAATTCAATTTCCATTTTATTAATTAAATTATCAAGCTGTGTGAGTTCCTCATTCATTTGGTCAACAGTAATATAATCTGGATATCTACCTCTAAAAACTTTTATCATTCCTGACAATTGACCACGAAGATAATTCTTAATTAAATACTTTTGGAACCCAGATGTCGCAAACTGTGATTGTATTTTTTTATCCATATTTTTAATACTTATTTAATCTAATATGATTCTGTAATTTAATAGATAGGAGTGCCAATATTTACTATAAATAATATATCTGCAATTTAAATCAATTTTAATCAATTTTATCCAGGGTTAGAATTAAAATATAGTAATATTTATTAGTTTTTAGGATTTTATGGTTTTGCGGGAATTTTTATTATTATAAAAAAAAACTATCTACACTAGCCTAACCTAGAAACTATCAGATTTAAATGGCGCCAGCGCCATTCTAACCAGATAGGGATTTTGTTGTTTTTCGGGATTCCTCAGCATTTCAGCCTCGGCCATAAAGTCGATCCCAAGCTAACAACGTGAATGGTGCACCATTCAAACTCTGCGGTATGCCCGCCCAACCCGAGTGAACCACTCTCATTATCAAGCATTCTTTTATACATGCATAACGGTGAAGTCATACATATATGGGCGAATGCACCATGGTGGTTAATCCATGGATTCGTATGCCACGTTTCCCAGCCTCGAAGGCATTACTCTTACACGATCATTCTATTCCTCCCTGGGACCTAGAAAGACCACTTTTCGAGTAAAGCCCATGATTACCTGCGAAAGCAGGCCCCAGCTTTCGCCAGCAGAATAAGGATACCATTTAAGGATCACCTTTTCCGGTCGGAGCCACCCAACGTTTTTTTCATATTATTAATTATCATTTATGGTAAATAGCAATTTTTTTTGTTAATTTTACATATTTTACCAAAATCATAAATTAATACTGATACTGTTAGTGTCTATCCCATTCAACCAAGATATATTATGTAACTGTATAATAAAAATACAAAACCTAATCAATCCACAAACTCATAAAACCATTAAATGCCCCGTAAGACGCATCAAAAAACAGTTAAAGGAACTAAAAGGCGCAATCAAAAAGGAGGTGTCGGTTATACACTAACTGATTGTCGTATTGGTGGTCTCAGTGAAGTCCGTGCATTCAGTGAATGCCCACAAAATGTCGGTCCTGCAAGTGCAGATTTCGCCAAAGCACTTTATTCTGCTCCTATCCTATTTTCAGGTGGTGGACAAACTGGTGGTGCCAGACGTCGTAAATCTACTAAACGCACAACTAAACGTAAAGCCGCGAATTGTCGTAAATAAATAATAACTTCTTACCGTAGCCACTCTATTACAAGCCCACCCTACAGGGTTGGCTTTTGAGTGTCTAGGATAAGGACGAGCGGAGCAAGTCCGCTCTTGACCTGATGTGGACGGTATCCCCCGTTAAAATTATTTTTTTAATTTATTAATCTCTAACAAACCCTAAGCATTATTCTATTTTATTTAGGCAAAGTCATAACATGTCTGGTAGGGTGCCTAGTCCTCCTTTGAATTATGATTACTCGGTTGTTACTTCTGATACAGACCAGGCTGCAACCCTTTTATTAGATGCTAAAAACGAATACCATAAACAATTAACTAGTCACCTAAGACAACCTGTATTCAACCTCATGAAATCCATTTATAACGCTGCTGAAAATATTTGCCATCAGGAAAACACACCTGAAAATATACTAATGGTATTTCAAGATAACCTAGCACAGGTTCCCAAATGGACAAAACAGCGCCGCACCAAAGAGTATGAAGATTTCCTCAAAGTTAGCAAATGTGACTGGTTTAATGAACTCATTAAATTCACATATGTTACTCATGTGAAAATACTCACCATAGTAAATAAACCCCGACCGGATGTTAAATTATCTATTTCCATCCCTAGTGGCGGCGTTTTCTTTCATTCAGTTTGTATTAATGTCGCTCGTGAGCTTTGGCGTTCACCATTCTTATTCAGTAAACATGTCGGTGGCAAATACGAATATCAAAAAAACATGCGGCAAATAGAGCAAATAATCGATAATAGTGTTGACTCTTGTATCCGCGCGCATATACCCATGAAAACTATTTTACAGGAATACCTTGACAATGACCTTACTGTAACACCTATTACTGCACCCGCGCAAACTAAATTATCTGAATCTGTTACAAATAAACATAACACTGCATCATTTGAAAATATTAAGAGTGGATCTCAATCTGGTTTAACAACAGAACCTGAATCCCCAAAACCTAACACAACCGGTAATTCATCATCTAGGAACAAACAATTAGAAATCAACACTGATGATAGTTTGGATGAGTTTATTAATACTCCTAGTGAACCAGTAGAAATTAGCCAAACAATTACTAATAATGACACACCAGTTACTAATAATACAGAATTAATAGAAGACGGATTAGAACCAATTAGTTTCACTCAGCCAGATGAGGTTGTCGATGAATTAGATATTATTGAAACTGCTATAGATGATAAAGAATTTGGGCAATCAGGTGATGAAATTACTGATTTACCTGAAGTATTATTAAGTCAACAACCTAGCACTTCTGTTACGCCTGAACCATCCGCTACCGCCGCTGAACCATCCGCTACCGCCGCTGAACCATCCGCTACCGCCGCTGAACCATCCGCTACCGCCGCTGAACCATCCGCTACCGCATCTGGTAACCCATCCGCTACCGCATCTGGCAACCCATCCGCTACCGCATCTGGCAACCCATCCGCTAC